>JGI20166J26741_10832225_pt1 | contig 14974 bp, 9 predicted proteins | sample TergutCu122P5_FD_26741 | JGI IMG/M metagenome (IMG submission 26741)
AGTCATATTTGAACCACCTTGTACTTCGTGTAGATCGATTTCCGGCGAATCAAACTGTGTCATTGCTTTCAATTCTAAATATTTTACATATTATTATCCCTACTATCATCGTCATCGTCATCAGAACGAATTACTTAAGTACACTTTGTGAAAATAAAATCTGTCGGATACAAACCTCATGTCTGCGATTGGAGCCTTACTCTATATAAACAACAGCTCGTGCTCATGTGTACGCCTATTTCCTATCCACTTCCTACCAAATTTGTTATGCCTGGCTTCAATATTTCATCAGTTATAGCCATAAAACCGAAGGCTAATTACGTAGACCTACGAGGATCATGAAGGAAGAAACGTTCTGTTTCGCCTTAACATCAGGCAAAGCTTTACTTACAGGTGGATATTTTCCGAAGATGGATTAAAGTACAAAAATTCACTCTCCAGATTAAACAATGCCAGCGTCCCTCCTAACTCGTAAATTTATGCATCCACCAAGTTTGTACAACCAACTACAGAAAACTGTAATATATGACAGGATGGCCTTTAATGCAAAACGTTCGTGGTAAATTTAGTGAAAACTGGTCAACAGGCTGAAAATTAAAATGGGGAGAAAATGACATACTCGCACACACGTAGGAAGGTAATAAACCCACTTTAAATTTCTTAGGAAATGACAGTAGCTTACAATGAATTAAAGAAACAGGAGATGAGGGCGTAAACTATATACTTTCGCTAAGAAAAGGTACCAATGGTGGGATCATTTGAAGAAGACGGAAATAGACTTCCATCTGCACGGAAATTTTGTGACCAGCTGAGCAACTAGTAACATCACAAAGACGATTCTAAGTAAGCGGAGTAAGCTAATAAAGATTCCTGTCGAACGAAATTCCCATACTTAAACGGTCGCATGTGCTGATTCCGAATAAGAGTAATTAAAAATGACCAAGACGGAAAACCCTCGGTATCAAAATATTCATAAAATTTTATGTGTCTAATAGTGAAGAGCGTAAAGTCGCGATCTTCGGACAAATTGCACATAATTAACGCCTGAAAGGGAAACAGGGTATCTACAAGTTTCATATCCTAAACTAATCGACCAAGGTTCACACAAAACTTTGTCGAAAGAATTCCAGTTCGTTTCGGTCCGTGAAACTCAAATGACTTCGTTTTTAATCTTTCACCAACAGCTCGCCGTTTAAGAAATTGACACATTAAACACATTTTCCAGGTGGTGTACATTTAAAAAATACAAGTTTAATTGGTGATTATGCAGTGTATCAAGTGTGTGTTTCCTGTTTTTAGTAAGATATCACAACGCATTCGATCAAATCGTCGAGTGTTCCCCAGACAGTTTAAAGAGGTCGGTACGCTTGACTGCCCACTCACACCATCTAGTGCTGAGAATGAGAATGAGTGCAACTATACCCCTAGTACGTCTACATGGCATGGACAGGGACTTAAACTTTGTAGACTCGTTCGCACAGTCACGAAAATCGCCTATTACCACAGTCATGTCCGTCCGTCTGTCTGTTACTGTCCGTCTGTTCTGCATGTATCAGCGTGGCTCCCCGCTGGACGCATTTCCGTAAAATTTTAGAGACTTTCATTGAAATATGCCGAGAAAATTAAAATATGGTTAAAATCGGGCAAAGTATTGGGCATTTTACAGGAAGACCAACATACGTTTTATTGCTGCCGGCGACATTATACCGACATAAACGCTCTCTCTTCGACTGAAATTGTATCAGGCTGTCATTCCGTCTGTCTAAGCGTGGCTCCCACTTGACGAATTTAAGTGAACTTTAACAATGGGGATTTCTATAAAACTGTCACGAAATTCAAAATTTGGTTAAAATCGGGAAATTTACATCAAGACCTTCAGTACGACCTACATGTTATTGCTAGCGGCGCAATTAAATCGTCATAAAAGAGCCTTCTTCGAGTGATGTGGCATGCGGCTGTCAGCCGAGGAAATATAAACATAAAGCGAACAGGTCACAGTGTTAGGTTATATGTAAACTTCCTATCTTTTGACATACTTCCGTCATAAATTGCATGGAAAGTGGGCCAATAACAGTAGACTATTCTTTTGTACAGCCAAGGTTCCACAGACAATCCCAATTCCCGAGCCGTTATAAGATGTAATAAATATTTTCTCACAAGCAGAAGGACACGTTACTCACGCAGCATATGATTCTTTTTTTTTCTCAATGGGCCTCCCATAAAATATCGGAACTAAATTTGAAAAGACAGAACAACTATAAAATTAAACTAAATATATCTGCATGAAACATTCTTTCAGTTCCAACAATAACGAGGATGGCTCCGCTACGAAACTGTGAAGGTACAACGAACAAATTTTACATGGCCGAAATCTTATGGCTAAATTGCGTTATCAGTTTATTCAGAATTCTTGTAGGCATCATATCAGAATACATATTGAGGCATTTGAAGTAACATTATATCTAGGGTAAAATCAGGTAATACCGTGATATTTTTCTGGCTTCGACACAGCATTACGGTGCGAAGCTCGGGAACATTTCTAACTCAATATGGCTGCCACACAGTGACACCTTAGCGTGCAGAACGTTGCCGCAGAATACAACACATGTAGGTGTCAAGGTTACGGACGACAAAATACAGCGTAAAAAAGGGGGGGTAAGCGCTTAAAAGAAAGCTTACTAATCTCTCACGCTGGATTCGTGTAATATGCAATATATAAAGGTGATACATGAAAAGTGATGTCACGCATATAAATGTTGGATATTTTATCATAAGCATGCCCGGCGTGACTGCTAAGAATGGCCGCGTTAGGCTTAGGAAATCTGTTTTTAAGGAGATAGTTGCCATTGCTAGCATGTAGAAGGAAAGGCGAAAAAAAGACGTGCCTACAGCGTTTTAACTCCAAAAATGCTGTGAACAAGGTACTTTAAGCCAGTCACAGCGTATAAAAAGCAGCCACGGAATGCAGAGTCCCATGAAGCGGAGGTGAAGACAATGTAAGTCGTCACCTGCCTCAAAATTGGTCTAACGCTCAAGGATACATGATTCTCAGCATCCTTAAATTTGGTCATCAATTCGTCCTATAAAAATATGTTATACTGGAGATGGCTAGATATTTAAGTGAGATGCAGGAATTAGAAATTGGAATAAATATGACCCACATACAACAGCCTGCAATGCAGTTGTCGAACGTCGCTTCAACGAAATCTCCGCCTCAGGGAGACACAGCAAAAGCAGGGATCCTTAATGTGGCCGTCTTTCAAACAACGTTAGGGACCGTCTTTACCCAAAGTGCACCCACCATTTTAGGCCTATGTGCTTCAACGCCATATTCGACAATCCAAACTGGATACACCAAGCCTACCTTCAACAAGTTCACAGGAAAGTTTGATAACATCCTGCCTTGACCAAAATGCAGTGAATTCAAAACTGACACGCAGAACCAGTGATCCTAAGACAAGAATCCTTAATACACCACTGCCCGAACAAACTGCGGAGAACAGAAGAGAAAAATCTGATGCAGCTTATCCACCTTTAAGTGGACAAGGAAGTACACAATAAAGCAAGCATTCCACAACGCGTGCTGATCCAAATGAGACGATTATTGATTGTGTCGTGTATCTTATTCAGAGGATGTAGCAGCTCGTAATGGTGCCCAGTGGATCCAGTGCATGTTTTGTACCGGAAGATGGCATGAACAGTGTGCAGACACTGAGTTCTCCACAGTTCTTGTGTCCGGAGAGCTTATGTCAGATGACAACTATGACTAAGAAACGTATAAAATGTAAAGCTAGCATCACTGAAATGTAACTATCATTACCCTGGAATCTCATTTTATTCGGTGCTTTAATGTAATTTTTTTAATTTTAAAGGTACTGCCAAATCATTATCATGATACTGTCGTATTTATCACGACACTGCTGAATACTGTTGCGGTGGTTCGTTTAATTTCTGAATAACAGAGTTACTGAATCTATTTGTGTTCCTTTGCATATTTGCAAACCTCTGGCGATCATTGTGCATCTAGAATAAAAAGTTAAACAATTTAATAACAGAATGACTGACATTTTACCAAAAGCCATCACAATAAAACCAAAGTTTCCACTAATTATTTCTTCTCCCAGTTCACTCCTGTGTGTGTCATAGCAGGCTACAAGAAAAAATAGTAATCTGATGAACGGAAATTCTCATCCATATACAACTTACTGTGACAAGGCAGCCTGAATTCGAGTTCGCATCCAAGGAATGCCATCACCGGATGAAAATCATAATGATTTCTATTATTTTGTAATAACTGTTTTTGTAGGAACGAAAATATTAAATTTTACGCCAACCGGTTGAACAAAAGCTGAAAATGTGCACTTCGTATTCTATAATTATGTCAGTCTGGCTTAAGTCTCAGTTCCACCAGAAAGGCAAGAACTATCAATTAGCATCTTAAAATCCTAGCGCAAAAGTCCCTCAGCTTTCTAGAGGGAATCACAATTAAAAGAACGGAAAACGGGTAACGGGCTTTACCCGAAGTCAAATACTTCTCCCCGTAATGCTATGCAGTTTTGCGCGGTGTCGACGGCAGTGCGGATCTGATGAGATACAGCGGGCATTCGGTTAGTAGTTGAACACTCTACAAGTTGGAGCTCGACGTTTTTGCGCTTGATTAATATCGAGAACGCAAAATATTCTCTGAGTGGGGCTCATATCTACGATGAACTCTTAGTCGGGGCCTCACTATATGACCACTGGCCGAATACTACATCGTAGGACAGTTACCTACTGGCACCCGACAGAAGTCGGATGTTAGTGGTTGTTAGTGTGGATGTGAGGTTACAATACTCTTTTGCCTTCTACGTAAAAGAAAGGCTGTTTAGCATTCAACACCGAAAAATTAGCACACGATGTCACCATAAAACAAGAGAAATAAAAGCATAAAGCGACTGCAAACCCAGAAGGCAGGGACAAATCAGGAAGACCGTAAAGAGTCACAATCACACAAGGCACAGAGAGACAAAAAAGTGACAAGCTGTATCTCAAATATTTGTATCGTGGTCTGAGGTAAGTTAAATATTAACGTGTTTCATTTAGTCTGCAAAAAGACAAGAATGTGCCCGGAAGGAAGGTCATAATCCTATAGGCCTATGACACAAAACACATTAAACCAGTATGCTGGTAAAACACAAAGGAAAAACATATGTAAGAAGTATTTAACATGCGTCTGGAGAAAACCGCTTAATGGAGAACTTCAAAACTCTCAGGAACTTCGTAATTAAATCTGCACACTTTAATACCTATGATTAGGCAACCAAATCAAGCAGGACGAGATTCTTTTCTGAGAACATCGATTATGTCTGACTTGAGTTTTATGCAACGAATGCATTATACCGGACCTACATGCGCCAACATTAAATTCCACCACCTTCTAGAGCAGACTTCCCCTCTTTCTAGTGGCTTTTCGAGGTAAAACATCAGTAGAGAGCAGCATTTGAATAGGAAATTCAAACGCAGAAAGTCAATTCTTTTACATACTTGGGCTACACCTTGTTTGTCCTGGATGGTGAAATGTGGATTTTGTTAGTCATATCCAACACATATCATTTTGCGGTAATGTTATTTATAAAACAGCTAAAAGTAGGCTTAATATAGAGCATGAAACGCCGTTCGAAATTCTATATAAAATATGCAGTGACATTCTGGCCAACTTTCCTGAATGCATATCCCAACCTGGAGCAGACGCACCGCGACCCGGCCAATGTCGCATGCAGTAGCAAGTAAAGGGCTTGCATGGTTACATGTTAGGAAAATCAATAGTAGTGCCATGGCCCACCGCGTAATAGAGCTGCCCGCGCTTTGGCCAGGGAAACTACCGGCGGTACCAAACACCGCAGACGTAAGTCAAGACAAATCACATCTGTCTCTTTGCTTTCTTCAGCACCATTCCAAGCAGGCACATTGAGGAGTTTATGTACAGCTCGATGTCGAAAAAGGTTTATCAAGGCCTAACTCGTGAAGAATGATGACGGTTATGATGATGATAGTGAAGTATAGCTCCACGCATTCTTAACCTCAGCACTAAACTGGAGTGGTCATCCCTTGTCATCCGTAGCACCTGCATCAACTGGATAGGAGGCTGGGTGGGCCCCAGATCCAGTCTCAACGTTTTGGAGAAATCTCTTCCACCAGCCGGAAATCGAACTCCGGTCATTTATCCTGCATCCAGTTACTATACAAAATATCACGCACAAGACTCTAAATACATGGGATAGAGTGTCCCGACTAAACTCCGAATTACAGGTCGCAGCAATAGGAAAGTGAATTTATCCTCAATATCGATATAAGTTAATACGCGCACTCGTAAAGAAATAAAAACTTTGTGCAGTCTGAGACATGTTTATAACTTCTCAAAATTAAACAAAAAAGGTCCGGAGGCCCTTTAGTCCACCTCGGTCCGTCAATCACTAATTGGAAAAAGTTGTTTCCAGAAGCTAACTGCTACTTTCCACTTACGAAGAAGGAAAAAACCTTAAACTTTAGACACCCACACTAAACGGCACAAGTGCTCTTCACACACCAAGCTTTCGTATTTTAGCCATGGTAATGCACCTGACTGAGAACAATGTTTCTTAATGACAAGTTGTGAAGTGCATGAAGTTACAGGATGTCAAAAATAAAGGAGCTGTGACCGAAAAAGGGTGAAAGAAGCGGCTTAACTGTGCCATGGGACTGCGGAAAACGTTAAAAAGCTCATTATACACAAGGAAACCAATAAATGCACGTACGTGAATTGTATTCATCATATGTTATTCATTACTGACATGTTTCAACCGCTGTCGCGGTCATCACCAGGATAATTTACACTGGTAGAATGAATTATAATTTAATGCAAGGATATGGAACATATTAAAATAAAAAAAAACTCATTCAGAATAGCAAACTTATGAATGGAGATCTGAAAGGGTGATGATGTGAGTACAGAAAGCGCTAGCCACCACACTGCAAAGTTCAGTGACTGTGATATAGTAGGAAATACGACGGCAGAATGACAAAACGACACGCAGCCATGGTTATAACAAATATCTCCAACTCGCTGTAAAATACATGGGGACAAGACTAAAAAAGAATGGGGATGAAACCGCCCTGCCGAAGAATACATCCACCAGATGCCTTCCGAGCAATGAAGTTTAGAAAGGTCCAGCTCAGTTGAAAACAACTTTATATTTTAGTGCTATCGACGCAGCTTCTATCACACGTTTTGGGTTTAAAGAAGCCATCATCAGGTTGTGTAAAAACAAAGTCAAAAATTAAACTTCACAACTGCAAGTGGGGTGTACCAGTTATTCCGTCCTGATTACGGTAAGAAATATGCAGGCCACACAGAAAGAATTCTGCGAAAAAATTTAAAGAACATTTATTCTCCTTCAAAAAACAATAGTAAAAGTTCACACTAAGACAGACCACGAAGGCCCAGGCGTGAAGTAGAGGTATAGCTCTATTCTTTCTCTAACCACAGCGCTAGATGGGGGTGGGTGGTCAAAGCCACGCCCCGGCCGCTTTACCCCCGGGAAAAACACGGTACCCATTGTATAGTAGGCAGGATGAACCTCAGGGACGGCCTAGACGGGTGCGGCAAATCTGGCCCCCACAACAGGGATTCGATCCCCGGACCGTCCTGCCCAAACAATAATACGAACAGTTCGCAATTCACGCAACATCTCCTACATAATAGCCATTCCTTTTCGAAAACTGGAAACACTGAGCAAGTTCTCCATATCAACAAAAATCTTTTCACATGAACACAAGAGAGAAACGCCACTTTACATATAAACTTTCAATGATAATCAATTGAAAGACATACTATCATAAAAATACATAAAATCTTCGACACCATAATAAAAAGTGAATAGCATAAACGCAAGTCTGAATACACCACCCGCCTTTCACCTAACTATACTAGACAAGTGCAGCAGCAAGTGAGACTTGAACAAGTGACTTCTTTAATATTGGAATCAAATGATACTCACTTGAATTTAACAATTTTATCCTTCAAGCAGTTATGCCTCTTAGAATTAAATTATGTTTATCAGTGACACTTCACCAATAATTCGATTCAGCCTGTTTTATTGCAACACAAATGACTGTAGTTTTGCTATCATACAAATTATTACATGTAATTTAAAACTTCCAACTTCGACTGCCACAGATTTTTAATTAACAATTCGACAATCATACGTAAGGATTCCCTGACCAGGTTTCCATCTGCCAGATCTATCTTAAACCTCAGCACTGCCTTCAAGCCTACTTTATCTGGCAAAAGATAATTTCTTTTATGACCTACAGCTGCGACCCCAAGCCATCACTTTACATGAAGGGGAGAGGAGGGCTAGTTGGCACACTTTTTACTTTTTGATTTTTCACATTTTCTCTGTATTCGTTAATTTGAATATAAGGGCACAGTTGAGTAGTGACATTCTTGGGTTGCAATATGAGCTATATAATTTTCACGCTATCTCTTAAGTAAGAAGAGAGTAGTTCCCCTCCCCCCTTCCCCAAACCTCTGGACGAGGGCCAACCTGCGCCTCACACGGGGCAAGTTGGCATATGGTAATAAGACATTGAAAATCAAGGTGCGAATGTTTCGAAGGTTGATAATGACAAACAATGGTCAATTTACTGTTTTAAGATACAAGTGTTTCCAATACACGTTTCACATAGCTACGGAAATTATGATGGTAAAAACAAGTTGGAAAAAATGAAAAATCGGCTCAAAATGGAACACATTTACTCAAACTGAAAAAGGAAATTAGAAGTAAAGCTAACACAATGCAGAAGCAGCCTACAACCAACAGCATTCATGTTTAAACACAGTATTCCGAACCATCGGACTGGCAATTTGAGCAAATAAAGGTGGGACTGCCCTCAGAACATTTTTCGTGTGCCCACAACTTGCACTCTGTGCACTGAATCCACATTTCTGGACGCACTTCTAGAATATGCGTCAAGGCAGTACAGGCATAAAGTATCCTTGGAGCCTTCTCTCTTAATGTCGCTTGCATTCTTCGATTTCTTGATGTTTTTCGGCGCCTCTTTTGTGAATCTCTCACTACAAATGTTGCACACCCTTCTCTTTCCTCTTTTCTTGTTCTTTTTCTTTTCTCATTTTTTATTTTTCTCATTTGCTCCTAGACGTGCATTGTAGCTTTTTCAAAGCATTTTTGTCGCGGTATCAGTCAAAATGGCCGTTGTTTTCTTCTTTTGGTTTACATTCTGGCTCTTTCTGGGTCCGGTTTTAGGAAGAAATCGAATGTATTCTAGGAAAGGAGGATGCGTTTCTTCCTTAGAAGTAGATGTTGATGGCCCTGGAGAATAAAACGACGTCTTTGGGGGCTCACTGTTACTGTTGGAAGCTGCTGCCTCCATAAATTCATCATGAAAAATATCCCTGTTGAAGGGGTACATTCCGGGAACCTGGAAACTTCCTTTGATGTTCCCAAGAGAAGCCGCGAGATTCAATAACGAGTTGACAATAACAGGAATGTCATATACTGTCAATGTATTGCCTGAATGGTAAGTTACCCAGGCAACACACGCACAGTTATCACGTACGTCTTAAGTGGCCCGCAGACAGATAAGTCAAAGGGATGGAGTTTATGACCGCAGTGTGGAGGAAAAGAGAGAAGAGTCACTCCATTCTGTTTGCAGTAGTCAATTCCTCTATGGGTAAGTGCGAATCGTGGTTGTCTAGCACAGGAACTACTGGTCTCTCTTTCGAAGGCTTGGCATGTGCTATGAAGTGTCTTACATATCTTACAAAACGATCCTTCCTCCGTTATCTACCCAGATGGACGGACCGTGTGATGAATCTGTTGAATGTACCCTGCGTTCAATGACAGCGTTGGTAAGTTGCTTTTTACGTCGTCTGCCGTACCCTGTTGCAGTATATTGCCAAAATACTAAAAGGAATCCGAAAACCCTTCGCCGTTCCCCCTGTTGACCTTCCACATTTTTCGCGCCGCTCTCACATCTCGTAGCAGTATGTCAAGGCGTGTGGTGCTTCTATCTTACCTCTTCTTGCAAGTACACGCTGTTTAGCTTCTTAAAATGGAGATAAGATCAGACTGGTAAAAAATTAACAAACAAGTTACCAACCGGAAGCGGAGTAAGGTGACACATTGAGCCAACTAGTCCCACGCTGCGTGTGCCGACTTTCCCCTTTGTCACTTTTTCAAGTTTTAGACATCATCATCCTCAAACACAACAGAAGTCTACAATTCTCATTAGCTCCAAAATTAGCCCAAAGGAGGCATCCTTCATGGGTGGCATAATATCACATGCAACTGTCATCAAACTTTAAACAAAAAACACTTTATACAGTGATGGAAAATTACTTCCTGCGGTGTAAAAAAGTAAACACCAGACCAAGTCTCAGTCATAGCCCACAGACCATTGACGCTTGCTGACCGCTCTCGACAGAAGGTATTGAAGAGTACAGATTGCCAGGTGTTAATATCCTGCGCTGTAATTGGGAGTTATAGCCCTTATGCCAACTTACCCCTACAGCCAACTAACCCCCTCTCCTCCATACTACACAATAAGGGTTTGTAACTGTAGTTGTTATACTTTTTATAAGTAATTTTATAGTTTATGTTACGAATATCTGTAACAAGACCGAAATCTCAACCTTGACTATCGACTGCACTTGTACAGTAATTCTATCTTTCTACTTCCTTATACACAGCCCCATGATGGCTTGTTGAAACCCTGAACGTGAAAAACGAAGGTCCGTCTATATCACTAAAATACAAGTCGCTTTTGACCAATACCATATTTGACTTTTTTGTCTTGACATTTACAATAAAATGACACTCATCAACATCAGAGAAAACATGTCATGAAACACCCACAGGGTGAATGACGTTTCCGGATTCAGCAACGCGCCACGAAGGGAAGATTCGTGATGTGAGACACTGCAATAGACGTGACGTCCACAGTACTCCGTTAGTCTAGTCTGTGCAGATTTCAGGTGTTAAAGCTATGGCACCAGCAGGGCCCAGACGTGAGAACGAAACTGATCTGAAAGAATAATGAGGACACAGCTAAGATCGGCTGGCGGAACTCTTACAGCTGATGGTCGTAGACAGCAATGACGCCACGCTTGGTTCCAACACCATATTCAACTATTTTCATTTCTTCACGGTAAATTGCAGTTGCTGGAATGATCACTGTTACGTTGCTGCATTATCTATGTTTATAATAACGCTACTTAACCGAGAAGCTTGTATTACACCATCCTCTACAGCCAAGTGCGCGTGAAATTGTGCAGCAAAAACACTCTGATTAGCGAACATTTCTCAAATCAGTGTATGTCGATAAGATTTTTCATATGTGGTTGGATGACACCCGCCTAAAGTTTCAAACATGTAATCTGTCCGAGTTAGGAAAACGTACACACCGTGATCTCTTTGTTGTTGAGCTCGATATACGTTCAACGAAATGTGCAATCTTTGTCGGCGTTTTCAAACGATCCTTCTGTAAGACCACAGCAGTCTCAAAGTGTTTACGATTCCGGTACCCCTATACAGTTTTATTTGTTATATTGTTATATTTCAGATTAATAGGATGTCTTCAGAATGCCGACATTCCTGAGTAATTATTCTTGAAGGGGCAAGTGGAACGAGGGGTACATGAAATAAGCTGTGCAGAAGCTCACATCAGAGGAACTAGTCGAGCTCGAAGCCGCTCGATCTCGCAATATGCCGTAAAGTTCGTTTCAGGTTAGGTTCACAAAAATAAGAAGTGATGCGACTCTGAACTGAAGTTGGGTAGATCTGAAAATACGCTTTTCTGAAGAGATGAGGCACAACTGGTCAGTTACTCAACGTCTTGGCCAAAAAAAGAATGTTCTGCGAAAGGCACATGCCTTGGCCCAAGACACGCATACTGCTCATAGATTTAGCAACGACAGAAAACCTGCTGAAAGCCATTTCTCTTTATTTATAAAGAGACACCCTCAGTTATGCTTGCGAAATGCAGAATCTACAAGTATAATAACAGCAGCTGCTTTCTCACGGACAGGCATTCCTCAGCACGCTGCGGTCAATACTGCTCAAGATGAAGGCACTGGAACTCACTCCACGTCTACAAGCAGTGGGCATCACAAAGCACGAAGTCCTAAAGAAAATACAACTACATCCCGATGGCAGGCAGCAGCATGACCTAGTATTAAGACAAAGTGGGAGGCCTAAGAATAAACCACTTGTCTCAAGTCCCTACAAGAATGAGATGGCGAAAAAACAAGTCAGCCAAGTCAAAATAAAAAAATACAACGAAAAAGCGCGATTGGGGGTGTGGGGGGAGGACCGCGCGACTCTGGCAGAAAAGAAACACCGCGCATCAATTGTGGTGCACTGGAAGGACTGGCTGATAACTACGCACGCGACTTCCGTAAAGGCGCTGCGAATTTGTGTTCTTTTTAAATGATTATAATAAGTCGCTTTGTTCAGTCCGTAATTATCAACAGAGATAGGAAAATAAGCAACAACAGACGCCCCATACTTGTGTCTTTAATGCAGCTCACTTTATCTCTTTACACATTTCTAATAACATGCCTGAACAATACAGCCATAGATTTACGCTGACAAATACAAATTTTCCGTAATGATAAACTCACAATTTGGTGAAGTACAAAACATTAGAAGCTATGGACCTTTCCTTATTTCTTCAGCTGCCTTCAACAATTCTTACGCAGTTACGTCGAAATATATTTTTATTAAATACAGTAAGTCTACGAGTAGGCCCATATGTAGACGCATAAAATAAGGTACAGACAGCTGCGTTTAAATTTCGTGGAGAATAAAAGGGGTCGGTAATAATCGTGTGTGTTTGGAAAGCCGCCGTTTATTAGTCGGTAATCTTCAAATGTTCGAAAGATACTTGCATACAAGTCTGAAAGTTTAAAAATGCAGCCTAAATACAGCATAAAAAGTTCTCAAAGATGACCCTACGCAGGCCGTGAAGACAAATGAGGGAGTCGAGAGCGGTGAGCTTTACGTCCCGGGCAGTTTACCACCCGGTAGCCATGGAACAGGAGGTTGGATGTGCCCCAGAGCCTGTCTGAACGCTTCGGAGAAGAGAAATACCTCTTACCTGTAATAGGAATAGAACTGCGATTACTTGGTTATCCAGCCAATAGCCTAGTCACTAAACGGACTACGCAATCTGGCTCTTCATACAGAGCGTATCAATTCTTATTTCTAAACTCCAGTACTTACGGAAAAAGTATACTCGACACAAATGTGTTTAATTTGTCCAAATAACTTCAGTTCGAAACATATTTCGCTTATATAAATATACGCACATCTCCGCAGAGAGCTATGCAAATCAGCGAGTACACCCCCCATCCAGTCCCGCGACGCAGATCGGATACCAGCAGAAATTCACCTGTCCGATTTTAACCAAAACTGATTTTAAAGTTTCACGAGCACCTATCCAGTAGATTAATGGATGCGGACGGTGCGATTTTAATAAGCGCTCTGCAGGGTTGTGTATGGGCTTTAAAACAGAACTTACCCCACGGTACTGATAAATTACAAATAAACTTCAATTACTTTCTGTATTTAAAGCAATATTTTATGACGAATGATGGTCCTTCCGTATCATCTGCCCCACAGACAGCTGTCCATTCGCCTCTCTATGGATTCCTCTATGAATATTCTATGGATGTCAGTAGCTACAACTACACACAGTCAAAAAGTTGAATTAGTGAATAATGAACTGAAATGCGAAACGAAGCGGCTGTAGAGTATTATGAGATAATATTCCGGTATTACCCTGAAAGGACTGAGGAAACAAAGAAAAACCTGTCACAAATCCCCGTCACCGGGCCAAGATATGAACCCGTGACTTCTCCAAAACGAAGGACTGCTATCAACACGAAGGAGACAATCAACTTTCTGACTCCAGTTCCGCATCTCTTCATAATTCTATAGAAGTAAAACCTAATAAACATATGTAGGAAGGCCGACAGCCAGTCAGCGACAGCTTGCCGAAGTCAGTAAACAAGAGCCCGATTGCACTGCGGGCATAAAAGCCACGGAATTACACAGCTAATCCCTCTTGCAATGCTGAAGATATTAAAATCTTCAAGTAATTTAAGCTGACCACTTAGTTAACGTGCAAGATGCTGAGAACTTGCGAAGATTTCCTCCACTCTCCGTATGTCTTCGTGGTGTAGTGCTCAGTTAAAGATAAATATTGACTATTTACGAGGGCGGGCTGATAAGTTTTGCCTCCACTTAAACAGAAAATGAATGGGAAAAGATATTTTAATGAAATAAAGAAAGAAATATGCCTACATCAATTATTTTCAAAGCTGCATAATTATTTTTCTACAAAATCACCACGCACTTCAATACACTTCCGCCAACGCTGCACTAGTTATTGAAATCCGTCCTTAAAAAAATGGTGTTTTGTTTTTGAAACCATTTCCTCACTGCAGACTTCACCTCTTCATCACAGGCGAAGCGCTGGCCCTTCAAGTGTTCCTTTAGTTTTGGGAACAGGTGGAAATCACTTGGAGTCAGATCTGCGCTATACGGTGGATGCGGCAGCACTGAAAAGTCCAGGCGTTGAATTGCATCTCTTGTTGCTGCACTTGTGTGAGGCCTGGCATTGTACCCATCTGGCACCAACTTTTCGGAATCCAAGAACACCAATAATGTGTCCCACTCTCTCCTTAGAAATTCCTAATGCAACGGCAATTTCTTTTTGTTTGATGTGACGATTTCCGCGGGTCATTTCTTCAACGCGATCTTGATGAAGCTGATCACTTGCAGTCACAGGCCTTCCACTTCGTGTTCTGTCACTCAAATCTGCTTGCCCCAGTTCTCCATCTTTGAATCGCCTTACCCAGCGTCTTACTGTACTCACATCAACACACTGATCACCATAAACGGCTTGCATTCGTCTGTGAATTTCAATTGGA
>JGI20166J26741_10833337_pt1 | contig 14971 bp, 15 predicted proteins | sample TergutCu122P5_FD_26741 | JGI IMG/M metagenome (IMG submission 26741)
TTATCTGCGCTTTATCTGCGCTTTATCTGCGCTTTATCTGCGCTTTATCTGCGCTTTATCTGCGCTTTATCTGCGCTTTATCTGCGCTTTATTTTCTTATCCGAAAGCAGCGGCGCTCGTACTCTTAATAAACATCCGGCATGATATGTGTGCAGGGGAAAAAACACTTGCCTAGCGTTGACGAACTCAGGAAACAGATAGAATCCATCGACAAGGATATAATCGATCTTATCGCCACCCGAATGGAGATCGCCGACGAGCTTGCCAAGGAAAAGAAACATTCTTCTCAGGGCTACTGGGACACGGGCGTGGAAAGAGCGGTCATCGACAGATATATGGAACTCTGCGAAGATGTCAGCCTCTCCGTGGGGGAGGCGAAGCTCATTGCCGAAGTCATTTTGAAGATCTCCAAAGAGAGACAGAAACTGCTCTACGACAGCGAGCCTTCCGTTCAGGAAAAACCCATTAAGAGGAAATGAACCGACTTTTGTTCAAGATCGCCACACGCTGTTCAGGTCCACTCCCGAACCTACGTTCTTCTTCACCGACTCTATTTTCTCTTTGTCCTTCGGATCTATGCGTGCTATCAGACGTTCCGTGGTCTCGGCCACGTGCAGAGTGTCCTCGTTTGTCATGAGTATGGGGACACCCAGATCGTCTGCCTTCGAAAGGACCATGTGCGACGGCATCAGCCCTCCGGTGACGATGATGCATGACGTATCCGTGGCCAATGCGGCAAGCTGGATCTCCGTCCTGTCGCCGCCCGTTATGACGGCTTTGCGGCGCGACCTTCGCATATACCCGGTAGCGGCCTGATCGCTCATCGCACCGACCAACATGTTCTCTACGGATCTCTCCATCCCCTTTGCGCCGGCCAAGACCTTTGCGCCGATCTTCTGGGATATCTCCGACACCCTGAATGTCTTGAGTTCGGGCATGACCGGGACCTCTCCGAGCACATTTATCCCGCGGCCTTCGAAGAACTTCCTTTCCGGACATCCTGAACTTTTGTTGAGGATCACTCCGAGCATGTCCAATCCTCTCTTTTCGCAAAGCTCCCTGAACATGAACACCGTGTCGACGGACCGGCTTGACGGCGTCGCGACCAGTATCACAGGTGCGTCGAGAGCTTCGGCGATATCCATAAAGGAAAGATTTTGCGCATAACCGTAAGTGAAATCCTTGCTGCCTTCGATTATCATGAAGTCCTTATCTTTCCGCAGGTCGTTGTAAACGGCGGCGATATCGCTCATACTTACCGGCTCTGACAGGTCGTACGTGAACGGCGAAAGCTTCTTTCCGTCCTTCAACTTCAGAACCTCGGCCATCAGCCAAGCGTCCTCGTCCGTTGTGTTTCCGTCCACCTTTATAGGGCTCTCGCGGAAGGGTTTGTAGAACCCCACCTTCCCCGGATAATTCAATGCCAGACCGAGCGATATCGCGGATTTCCCCGACCTAGCGCCTACAGATGCCAGATAGACATTCTTCATTTCATCACCTTATCGTTGTCAAAGCGTCCACCGCCCAGCTTCCTTCGTTCTTCTTCCCTACCATGATGGGATTGATTTCGAGTTCATATATCTCTGGGTTCTCCAGAGCGATCTTCATCATCCTTCTCATTATGTCCTTCAGCGAGTCTATGTCGGCAGGAGGTTTACCTCTCGCTCCCGAAAGCATGCGGTATGCTTTGGTGGACATTATCATTCTGTCAAGGTCATCGTCGGACATGGGTATCAGGGTCCTTGCGATCTCCCCGAATATCTCAACGTATATCCCTCCCAGACCGAACGCCAGCACGGGACCGAACTGATCGTCGCGTATCATCGACAGTATCACTTCTTGGCCTGACACCATCTTCTGCACCGAGACCCCGTCTATCTTGGCGTCCGGGACGGCGGTCCTGCATCTTACCATCAGCGACTCGAACGCCTCGCGGACGTCATCCGCTGTCTTTACATTAACAATGACGCCGCCGATGTCTGTTTTGTGGTGGATGTCGGGCGACATTATCTTCATGACCACCGGGTAGCCAATGCTCTCGGCTGCGGTTACCGCATCATACGGACTTACCGCCAATGCCTCCTTCGGCACGGGGATGCCGTATGCCGAAAGTATGGATTTCCCCTCATCCTCGGAGAGGGATGACCTGAACTCCTTTTTCGCTATATCCAGTAATTCAATTACTCTCCATCTTCCCGATGTCTCCGGAAGGATGGTGTCCTCTTTTTTTGTATATCCGGTCTGCACCCTCCTCAGGAAGGAAAGGGCGCGTACCGCCCTGTCGGGCGACGGATACGAAGGTACACGATTCTCGCGCAATATCGATAAAGCGGACTCGCATGTCTTCCCGCCTGCGAAGGCGACCGTCACAGGGATGTTCAGCTTCTTTTTCATCTCCGAGACAGCGACCGCTATCGAGTTCAGATCGATGCTGTCGAGTGGTGATGACAGCACCGCTGCCCCGCCGATGTTCTCATCATCCGCTATTATCTTCAGGGCACCTGTGATCATGTCATTTGTCGCGTCTCCTCTTACATCGACAGGATTGTGCGTGCTTGCGACCGTAGGTATCGTTTTCCTCACTCTTTTTTCCGTCGCGGGGGAGAGCTGGGACATACGGACCGCCGGGTGGTCCGAGCATGCGTCGGCCGCCATTACGCCCAGGCCGCCGGCGTTTGTTATCACCGCAATGCCATCCTTCAGCATCGGCCTCGACGACGATATCACCGATAATGCATCGAACAGCTCTTCGATATCCTTCACACGTATGACATTCAGGCGGTCGAATACCGCCTCATAAACAGAGTCGGAGCCGGAAAGTGCGCCGGTGTGGGACGAGGCCGCCATCGATCCGGCTGCGGACCTCCCGGACTTCAGCATCACGATCGGTTTCTTTGACCGGGATACTGCTTCGATGAACCTTCTGCCGTCCGTTATCCCTTCGGAATATATTCCTATGACACTCGTATCTTCATCATCACCGAGGTATTCGATAACATCCGCCTCGTCGACATCCATTTTATTACCCAAAGATATGAATTTTGAGATGCCGTTGTTGGTATGGATCGCCCAATCGAGCATCGTCGAACCTACTGCGCCGGACTGCGAGCTCAGAGAGATGCCTCCTGAGGGCGGGAACAGAGACGAGAACGTAGAGTTGAGTCTCCGATGAACATTCATCAACCCGAAACAGTTCGGGCCTATCACTCTCATACCATACATTTTGGAGATGTTGTTGAGCCTGTTCTCCAGATCGCGTCCTTGGGAGCTCTCTTCCTTGAAGCCGGCAGTTATGACGATCACCGCCTTAACTCCGATCCTGCCGAGCTTTTCCATCTCCCCCAAGACAAGCTCCGACGGAAGCGCCATCACCGCCAATTCCGGGAGTTCGTCCAAAAGATCTATCGATGCGTAAGCTTTCAGCCCCTGTATCGTCCCGCCTTTTATGTTTATGGGATAAATGCGGCCGCCGAACCCTGAGCCGATGATGTTCCTCAGTATCATTCCGCCTATCTTATTCAGATCGGAAGAAGCTCCCACCACCGCTATCGAATCCGGAGAGAAGAACTCCCTCATGACCGTACAAACGGTTTGTATCATTATAACTTTTCTTCGGTACTGGATAATTTTTGATGATCAAATGGGAAATTGGTGAAAACAATATGCTCCGCATTACTCAAAAAATATAATTACTAATCCTACCTGACCTTTGTTATAGGAAAGATGAACATGAGCAAGATCAGTGTTGCCGTCCTTGGAGCCACCGGACCTATAGGCCAGAGATTCGTACAGATGCTTGAGGACCACCCTTATTTCGAAATTGAAGGACTTTATGCCTCGGAGAGATCGGAAGGAAAAAAATTCAGAGACACAATCAAGATCAGGGACCACGAGTTCTCGGAAGAGGCGATGGAAACGAAGATCAAGACAATGGATCTGAAACACATTTCAAAGAACGTAAGGATCGCATTCTCCGGACTGCCTTCGGACCTTGCGGGACCGACCGAGACGGAACTGGCAAAGAAAGGCGTCGCCGTCTTCTCCAATGCGGGCTCGCACCGCATGGATGCGCATGTCCCCATAATCATACCCGAGGTCAACCCCGACCACGCCGAGTCCGTGAAACAGCAGGACACCTACAAGGACGGAGGCTACATCGTAACGAACGCCAATTGTTCTTCGACGGGTATAGCCGTGCCTCTGTTCGCTCTCGACAAAAAGTTCGGTCTTGAGGAGGTATTCGTTTCCACATACCAGGCGCTTTCCGGCGCAGGATATCCCGGCGTAGCATCGCTTGACGCCGTGGGCAACGTTATCCCGTTCATAAATCAAGAAGAAGAGAAGATGGAGAAGGAGATCGGAAAGATCATCGGAAGCTACTCTCCGAAGGGCGGCTTTAAGTATGCGGATTTCAAAGTAATGGCGAACTGCGCCAGGGTCCCCGTAATAGACGGCCACACCGAGGCCCTTGTCATAAAGATGAGGGATGCGCCTTCATTGGAAGACGTCTCTTCCGCACTGTCAAAGTTCAAAGGCGAACCCCAGAAGCTTAAACTGCCGTCGGCACCCAGGCAGCCGGTGATCGTCAGGACCGAAAAGGACAGGCCGCAGCCTGTGTACGATGTCCTCGCCGGAAGCCCGAACAGAGCGAAAGGCATGGTCTCCACTGTCGGAAGGATAAGAGTGAGCAACGGCTATTACAAGATGTTCGTGCTCTCCCACAACACGATAAGAGGCGGGGCCGGGGGCTCCATGCTCAATGCGGAGCTGTTCAAGGCCAAAGGAATCCTGTGAATATAATTGCCGTATCTCCGGCATCGGAGATACGGCATCTTTTCAATTTCCCTACAGAAGAGGGATTTTTTGCATCGTGCAAGGATCACTCCAAGAACATTGCCATGTAGAGTGGGATGGTCAGTTTTTTGTCGATCTCGCCGACATTCCCGGATATTAACTTCAAAGCATATGGTGGATCGAACCTCTTTATGAACTCATCTAAAGATATCGTCTTCCCTCTTCCGGCTTTTACTTCGACCGGGACAACAGCCCCTTTTTCTGTCAACAAGAACTCTATCTCCTGTTTATTCTCGCTTGGTTTGTAATAATTCAGAGGCAGATTCTTTTTCAGGAAGATGTCTGCGATAAGATTCTCATAGATGCCACCTTTGGCGGGGCCCTTCAGAGTATTATTGTAGAACTCTTCTTTCATTTTAAAACCGTACATGGATATCAACATCCCGATGTCTGTCGCATAGACCTTGTAATAATCCCGCATAATGTATGCGGGAAGTGGGAACTCTGGAGTTGATACATTATAACAGAACTTAATTAGTCCGGCGTCCCTCAGCCAATCCAAACTGTTATCGTACTTTCTGGCCTTGGCACCTTTTTCAACCGTTGAATATTGGAATTTCTTATTCTCTTTCGCTAGCTGTTGAGGTAATGAAAAATAACAGTCCATGACCTTTGTTCTTTCCGGCACAGACAGATACCTTGTGATGTCGTTGCGATAACTGGCGATTATCCTTTCTTGTTCTTTGTGTACCAGTCCGAAGTTGTTTGTTTCGATGTATATGTTAACGGCCGAGGGCATTCCGCCGACAATAGCATATTCTCTTATTTTCTTCAATAAAACATCATTGATAGATGGGGGGATCTTCTCCCTTTTTTCGTAATATTCCTTCATATACCCGATCCTGACATCGTCATAACCGGTTGCCCAAAGGAACTCTTCGAAGTCAAGAGAGAACATCTCTATTTGTCTCTCATAGCCGACCGGTATCGATCTTGTGGACTTATATGCGACACCGAGCATCGAACCGGATGCGATACAGTCGAATCTGCCATCCTCTGCGATGAATTTCAAAGCGGTCCTTGCGTCGCCGCATTCCTGGATCTCGTCAAGGAATAACAGGGTCTTGCCCTCTATGAATCTTATACTCTCGTCACGAAGGGACAGTTCTCTTATGATCGCATCCATTTTCAAACTGCCTTCGAATGCCTTCATGAATTTGGGCTCGGCGAGGAAGTTGATCTCCACGATGTTCTCATAATTCTGCTTTGCGAACTCTCTGATTATGAACGTCTTCCCTACCTGTCTTGCCCCCACTATCAGCAGACATTCTTTGCTCTTCTTTTCTTTCCATTCGATCAAAGTGTCCATCATCTTTCTTTTAAGCATGGCATTCCTCCTCATATTTCTGCAGATTCAAAATCATATTGAGATTCCAGTATACAAACATTCCCACAATATTTTCAAAAAATGCACCTTTTAGGAGTATTAAAAAAAATATTTTGCACTAAATAGGAGTTAATTATTTTAAAAAATGTACTTTTTTACCGTGTTAATGCGAGAAAGTGCTCATGTGTGGCTTTGTATATGTGCGATCATATCTATTTGCCATAAACCTGTCAATCGACAAATATATTTGTCCGACGCGACCATAAACTCGTGAAAACCTTATTTACTACCCCTTTAATATTGAAACAAACGGAGGTTTACCAGTGGTAATAAAATTGGCTGTCCCCAACAAAGGAAGGCTCAACGAGAGGGCCGTAGAGCTCCTGCTGAAATCAGGGATCGATCTCGGAGAGGAATGGGGAAGGAAACTGTATGTCATGGCAAAGGACCAGGATATCGAAGTTATGTTCGTCAGAGCGCAGGACATACCGGCATTCATCGCCACGGGCGCAATAGACATCGGAATAACCGGCGAGGACCTCGCCGCCGAGTCCGGATACAAAATAAAGAAGCTGATGGATCTCGAGTTCGGTTACTGCCGCCTTTCGATAGCGGCGCCGGAAGCCTCCGGGATAAGGACCGCGGATGACATCCCCAACGGATCGAAGGTCGCCACCTCCTTCCCCAACCTCACAAAAAAATATTTCAAGTCGATCGGCAAGGATGTCTCGATAATAGAAGTGTCCGGCGCAGCGGAGATAATGCCTTACCTCGGCATATCCGATCTGATCGCGGATCTGGTCGCCTCCGGATCGACCTTGAAGATGAACCGCCTTGTGGAAGTGTCCAAGATATTGGACTCCCAAGCCGCGATCTACTCATCTGATGCTTCAATGAAAAAGTACGGTGCGCAGATAACGGATGTCGTCGCTTCCCTGAAGAGCGTCATGGCCGCCGAGGAACGCAAATATCTAATGGCCAACGTTCCCAAGAAGAAGCTGAAAGAGGTACAAAAGGTCATCCCTGGAATTAACGGACCGACGATACTCAACATCGCCGGGAATGATGATATTGTGGCGGTACACGCTGTGATCCGCTCCAAAGATGTTTACAATGCTGTCAACGACCTCAAGAGGCTCGGTGCGAAAGGGATATTGACCCTTTCCATAGACAGGCTGGTGGAGTGATGGTCTCAAGGGACATAATGAGAAGTTCGACCAGAGGGTTCAAGAAATATTACAGCCCGGATCTTAAGGGAGAGCTGAGGCTCGATACCAATACGAACGCCCTCGGCGCAAATCCCGCGGCACAGAAGTTCATGAAAGAACAGAAGATCGACCTGAACGAATATCCAGGAACATATTCAAACAAACTCAGGATCGCACTTGCCGATTTTTATGAGCTGGATATGGAGAACTTCGTAGCAGGGTCCGGATCCGACGAGATGCTCGACATCCTGTTCAAAACATTCACGGAGTGGGAGGACGACTGCCTTATCCCTTATCCCTCATACAACGGAATGTACGACTACTTTGTGCAGATGAACGGCGGAAAGGTGCAGTACTCCGAGCTGACAGACAATTTCCAGCTGGACGTGGACAGCATCCTTTCATCAAAAGCGAAGATAGTTGTGCTGGCAACGCCGAACAACCCCACGGGGAATTCATTCAGACAAAAGGACATAGAAGAAATTCTTGAAGGATTCAAAGGCATCGTCGTCGTTGACGAAGCGTACGGCGAATACACGAAAAGCAGCATGATACCCAGGGTCAACGAGTTCGACAACCTTGTAGTCACCAGAACATTCTCGAAAGCTTATGCGATAGCCGGCCTGAGGATCGGATACGCAGTGGCAAACCTCGATCTGGCGGACATGATGAATGCCGTCAAGATCCCATACTCTCTTAACAGCATAAGCGAGGGGGCTGCGATAGCGGCGATCGGAGACCAGGATTTCATCAGGAGGAGCGTCGAGCTCGTAGATAAAGAGAGACCTAAGCTCGCTGCCGGTCTTAAAAAGCTAGGTTTTGGACCGTTCCCGTCGGACTCTAATTTCATACTCGCAAGGTGCCCCATCGACCACGATGTTTACACAAAAGCCCTCAAAGAGAAGAAGATACTCATAAGGGACTTCGGGAACAAGAGGAGAATGGAGAACTGCGTAAGATTCACAGTAGGCACGGACAAGATGAACAAAGAACTGCTGGACAAGACCAAAAAGATCTTGGAGGACTACAGTTGAAGGTCACCATGGCCGACTACGGCGTCGGCAACCTTCACTCTGTCAAAAAAGCATTCGAAAGGAACGGTGCGACGGTCATTGTGACCGCAAACATGAAAGATCTGCTTGACTCCGAATGCATAGTTTTCCCCGGAGTGGGTGCCTTCGACTCTACGATGGAGAGACTTCTCCCATACAGGAACGAGATAAGAAAAAGACTGCTTTCAGGGATACCAGCGCTGGGAATATGCATAGGAGTGCAGATCATGTTCGATTCGAGCGAAGAAGGCAGTTCTCCCGGCATCGGTGCGTTCGGCGGCAAAGTTATAAAATTGTCCTCGGAGCGTGTACCGCACATGGGATGGAACTCCGTCGAGTCATCGGATGCGTTGATGGATAAAATCGAGGAAAAACAATTCTACTTCGCGAACTCGTTCAGAGGCTCCCCAGACAATAAAAAAGAGATAGTCGGCACGACCGAATACGACGGCGAGGTGTTCCCGTCCTTCTTCAGGAAAGCGAACACATACGGCACACAGTTCCACCCCGAGAAAAGTTCTGACTCGGGACTCAGGCTAATAAAGAACTTCATCGATTTCGCGGAGGATAACATATGATCGTGATCCCCGCCGTCGACGTACTTGACCACAAAGTGGTCCAGCTGGTAGGAGGAGAACTCGGAAGCCAGAAGATAACCCTCCCCGATATCATAAGCACGGCTATGTCTTGGGTGGAAAGGGGCGCACCCTATCTTCACCTCGTGGACCTGGACGGCGCGTTCGGAAAGGGGAACAACATCAAAATTTTCAAAAAAGTGATCAAAGAGTGCGGCGTCCCCGTCGAGATAGGCGGAGGGATAAGATCCGAATCGTTGGTGGATGAACTCGTCTCTGCCGGTGCGGACCGTATCATTGTAGGCACAAAGGCGATAAAGGAGCCGGAATGGCTCTCGAAGATCTCCGATTCCCACCCCGGGAAGATCATGGCCGGGATGGATACAAAGAACGGCGCACTCGTGGTGAACGGATGGCAGGGTGCTTCCGAGTTGACTGTAGAGAATATGTTCGATATAATCAAGGATCTTCCGCTGGCCGGCGTACTGAACACGAATGTCAGCGTCGAAGGGCAAATGAAAGGCATTGATGAGGAACAATCAAAGAGATTCATTTCTAAATGCCCGCACATGGTCATATCTTCCGGCGGAGTGACCGCCGAGTCGGACTGCAGGATGCTGAGCCGGTTCGGAGCAGGAGGTGCCGTCGTCGGACTCGCATTGTACACCGAAAAGATCAGACCGTGGGAATGGGACCGCCCATGGTACGCCGACTGATCTTTTAGTATATTTATTATAGAATCGACCCTATTCAAATAGCATATGACAGGAAGGGCAGCTGAATTGGAACGCAGCACAAGGGAAACGAATGTGTCGATAAAATTGAACATCGACGGTGCCGGAAAATTCGATGTTAAATGCGACGTATCATTCTTGAAGCACATGATAGAGACATTTGCGAGATACGGTTCTTTCGACATCACTATGAAAGCAACCGGCGACGACGACCACCATTTGATAGAAGACGTTGCGATAACGCTGGGAAATGTGTTCAGAAAAGCTCTTGACGACAGATCGATCGAGAGAATATCAACCGTCACCATACCAATGGACGATGCGCTGGTGACTGTATCCGTGGACATCATCGACAGGTCGTTCGCAGACATCGATTGTCCGGACCAACTCTACCACCACTTCCTGAGGAGCTTCGCAATGTCAGCTGGCATAACGCTGCATGTTGTGAAGATCAGAGGGTTCGATGAGCACCACATCATCGAAGCATCATTCAAGGCGCTCGGGACCGCCCTGAGATACGCCGTCTATCCGAGAAAAACAGAACTCAGCACAAAAGACAGACCCAAGGTGAAATGAATGCTCAAAAAGAGGATCATCCCCTGTCTTGACGTGAAGAACGGCAAGGTCGTCAAAGGCATCAATTTCATGGGGATGAAGGACCTGGGCTCCCCTCCCGACATGGCGGAGGAATACAGCGAGCAGGGTGCTGACGAGGTCACGTTCCTGGATATAGCCGCATCTTTAGAGTACAGACAGACCACATTGGACCTTGTTTCCGTGACTGCGAAGAGAGTGTTCGTTCCTTTGACGGTCGGAGGCGGCATAAGGACCGCCAACGACATGCATGACGCCCTCAAAGCAGGCGCCGACAAAGTATCGGTCAACTCAGCGGCTATAAGCAACCCCAACGTGATCTCCGAATCCGCGGAAAGGTTCGGCAGACAGTGCGTGGTCGTAGCAATAGACGCAAAGAAAGTAGGCAGACACTGGGAGGTCTTCACCCACGGCGGTATGAAGCCTTCCGGCCTCGACGCCATAGATTGGGCAAAGAAAGCGGAAGACCTCGGCGCGGGAGAGATACTCTTAACCTCCATCGACGCGGACGGAGTGAAACAGGGCTACGACATACCTCTGACCGAAGTAATAGCGGACGAGGTTAGCATTCCGGTCATTGCATCCGGCGGCTGCGGTAAAATAGAGGATTTCTATGAGGTGTTCAGCCAAACGAACGTGTCCGCCGCATTGGCGGCGTCCGTATTCCACTACAAACAGGTCACTGTCCGAGAGGTCAAGGAATACCTGAAGGACAGAGGAGTCCCGGTCAGATGACCTCTCTGAAATACGATAAGGACGGGCTGATCCCCGCTGTCGTCCAGGATCATGTGACGAACGAGGTCCTGATGGTCGCTTGGGTCAATGAAGAAGCCTTCGAACTGATGAAGAGCACAGGCTACACCCACTTCTGGTCAAGGAGCAGAAAAAAGCTTTGGAAAAAGGGGGAAGAATCCGGCCATGTGCAGGAGATAATATCGATACAGCTTGACTGCGATGCGGATACCCTTCTCGTAAGGGTAAAACAGACGGGTCCGGCCTGCCACACGGGAAATCCGTCATGCTTCGAGGAAGTGATCTACGGTTCCGTTGAGGAAACAATGGATGTCCTCCCGGAACTGTGGAGGATACTGAAAGACAGGCTCGAGAATCCGAAACCCGGGAGCTACACCTGCCTTCTGTACTCGGATGAGAACAAGATGTGCAAGAAGGTCATCGAAGAAGCGGGTGAGTTCGTCCTTGCCCTTAAAGACGAGAAAGAAGAAGAAATGGCCTGGGAGCTTGCCGACCTGATCTATCACACAATGGTCGCGGTCACAAAAACCGGGCTTCCGATGGAAAAAGTATATGAAAAACTCAGGGAGAGAATGAAATGAGGATCGACCTTCATACCCACACTATATTCAGCGACGGGGATCTTACTCCGTCCGAACTGACGCGCCGCGCGATGGATCTTAGACACACAGCCATCGCGCTGACCGATCACGTTGACGTTACGAACATCGATTTCGTAGTTCCGGCCCTTGTAAAGGCAGCGGAACTGAGCAGAGATTACATTACAGTTGTGCCCGGAGTGGAGCTTACTTATGTTCCCCCGTCAAAGATAGATATGATGGCAAAGAAAGCTAAAGCACTCGGCGCGCAGATCGTAGTTGTGCACGGAGAGACCGTCGTCGAGCCGGTGCCTCCCGGTACGAACCTCAGATCGGTGATGAGCAAGAACGTGGACGTGCTGGCACATCCGGGGCTCATAACTTTGGAAGAGGCTGAGATCGCCGTAAAGAACGGTGTCGCTCTTGAGATCACAGGCCGTTCGGGCCACAACATCACGAACGGACACGTTGCCAACATCGCAAGGAAAGCAGGTGCCAAGATGGTCGTCAATTCCGACGCACACACGGTCGGCAATCTGATGGATGAGGCAAGGGCAACTGTCGTCGCAAAGGGCGCGGGGCTTACCGACGAAGAGATCAAACTGGCACTTAACGATACGCCGTACGATCTGATCAAACATCTGATCAAAAATTAAGATCGATCGGATTCCAGGTCCCTTCTGAGTTCTTCGAGGATCTCTTTGAGATAGCATTCTCTGCCCTCATCTTTACATTCCTCGTAATCTTTCAGGAGCATGGCGTACATCTCCCTTTTCGAGAAGGTCTCGAACCCTTTTTCTTCCGGCAACGATACACCTCGGACAGACATCATATGTCATTACAAACAAAATGATTACGCTCATCCATCATTCAGAGAAGCGAATTCTGTCGGCGGGGGGCCGCCAGCCTCCCCCTATGGCGGAATATTTCGCCGACAGACACATTTCACAGGAGGGCCGCCAGCCTCCCCCTATGGCGGAATATTTCATGAAATGCTGATCAATAATGTGTCATAAGAGAATATAAACATTCCTCTGCCTATCTCCGGCAGAGACTTTCCTAAAGTATTCAGTCCGTTTTTATCACGTTTTTATAGGGAATTATTCCAACATAAGAGTAAAGCCAGGAGTGTATGAAAGTGAAATTTGAACATTGTTCTTTTATATTCTTACAAGAATCCCTGAAATATGCCAAAGATAGCCATCATCGGAGGTACCGGCGTATACAATCCGGATTCCTTCAAAACGATCAAGACAGTTTTCCCCGATACGCCATACGGCAAACCTTCCGGCGAGATAATGATCGGTAAGATCTCGGGCGTTGAGGTTGCGTTCATTTTCAGACACGGACAATCCCACCATTACCCCCCGTCGACCGTTCCTTACAGAGCAAATATGTGGGCCCTCAAAAAACTCGGCTGCGAATACGTCATTTCGGCGTGTGCTGTCGGGTCCCTCCAGATGGGGCTTGCTCCCGGAGATCTTGTCATTCCGGACCAATTCATAGATTTCACAAAACACAGGGAATATTCGTACTTTGATAAAGAGATAGTCCACATCTCGATGCCCGATCCGTTCTGCGACTATCTGAACAAGATATTCAACGACACCGCAAGGGAAATGAAGATCAGGCACCACCTCGGCGGAACATACATCTGTATCGAAGGGCCGAGGTTCTCGACGAGAGCGGAAAGCAGGATGTTCAAACAATACGGTGATATAATCGGAATGACCCTTGTTCCGGAGTGCCAGCTCGCCCGTGAACTGGGTATGTGCTACTGCAGCCTTGCGACGGTGACGGACTACGACGTATGGCACGAAGAGGATGTCAGCACGGATATGGTCAGAAAAACAATGAAAGAATCCATTTCTAAGGTCTTGAAGCTGCTTGAGCTGGGTATCCCGAAGATCAAAACATCGGATTGCAAATGTATCGAAGCGGCCGAGATAAGCGGCGCCCTCTCCGCAAAACTCCCATGAGAATAATATTCAAAGGAGTGGTCCAAGGGGTCGGTTTCAGACCCGCCGTTTACAGAACGGCGACAAATCTCGGGCTCTCCGGAAAAGTGTGGAATGACGGTTCGGATGTCATCGTGGAAGTAGATGACGGAGAAAGGTTCCTCAAGCACTTCTTGGCCGACCTTCCTCCGCTGGCACGTTTAGAAGATGTTGTCAGGATCGAACAGCCTGTTGCGCACACGGGTGGGTTCAAAATTATCAGCTCTCGGGCAGGTTCATCGGGAATGTCCATTCCCGCGGATACCGCTGTATGCGACGATTGCCTCAGCGATATGAAAGCCGGCAGAAGGATGGGGTACCCATTCACAACTTGCACAAAGTGCGGACCGAGATTCACACTTCTCAGCGGACTCCCATACGATCGGTCTTCGACTGCAATGCGGGATTTCCCTTTATGCAGAGATTGTCAGAAAGAATATGACGATCCTGCGGACAGAAGGTTCCATCATCAGACATCAAGCTGTCCGAAGTGCGGACCGTCGTACCGACTCATAGATAAAGAAGGCAAGGAAATTCGGGGGGATCCGATATCGAATTTTTCAAATATGCTGTCCGAGGGGAAGATCTGCATCATAAAGGGATGGGGCGGCATGCACATCTGCTGTACTTTAGATCACATCAAAAAGATGAGAGAATGGTACGGTAGGGATCAGAAACCTTTTGCGATCATGGTCAAAGACGTGAGGGCCGTCCGCAAATACGGCGATCCGACCGATAAAGAAGTGGAGAACCTCACATCTCCCCACCGTCCGATCGTTCTGATCGAAAAGAAGCACTCCGCCGTGACCGAACTTATTTCCCCGGGGCTTGACAACATCGGGATATTCCTGCCGTACACAGGTGCCCAGCACCTCGTCTTCGAACATCTGGCACATGATGCGTTGATAATGACCTCCGCCAATGTTCCGGGTGAACCGATGATCATAGAGGACAAAGAGATTCTGGGGCTCGGCGCGGATATGTATCTGATTCACAACCAAAAGATATTGAATCGTGCGGATGACAGCGTACTGAGGTTGTTCGATGAAAGAACATTCTTCATAAGAAGGTCGAGAGGTCATGTACCTTCGTACATTCCGATACCTCTGAAAGGATCCGCCGTTGCGGTGGGGGCGCAGGAGAACCTGACCGGTTCGATAGCCGTTGACGGACGGATACATCCTACGCAGCACATAGGTGACGGCGAAGGCATCGGCGTTGTAGATTACCTTGAAGATGCCGTACGGGAGCAAATGAAGCTGCTCGGATGCAGACCGCAAGCGGTTGCTATGGATATCC
>JGI20166J26741_10834448_pt1 | contig 14971 bp, 6 predicted proteins | sample TergutCu122P5_FD_26741 | JGI IMG/M metagenome (IMG submission 26741)
CGTTGCCAAACGTAGGTCCATATATATACGACGTTAGCATTTCTGGCTTTACTAGGAGCTCCATATATATATGACATTAGTAGCCTAAGGGTTAAAAGTACTAATCATATACGCTATGAACCTACCAGTCGCTCCTGATATAACAGTGGCTATGAATGAAGCCGTCACTGAGTGTAAATTGTGAGGGTGGAGTCGTTGTCGAACACGTAACTTGCCAACATTAATCTTCCACGACCCTTCAGTCGCCATCGCAGGAAGAGCTGCACATTCCTCCTCTTCGTGAATTTTTAATTCGACTTGTGCAGCCTAGCCTTAGTGCATATAAAGGAGCCGCGAAGGTTCAAGTGACTCATCCTCAGTTTTTAATATACTCCATGAGTCGACCTCGATAAAGAATCGGGATTATTGTCTTTGAAAGATAGCCGTCAAGAAAACGTGCTGCACTGCAACCTGACAGCTACTCCAGTCGAAATACATCGACGTATACATCACACGGTCCAACGTCAAGCAAGAGAAAGATGTTGGAGGGGCATTGATTAGAAATCTGTCTCCCTAGGGCGTAGTCTGGACACTGTGTTACAGTCTGGTTCCAAGTCAATAGAGTAAAGCTCCAGCTACATAGCTTCGTAAAATAACAGTCGAAGATGTTAATGCGTAAAGGGAAAAGACTTAACACATAACTGTCCTATCACAGTTTAAAACTATCAACTTATTAAACAGTTATTAAATTATTTTGAACACTACCCAGTTTTGGGGTTTTAGGAGCGTTCGCATAGTCGCGAAAAACACCTATTAACATCATGTTCGTCAGCCCGTCCACGTATAAGCACAACTCCTACTGGATGGACTTCCGTAAAATTTTATATTTGAGGCTTTTATGAAAATCTGTCAAGAAATTCCAAATTTAGCTAAAATCAGACAGACATATAGGACACTTTACATGAGGACCTCAATACGTTTTACTGTTGCAGACGACATTAAATCGGAAGAAAATGTATCAGGCTATTTAGATAGACCAGTCTTTGTATTGTTTGTGTGTAAACGTGTACTGTACTAATGCCACCGGGTGACAACCCAATTGCAGTCAACAAATATATCATATCTCAAAACATTTTCATACTTCAAGAAATGAACGAACAACACGATTTCATTTGAAACGATATTGCTGTCAAGAGTGCCTGCATAATGACCACAAATATCATTATTATTTACAATGCTGTTAACTACTTTGTATGAACTAGCACGGGCACAACATGATACATTTATATTATTCGTTATAAATGTCTGTATGTTTCACAAAATAACACAAATCTTCCTGTGAATTTGTTTGATATGTTCCTTTTTCCGTGCATTAATTAGATAAATAACATTTTTAAAGGATAATAAATTCACTTTGGTTTTATGATGTAATTTTGTTATATAGTGAACACTAACATGTTTCGGCCCCTCATGTGGCCATCTTCAGGGTGGTAAGAGGAAGAGCACACGAATGAACACTTTGGAATATTACAACATTCAACTCCTTCACCAACATAACATGTTTATTACGAAACAAAATCAAAAAGATACCGACATACTGTAAATATAAATATATTTGCATTCTTGCATTTACCACCCTATGAGTGTCCGAAACATGTTTGTGGTCACTATATGATCAAATTACGACATAAAACCAAGTGAATTTGTTGATGTTTAATAAATTTTATACACCTCCTGTGAATATTTACACTCTTAGCGATGTTTTGAGCGGAGTGAGAGGAAACACGTTTCAGAGCTGCGTCTGAAAGCACTTTACTAGGCTCCATAACTCAAGGTACGGACCAGAATGTTGATGGGGCAATCATTTCATCGCCTCCCTGCAAGCTGGTGTATACCGTCAATAAAAACTGGGGTGGCAGCCCCGTGAATCTGTTTACGACCGCCTTTGGATTCGCCCTAAACTAGTATGCTTAGGGATTGAAACCTACCCTCCGTACTTGAAGTGTCCATCACGCACACTGAGCCACAGTTTATAGGTGGTTAGGTTAGGGTGATGGAATGAAATCACTTAGAACCGAATCACTGCAAATAAATAAAAGAGGTTTATCCCACATAAGATCTCATATCCGCGTTGATTACGGCCTTGGCATTACGATGGGCCCCATAGATAAGGGCACGTGCCTGGGAAGGTATTGATTACGGTCTACTGGAGAAAACAGATTTTCTGGAAATTATTGCAGCGAAGAAAGTGCAGTGACTTTCAACGTAACAAGCAGGACCACATCTTATTGCACCACATATATACAGGACGCTACCCAAAATTAACGCGCCATATACAGGGCGTTATATGTAATGTGGTAACACTACTTACGCCTTACGGAGGGACACTGTGAAAGTATTACTTACGGGAGCGCGTGTCTATATAACCTGAGCACTTCCTCTACTTAAGACATCAGGCTTATCCGAAACGTCTGCAACGTAGTGCATAATATCCAAACACAGGTTCGATGTTCGTAATAAACAACTGTCAAAGCTTAAAATCAAGTAATATACCTCTGTTATTTCGGCATTTCTAGCTAGTGTGTTGTATTTTCCCACCCAACTACCCAGTCACCACCCACCGAAACACACTTCTCCACCTACCTAACCACACTTACCCAGCTGCATAGCAAACTACTTATCTACCCATCTGGAGCTACAGGCCACTGCCGCCTGCGGACTTTCTCTGACCCGATCTCTTATTCTTGTTTGTATCCTTAGACATCCCTTAGAACGACGGATCATTATGTCACAGGACTCTTCACACACACACGCACGCGCGCGCGCGACAGTATAAGACACGTACACACATAGCTATGCACCGAGTGGAATTCGAACCCAGGACAGAAGACAGAACACGCCTTTTAGCTTCAAAAAATTTAATCAGAACAAACAGAAACATGGACAAGGCTACTGCGTTCACCAGCAGCAAATGTTGGCCCGAAGGAAGAGCCAAATTTGGAACCTTAGCCTGGAGAATAATGTTACAATGTATGCTAAAGAAATGGGTGTGAGGATATGGACTGAATCCGTATGGCTTAGAACGGAGACCTGTGCCCGACTGAGTTTCATTGCAGGTGGGAAATTTTTTCAGTAGCAGAGCGGTTGTTAATTACTTCAGGAAAACTCTATTCCTATCAGGTACTAAAGTCATTAAGCCAAATTCAGTCTTTTGCAAGACAAATTGCCACCGCCACCGACACCACAGCAGCCATAACAACAAACGCAGCAGCCGCCGCCGCCGCAGCGACCACCCACACCACCACCACCACCACCACCACTACTTATATTCTGAATGTCAGGCAATATAGTACGTATTTTCAATATAACACTTAGTATCCGTAGCCACTGTAATTTCGTTTCACATTTCTGACTGAAAAGGGGGAGGGGGGAGGCACATAAAGCGTCAAGCCCACCACTTTGCAGAATGTAACACCTGACGATGAGTGTCTCCGCGCCGGTCAGCCCGGCGATATAAATAAATGCCATTTACATCGTAAGTAAGCGTACACCGATGAAACAAAGTTGCCGCAATTAATGGCTTCCAATTCCCAGGCCACAAGAACGGTTTCTGAGTGAGCGGCACGACTCTGTTCGACCGCATATGAAACAAACACAGCTAATTATACAGCGCCGAGTTATCCTCGTTGAACTGAGAGATGCCCAACTGGTCACGACATTAATCGACAATTTCGAACTTAAAAGTTTGCAACAGCACGTAAATAAGACCCTATCCTTAGCCAGCAGAACCCAGTCTACTTATACAAATTTCAGTTTAATATTTTCTTCCATCAAGCTCTCCCACGAAGTGTTTTTCATTTAGACTTTACAGTTACGATGTTATAAGGAGGTTTCATATCCAGTGCGTGCAAAATGCACCGACCATTTCACCGTCCTTGATTTCATCATCCTAACAGTAAATGTAAAGAGAAAATTTCCTTGAATTCCTTGAATTCTTATAGAACAAATTTCATATGCACTAAACAAGTTAAATACAGTTTTGTACTCTCCAAACTTCACCTGCCGTAAGTTCATAATTTTAAACAATTTTGACTGTATATTATTGAAAATCATTTGCACTCTCGTCGTTATGATTTACGAGTATTTACACAGTACGCCTACTAGAAGAAAAGGCCGAGTGGAAAGTCAGCAGGAAACCTCTCGTAGGTGAAAGTATGTACACACCGACACAGTCTCACGACTAACGCCTTTAGACACTTGGAAGAGAAATTACCCCTTTGGGACTGATTAACACACACACACACACACACACACAGTGTCTATATGTAGCGTAAAACACAATCGTAATATATAATATACATAAATTATGATTTTCTATTCTATTTTCGAGACACCAAAAAATAAGCAATTTTCTCTTCGAATATTTCCAGACCACCCTTCATACTATCGTGCTGCGGAGATCGTGCACTTTTCTGTACAGTAAATTAACAGGTTCAGTATATTAGATACAGTACTGTGAACGCTGTTTACCGTGCGATAAAAAAGGAGTTATAAAGTAAGCCAAATTAAAGCACCATATTTACGTTAAGCAGTTGTAATATCCGAAAAACAAAACTGCAGTAACATAGGGGTATAACAAATCAGGATCCCAGCTGCACTCCCTGTCGCAGAGCAATTCTGGAAATGGCAAAGATTTCCCTGAAGTGAGAGCTACCATCCCCTAGGGAACCATACCCGAGGGCTTTCACTGCCTCCGATATTGATGATTCTAACCGAAAACAACACAGACGAATGAAAGATTACTTTTCGAATAGAGACGATAAAATGAAAGGTTGCTTGACAGTGACAGATTAAAGTAACATATGGGGAGAGCGTGCGGTGGGCGCTGGATGAGAGCAAAATCGCAGGCCGCATATTCTATTGCTCAGAGGATAAAACCTTCAAAATTCTGTGCCCTTCCAGCGGTCCGAATGTTCATGTTCGGCTTTCAACAAAATGAAACTTGCGTTAGGCAGTCACACAGTTTCCAACCCCTAAACTGATCTGTTAAGACTACAAAACTTACACACGAGTCTAATACAATAATTATTTCATGGAGCAGACATAAACTCGAAAAGCTGTCCATCAGCTCTTACTGCCTTTTATAGCGCTTGTTTGAAGTTTCAATATCTTTTCCACAAACCCCATCACTTCCTTCCGTCTTACCGTCCCCCAGAAATTCTCATAACTGCTTTTAGCATAATCCTTGAACCTATGCCAACATCTTCCGACTTGTCCCTGACCTACAAAATGAATGCACTGCTTGCCTTTCTCCTTTCTCGCATCCCACTAATATTTGACAAAATGTACAAATTGTGTTACACATTTTCTCCACTGGGTCCAAATACCCTCCTCAGCAACCTGCTGTCAAACAATGTAAACCCAGTTAACTAAATTTGAGCATAGTTTTGCGCCCTTGATTACTACAGTAACCTACTCGTTTCCTGGCAAAAACTCCCTTTATTGGGTGTGAAAATTCACACATTCAGCACAGCTGTCTACCATCATCAGACCATTATATAAAATACAGTCGGGTGTAGGTCTATTGAAAATATTTGCATATGGTTTATTACAAATTCTGCACATACCTCATGGAGAAGAGCATAGCGAAGTGCGATATATGACATACAGTATGTGTAGTGCACTCCGAACTTTATTTTAAATACAGGAAATGGAATTAAATAGCTTTTACTAAAATCACGCGTGTGTTGCTTAATAATATAATTTAACATAAACTGAGTGTGTATGGTGCTTGTCACAAATTACAGAGTGCAGACAAGGTGCGTGCACTACGTTTGTTGTGTTCACACAATCATTAAACAAGAAAAACCTGTTTTATGTAAGACTGAATTTTAATTTGGACTGTACCTTTTAAAATCCAAAATTTTAATAATTTACATTAAAATGTAGAGTATTATACACCAAATGCATGCCGCAAGTCATAATGAGGTAGATCCAGTCCCTTCAGACATACAGGTATACGTACTCCCATATACAGTATGCAAGGCATACGCCCATGTGTATTTCACCTAATTGTCTGATAATAGCACATAATGTGTCGAAACATAATACCTTATACCAAACAGAAAAAGCTCTTGTTGGTGGAACACAACACTCAATCCATGTCCTTCCTTCAATGTGGGCGACCAAATTCCACATCATAACAGACTACAAAATTCATGTTTTTAGAGAGCAGAGACCGGGCGGTGCAGCAATCACAGAGTCTGCAGAACCTGAACTATTCACAATGTATTGTGCCGTGTGTACGCTACATAAATATCATCCAATGGACCGTTTAAAGGTTGACACCATCTGTAGGACGACGACGACGAGGATGAATGCAATAATAATGGCTATAATAACACAAACACACCTGTAGTTATTCTACACACTATACAGGCATGTACTGGGTGTTTGCCTATTCTACCATAAATAGCTTCACGTTCCGACAGCTTGATAGCCACTAGATAGAAAGACAGAAAGAACATACAGAACAACGGATGTGGCTGTGAAAAAATTCTCAACACTACTCCTGAGTGAAAGCCGGGAGTTCGTCACATAAATACTCACATTCATATCAAGTTATTAAACACATAATAATAATAATAATAATAATAATAATAATAATAATAATAATAATAATCCAAGTCATTAAACATAATGCAAGATATAATGGAATGAAAGAAAAGGAAATCATCAAATTTTTATCCTCGGATTATCCCCTACTGAACTTCGTCAAAATTACAAAGAGACGAAATAACAGAATTTTTATGACCTTGATATAAAAGTGTACATGAAGTCATTCTGTACTTAGTTATTTCTCCGACAAGCTAATGTGACAATTACGAGTACTGAAGCCAGTAACTACATTGCGCCAGCAGGCCAGCGTTCTCTAAAAGACGCATAACGTTCCTATGGTAAACAACACAATATCTTTGTTAAGATTTCGGCAGGTTATTATGTATACTGCAAGACAAATGTCAGGCAATCTGGTTTCTGTTATTGTATAGGTGCACGGGATGAAGACAGGTAGAGGCGCGGTGTTGAATACAGCAGTTCTTTGGAATTCATTACGTAATGTAAAGCTTACAGGCTTCCTAGCATCTTCGGGCGCAGAAATATAAACCAAATACCTACACTCCTTGAGAAGCAAACAATATTCCAGTCAGTCCAGAAATTCCCTGCATTTTATGGAACCCAAACGTTCATTACCATGTTCACTTTCCTGAGTCAGATACAGCCAGTAATCCAGTCCACGCCTCCCATGAAGTTTTATTTATGGTCCATATTATGCCATACAGGTTTCCCCACTAGAACCACGCACGCATGCCGCTTCTCACGTGAGTGCCTCATGCCCGGCCCAGCTCAACCACCTTGAAAAACAACACATGTGAGGAAAACAAAACACGAAGCTGCTCTTTATGCAATTTCTTTTGACTCTTGTTACTTTCTTCACCGCAAGCTCTAATTTCTTCCTCAATACCCTATTTGCGAAAAATCTCAACCTATTTCGTCCCTTAGTATAAGCAATCAAGTTTCACGCCCATATGAAACAACAGGAAGTGTATACTTCTGCATGTTTTAAACTTTACGTTTCTATACAACACACTGGAAGACAAAATATTCTGGACCGGACGATAGCCAAGTATTCCCGAACTGCTATTAATTTCTTCATGAATGGTTATTTGTTAGCGTCATTACAAAATATTTGGAATCTCTCATATTTTCAAATAATTTATTAGCTATCTTATGCTGTAATTTTCTCCTTCATTCACAAGGCATGAACATACACGTAGTTCTCTCTGCATCACTTGTTGAACGACATCCTTACTAACGACTATTTTAGCTTCCATTTTCTGTATAGTACTGTATTAATATTTTTGACAAATAAATTAACATCATCAATCCGTTCAATTTAAGCCCTTACAGATTTCCTTGGACTTCAGTTATGATATTCTACTGAAACATCACGCTGTCAAAAATTCTGAGGAAAAAATAATCGAAAGTTTGACTTCCAACTATGGTCGTAAGAATGGGAGACGTGAATTCCCTTCAGTGTCGGGTAGTTATATTTTATTATTAGAAAGCTGTGGCATACTTTTGTTCATACACCAGAAATATGTAAATAAAGATCAGATTCAAAAAGTTGTTAACTAATTAGTATAATGCTACGAAAATTACTTATATGCCTCAGCAACAATAACACCGTATTTATTTGTCACAGTACCGTAAGCATGAAATTCATTATTGAAGTGTTTGTAAATTGCTGATGGCATATAGCCCAGACAGCGAAGGCAGGTAGGCCTTCAGTACGCTCAAAGAATTCCCGTTTGTCCATATTCTCTGAGTATTTGCCTCGGCGGTAACGCACCATCGTGAAGGCGTATTGAAAAACACGCCTACATTTGCACTGTATCTCGATTTCCACTTCTAGGGGGGGGAAAAAAATGAAACCGAATAATTGTTTGTGGACTGTTTGCGAGCAGACAGTACACAGTCAACAGCCACAGAATAAACTTGTTTAAAAACACTGTTTACCGACAATATTTACAGGCGTGTACTAGCCCTTCAGTCACTAGGTCACCTCTCAGAGGTCCTAGCGTTTGTAAATTTTTTCTACGATGCTAAATTTATTTTCAGTTGTGTTATTTGACGACCCCGTCAACTGTTAAAGCTTTTATGAGCAGTGTGTCGTTGATAACTGAATACATGAATACGGATTACTGGTGGAATAATAATACGAGAGGAAAACCGACGTACTCGGAGAAAAATTTGTCTCCTGGCCATTTTGTCCACTCTACGATGTCGAAAATCCTTATCCTCTAAGAAATACATGCTACGCACAATAATTCTTCCCGAGCGTCGACGCGAAGAGGGCCATAATTTCCAAACAGACCTACCAGCCATACAGAATTCTATCCATTGGCTACTTATGACTAGTAAAATTTGAGGTTCTTAGGGAATAGACTGAAGAAAACTGCCTTCAGGGTTGTGATCTCCTTTGAATTTTTAAGTGCCAACGTTTTGGACGGAAATTCTGTCTGTACCTTCAGTTTATTTTAAGCTCGGAAGTTCCTCCGAAAAGTTGGTTCACATCTACCAAATACATTGTGTCGCACTCCAGAAGCCACGGCATTTTTCATTACATATTCTCCTCGCATAAAACGACTGGAACATGCAGCTAAACACCCACCTTCATTTAGGAGCGAAACTGGAAAAAAAAAAGTGGAGCTGTACCTTCACTACCCACATTATGCATAGAGGCGACATTTTATTTCTTTTAGAACATGGGCATCCAACCTTTTTATGCCAAAGGGCTACATCGCTTATAACGAACTGGTTCGCGGGCCGCACGTGGTAAAATAAAAAGTGGAATACCTAATTGCCTAAATTATTGTGTAATTTTTATTGTATATACATAATTTACAAACTTTGCCGTGGGTTGCATAATACAACCAGGCAGGCCGTGTGTTGGAGACCCATGATTTAAGAGGAATGAACATCAAAAGTAGCAAATATATGTGTAAGAAAGATAGTATTTCGGTTGTATTTTATTCTTGCCTGCATGAAAAGATTTTGACAACGCGATGACGTCGTCTAAACTGGTATATGTGCGAGGCAGCGAATACATACACACTAATACAGTTACAGAATCAAATTACGTCACATACATTACGGGTTGCAGTTCTTGACAGAAGGAAAAGCGTCCATAAACGTGAAACCACAACACCAAAATTTACAGAGCAACAAACCCATTAGCCAAGCAATGTCTGTTGCCTGTTATTTTCTTTTCGTACATTCTGTCCCCCACATGTGGACAGAAAAATTAATATTCAGCAACTCAGGTACAATCCCAAGGTGGTACAGTGTTACACGTTTATGCAGCAAGAACCTTAACCCAGTATTTGTGTTAATGGATGGACAGTTGATAAACTGTAAAAGAAAAACACTCCTTTATATGTATAAGTTAACTTATACAATATTTATTACCAACTTGTTGCACAATGTTTTTATTGTTATTAAGTAATGCTACGATATGTTTCGGCCACAGCTCTCGGCCATTTTCAGGGAGCTCGCAAATTTATCGACGTGTGCAGCTTATGTGTTAACTTACGTTGGAGAGACTCTACACATCAGTGTCCAAATACAATTAAAATTAAAATAAAAATATTAAAATCTTTAAAACCAGTTTATCGTTAATTACAACATAAAATTATTTTATTTTGTTGTGTCCAAACATCTATGTTTTAACATTTCTTAACTTCAAATAAATCCTGGAATAAAATTTCATGTATTTCGTGTTCAGGCTATGAATCAACACTCTTTACCCAATACAGTGCATACAATCATAGCCTGAACACGTAACACCTGAAACTTATTTTTTATTAACCGCTGATATTTATAAGGTTCTTCGCAAACAGTTCAGGAGGTCAACATAAACAGAGAGCAGTCTGTCCCCGTCTTATTTCCGGAAATAATCAATGGATCGGTGCCACGGGGTAGCGCTGTTTGTTGAGCACTCCGCTACAAGCCGGAAGGTCGCCGGTTCGATTCCCGATGGTGTAACTGGAATTTATTAGCAAAACACTTCCGGCCGCACTATGGCCCTGCGGACGACTCAGCCTCTAACAGAAATGAGTACCAGGAATAACTCCTGAGGGGTAAAGTGGTAAAGGAGGCCGGTGTGTAAGGCTGATCTTACCACCTTGATGTGCCGACTGTCTTGAAATCTGATAGACTTACACTCCTAGAAACTTCACGGCCTGTAAAGGGATTGTTTTATCTTCTTATTCAGTGGTTCGTATCCGTCAAAACAAACACCATAATTTACATGAATGTCAAAAATATGAAGGCACCACGCCATGAAGACATGGGAAACTGGCATTTACTCCGATTATTGTGTTCTTGAATATGACGCCGTGATACTTTGGTGAAGTTTCCAGCATTTTGTGGCAATATAACGTTTTTCTCCAGTTTTTCCAAAACGGCGGAGCCCATCCAGCATATTACAGAGCGTAATACCCAAGAAGAGGTACTAATGTTCATGCGTACCATCGTGAGAACATCAATCTCAGATGGACTTAATTTGATATAACCCGTGCCAACGCGTCAGAAAACTGCGATCTGCAGTGGGACTGTCTTTTCAGAAATGAAATGTGTACGCAGTAAGTGGACGGAAAGTTTAATGATGAACTCAAAATGATACAGAACAAATTTATAAAAACATACGTATGTCCAGTTATGGTTAGTATGAAACAAAACTTATTTCGTAACGTAGCAGGCAATTTCTCCCACGAATTTGACCGCTGTCATCCCGTTGTGCTTATCACTATCGTTCAATAAAAATTCAATATTCAGTCCAAACACAATTCGAATTTATATTTAAACGTTTTCAGCTACATATTTCGATCCCAATAAGGATCATCATCAGGCTTTAACAGAAAATTTGTATATTAAAGGAAGAAAGTACCGGTTATGAGATCCCGCAATTAAAAATTCCTTTTATTCTGGAATTCTTATGCTTATTTGAAACCATTATAGTGGATTGCTGTTGTTTTTCCCCCCTTTATGTTTTTAACGAACTTGTTAAAATCCAAATCACGTATGATGTAGTCCTAGTTATGTAGCAATCGTCTGTTCCGTCTGAGTTTTTGTATGCGTGCCAAGTGTACGGAATGACGTTTTACTTCATTATTATATCCGATGTTAAGATGTTTCTGTTGAAATTCTGGGAAGTTTTACTTGTGTAGTATGTTGCTCCTTATATTTAGACTTTTATATCTTCTTTAACGGCCATATATTTGCTGTATATTCTTCCGTTGTACTCACCTTATTTATCTCTAAACACATTGACCTAGGACTCTCACACCCGCGGAATATTAAAGTTTAAAATTGCTTGTAAAATTAAGAACACTTTAAGTAAAAAAGGCGTGGATTCACAAAACACACCGGCATTGCCCAAAACTGTAATTTATGTTTGAGCACTAATTTCTAGTAGTTAAAGTTTCGTCAAGATTTGACATAAGCATTATTTGAAAATTTTACAGTTACATCTGCTTGAACAAAGAAGTTTGTAACCAGCCATCACCATGTCGACGTTTACAGCCTGTACCTACATTGTCATCTTCCTAAGAAATCATTTGAAATTGAGGGCAAAAACAGTAACAACCCTTAAAACTGCCTCCCCCTCTCGTTGTTTATCCTCCGTTATAAACTCACAACGTTCTTGTTCTAACAAACATGCACAGAAAAAGTTACATTGAAGAAATACATTCAGATACTGGATCAACAATTTTCTGAAGGGCTTAAAAAGCTAATTTTAACAAATGCACTCAGCTATTTTAACAAACACAACTTACAAAATAAGCCTCCGTATAAATAAAAGCTGTCTTAGCACTTCTGACAGCAATGAACCTAGCCAAAAAAAATCTCCGCCTCCATCGAACCTAATGGTACATCACTGCATTTTTTTAAACAGCCCACACCTGCACATCTATTATTCTTCTACTAAAACACCCACTTTACTACTGTCCTACAGTAAGTCTCTAAATTCCATGTGATCACTTCTCTTTAAATTTTTCGACAAACACCTTACTTGTCGCTTTCGTTTTCCTCCTGTGTCCTATACGACTTACTTATCTCAATTTTCTTTAGTTAATCAACCGAAAATTATAAATTTACATCTCATAGTTTCATCATTCCTGTTACTTTGCCTCTGGCAGGTCCTAATATCCCTTGTTATCAAACACCTTCCTTCCTAGTAGGGTGACAGAACAAGAAAGTAAAGAAAAGAAAAGAAAAGATGAAAACATAATTTTGTAGGTAAACATTTTTTACATTTTTAGATGACGTATTACTACTTCACTTTCGGGAAAATACGTGTATTATATGTATGCTATTAGACGAGATTTGATTTTTTTAAGGCGGTGATTCATCAAATCAAATTAACTGAAATTTTATGCCACTGACTTTGATATGTACATAAATAACCACAGTCCATAAATATGGAGGCAGCAAATCCTCCGAAACATCGGTATGCCTCTGCCAAAACCACAGGTGTTACATTTCATAAGACCGGGATATGCAAAATTATTAATATTACTACCTTCTGTGATACGACGACGTGTAAACTGGTTAGGTTTCACCAACGTTTGGGAGAAACCTGCTGCCTCCAGGTTCTATCCTGAAGATGGAGGAAGCAAATGTCTGTGAAACGCCAGTAACTCTCTACCAGGACACACAATATAACATCACAGAAAACAGAAATCTACATAGTAACTGCAGACAGAAGCTCTATACTCTTAATTACCTTAGTTATATCTCTCTGCCGTCTAATCAGTGCATTCTAAACGTATGATATTACCGGAAATCGCGCGCCACCCCCCTCCCCTCCCCCCCACCGCAAACACAAACACACACACACGCACACACACACAGTGCTCTGTTTCAAGTCTGTATTGGACAAGTACGAAACATCAATAGTGACATGCCCGCGTCATCCATAGTAGAGAAATAATTAAGCTTACTACGCTTATAACTAAGTACTGGTATATGCAGGCCATCACAAAGTTTTACAATACAAAGTGAGTCACATGTCTAATTGATCGTGGTATAAACGAGACACATTGAAATCTGTCTGCTGGAACTGAGAGAAATGACAAAAATCTCAGTCAGAAATTCGAACAGGGTACCTCCCGAGTTCAAGTCAGAGAATTTACCGCTCATTTTCAGTGATATGACGAAGAAAGAAATTACTACAGACTGAAATATAACACCCAAATGAATAGAAAATTCATACAAAACAGACACATAGGCTATTACATCTCCTTCGATTCGCTGCTCTCCCGCTAAACAACTCATACATTCGTATAGTTCAGAAACTAATTATTTCTACGACTAGGACTTTACCCATAAAACAGCTACCATAATGGAAACACGCACTTCCATATATCATACAGCAGGACCCACAGAGGGGCATTACCCACAAAACAATCACTCATGGTATTCGGCGAACTTGTTATAATCCGTCCGTCTCTACAACGTACGTGAAACTGATCAAAACAAATTGGGGTTACGTTGGAAATTTTACTTCCATCCCCTCTTACCAAAGACATAAGCTAATTGAAGTTCCCCCTACTTACACCTTCTTTCACTAACCATGAAGTTCAGAAACATGGTACCCCCTACTTACCAGTGGTAGCAGGAGGGGAAATACTTTGTCCAAATAGATTGAGACTTGAAAATAAAAGTTCCTTGTAATCAACCATTGAGTAGGCATCCCACTGTTGCGAGATCTGAAGTTTTCACATAGGTGTTAATGAAAATGTGATGTCGTCTGTGATGTAACGCCGTGTCAATTTGCAAATCGTTTTAGGCCCTTCGGAGCAGCTTGCTGCCTCCTTCTTCACGGAAGTCTACAAGAAGAATGTCCAGAGGAAATAGGCAGAAAGCTCCTCCAAGCCTTCAGTAACTATTTACTAAAATACGCTGTGTTATAACCTAACTCGTTGGAATCTTTAACCCATTATTCCATTTTAAAAACAATCTTGCTATTACTATATAGAAAATATCAGGTTCAAATATTTTTTTGTGGCGCAATAGCCCAATCGGGACCAGGCACCTCATTGTTGAAGTTTCTAGATAACACACATTTAGAAAAACACACACGCACCCGCTAAGACTCCTCTGAAAGACTGGTCAGCTCGTCGCGAAGGCCGCTACGCACACAACACACAACAGAGAGAACAGACGAACGTCCATGCGCTCAGTGGGATTCAAACTCGTGATCCCAGCAATCTAGAAGCTGCAGACCTACGCTTTAGACGGCGCGGCCATGGGATTCGGCTCAAATAAAGAGTTAACCCTTAGGCTACTAATGTCATATATATATATGGAGCTCCTAGTAAAGCCAGAAATGCTAACGTCGTATATATATGGACCTACGTTTGGCAAC
>JGI20166J26741_10835559_pt1 | contig 14965 bp, 12 predicted proteins | sample TergutCu122P5_FD_26741 | JGI IMG/M metagenome (IMG submission 26741)
GTCGGCATCGACGTCGGAACGACGACGTCGCAGGTCGTGTTTTCGAAGATCACGATCGAGGACATGTCGAACGGTTTCACGGTGCCACGCGTCGAGATCGTGGGCAAGGACATCATCTACCGCAGCGACATCCATTTCACGCCCCTCACGTCGCCGACCGTCATCGATGTGATCGCCCTGCGCGACCTGATCTCGGCGGAGTACCGGCTGGCGGGCGTCGAGCCGCGGAAGGTGCGCACCGGTGCCGTCGTCATCACCGGCGAGACCGCCCGCAAGGAGAACGCAGACGAGGTGGCGCGGCTGCTGTCCGGCTTGGCCGGCGACTTCGTCGTCGCCACCGCCGGGCCGTCCCTCGAGTCGGTGCTGGCCGGACGGGGGGCCGGCGCTGATGTCTACTCGCGCGAGCACGCCGCTGCGGTCGCCAACTACGACATCGGCGGCGGCACCAGCAATTTCGCCCTGTTCGACAGAGGCGAGCCGGTGGCGACCAGTTGTCTCGACATCGGCGGACGCCTGATCCGGGTCGATCGTTCCCGCGAGGTCGTCACCTACGTGGCGGCTAAGCTGGCCGCCCTCATCGCCGATCGAGGCATCAGGGTGGCGGTCGGCGACCGGGCCGACCCGGTCACGCTGCGGCGCGTCGCCCAGGCCATGTGCGAAATACTCGAGATGAGCCTGGGGCTGACGCCGAAGTCAGCGCTGTACCCGCAGATGCTGACGGAAAAGGACCGCGACATCAAGCTGTCGCGGCCGATCGACTACATGACGCTGTCCGGCGGTGTGGCCGATTGCGTGCTCAACCCGAACTTGGACCCGTTCGCCTACGGCGACATCGGTGTGCTGCTGGGCGAGGCGATCCGCGAATCGCCGGCCCTGCGGCGCATTCCCAGCCTGCCGGCGAAGGAGACGATCCGGGCGACTGTCGTCGGCGCCGGCACGCACATCACGAAACTGTCGGGCTCGACAATCGAGTACGATCCGGCCCTGCTGCCCATCAAGGACGTGCCGGCGTTGAAGCTGACGTCGTCCGAGGAGATGACGCCCGAAGGCATGGCCGCGGCCATCAAGGGGCGCCTCGACTGGTTCCGCACCGACGACCCGGCCAGCCCGGTGGCCGTCGCGTTCGAGGGGCCGCGGAGCCCCAGCTTCAAGCGCGTCGAAAGCATCGCGGACGCGATCGTCAACGGACTGGCTCCGGCCACCGCCAAGGGCGCGCCGACCATCGTCGTCACGGAACGCGATCTCGCCAAGGTGCTCGGACAATCGATCCGGGCGCGTGAGGCGGCGCGGAACGGCGTCATCTGCATTGACGGAATATCGGTCCAGGGAGGTGACTATGTCGACATTGGAACTCCGGCAGCCGGTGGTGCGGTCGTGCCCGTTGTCGTCAAGACGCTCGTCTTTCGCTAGGTATACAAGGAGGTGAACATGGAACTTGACCAGGATCTGGCCTCAATCCAGGAAGTGCGCGATCTGGTGCGCGCCGCCAAGGCCGCCCAGCAGCGCTTGGCGACGTTCTCGCAGCAAGAAGTCGACGGCATCTGCGCCGCCATGGCCAAGGCGGGGTACGCGCACGCGGTCGAGTTGGGCCGTCAAGCCGTCGACGAGACCGGCATGGGACGGGCCGAGGACAAGACGCTGAAGAACCAGTTCGCATCCGCCACGCTGTGGGACGCGATCAAGGACGTGCCCACGATCGGCATCATCGCCGAATACCCCGAGAAAGGCATCACCGAGATCGGCGTGCCGATGGGGGTGATCGCCGGCGTGGTGCCGTCCACCAACCCGACGTCGACGGCCATCTTCAAGTCGATCATCGCCGTCAAGGCCGGCAACGCGATCGTGTTCTCGCCGCACCCGGGCGCAAGGAAATGCACGTTGGAAGCGATCCGCATCGTGGCCGAGGCCGGCCAGGCGGCGGGGCTTCCCGCGGGCGCGATCAGCGGCATCGAGAACACGACGATGTGCGCCACCAACGCGCTGATGTCGCATCCCGACGTGGCTCTGATACTGGCGACCGGCGGCCCCGGCATGGTCAAGGCGGCTTATTCGTCCGGCAACCCGGCGATCGGGGTCGGGCCGGGCAACGGGCCGTCGTTCATCGAGCGGACGGCGGACATCCCACTCGCGGTGCGCCGCATCATCGCGTCGAAGACGTTCGACAACGGCACGATTTGCGCGTCCGAGCAGTCGGTGGTCACCGAGAACTGCATCAGGGATGAGGTGATCGCCGAGTTCATGCGGCAGGGCGGGTACTTCCTCAAGCCGGACGAGAAGGACGCCGTCGGGGCGATATTGATGCGGGCGAACGGTTCGATGAACCCGGCGATAGTCGGTCGCACGGCCGTTCGGATCGCCCAGATGGCAGGTGTCCAGGTGCCGGACAATACAACGGTGCTGCTGGGCTTCGAGACCGAGGTGGGTGACAAGTTCCCCTATTCGCGCGAGAAGCTGTGCCCGGTGCTGGGGTTCTACGCGGCGGCGGATTGGCACGAGGCGTGCGAGCTGTCCATCAAGATCCTGCTGCACGAGGGCGCCGGCCACACGATGTCGATCCACTCGCGCGACGAGGGCGTCATCAAGGAGTTCGCCCTGAAGAAGCCGGTGTCGCGCCTGCTTGTGAACACGTCGGGATCCCTCGGCGGGGTCGGGGCTACCACCGATCTGCAGCCGTCGTTCACGCTTGGGTGCGGTGCCGTCGGCGGAAGTTCGACCTCCGACAACATCGGCCCGCTGAACCTGATAAACATCCGACGCGTCGCCCGTGGCAGGCGCGAGGTGAGTGACCTGAGGCAGCCAGAAAGCCAGTCGGCGCTCGACACCGAGCAGCTGGTCCGGCTGGTCATGGCCAGGCTGATGGGAGCCGGCATATGACATGAGGAAAGTGGAGACACGCGGAAACACCAAAATCTGGAAACAACCAACAAAGAATCAAATTAAACAAGTAAGGAGCAATGAGAGAAATGGCCGAAACCAATAGCTTCAGCATCGCGCTGGGAATGATCGAGACCAAGGGATTGGTAGCCTCCGTCGAGGCAGCCGATGCGATGGTGAAAGCGGCTAACGTCACACTCATCGGCAAGGTGCATGTCGGTGGCGGACTCGTCACCGTCATGATCCGGGGCGATGTGGGCGCCGTCAAGGCCGCCACCGACGCCGGCGCCGCAGCAGCGGATCGCGTAGGCGAACTCATCAGCGTGCACGTCATTCCGCGTCCGCACAGCGAAGTGGAGTTCATCCTGCCGACGCTTAAGACGACCGACTGACGCACAGACCAACCGATCGCAATCCATGCTCCGTGATCTGGCCGTGTGCATTCACGCGGCCAGGCCACCGGGCACCATCCACAAATCCACGAAGCAATACTGAAACAGAGGTGGTTGATCATGGCACTGATCACCGAGGCGTCGCTGCGCCGGCAGTTCGGCGAAACCGACGAACCAGAAATCACACGCTATGAGTTGCCCGCCGGCACGATCGTGACGCCGTCCGCCCGGGCTTGGCTGATCGATCACCGCATCGACCTGATCATCGGCGGTGTTCAGATATATGCCACACCAAAGGAGGACGGAGTGATCCAGCCAGACCTGCCGACCCAGGCACCTTCCATCCGCACTGCCCAGACGATCGGGCAATGGCGGCCATCCAGGGAACCATCCGGGCCCGAGCGCAAGCAGGCACCCGCCGGGTCGGCGTTACCGGCGTTCACGAAGCCCGCGCATTTCGACGTCATCGACGGCAGCCAGATCGAAAACAAACCCGAGCATCTTACCGCGCTGCGCGGCAACCTGCTGGTGCCAAAGAACCATCCCCAGATCAAGTTCCGGGGCATGTTGGACGCGTTGGAAGCCGACCTTATCGTCGCGCAGGTGGAGCTCGACCGATTGGGGGTTCCAAAGGCGGTCGAAGACTTGGCTGAGGTGCTGCGCTACGTCAGGCAGATACTCCGGTGCGAGGTGCTCGACGTGCCGTTCGAGACCGTGCAGCTGTTCGGTCTCGACGACGCCCAACTGCGCGAGCACTCCCACCACCCCGTCGACTACTTCGGCATCCCGCATTTCGCGGCGTCCCACGAGGACGGCGAAGCCGTCGCAATCCTCAATCAGCTGCGGACCAAGGTGCGGCAGGTCGAATTGGCGGCCTACGACGCATTCGACACGGGCGGCACCTCGGCGCCGACCCGCGTGGACATCATCCGTGCGCTCAACCGATTGTCCAGCGCCGTCTATCTCATGATGTTCAAGACGAAGACGAAGGAGTACGCGTGAGCACTCCGGCGATCCCCCAGGACTTGTGGGACGACATCGCGTTCCGGCTGGCGAACCCGATCGTCGAGATCGAGGCGTCCGGACGCCACCTGCACCTGTCCCGGGCCGACGCAGATCGGCTGTTCGGGCCCGGCGTCAAGCTGACGCCGGTGCGCGAGCTCAGCCAACCCGGACAGTTCACGTGCGCCGAGCGCGCCCGCGTGATCGGGCCGAAAGGCGAGTTCCCTGCCTTCGGCATCATCGGCCCCGAGCGGAGGCGATCGCAGGTCGAGTTGTCGGAGACGGACGCGATGACGCTCGGCATCAAGGCTCCGGTTCGCCTGTCCGGCGATCTCGACGCGACGCCCGGCGTCACGGTGGTCGGTCCGGCCGGGCGCGTGGAGCTGACGTCGGGGGTGATAATCGCCAAGCGCCACATCCACATGGACCCCGAGTACGGACGGCGCCACAACATCGCCAATGGCCAGGTGGTCTCGGTGCGGGTCTGGGGGCCCCGCGGCTTGACATTCAACAACGTGCCCGTGCGCCTGGCGCCGGACTTCGCGACATACATGCATATCGATTACGACGAAGCCAATGCTTGCGGTTTCACAAAGGGAATGATCGGCACGATCATCGTTTGACTGGAAAGGAGACATCATGAAGCAAGAAGAATTGGTCGACACGGTCACCAGGGTCATCATGGAACAACTGAACGGGACCAGCGGCGCGAACGCGTCGGTGGTCGCCTTCGGGGACGTGCCGACGAGCCTGATGGGGGCGGGGGTGCACCTGCGTCTGGGCCACACGCCCGCCGACGTGGAGGGCGCCCAGTACATCGTCTTGACCCAGGCGGCCTTCCGTGCTCTGCATGGGGGCGTCCAGCCGGCCGCACTGGGCGGGGTCGCCGTCTCCAAGCCGTCCCCGGCCGGGTGCAGCACGTGCGGCACCGCCACGGACGTGTCGCTGACGGGCAAGAAGCTGATCGGCGACCGTGACATGCGGGCTGCGAACCTCGCGGCCGGCGCGGTGGTCCGCGTGGACCCGGATGCCATCCTCACATCGCTGGCGCAGGACTACCTCCGGGGCCTGGGCGGGAAGATCGTCCGCTGAGGCAGGAGTAATCAGATGACTCTCGAGCAGCAGGTATTCGACGCGGGCATCGTCGGGGCTGGTGGAGCCGGATTCCCGACTTACAAGAAGCTGGTGCCCGGAGTCGAACTGCTGGTCGTCAACGCAGCCGAGTGCGAGCCGCTGCTGGCCAGCGATCGTTACCTGATGCGTCATGAAGCCGTACAGGTCGTGGCCGGCATCAAGGCGGTGACGGCTGCATGCGGCATTCCCAAGGTGGTCATCGGCATCAAGGCGCACTACGCGCGCGAGATCGCCGCGCTCAAGACCGCCATCGCCATGTCCGGCGCCGATATCGACATCTTCCCGCTCGAGTCCTTCTACCCGGCCGGCGACGAGCAGACGATGATCTTCGAGATCACGGGGCGCAGCGTGCCGCCTGGCGGGATCCCGCTCGATCTCGGCATGGTCGTCATGAATGTGACGACGCTCGCCGAGGTGGCGGCGGCAACCGAGGGCAAGCCGGTGACGCGACATTTCGTCACGGTCACCGGCGAGGTTTCGCGTCCGGTGATAGTGGACGCCCCCATCGGGGCGACGGCTGCCGACCTCGTCGCCGCGGCCGGGGGTGCCACCACCAACCCTTACGTGATCGTTCGCGGCGGGCCCATGATGGGCAAGCACGTGCCGATGGACGCCGCCTCCACCCTGGGGTACGGCAAGGCGGACGGCGGGTTGATCGTCCTGCCCGCGTCGCATCCGCTGGTGCAGTTCGTCGCCAAGCCGCTCGAGCGGCTGTTGGCCGAGACGAAGTCGATGTGCATCCAGTGCCGCATGTGTACCGATCTGTGCCCAAGGTATCTGATCGGGCACCAGATGCGCCCGCACCGCGTGATGCGTTCACTGCAGACCCACACGGACGACGAGGCCCTGCTCGACGCCCTGCTGTGTTGCGAGTGCGGCATCTGTGAGCTGTACGCGTGCCCGATGGGCCTGAGCCCCCGGCGCATGAACGTCTACGCGAAGGGCCTGTTGCGCGCCCAGGGTTTGCGGGTCACGGATCGCACCGTCTACGAGGACCAGACGATCGGGCGTGAAGAACGGAAGATCGCCCAGAGCCGGTTCATCGACCGGTTGGGGCTGTCGTCGTACCCGACCGAGCTGGACGAGTTGGTGCGGCTGGACCCCGAGACTGTCAGCCTGGCGACGAAGCATGGCGTCGGGATGGCGGCGCGGCCGTGCGTGGCCGTCGGTGACGCCGTCAGAACCGGCCAGGTGGTGGCGGATGTCACGTTCGGCGACATGGGCGCCCCCGTGCATGCCTCCATCGACGGCCGCGTCACGGAAGTCGACCAGGATCACGTCACGATTCAGCAGAAAGGCTGAAGATCATGATCATTAGCATCGGGCTCATCGAACTGACTGCCATCGCTCGTGGCATCGAGACCGCCGACGTGATGGTCAAGACTGCCTCCGTCACGCTGATGTTCGCCCGGCCGGTGTGCCCCGGTAAATTCATCATCATGGTGCACGGCGATGTCGGCGCCGTAAAAGCCTCCGTCGCCGCCGGGCTGACGACGGGGGCGGACCGCGTCGTCAATCATCTGATCATCCCTCGCGTCCACAAGGACCTGCTGCCGGCTATCAACGGCAGCTTCGCCATCACCGACGTCGAGGCACTGGGGGTGGTCGAGTTCTTCGACATCGCGTCCGCCATCACCGCTGCCGACGCAGCCGCCAAGGCCAGCCGCGTGACGCTGATGGAGGTGCGGTTGGGGCTCGGAATCGGTGGCAAGAGCTTCTTTAAACTGTGCGGCGAGGTGGCCGACGTCCAGGCGGCGGTCGACGCCGCCATCGCCGCCGGCACTGGGCGCAACCAAGTCGTGTCCACGTGCGTCATCCCGGCGCCGGATCCGGCTCTTTTCAGGGAGATGATCTGACCATGGCGATCGGCCTGAGAACCACGTTGCGCGGCAACACCTTCACGTTCAAGGACATGAGGGAGCTTTTCGGCAAGGCCAACGAGGAGAAGTCCGGCGACCATCTGATCGGTGTCGGCGCGGAGACTTCGACGGAGCGTGTCGCCGCGAAAATGGTGTTGGCCGATTTGAGGCTGTCGGACATTCGCGAGAATCCCCTGATTCCGCCCGACGAGGACGAAGTGAGCCGGGTCATCGAGGCCGACGTCAACGAGTCGGTGTACACCCGGATCAAATCCTGGACGGTCGGCGAACTGCGCGACGCGCTGCTGCGCGACGAGACCAGCCCGAGCGACATCGCGACATGGCGACGCGGCTTGACGGCCGAGATGGTCGCGGCGGTCACCAAGTTGATGAGCAGCGCCGACCTCGTCTACGGGGCATCTCGTATGCGCGTCACCGCCACCTGCCGGTACGAGATAGGCAAGCCCGGCACATTGTCGTCGCGGTTGCAGCCGAATCACCCGAAGGACGACCCCGACGGTATCCGCGCATCGGTCTACGAGGGCCTGTCATATGCCGTCGGTGACTGCGTCTTCGGTGTCAATCCGGTGGAGGATACCGTCGCCAACTGCACAAGGATACTCAACACCTTGTACGAGGTCATGGCGACGCTAAAGGTGCCCGCCCACATCTGCTGCCTGGCGCACATCACGACACAGATGGCGGCGGTCGACAAGGGCGCCCCGGAGTCCATGTTCTTCCAGTCGATCGCCGGCACCGAGGGCGCGAACACCGACTTCGGGGTCACCTGCGCGCTGCTCGAAGAAGCTCGCGAGCTGATCGGCAAGAAGGGCTTGTGCGGGGGGCCGAACCTGATGTATTTCGAGACCGGACAGGGCTCAGAGGTGTCCATCGGCCGCGACTGCGGCGTCGACGAGATGACGCTGGAGGCTCGCACCTACGGGTTCGCCAAACACTTCGCCCCGTTCATGGTCAACAACGTCTCCGGCTTCATCGGCCCGGAGACGATCTACGACGGCAAGCAGATGATCCGGGCCAACCTGGAGGACCACTTCATGGGCAAGCTCAGCGGCCTGCCGATGGGCATGGCTCCCTGCTATACGAATCACACGGGCATCGACCAGAACGACCAGGAGATCGCCACGATGCTCGTGACGATTGCAGGAGCCAACTACTTCATGGGGGTGCCGCTAGGTGACGACGTCATGCTCGGCTACCAGGACACCAGCTTCCACGACGACGCCACACTGCGGGCGCTGATGGGGCTGACGCCGGCCGCCGAGTTCTTCGAGTGGGCTCAAGAGTGGGGCATCCTCGACAGCCGGGGACGCCTTACGCCTCGGGCCGGCGACGCCTCGATTTTCGCGAAAATGGGGTTGAAATGAATCAGGTCTCCATGGCGAGCGAGGCTGACATCAAGGCGATGGTCAGCCAAATACTGAATAGCCTGACGAGCCGTGACAAGAGTTCGCCGGCGGTCTCCGAAGCCCAGAGCAAGGTTGAGCTGTTCGCCGTGCCCAATCCCGTCAATCGAGGCGCTTACGACGACATGATGAAAGCGACCCCAGCCCGCATCGGCGAATGGCGGGCTGGGCCGCGGCCCACCACGGCGTCGCTACTGCGGTTCCGCGCCGACCACGCCGGCGCCATGGACGCCGTCTTCACTGACGTGTCGGTTGAATTGACAACCCAGCAGGGGCTGTTCTGCGTCCAATCCGCCGCCCCGGACCGGGCCGCGTTCCTGATGGATCCGAACGCCGGCACCAGGTTCACGCCGGAGACGGCGAGGCAACTGGGCGAGCACTGCACACACGGCGCCCAAACCCAGATCATCGTGGCTGACGGCTTGTCGTCCGCCGCGATCGAGGCGAATCTCGCCGACGTCCTACCAGCCCTGACGCAGGGTCTGAAGCGCAACAATCTGTCGATCGGCACGAACATCTTCGTCAAGTTCGGCCGCGTCCGGATCATGGACGAGGTCGCCGCCATCCTCGGGTGCGATGTTGCGATCCTATTGATCGGCGAGCGTCCGGGTCTGGTGACGAACGAGTCGTTGAGCTGTTACTTGACCTACAAGGGACATCCAGGGATCGCCGAGAGCTCGCGCACCGTCTTGTCGAACATTTATCGGGACGGTACCGCTCCGGTCGAAGCCGGCGCATATATCGCCGACATTGCGAAAAAGATCATCGAGAACAGGACCAGCGGTATGGGTCTGAAATTGTGAAAAGAATCTCCTGGCGCCAGCAGTGCCTCGGGCAGGATGGAACAAGAACATGAAACTGAAGACAACATTATTGGGGAAGACGTACCAATTCACGGGGGTGAAAGACGTCTTGGCCAAAGCCAATGAGCTGAAATCCGGCGACCAGCTGGCGGGCATCGCCGCCTCAACCGCGCAAGAGCGGGTGGCCGCCAAGGTCGTGCTGGCCAATCTGCTGATCGGTGACGTCCAGGAGAACCCCGTCGTCCCCTACGAGGACGACGAAGTCACGCGCGTCATCATGGACGACATCAACCAGCCGATCTATCAGTCGGTGCGGCATTGGACGATGGCCGAACTGCGCGAATACATCCTCGACACCGACACAACGGGGGAGGACCTGCGACGTCTGTCGAGGGGGCTGAGCAGTGAAGTGGTGGCAGGCGTGGCGAAGCTGATGAGCAACCTCGACCTGATCACCGGAGCCAAGAAGGCGGTCGTCACGTCCCACTGCAACACCACGATCGGCCTGCCCGGGACGTTCGCCACGCGCCTCCAGCCGAATCACCCGACAGACGACCCGGACGGCATCCTGGCGGAGGTCATGGAGGGCCTCGCATACGGCAGCGGCGACGCGGTTATCGGGCTGAACCCGGTGGACGACTCGGTCGCCAGCGTGACCCGGATACTGCATCTGTTCCACGACTTCACGCAGAAATGGAAGATACCGACCCAATGCTGCGTCCTGGCGCACCTCACGACGCAGATGGAAGCGGTCCGGGCCGGCGCACCGTCCGACCTGATCTTCCAGTCCATCGCCGGCTCGCAGAAGGGCAACGACGCGTTCGGTGTGACCGTCCAGATGCTGCAGGACGCCCGGGACCTCATGCGGGCGTCCGGCCAATCGGTCGGTCCCAATGTCATGTACTTCGAGACGGGACAGGGGTCCGAGCTGTCGAGTGACGCCCACTTCGGGGCGGATCAGGTGGTGATGGAGGCGCGTTGTTACGGCCTCGCGAAGCACTTCAGCCCGTTCCTCGTCAACACCGTCGTCGGTTTCATTGGCCCGGAGTACCTGTACGACGCCAAGCAGGTGACGCGCGCCGGGCTGGAAGACCATTTCATGGGCAAGCTCAGCGGAGTGCCGATGGGGTGCGACACCTGCTATACGAACCACATAAAGGCGGACCAGAACGACATTGAGAATCTGGCCGTGTTGCTGGTGTCAGCCGGGTGCAACTACGTGATGGGGGTGCCACACGGCGACGACACCATGCTGATGTACCAGTCCACGGGATACCACGAGGCCGAATCGCTGCGGCAACTGTTCGGGAAACGGGCCATCCCCGAATTCGAGGCATGGATGGTCGACATGGGCTTGATCACGCCGGACCGCAAGTTGACTGCGCGCTTCGGGGACGCGTCGATCTTTCTCCAGTAGGTAGTACGGATTGAGGTGACAAGGAGCATCGCGAATGTATAGCGAAGACGAAATCAAGCAACTGGTGCAGGACGTACTGGCCCGGTACGCCGAGGACTCGCCTGTGGTGGGCGCTGGTGGTGGGCAGGGCACAGTCGGTGGTGGCTCGCCGATCGTCGACACGGGCGAGGCACCCGACGTCTCAGCCGTAGCCACCAAGGACGAGTTCTACGTACCACACCCGGCCAACCGGCAGGGTTACCTGGATATGAAGCAGACGACGGTGGCGCGGATCGGAGTCTGGCGGGCAGGGGCGCGGTATAACACGTGGTCGATGCTTCACGCCCGCGCCGATCATGCCACGGCGCAGGACGCCGTGTTCACGGACGTCGCCCCTGAATTCCTCAAGGCTCAAGGTCTTATCGACGGACAAACTGAGTGCACCTCACGCGACGAGTTCTTGACGCGACCGGATCTGGGCCGAAAGCTGAATGAGGAAACCCGGGCGAAGTTCAAGGCCGAACTACGATCGAGTGCTCCCGTCACCGTCATGGTCGGCGACGGCCTCAGCTCGTCCGCCATGGTAAATGTTCCCGACATCCTGCCGGCCATCGTGCAGGGGCTTAAGTCATCCGGCATCGAGATCGGTCCAGTGCCTTTCGTCAAGTACTGTCGCGTGGGCGCTATGGACGACCTCGGGTCGCTGTTGGACACGGATGTCGTCTGCCTGCTTATCGGCGAACGGCCGGGGCTGGCCACGAGCGAGTCGATGAGCGCATACACGGCATACAGGCCGAGTGCCGACAAACCGGAATCGTGGCGGACAGTCGTTTCGAACATCTACCGGGGCGGCACGCCACCGACGGAAGCAGGAGCTTACCTGGCGACGCTGATCAAGAGAATGCTGGATGAGAAAGTCTCGGGGGTCGACCTGCGCCTGTAGCGGGCGGCGGCGGTTCGACTACCGGTTGTGTGCCCTCGTACAGAGCCATGGCGCGAGCCGCATAGTCCTTGGCGCAGCGATACCAAAGGTACGACCAGGTTCCCACCGGCTCGCCGGAGGCGTCCTTGTAGAGCGACCAGACCCACCAGTAGTAGGCCGCCAACGCGACGTAGGCGACGCAGTGGCGGAATTCCTCAGGCGTGGGCTGACGCCCGAAGTACGTCTTGAAGACATCCTGGGCCTGGTCCCACGTGTAATCGGAGCAGCAAATGAAAGTGCCGATGTCGCTGGCGGGGTCGCCCATGCCCGCGTATTCCCAGTCGATCAGTGCCAGCGTGTGGCCCGAGATCAGCAGATTGGGGGCGTAGAAGTCGTTGTGGCAGAGCACCGGTGGCACGGCGTCCGCCTGGCAGAGCGCGTTCAGGTGACGGGCCTGTTCGCTGAGAGTCGCGAACTCCGGGAAACCCAGCCGCGACGACCTCTCGGCAACGACTCCGCCGGTCAGACGTCGCTCCAGGGCAGTTGCCTGGGCGAACAGATCGAAAGCGCTATCGATCGCCTTGCCCTGGGCGTGCAGCATGCGAATCGCCGATATCGCCTGCTTGACGTGGGACGGATTGTGGTAATCGAATTCGGCCGTCACATCCAGGAAATGCGAGATCTTCCACCCAATGACGGGATCCATCTGGATGAACGTGCTGTCCACACCGATCGCGCTGGCGATCGCCTCAGCCTGCGCCTCGGCGTTTCGATCGAGCACGCCGTGCGTGGCGAGCCCCGGGTGACGGTAGACGTAGGCCTTCCCGCCGCAATTGAATCGCATGGACAGGTTGGTGAGCCCGCCGACGATGAGCGTGAAGTCTGACAGCTCGGCGACGTCGCAGTCGAGTACCGAGCAGATGTTGTCAAGAATCATGGAGTCGATGTTTGACACATAGGCGGGGTCGAAGGCGCGGAGATCCTCGATGGTGTCGAACTCCCAGATCACGCCGGGCGGGTACGTTCGCAGCTGCAGCTGTAGCTCGGACGTGTGCTCGGCATAGATGGCCTCCCAGAGTTTGGCTGCGGTGTCCTGCTGGTTGTAGACGGAGTTCAACAAGGCCTTGAACCGCAGGCTGAAGTCGCGGTCCCAGTAAGCCTGCCCCATCATCACCCAGGTGTCCGACATGCCGAGCTTCGCTTCGATGATGCGTCCGGTCGGCGTGGCTGTCAGGCCCCATTCGTCGGTCGGGCCCTCATGCCAGACGGCTGCGTAGTAACCCTGGTACACATACGGTTCGAAGACGTTGACGGTGAAATAGTCGTCTGAACTGCAAATGTACGTGTTGTCGAGTAGCGCCTCGCACGCCTTGATCGATGAGTTGTTGTTGCGGTCGCGGTACTCGGGGTTTACGACGATGTTGACTCCGAACGCGTCCTGCAGGTAGTAGAACTGTTCCTGCCGGTAGCCGACGACCACGGTGATGTTGTTAATGCCGACCTCTTGCAGTTGCCGTATCTGGCGTTCGATCAGCACTTCGTCCTTGACGACCAGCAACCCCTTCGGGCGTTCGAAGCTAACAGGGGCGAATCGCGTCGACATGCCGGCGGCCATGATGATGGCGTTGGTGACCTTGTATGGCTCGAGAGCCAGCAACCCGGCGTCGGTGATCGTCGAATCGGCCGTCAGCAACCCCGAAGCCCGCAGCCGCTGGGACGTCTGATTGACATACCCGAGGGAAAGCCCGGTGCGATCCGCCAGTACCCGCTGCGACTTGGGCGGGCTTATGCGGCAGGCGTCGAGGATGGCGAACTCGGGTTTGGTCAATGGTCCAGGCAATGCATTCACCTCCGGCTGGTCGGACCAGTATACGTCTGGTCGATGACGCGCCGTCATTCGCGGTGACTAGGCTTGTCTGTATGGACACACCAATCGATGCCACGACAACCACCCCTTGGGCCGACCTCAACCGTCTGGGCGACGGATTCGCCCCCGACCTGCGGGGCTGGTTCGCCGCCGACCCCGCCCGGGCTACCCGATTCACATTCACCGCCGGCGACCTGGTCGTCGACCTGTCGAAGAACCTGATCACGGACGACATCGCCGCCGCGCTGGCGGCGCTGGCCCGGGCCGTCGGCCTGGAGGCCCGGCGCGAGGCGATGTTCACTGGCGAACATATCAACGTTACGGAGGATCGCGCCGTGCTGCACACGGCGCTGCGGGCGCCGAAGTCGGCGTCGCTGATAGTCGACGGTGTCGAAGTCGTCGCCCAGGTGCACGAGGTGCTCGACCGCATGTGCGCATTCGCGGGCCGCGTGCGCATGGGCGACTGGTTGGGTGTCGACGGACGGCCCATCGAGACGATCGTGAACATCGGTATCGGTGGGTCGGATCTGGGCCCCGTTATGGTGTACGAGGCGCTGAAGCCGTACGTCGGGCGCCCGGGCGGGAACGGCATCGAATGCCGCTTCGTGTCGAACATCGACCCCAACGACGCCTGGCAGAAGACACACGACCTCGACCCCGCGACGACGCTGTTCATCGTGTCGTCCAAGACGTTCACCACCATCGAGACGATGACGAACGCCCGGCTGTGCCGGTCTTGGCTGGTCGAGCAACTGGCGGCCCGCCACCTGCTCGACCCGTCGGACCGGGCGGCCGTCGACGCTGCCGTCGCGAAGCACTTCGTCGCCGTGTCGACGAACCTGGAGGGGGTGGCATCGTTCGGCATCGACCCCGCCAACGCGTTCGGTTTCTGGGACTGGGTCGGCGGCCGCTACTCCGTGCCGTCTGCCATCGGGCTGAGTTGCCTGCTGGCCATCGGCGAGGCTAACTGGCGCGACTTCCTGGGCGGCATGCATGTCATGGACGAGCACTTCCGCCTGACCCCGATCGAGCGCAATGTGCCCGTCCTGATGGGGTTGTTGAACGTCTGGTACACCAACTTCCTGGGGGCGGAGACGCACGCGGTGCTGCCGTACAGCCAGAACCTGCACCGCTTCGCGGCCTACTTGCAGCAGCTAACGATGGAGTCGAACGGCAAGCGCGTCCGCTGGGACGGCACGCCTGTGACGTCCGCAACCGGCGAGGTGTTCTGGGGCGAGCCGGGCACGAATGGGCAACACGCGTTCTACCAGCTGATCCACCAGGGCACGCGC
>JGI20166J26741_10837781_pt1 | contig 14960 bp, 14 predicted proteins | sample TergutCu122P5_FD_26741 | JGI IMG/M metagenome (IMG submission 26741)
TAATTGCAAGAGGCGCATATCTTTCTGGTATACCAGGGCTGAATGCAATACTAGAGGATCCATAAAAAGCCCAAAGAACCAAAAGTATGCTTTCCGACAAGGTAACCAATTGTTCATTGTTACAGATATGAAGGACACCAGAGGGGAACATGATCTTCTTTTTGCAAAAATTGTAAAATATATACATATAACCATGAAATTTTTGGAAAAGTTTTTTTTATTTGTTAGTAACATTTTTTTCTAAAATGTTGATTTTGGAGTTTATAAAATAATACCATATAGATATAATCATTTAATTATGTACAAATTTTTCAGCGTGGAATATAATATATATAAGAAAGGTGGTTTAATATGGAACCTGTTCATAAAATTACTGACAATGTTTATAAGAAAGTCTTTGACGAACCAGAGATGATTGTAGATTTCTTAAAAGACTTTATTCCAATAGAAATATTAAAGCATGTAAAACCAGAAGATATAGAGGATATAACTGAACGGTTTTTACCACTTTTTTCTGATAATAAAGATTCCGATACAGTTAAAAAAATCAGATTGCAGGGTGACAAACCAGTATTTTTAATAGGAATTATAGAACACGAAAGCGAAGTTTTACGATGGTTCTTAAACTTTTACAATATATTACATATGTTTTATCTGATTTTGTAAAAGAAAATGATAAAAGATATAAAGAAGAACTAGAAAAAACAGGTAGGACGAAACTAAAGTTAAGCAATTCAAAAGATTTTAAGTTGCCACCAGTATTACCAATAGTTTTTTATGATGGTGGGACTACAAAATGGACTAGTAGCTTAAACTTTTTAGATAGAACAGAATTATCTGAAATTTTTTATAAATATATACCAAAGTTTGAGTATGAACTTGTGGACTTGAATAAATATAGCTGGAATGATTTGGTAAAATTAGAAAATTTACTTTCATTCATTTTTTTAATGGATAAAGTGCATAAACCAGAGGATTTAGAGCTTTTGAGTACATTACCAAAAGACTATTTAAATAAATTAAATCTAAATATACCTGATCATTTACTTAAACTTGCAGCTGACTGTATTAGTATGCTTCTTAGAAAGGTTGACATACCAAAAGAAAATATAGATGCCATTACAGAGAAAATCTATAAGAGGAGGTTTGTTGATATGTTTAATGTACAATTTTCGATTAAAGATATTCGAGAAGAGGGAATAAAAGAGGGAGAAAGAAAATCTTCTATTGAGATGGCACGGAAGCTTTTGATCAAAGGCATATCAATAAAAGATATTGTTGATGTCACTGGTTTAGATGAGGAATTCATTGAAACACTAAATAATTGATCATTTAATACAAAGAGGTAATGGTATTTCAAAATAAATTTGCTTTAATTTTTAATAGGTCAAGTTTTAGTTATCCAAATTGTGTTTTGATCAATGCTTTTTTATAACCTAAGCTAATGAAGTATTTTTTAATCAGTTTCGCTTTAGTTTTTATTGTTTCCAATTAAGTAATATGCCATATGCTTTTTAAAGTATATGCCATTGCTTTATTTGTTAGCGCAAAATTTTTTTAAAATAGTTTTGCGCTAACACTTTTTGTTTAATTTTGATGATGTATTTATGTACAAAATTTATTTACATTGCTTAGCTTTTGAGGTAAAATTTAACAATATATGGATGATATAGATTTATATATTGATTTATAGAACACTTTATTAAACATGCGAGGAGGAAAAAATGTTTATGAAATCAATAAAAAGATTATCAGCACTACTAATGTGTGTTGCATTGATTACCATCAATACAATTACAACATTCGCAGCGACTGATATGGCTGTTACTACAAATTCATATCAGGCACAACAAGGTACCAAATGGTGCTGGGCTGCATCGTGTGTTTCAATATTGTCTGCAAGAGGCATTAATACAAGTCAAAGTAGTTTTGTTTTTTCTTCAACAGGTAGCACAGCTAACGTAGGTCGAGATCGAAGCTTAACTCCAAGTGATTTAGCAAGATATAAAGTAAGTGCTGTGTATTCAGTATCTACTCTAAGTTTTTCCAGCATTCAATCTTATGTAAATGCAAATAAGCCCATATATGCCTCCATTGATTGGCGTATAGGCGGTGGTCATTCTGTTGTCATTTCTGGTTGGGATAAAAATCAACAGACATTAAAACTTATGGACCCTGGAATTGGATGGGTATATTGTTCTTACAGTACATTTACAACTAATTACCAGAATGCTGGAAAATGGGTATCTAATACTCATTTGTAAAAATTTTATGGAGGATTATTGCAATGAGAAAAATGCGAATTGTTTGTTCATTATTATTAACCTGTTCAATATTGTTGCTCTTGAGTTTATCTGCTTATGCATCGCCTAATACCGGAAAAGGTCAACTAAAAATATTAAAAGGAACGATATCGCCTGGAACAATCAAGCAAGTTGCTGATTCAGTTCCAAACATATATAAAAATGAAGTATTACCTATAGTACAGGCTCATAAAAGCGATTTATTGACCACACCGCTTACGGATAGCGATCTTGTAAATGTAACATTCTCAAATCCAATTTCGGTCTTTTCATCGAAGACAAAATATTTAAAAAATGAAAAATTTAAAGATAAATTAACCCTTGTTTCGTGGCAGATTATTGTTTATTTTAAGGGTAATCCTGTAATAATATTCGATACGAGTAAAACTACAGGGCAATATCATATGAATTTTATTCTGAACCAGAATGTTGCTAATTCATATAAGAAAGCCATGAATCAATTAGGTGCAACAAATGTTTCGGTCTTACCAGTTGGATCTGACACATTTTTGGCTGATGATAATGACAATGTTGCTTTTGTAGAACCAGCTAATAGTAATGCCACACGTCCGCTCACGAATTTTAAAAACCTTGACAACGCTGTAAACCAACAAATTATGAAAGCTCAAACTAATTCAGTTGATGGTGGAGGAAGCATTGTTAACTATTTATATGGGAATCAGAATAGTATCACTGATAAGGCACAATCAATAAGCACAATGAATTTTATTTTAGGTATAATGAGTACTGTTGTTCTTATTATAGGAGCGATATTTTTTACAATAAAGCTGAATGAAAAAGGGAAATCAAGATAAACTTAATTATAAAAAAAGAGCAATGTACTTTCATTGCTCTAAACATGGTTCAATTTCTATTCTTTCAAAATCTTTTTCATTAAAATAGCCATCATTAAAATATTTTAAGTATTTAATCATAAAATCAACGGGAAGGTTTAGATAATTTTTAATAAATTCTATCTCCAGATTAAAAATATATGGCTTTATATTTTCAATAAAATCTTCTAAATTCCAATTGAACCTCTTTACGATTTTTAATAAGCTAATTGCTCTTAATTCGTTTTTAGGAATAGAAAAATCCACAAAATATACTTCTTTGTTGCTATAAGAAAAATACATATTGTCAATATCAAAATACTGAATGATTTTAGGATAACTATTCACAGATAGTTCTTTATAAATATTATCGATATTTTCTAAATTTTTGTTTAATATTTCATGAAATTTAAAATAATTCCTAATAAATTTTTCCTCAATATTGTTTTTAAAAACCTTATCTGATATTTCAAAATACTTATTTTCAAGCAATAGTTTATTTCTATAAAAATCATCTAAAAATGTATCATTTTTTAAAAATCCTATGGGAGCATTGTTACATACTTTAAAATACATTTTAAATGCATTTATAAGTTCTCTTTTGTGATTCTTGTCATTGATGTTGACCTTTTCTCCTTTTGGGAAAGATAATAAATAAAAATTGCTCTGAGAAATTTTCCCATTAATCGTTCTCACTAATTCAGAGGAATTCTTAAAAATAACTCTGAGATTATTAAAATAGTTAATGTATCTTTCTAAATCCCTGGGATCTTCATTTAATGATTTTAATAAATAGTTATTTCCATTTGTATCGGTTAAAAAAAAGCCATTTCTATAAGGGTAAAATTCGCTTATAGAAATATTCCAACCTTGGAAAAAATAATCAGTAAAATTTAATTTAAAAATATTCATACAAAGACTCACCATCTAAAAGCAAAGCATTCTTAAATTTATCTATATGTGTATTTTGTACATAATATGCTGGATTTTCAAAATATCTTAATGTATGCTTTATATATTTTGAAGGATAAGATAGCATTGTCAAAATAAAATTTTCACTAATAGACGATAAGCCTTTTTCGCTGCAAAAATATTCAATAAATTGTATTAGATCATTAATTGAAATTCTTTTCTTAATTTTGCTTAAGAATTGAATGATATCCATCTCTAACATGTTATAACCGATTGATTTTATATCCTTAATTTTTATCTTTTCATCCATATATAAATTATCATAGCTTACTTTACCCAGTGCAATTTCTTTTCTTAACATTGATCTTTTTATGAGAACTTTATATTTTGAGTGCCTTAAGTTATCACAAGCACGGTCAGCTTTATCAATATATTCGGCAGCAGAACTTAAAATCAATTCCTCATATTCGTTTTCAGGACCATTTTCTAACAATTTAGCGTATTGTCTTTTTAACAGTTTTAAACTCTTATAAAAGTGTTCGGGCTTTTTCCATACAAAACTCTTAAAGGTATAAAAATATTTAGGGTCATAATTATTCAGTATCTCTTGAACTTTTATAATAAGGTCGATGTGTTCTTTGATTTCCTCATTTGAATAAACTAATTTTTTAAGTCTTAAAATATTTTTTACGACGATGACATTATTAGATTCTAGGTAGTTTATAAAATCCACCTATAGACCATCCCCTTTTATAAGCATATTAATAAACTCATTTTTATCATCTAAGTCATTTAGAAACCTTAACAATCTTTTTATGAATACTTCTTCCTGCCAAGGAAGCTTTTCAATAAAATACTGAAGTCCAATTTGCCAGTAGCTTTGCGGAAATTCCATAAAATTGCACATCACAATTAGCTCTCTATAGTCTATCTTTATAAATTTTGAATAAGTGTCGATGACTTCATATGCTTTAGAAACATCCCAATATCCATATTTCATGCATCTAAGTATAAGACTTGCTAGATCATGAAGGTGAGTATCTAAAATGCAGTAATCAAAATCGATAGTATAGACTTTCTCATTATCGATTAAAATATTGTGATTTGCATAATCGTGGTGGCAGAACTCTCTATACTTAACGTGCTCTTTCATAATATTTATATATTCCGATGAAATTAATTTATCACAAGCATTTATACCAATATTAATAGCTTTATCAACATTTTCTAAATAAATTTTTTCAAATTCAGATTTATTGTTGTTTTTTAATGCCAATTCTTTAAATCTTTTAAGCTGTTCAATTTTATTTAAAAAATCAGGTATCCACTTAAACCAATTGTTTATATTTGAAATAAAGTCAAATTTTGAATTAAATCCTCTACTAGACAAGTGAATATTAGCTAGATTTTCTGTTGCCATTTTAAGATCTATGGGGTTAAAATAATTGCACAACCTTCCTTCTACAAATTTTGACAGATATGCATCTTTATGGTCAATAGAGATATACTTAAGACCATCCAATGTGCTTATTATTTTAGGTATGCTGTTAAACCCATTGTCATTTAAATGATCGAAGACCTCAAAAATAAAGAGAAATCTATCATGAGTTTCATTTACAGTTTTTAAAATAAAAAATTCATTACCGTCGAAAATTTTATATATATTTTTTATTTTTTCATAGCTTTTAGGGACAATACCATATTTTTCAAATACTATATTTTCTAAATCCAAGATTCATCCTCCTGAATAAAATCTCTATATTATAATCATATGTTTTCTTTAAAAAAAATTGACAATTATATCAGTAAATTGTTCATAAAAATTATTTAAATTAGTAATATACTTAAGAGTAAAAATCTATAATATGGTATGAGAGTATTTTTAGGAGATCCTATATATGAAAATTGCCTTTGATGGACGGGGAATAAACTGGTATTCCGGTACAGGAATTGGAACATATAGTTTAAATATATTAAAGAACTTATTAGAAATTGATAAAGAAAATAGTTATCATATATTCTGGTGTGGCGGAAATTTTGAAAAACTAAACTACCACAATACAAGCTTCATATTTAGTTCAAAAAAGCAGTATAAATTTTTTGAAAATTTTTATTTTCCTCAATATATAAATACAAATTTTCTTGATGTATATCATTTGCCACAGAATGGGCTTGGATTAAATGAAAATATATTAGCATATAAAGTAATCACATTACATGATATAATTCCATATACTATGCCAGACACGGTAGGGAAAGGATATCTCAGTAAATTTATTGAAAATATTCCTAAAATCATAAAACTTGCAGATGCCATAATAACTGTTTCAGAGTATTCAAAAGAGGATATTTGCAGATTTTTCCCATATTCTCATGATAAAATTCATGTAATCCCACTTGCTGCAAATAGCAATTTTAAAAAACACAGAAAAGACTATTGCAAAGCGTACCTCTCTGAGATGTTTAAAATAAATAAAGAATTCATTTTATATGTTGGAGGATTTAGTCCAAGAAAAAATGTTCCTATATTGATAGAAGCTTTTTCAAAGATTAAGAATGAGCTTAAGACTCCTCACAATCTTGTAATAGTAGGGTCCCATAAAGATCAAATACTTCAGCTTGAACAATTAGTTTCAGCACTCGGTATAGAAGATGACGTGATTTTTACAGGTTATGTTTCAGATGATGAACTTCCTTTATTTTATAGTGCTTGTGATTTATTCGTTTATCCATCGCTATATGAAGGATTTGGACTTCCTATACTTGAAGCTATGAATTGTGGAGCACCTGTTATTACAGTAAATTGCACTTCCATACCTGAGGTCTCGGGAGATGCAGCTATTTATTTTGATGGATGTGATGTATTAAAATTATCAAATGAAATAGTAGATCTAGTGAATGATAATACTAAGAAAATATTGTATTCAGAGAGATCCACTGAAAGAGCTAAGCTTTTTAAATGGGAAAAAACAGCTGAAAAGACAATGGAAGTTTATAAATTAAGTAACAATGAATAATGAATATTGAATATTGAATAATGAACAGTTATTGAGATTAAATCCAAAAACTTCGTTTTTGGATTTAATCTTAATACAATTTTTATTTTACACTATAGATTTCCTTTACAGCGATCATATTTACTCTTAAATTAAGCAAATTTTCGCAGACTATATCTCCAATTTTCACAGGTGTCCCTACATTTAATCCTCTTAAAGCTTTTGAACACTCAATCCACAGCTTTTTATCTATAGGTTTAGTCGATCTTATTGGAACTACATTTTGATTTCCACACTTTACTTTTACATAAGTTGTAAAATATTCATCATCACTAAACAGCATATTTCCTCCTAATCAAACTCTTTGATCCTTCCGCTTAATACAAAAGAATTCTTCGATTCTTTAATTACTTCAGATAGTTTCTTATTCGTTTCGCTTGCGAGGATATTGGTAATAGCTTGAAGACAAGCAGAGCCACTGCAATATCCAGATGTAATTCCAGTTCTTCTCTTTATGCCTTCTATGGTCCTTGCACCAAGAGGTCTTCTTATTGAATCTATAATCTCTCCTAATGTGACTTTTTCACAAGAGCACACGATTTTTCCAAAATTAGGATCCAGTTCGATCAATGAATTGATTTCATCATCAGTCATAGTCTTGATATTGTAAGTGTCTCGCCTCTTATCTATATAGTCATTTCTGAGCTGACAGTTTAAATGTTTTATGATCAGATCTTTAATATTTAAAGCAAGCGCAGGAGCTATTGTTATAGATGCAAAGTTTTTCCCTGCAACCTTAATATAACCATAATCTATGTTATTGGTATCGATTAAGAGATCATTTTTATAGTATTCCCAAGTGTAAATATTTTCAACATCTTCTCGTTTAAAGTTTTTTAAAAGAGAAAAACATATGCCTAGTATTTGCTCAGTATCCATTTTTAAGATGCTCTTTATGCATATTTTTGTGTTTCCTTGGAAAGTCTTATAAGCATAGATCCTCATGTCTGTATATAATTTAAAGATAACTTTATTTGTACCTAAATTAAAGCTTTTTTTTGTATATACATAATAGCTATAAGCATTTTTAGCTTCTTCCTTTTTAACATCCCATTTAAAGTATAATTTTTTTACTGTATTTATTATAACAGGAGCAGTATACTTGCTTTTGTTAGTTTTAATCTCAAATTTCTCGTGGACTTTTTTAATGGTCTCAGCAGCTTCACCGAACTTAAATTCAACACCACCATTATAAAATGCTGTTTCGGCATAAGATAAAGTTAAATCATAAGGCTTAACAATAGCAGTATTTAAAAAATGTACTCCTTTGCTGGAAGAAAATTTTAAAATTTTATCGTATTCTTTTGCTTCTTCATTTTGAAATTTGAGTATATCAAATAGATTATTCTGTTTCGATATTTCGTAAATATCATCTAAAAGTTTTTCTTCATTTTCATCTGATGCAAGAAAAACAGAGCCTGTCTTTTTGTACGGAACATTGAATTTTTTTGCGACGGATTCCATCATTTGACTTCCTTGCTTAATAAGTTCATAATTTATTTTATCATAGTTTTCCATGCCAGAATAAACTATTGAAGAATTTGAAGATGCAGCGGTAATGGCAATATCATATTCAGATTCGATTATTGCTATGTTCAAGTTATATTTCGATAGTTCATAACCGATGGAACAACCAATTAAACCTCCGCCGATTATTATGATATCATACATCAAAGGTAAACCACCTCGCAGATATTTTCTTTAATACAATTTTACCAGAATGATAAAATAAAATCATCTAGTAATGGATAAATACTTCTCCACCATCTGGTACATTTTCGTAAAGCCATTTTGCATCTTCCATAGAAACTCTAATGCATCCATGAGAAACTGGTGACCCAAGCTTTTCCACTTCTGTTTCTATTATTTTTCCATTTTCATCCACTGGAGTAGAATGTATTAAGTAGTCTCCAAAAAACTGCAAATAATATTTAGCTCCTTCATTTAAGGATGTATTAAAAAAATCTTTCCCTCGAACCTGGATTTTAAATTTTCCAAGGGGAGTTTCAGTATTCTGATTTCCAAATGTCCCGGTGGAGCAAAGCATCTGTTTAATAAGATTACTACCATCATATATTTTTAAGTTTTGATTGGTTAAATCTACATTGATTAAATAATCACTTGCATAATCCAGCGTCTTTTTAAATGAAGATGTCTTTTTAACATATCCAGTTACACCTTCTGATTCTTCACAATAAAGAAAATCCCCTAAATCTTTATAAACAATCAATGGTTCATTTGATGAAAGAACTTTTAATACTTTGCTATCGCTGTTTGCTAGTTCATACATTTCAGTGCCATTTGCAGCTGTGTAAAGGGTCTTTAAAAAACAGGACTTTGAACTATACGCATATATATCATCATTTGCAGGAGCAGAAGCTGGAACAATTGCTTCAGTTGAATTTGTAATGCTGGTACTATTATCATATGATGTATTCATTGCAGCTGTGCTAAGCTTAAAGAAGTTAACATAGGTGTATATGGAAAGAAAGCTAGTAGCAACAACTAAAGTTACTAATATAAAAACTAAAATTTTTATTTTCATTTTATCACCCCATATGGAAATAATTAACAATAAAAAGATATTTATTCAAAATAATTTTTTTATCAAGTTGAAAGATTAGATTGTAACATGGTACTATATTTGTAATATATTAATTGAGGAGGTAAATTGTGAAAGACTTAATTTGTATTGATGAGTGGAAGATAATTCAGAAGAATTTCGATAAAGAAAATAATAGAATTTATGAAAGCCTTATGAGTACTGGAAATGGCTATATGGGAATGCGTGGAAATTTTGAAGAAAGCTATTCTGGAGATTCTTTGCGTGGAAGTTATGTCGCTGGAATTTATTATCCTGATAAAACACGGGTTGGATGGTGGAAAAATGGCTATCCGGATTATTTTGCAAAAGTTTTAAATTCCACTTATTTAATAGGAATAAAAATATTTTTAAACGATTTTGAGTTAGATTTAAATACTTGTACTATTAAAGATTTTTATAGAGAACTCAATATGAAAGAAGGATATATAAAAAGAAGCTTTATCATTTCAAAGGATAATAATGAAGTAAAATGCGATGTAATTAGATTCGTAAGCATGGACATAAAGGATATGATCTGCATAAAATATGATATAACTCCTTTAAGTGACGATTTAAAGGTGAGCTTTATACCTTATTTAGATGGAGATGTTAGAAATGAAGATTCTAATTACGACGAAATATTTTGGAATGAGATTGCAAGGGGGTTTAACGATTCTGGCAGCGCATATTTAACGGTTCAAACAAAAAAGCTCGATTTTTTTGTAACATCGACTATGGATATAAAATTATTCTTAGATGGCCATCAAAGGGAATTTAATAGCGATGATTCCAGCGATTATATGCATGTTTCTAAAAAGGTAGATGTGAATTTAAATAAAGATCACACTGCAAGTTTAGAGAAGTATGTATCTTTGGTTTCAAATAGATATACAAGCAAAGAAGATCTCATTACAAAAGGAAATGAAATATTGATTTCATCCATGGAAACAGGTTTCGATTCTCTCTTTTTAAATCATAAAAATAAGTGGGATGAAATTTGGGAGGATAGCGATATAATTGTAGAGGGAGACTTAAAAGCTCAGCAAGGAATTAGATATAATATATTCCAATTAAACTGCACATATACTGGAGAGGATGAACGCTTAAACATCGGTCCTAAAGGGTTTTCAGGAGAGAAATATGGAGGAGCTACTTATTGGGATACTGAGGCATATTGCATTAATTTTTATTTAAGTACGGCTCCTGAAAAAGTGGCTAGGCAGCTTTTAATCTATAGATACAGGCATTTAAATTACGCAAAAGAAAACGCTAAAAAACTTGGTTTGAAAGGTGCCCTCTATCCTATGGTCACTATGAATGGGGAGGAATGCCATAATGAATGGGAAATAACCTTTGAAGAGATTCATAGAAATGGTGCAATTGCATATGCTATATTTAATTATATCAGGTATACCGGAGATAAAAACTACTTAATTGAATATGGAGCTGAAGTATTGATAGAGATATCGAGATTTTGGGCTTCCAGGGTATCATTTAGCAAGAGGAAGAATAAGTATGTGATACTTGGGGTGACTGGTCCAAATGAATATGAAAACAATGTAAATAACAATTGGTACACAAATAAATTAGCAGCCTGGTGCCTTAAATATACTATGGAAGTAATAGATCTTGTAAAAGAAATGGATGAAAATGCATATAATATATTAAAAGAGAGACTTTCATTTGATGATGAAGAACTAAAAGTTTGGTCTGATATAGCACTCCATATGCATTTCCCTTGGATTGACGACCTTGGTATATTTGAACAGCAGGATGGATTTATGGATAAGGAAATCGTTCCTGCATCGAGTTTACCAAAAGAAGATTTACCAATAAATCAACACTGGAGCTGGGATAGAATTTTAAGAAGTCCCTTTATAAAGCAAGCAGATGTGCTACAAGGAATGTATTTTTTTGGCGATGAATATTCAATATGTGAAAAGAAAAAGCATTTTGATTTTTATGAACCTCTTACAGTCCATGAAAGCTCGCTAAGTCCTTGTGTTCATTGCATACTTGCAGCTGAACTGGGGTACGAGGAAAAAGCTTATGATCTGTATTTAAGAACCTCAAGGCTTGATTTAGATGATTATAATAATGATACTAGTGATGGTCTTCATATAACTAGTATGGCAGGCACATGGATGAGTTTTGTTCATGGGTTTGGTGGGCTTAGAGTGAAGAATGACTTGTTAAATTTATCTCCTATGATTCCATCAAATTGGATAGGCTATTCTTTTAGAATAATGTTTAGGAATAATTTAGTTAAAATATCTGTAACGAAGGAAAGCATTGAAATTGAACTACTAAATGGTAAAGGATTGAAAATTGTTATCTTTCAGAGTGAATATATATTGACAAATAATGGGAATACTAAGTTAAGGATAAAAAATTAAAATTTATTTAGAGTTTTTTATTATATATGAAATATAATATGATTATATGGCAAAACTATGATTGTAATAATATTGTACTGATTTATTTTGGTGCTAAGGGGCTGAATAATACTAATGGTTACATTATTGAAAAAAATTTTTCGAAAAAAAGATGATCCAGATGATTTTATATTGATGAATAATAATATTTTATACAATGATTTTATTATAAAAGAAAATGTTCATAATGACAAATTTATAAAGGCAAATAAGTTAGAAGCAAATTCAAACAAGCAAAATTATGAGGAAAATTTAAATAAGCAAAATTATAATATTGAGGAAAATTTAAATAAGCAGAATTACAGCAATGAGGAAAATTTAAATAAAAAGAATTATAGCACTGAGGAAAAACTACCCTTTGATCCTAATTTTGAACCACAACCTGTTATGGTGAAAGAAACAAACTATGACGGGTTTAAAAAACAAGCCCAAGCAAAGAATGATCCATATCAACCTGCCCAAGTAAAGAATGATCCATATCAACCTGCTCAAGTTAAGAATGATCTATATCAACCTGCAGATATAAATATGGTGAATATTCACGAGAACATAAAAGATGAGGTTGTGGATGAACTGGAGACTACCATAGTAGTTCAAGGGAAATCAAATGTAAATAAGGATCAAAGCAAGAGTGTTAATGAATATCCACTTAATAACAATCCATACATAAACAATAATTATTATAAATATGTCGATAAAGAAGCTTATGGAAATAATTTCAATGTAAAAAATAAAATGCCTAACCAAGATGATTTGTATGGTTCCTATGATAATCATAATGAATGGGCATATAATAGTTCTACATTTCCGAAAAACATTTTTACTCAAGCTAAAAAAAGTAACGAGCCACCAAATATTTTGCCTGTAAATATAGAAGCGAAAGAAAAATATGATATTGAAAGCAATTACAGTATGAGTCCTGAACTTGAAAGCACACAAAATTTGTCAATTTTGCAATTTTATAAAGATTTAAATCATTTTAAAGTTTTATCTGAAGATGAAAAAATTTTTTTAGCTGCTGAAAAAGCTAAGAATACCATTCATTATTTTATTAAAGCAATAAATAATCCTTCTAATCAAGATACAAATTTTAGCGTAAAAGCCAAAATAAGAGATAGCATGATAGAAGAAAATCTATGGATAAATAATGTTAGATACGATAATTTTATGTTTGAAGGGGTTTTAGGCAATTATCCAAAATCCATCAAAACTGTAAAGTATGGAGATATATTAAAAATAAATATCGATGATGTTATTGATTGGATGTTCGTTGAAAATAAAAGGCTGATAGGCGGATATTCTATCAGGGTCGCTCGTTCTTTGATGAATGAGCAGGATAGAGAAAGATTTGATAAGTCGTTATTTTTCTTTATCGATGAAGGTGATGATCACTTTAGAGAAGATCTATCCACTCCTGAAGGAGCTATAACCACATATGAAGAAGCATATAGAAGGCAAGATTTAAATATAATACTAAAATGCAAAAATTTTAAAGAAGAAGCCAAAATATATATGCTTAAAAAATTTGGAAGCTTTTTTTATGATGAAAAATCGTTAATAGATTTGCAGGAAAGTTTAAAGCTCTCATTCATTAAAAAAATAGAAATTGAAGGGTTTAAAGATATCGATTGGAAAAGACGGGCATTTACGAGAAGGGATTATATTGATGATAGTCTAGTCTTAGTTACTGAATGCATTTATAAAAATGATGGATCAAAAGGAAAGCTTAGATATTATGTATGGAGAAACCCAAATTACATGTGGAAGGTGCTTTGCGAGGAAAAGTAGCTTTTTGTGATAAAAGTTTTCACAAATTTATCATATTTATTACATATTTAGTACATATAAAATTCATATGGATTGTCTATAATTAAAATATAAGTAATGATGGTGTGAAAGAGGGTAAAGTATATGCCAGATAATTTTAATGATAATCCTAGTTATAATACTAATGATAATTCTAGTTATAATAATATATATGGATCAGTACCAAATAATGATAACAAAATAAATTGGACATATAGCTATAGCGATAGTAATTTTAATCCTTCAGGAAATTCAGAAATTAACCAAGATAGCAATGGTCTTAATAATGTAAATACTACAAGGTACAAAAAAGTTAAAGATAAAAAACATAATTATCTTGGTCAATTTTTAATGGTTTTAATTGCATGTATACTATGCAGTAGCATAGTAGGAGGAGTTTTGTTCACTAGTTTTTCAAGCAAAATTGACAAGCAAAATGCTATAATTCAGCAGCTATCAAGCAATAAAAACGTTACATCTCCCGTGATTGGAACATCGTATGGAACAGTACCTGATATTAGTGCTATTGTAGATGAAGTTTTACCATCAGTTGTTGGAATTAAGCTCGATATAACTATTAATCCATCTGGAAGCAGAAGGTTTTTTTCAATGCAACAGCAAGGAACTTTAGAAGGTTCAGGTATAGTTTTATCTCAAGATGGTTATATTGTTACAAATTATCATGTAGTTTCCTATGCTGATCCAGCTGCTAATACAAACGCAACAGTGGATATGGAAGTTCATTTAAACGATGGGACAATTGCAAAGGCTACTTTTGTAGGCGGAGATGAAGGTAACGATATAGCAGTTATAAAGGTAAATTTAAATAATTTAAAACCAGCTACTTTAGGCGATTCAACTATACTTAAAGCAGGAGAGACTGTAATTACAATAGGTTGCCCTCTTGGGCTTGAATTTCAGGGAACTGTAACTCAAGGCATAATTAGTGCTGCAAATAGAAGTGTTGACACTGGAAATGGCGTTATGAAGAATTTAATTCAAACAGATGCTGCAATCAATGAAGGTAATAG
>JGI20166J26741_10838892_pt1 | contig 14959 bp, 14 predicted proteins | sample TergutCu122P5_FD_26741 | JGI IMG/M metagenome (IMG submission 26741)
GAAGATCTTGACATGAGGAAGGTGTGTGCAAAAATGGTCCCAAAGGAGCTCACCAAAGAACAAAAGCAAAGAAGAGTTTTTAGCTACTAAACAAATAATTGTGTTACAACACCCTGCCTATTCACCAGATCTAGCCCCCTATGACTTTCTTCTGTTCCTGAAGATAAAGGAAATATTGAACGGAAGGCATTTTGGTGACATTGATGACATCAGGAGTAATATAATGGCAGCTCTGAAGGCCATTCCACAAAACCAGTTCCAAAGTTGTTTTGAAGGGTGGACTAGGCGCTGGCATCGGTGCATAGCTTCCCAAAGGGAGTACTTTGAAGGCGACCATGGTGGTATTCAGTAATGAGGTATGTAGCACTTTTACCGTGATGAGTTCGCGAACTTTATTGTCAGATCACATATATTGCGTAGTTTGCTTTAAAAATAAGAGAATGTACAACCCCGATGAAGACCAACATAGCAGCCAAAACATGTTGTTCTTAAGGCTCACTACCTAGAAGCACCTCTTAGCAATACAAATATTAGTTGTGTTTGACTGCATTTATCAATACTTGTAGCACTGCTACATGTAGCCACCACCAGTACGTGGACTGAGAAGAGGTGCAGGGAGGGGAGGCTAAGCCAAGGGAAAACGATGAAAGAAAAGAAAGGAGGAAATGAAAATTATATTGTGGGATAAGTACATACTGGGCAGGCGAGCCATATGGGGATGAGGAGATAAGTACACAGAGGAGGGTCATTTCATCAATGGGGGAAGAGAAAGGAGGGATGAAAGTTATCCGGGACCAAGGGGAGGAGAGTAAGAAGGGTCTGCCAAGGGCTCTGACGAAAAACGGTGCTGGAGAAAGAAACTGCCGTAAAAGCATTGGACAGGAGTCAGTTGAGTGTGGTCCTCAAAAGGACTGTTAGCTGGTCACAACTCCTGAGCAGGCCATTTACTTTCTGTAAGGAGGTGAATCAGAGGTTTACATCAGTTGTAAGACAAATGCCGGAGTAGAAGGCCAAAATAGTGTGTCTGCTGTCGCACGATTTCATTTTGTAACTATGCTATTCTGGGTTCAAACCTCAGATTCACAGCCAATATGTGCCCTCAAAAAACAATAAAAGATATTTGCTTCTTGAGCAGTAGTCTTCAGTATGCCCAGGTCGAGGTCCTCAATCACAATGGGAAATTGTTAGTGTAATTGCAATCCCGAGTTATAGTATAAGGTGTATGTTACTGAGCCCAGCAATGTAGCAACTGCAGGAATAGTGAAACAGACCAAGTGACATTGACTTGCTGAATGGCATTTTTCTTGGACTTCTTGACCCTTGAAGATGGGACCAATAGGTTGTCCTTAAACATCAGTAACTAACAATCTACACTAGCTGTCATCCTAGAATGGTGAAGATATATTAAAATGAACCTAAGGGACAAAGTTTCTGAAGATTGTGTCCCATGGTGAGTGGCAGTGTTAATGACATTTGACCACTGTGAAGGGGTTTGTGGGGTAGGTAGTTATTTAGAAGTTATTTAGAACATTTCTATATTTTTGTGGCATGCTCTGCATCATTAGCTGACAGAATTCAAAGAAGAGAGCACTGTTGCTTCCTCTAACATTTGTATATAAGGATGTGAAATAGTTTTTATGTTACCCTGTGAAATGTACAGTGCTTTGGATTTTAGGTAAATATTAACCCTTTGACGCCGAACGACCCATAAAGATGTTGTGCAGTGAGACCTTTAAATTAGCCAAACGACCCATATAGGGGTACCAAGCAGTGTGTCGAAGTTTGGAGGAATTTTGTTCACTTCTGTCAGAAATACCGCAGTGTTCTGATATGCTGCAGGACCCTCTCTCTGTGTGAGCCAGAATGGATCCCCTCCACCTCCTAAACCCCTCCAAAAACCCTGATTTATATGTTGACATGTAACAACTGTGAAGTTTTCTCCAGCAAGTAATGTTGTTGGAGACACAGCTCGCCTTGTTTCTCGCTTGCCCTGCAGATCACTGTGGGTTGAAATATCAACACTGGCCTATGTAACGAACTCTAGTTGTTGACCAGAAAGGTTGTCAGTGGCGTACTGTACCCATAATAATTCAGACAAAACTAATGCTCAAAAATTGGAGATATCCACAAAAATTGATGTTTACAGCTACAGTATGGCCCACAGACATGCCTCTTGTAGTGCTGGGGTAATCTGTTGGGGTTGTGGGGTAGTAACATTCAACACACAGTCATCATTCTACTAAAAACATCTTGGGCACCCCTGAATAGCTGTATTTCATACAGCTGTCACAACGTAGCTTTAGATCTGTTTTGCTGTCACTGTAGAAGACATTCATATCTAAGCAGCATTAGGTTACTGAACCTGTGCCCAGTCATACAGAGGAGTGTAAATAAGGCAGACTGTTGTAGTGTCTATTGCAATGGCCAGGATAAAAATAAAACTTAACGAGGAAGCCATCACTGAAATTCTGGTTGCTGACACAGACTCTGAATCAGGTTCTGAGGCTAGCGATTTTGAATACTATTTTGAGGAGGAGGAGGAGGAGGAAGAAGAAGAAGAAGAAGAAGAACAACAACAACAACAACAACAACAAGAACAACAACAACAACAACAGCAACAGCAACAGCAGCAGCAGCAGCAGCAATAGCAAGCCTCAGCAGAAGTCGAAACACAGGCTGCAACAAGTGGCAAATTACCAAACTGGGGACCGCCTCAAGGGAGGAACACAAATATTCTTCCTTTTGTCGGAGCAACAAAAGGTGTGAAAAAAGTGAGGCTCCACACATCAACAAAGACAGCTCGCCACTGTCTGTGTTGATGATGTTTTTCACAGAAATTCTTTCTCTGCTGGTTGAACAGACCAATGTGTACTACCAGCAACACTTAGACAGACAAGCCTGACCTAGCCACCATCTTCCTGACATTACGTTGCTGGACATGATGACTTTCGTTGCCTTAGCTCTGCAGATGGGAAACGAATTGAAAGACACACTACATGACTACTGGTTGAGACTCAGACAGCTACACACTCCATTTTATGGCGAGACCGTGGCGCGAGACAGATTTTTACACATACTGCGTTTTCTGCATTTTGCAGACAATTCACAGAGACCTGACGAAGGCGAAGAATATGACTGACTATGGAAACTAAGGACTGTCTTTGACAAGCTGAATGAGGCTTATGCTAAACTCTATAACCCCTCGGAACATTTGGCAGTGGACGAGGTAGTTGTAAAATTCAAAGGCAGGGTTATCTTCAGGCAGTACATTCCGAAGGAAAGAAAACGTTTTGACATCAAAATTTACAAATTCTGTGATGAATCAGGGTATATGTATGACATGAGAGTGTACTTGGGTAGAGAGACTCACCCTCCGCCACTGACAACACGACTGCAACACATGCAACTGTTAGACATTTGACTAGCAGAGTTGAAGGCTTAGGACACAAAATATTTATGGACAATTTCTTTTCATCCCCAAGACTTTTTGTTGACTTGGACAGACATAAAATAAATTCATGCAGGACAGTGCAGCCCAACAGAAAAGACATGCCCCTTGACTTTGGACCAAAACAACTGAAATTGAAAAGGGGTGATGTAAGGGTGAGGACTAGGGGAGGTTTGACTGCATTAGTTTGGAAGGACAGACGAGAAGTTTACATGCTGGCAAATATGGACCCACCACCAGCAGAAGGAAATTTTTGTGATGACAGCAACCGCCCCGTGAAACCTCACATCATGCAACAGTACAACTGGCACATGGGTTACATCGACAGTTCTGATTGTATGGCTAACAGCTATTCGATGAGTCAAGGTACCTTCAAGTGGACCACGAAATTATTTTTCCACTTTCTGGATCTAACAGTACTCAGCAGTTGGATACTTTTATCTTCACGTGGGGCTAAATATACACACCGAGATTTCAGGCTCCTTCTGGTGAGGAATTTGATTGAGGAAGCTGGAAAGAGCCAAGATCGCCCCACCCCCAGATTGGTTGGAAGACCAAAAGATGTTTTGTGACTCGAGAGTCACCATAACAAGCACTGGCCAGTGAAATCATCAACCAAACTCTGCTGCCATCTGTGTTCTTCTTGTGGCCAGAGAAAGGGCACAATGTATAAATGCGCCAGATGTGCTGTGGGCCTGTGTGTGGTGTCTTGTTTCATGGAATATCACACCAAAGTAAATTTGTAAATCACTCTCGTTATGAATAATGTGTGTTGTGATAAAACAGTGATACAAGGTTCCACAGACCTCCTTCAGCAACCAGAAATATGTAGTGAAATATTTACACCATATTTTATATAATGCATGCAATTCACAGGCCTAAATTTATAATATAATATAATAATATAAAAATAGGTGAACATTTTTTCCTGAATTAACCAATTCATAAGCAGAGTGCAAAATTTTATTTCATTAAATTTGAAGGAAAAGTCTATGAGAGATGCTTTTTTTTCCCTAAGAGTATGCAATAAAATTTAAAATCCCCAGTAAATATTCCAGCAGGCAGCCTTGCTCAGAGGGATTTAATTCCGGCATCAAAGGATTAATAAAAGAAGAATGCTATTATAATACTTACCATGTAATGTGTGAAAATTTAAAATATTCTGTTCATAGGTGTCAGCTGAATGTTGTGTTGCTGCACTTAATATTTCAAATTGGGATGTCCATCAAGCCATCAAGTTGGCACGTCTGCACAATCTCCTGCAAGCAACTGCTGACAGTGTAAATGCCAACATTAGCTTCCTGACATGCAATGAAGCTCTGGAAGCTTGCAGCTGGAATGTAGCTCGGGCAGCAAGCTGGGTGCTGGCCCAGGAGCAAGGTGACACCACTCAAGTCTGAGTGTAAAGTATACAAAGGTTTGCTTGAATTTATTGTTTGAATATGATATTAATCGAAGAACATAGGTGACTGTTCATGCTGAGTTCGAGATTTGATGTTCTTGCATAATGTTGCTGAAGACTGAAGAGTTCTGGGATGTTAACTCTTGCCAGTGTTACTCCTGAGCATTTTGATATTATATTTCTGAATGAAAATCATGACTGTTGTAGCACTAACATTCTTTACTTGTTTTCAAAAGATAATTGTTTTGAATCTCACCAGAATGTGAACTATACTTAACTGAGATTTTCCATTGTTTTCTTTGGTGTCTCCAGGTGATTGTACAGTTAATAGCATGTAGTACATGACAACCACTTTTTTTCCAAATAATTTTCACAGTCATTATTAATGATGCTTTTCCAAATTACCGTCGTATTAATGAATACCATCTTCAGGACTCCAGCGATACTGAAGATACGAATACTGAGACTAAACAAAGCTAAAGTTTGACTCATACATAATCCCACAAGAATCCTCAAACAAAAATCTTCCAATTACTATATACAGATAACCAACTTCCTCTACAGTTGCCAACATACTATACTCATGAAGTTACTGGGAGTAAATCAGATAATGACTAAAGAAAACAAGATTATCAACTAACTGTTCATCCTGGTTTCCTATATAGAGAGTGCTTAGAACCTCCTAACCTGAAAAAACATTATTAAATAACCAAAGATAGGATGAAACTCTAAAGTGTTGAAAGATATTTTCATGGCTTTCTCCTGTTAAATGTTTTAAGTTTGTGAAGAAGATGGTACATGTGTGAGTCTTCCATCTTTACCTCATGCTGAAGAATGACTCTTATTTATGATACATTTTGAAGGTAAAATACTTTGCAGCAAAAATTGTCATCTAATGGAACATTTCAGATTATTACAAACCAAGGTGCAGGACTGAGGAGAGTCTACTCCAAACATGACAGTTTTGCCCCAACTTGTTAGTGATAACTACATTATGCTGTATGTGGCACAATGATTTTTGTGTCCCCCCCCAAAAAAAACAGTATTTGTGAAAGGAAAGTTTTTTAATGTTCTTAAAATTACATTATGTGCTGTACCTGAATGCAGCTTCCAAAAGTAGTTCTGCAGTAAATGAAAGCACTATGGGATTATTGTTCACCGACCATTGAGACTATTTTCAGTTGTTTTTGGGTAGCTGTTTTTCCTTTGAGTTTTGTCTCTGAAAATTTGAACTTGAAATTTATAAAAATGGATAAGCCAACTAACATACTATCATTTCAATGTGACCTTCTTCCATTCGGATCGGGAGCTTTCTGAACAGCCCTCAGTCATTACATGATTCCATAATAGTGAGGCTGCTATGTGTACTTTCATGACACAGACCTGATAAGGTAATGTAATGGGATAGAAAGGATGTGTTCTCCAAGTACACTTCAGACATATTTACATAGAGGTAACACTTTACACTTCTGTTCATAGATATCCTGTTCCAGTCTTTTCAGGCTGTAGTGCATCATACTAAGATATTCTGTGGCTTTCCTGAGGGGAATAACAGAATAGTACCTTAAGTTAATACTGTACCCACCTCTTTCTGAATTTGTACCTATTTTGTTATAAAGAGATAATGGCATCTCCTTTTTGTTTCTAATGCAGCAGGTTTTGGTCCTTCTGGGCCATCATCAAGGAAAATATTTAGACAAGCTTCAGCAAAATTCCATGGAGTTCACAATACTGTGTTAAACACATTGTGTTTTATTATTATGTCTGTTGTGTTTAAACTAAAATGTTATTTATTTATGCATAAATACTTACACATAGTGCTTTTGACTTAAAGATCGAGCAATCTTCCTGGTATGCTTGATCCTGCAGTTGAAGGGTAAGATCGTTCAAAGGAGCAGAAGAACTATGTATCCAGTGACAGGGTCACATTCCAGAAGACTTGAATCTTCAGAAACATTGCTGTGGGAACTTCAGATCTTACATGTAGAAAATGTGCTGAATCCTGCTTTCACCAGGCTTTTTTGTGTTTAATGGTATTAGTTTCATGTTTGTACAAGACTTAATTCATGGATTAAAATTACACATGCAGTAACATATTTTGGCCAAGAACTGTCAGGTCTTCTACACATCATATATACATAAGAGGGATCAGTTTTTATTCAGTTCCTAAAAGTTGTATTGTCTGTATGAATGTACAATCTTGAGATGGACTTTGCGCCAAAACATGTCATGCCATGGAATTTAATATAGAAATAAAAGTGCTGTGTGAACAGTCAATAAACTTTGCTATGTAGCATTTCACACAGTGGAATAACTGTCACACAAGTTACATCTCTATTTGCTTGACAGTTGCGACAGAATTCAAATCATTGTATTGATGTGCCTTATGCAGACTGTGATTTGACTCTATTTTGTTTACTGTCACTTATGAGTTGTTATTGGTTACATCATTACTCGGATGACAGATTCCACATCAACAAAACAGTATATATTTCAATTTCTGCAACCTTTTTACTTTTAAAAGAAGCTGTCTCCATGCATTACAACTTCCCATCTTAACACTATACATGCCTTTATACAAGGCGCAATAGTCTGTGTTATCGTATTGAACAAATTACATTTAATATAGGCAACGCCTTGTACTTGTAATCAAAAAAGTCCCATCTTTCCTGGGGAAATTTGTAGACTATAATGTGAGAGCTGCAGTGATAAAATTTGAAATTGCAATAATGTAATCTCATTTGAAATGTGCTGCATTATTATGACTTCACAGCAAAATATTTAATAAACTTTTTAGCATCATTTTATTGTGGTATGGGTTGCTGCCTAATTCCTCCCATTGCTGTCTTGTTTAACAGTTTGTGAACAACAGTGGCAACTCTGAAACAGATACATGTATATATGTTGAAAAAATGTGTGTCATCCATCACATCCCATTGGAGATGGACTGTCGGCAAAACATACAATATTTACTTTGTATTGGCTGATTGCCTAAGAAGACTTAATTTCTGGGGATCTTACTTCAGTGCAGACAATATATTTTCAATGATTTCACTGTTTTGTTTTTAAATACATATTTCCATTATGTTTTCCATTTATTAGCCATTCTTTACAAAGTTAAAAAAAAAAGAATGTCATATGTGGAGACCATATCCATCCACCTGTTTATGGCTTAGTAGCAGTTTACAAAAAGTTGTTGAACACATTACCTACACTAATTGTTCTGAATTTTATCCTCATATCCATTACTAATCTGGAAAACCCTTATGAAGTTTTTTTGCATTAATTTTTTGTTTGTAGACGTATGTATCATCTCCAAGGGATTTCTCCCATTTCTTTCACAGTTCAACTTGAGGGTGGAACTGTCAGACAATAATTGTAATAGTAAGCAATTAAAATGGAAGTTTGATAGTTAGAAACTTGCAGCAATGTGCAGAGCTGGTGAATATTTTGGAGTATATTGTTTAGTGATTATTAAAATAGTATTTTAATGTGTAAAAGGAACATGAAATAATTATAAGACAGCAAGCTCAGTAAAGTGAATGACTGGAGACTGTAATGATTTGGATCCAATTCGAGGCAAGGCAGGGAGTTTTTTCTCTCCCATCATGTCTCCGCCAGCTCTGGTATCTGTCCAGACTCCTGTCAAATGGGTAACAAGGGCTTTGTCAGAGGCTGAAACTGTCAGCTCACCTCCAACTAACATAGATATTAAAGGTGTGTATATTACAGTTTTAATATAGTGTATTTAACAGTTTTGGTTTAAAAAATGAATTGCACCAGTTTTATTAACCTGGTAAGTTAATCCAACAAATACACTGTGTCTGTTGAAAGTCCCTGGTAGTTTATATTATATTAAAGCTTCAACATACACAATAACATGCAACAATATAAGATAAATGGCATTCATGTTGATAGTAAAATGTAATGTGTTTCAAGAACGTAAAGGAATTTGCTTAGTAAATGTCAAACATATAATTAATTTAAAGATTCTTACTAATAGTTTATGTAATTCAATGTTTAATTTAGAACCAGGAAGTATTAATGTAATGTAAAAGTACAATAATGTAAGACCTGGTTCAAACTATTACTGACAACATATTATGGAGGTGGTGTCTTAGCAAACAGAAATCTGAAATTAAGTGGTGTAACTGGGAAAACTGGAAAATGAGGCCTTGAGGCACGAAAAAGTGAGGAATAGAGTAAATTACAAAGATTTTAGAAATGTATATGCAGAATCTTTTATCTCTGACCTAAGCACATCTGTCACAGTATGTTCCAGCAGATGCAGACTTTCTGTATGAAAGCTGCTATCTGCAAGAATGTCAGTACAAGAAAAAGTCTGTACTTAACTGGTTTGACAATGTGAGGAATATTTTGTGCTTTCCTGGGATTTCAACGAAATTGAAAAATAATGATTCACGTCTTTTGGGATATGGTGTCATATAGTTTTGTGTGTGATTACTGACATTTCAGAGGAGCTCGCTGTCTTTATCTTCAGGATTATGTGGAAACATTGAGGCACATGAATAAAACAGTATGTTATATACAGGAAGGGAATGGTAGGCAAATGGAGTACCAAGCCAGTGGGAGTAGTGGCACTGCAATGTGCCCAGGCTTGTAAGGATAACATGCAGGGAAGTTTATAAGAGGTAACAAGGGTAAATTGTAGAGGAGATTAGGGTGTAGGTGGCATTGCAGTGACTGCAGTGCTGGAAAATATGTATCCCCAAAGGAATACTTCTTGTTTTTGAAGTGAATTAGAGGTTTTCATGACTGCCCAAGACAAGGGGTGGTGTGCAGTCTTGGCCCCTTCGTTGATAGTATGGTCCATGTAGCTGGTTTTGAGGGCAGATTTTTCAATATTGAAGCTTTGAAGATGGGACCAATAATTTGTGCTGAATCATCAGTACAGAAATACCAGTCTACGTCACATAAAATCCCAGAAGACCGCAGATCTCACATCCTCACCGCTTCATCCTTCAGCTTCACTGGCCAGTTCTAGAAACTAATGTATGTCCAACTGATGATTGGAAGCTTAAAAATTTATGGCCTGGCTTACTGAAACCACAATAATACTATCATTCCCAAGTTGTTGCATTTTGTATAAGTTGATTCTTATAGTTGGAAATAGGTATGCATACCCTGCATACCAGACAGTCATCCATACAGAAAAACAAGTACCAAGTATCACATAAACACAGTTGTATCTCCTGATGATGGGCCCATAGCAGCCCGAAACATGTAGAGATTGACAAATATAAATATACTAAGAAAAAAAAATTGTGCACCAAGTTGGTTTATTTACAGGATAATGAAACAAGTCACATTCATATTAAGTGCATCACAGCATTGTCAGTTCGTGTCTTATGAAGGACATAATGGTTCAATTTTGTAATTGTTGCTCAGTGGCGACATCAGTTTATGTGCTGTGGACATATTGCCTCTATCAAACTGGCTATTTTGGTTGGAAGTGTTTTTTTTTAAGGTGGGAAAACTGACCAGACAGGACTTAGGTGATGGCTGGCAGAGGGAAGCCTACAGAATCTGTACTTTTTTGGAAGCTTGGTGTTTCCACATGACACACGTATGTTTGATTTTGTTTCTGATTAACTCTGGATATGGCCCACCCAGAAACAGATCAGTCACATAGACACTGATGCCATGATGGACCATTTTTAGGTGTGTTCATAAAACAGATGGTGACTATTAGCCTTGTCATGTCTGTCTGTCCGTCCACATCTGCGAACATGGGTACCATGATTATCAATGTTATCAGTACTCCTGTGATAGCTATGTTTATGCCAATACATGGGAAGTTCACTAAGTAATGCACTAAATATTAAAATTATATTTACATTTTAATATTTAGTGCATTTGTTGGTATTACTTAGTGAATTATGTAGTAATACATGGATATGAATAACATCAACATGGGAAGTGTTCTGCAGACATATTCTCACATGTTAAAAATTACATGTGTCACATTAAGATTTTCTGTTAAAATGTTTTAAGAAGAAAAGTGTTTGTTATGCAGTGAGATACAGTATGTGGTATTAAGATTCCACTGTAATGGTAACTCTTGGGAAGATAACTTTTGCAATCCAGAATATCAGCTTCTACATTTATGATATAAAAATTGTATTGTTACAGCTCCTTGGTTTAGGTAGACCTTCCTAATGGAAGCATGTGATTGAAATGTGTGTAGGGGAGGAAGTCTACCATATTTGTAGCAGTGGCCATTTTGTTTGGATCCTGAAAGTTGTGCCCCCCCTCACTTACTATCAAAACTCTGGGTGGCAGTTCTTCCAGGCTCCAAGCTGGTAACCTGCATTTGTGATTTTAAAGTAGCATAAGTAAATAATAATAACTAGATATGACATTACAAAGTAAAGAACAAATTTATTGTCATAGAATGTACTATTAATATTTTTTAAATGCTAATGGATTGAAGTGAATTATACCAATTTGCCCATCTTCCAGTCCTGTGTATTACACAGTCCATGAGGATTCAAGTTTTCTGGGATGTGACACTGTGCTTTTTGATAACTGGATCCCAACATTTCAAAGGATCATAGTGCCTTCATATCTTAGGGTAAGAAGTCCAAGTCACAATGACACATCCCAGAAGTATGTATGTGTATACATATATATATATATATATGAAAGATGTATATTTTATACCTTTATATATACCTGTGATTAAGCAGAAAGGGATGTCACTGTCCAAGAGCACATTACTTTGAGCATCTTGCATTATGCAGACCATGTTAAAACGGTTTTACATACTTGGTATTAACCACTTTAAATGACAATTTCACCAAAGTGACTTATAAATAATATGACTGAGCAGTGTAATCTAAATGGTTATGCTTCTGTTGGAGTGTTCCCTGTTTCATTTCATTTCATCCCTGTATGTACCTTATTCATAAAACTGACTACATTGACTGAGGTTTGCAAAGTTTTCCTCAACCTCTCCGTGCAAATTCCAGGACATTGCCTTCCATTAGGCCTTGAACACTTCCACATCCTTCTAATTCATTGTTCATTATCAGGCAATAATTTGATGAACATATATAATCTCCATTGCTGACAGTGTTCTTAAATAAGTTGCAAACAACAATGTAAGTAAGAATTTATGTTTTGAATTTCAGTTTGAGGTAATGAAATGTGTAGCATTTGTTCTGTTTCATCTTCAGAAGTTCATATATTTGAATGGAAAGACAGAGTACTAAGGGTAATACAGTTGTGTTACTAAACTGATATACAGTGACAATCTGACCTTCTTTTATCTTGGTTTGAAGGGTTGTTACATTAAGCTAAGAGAAACCGACTCTCTAAGAACTGTAGTATTAATCATATAACTTCATCTTCGATTCAAACCAAAATCATGAAATAAATCCATAAATGGAGGAGGTGCCAGTCATGGAAGAAATAATGTGATAAAATTCTAGGAACTGAAGCTCAGCAATGTAAACACCAACCATTAAACTGCTACATTTTGGTAGAATAATAAAATGTATCCAATGTTTATCCCATCAAGTAGATAATATCAACACCACTTCCATTAACATGAAAATGACTGAAATCTCATTCAAACCGTGGATGTTCCCTTATGAATAAGAAGTGTTAGTAAAGACTACTGAATGAAAATTAAAGCTCGAGGAATCCCAGACAATGTTCAAGGTAAGAAACTGACGCAAACTGAGTTATCTTGTAATTTGCCAGTTTCCATCATAATTATAGGAATCCTGGTAGGAGAGATATCCTGACTCAGTTCATAAAAACATGATACAATGGAACATGTTTAGTACTGTGTGACCAGACATTGTATTGCAGTTATCTTACCTACCACAGTTGAATAATCAGACTACTTCAGAGTACACTGACATGTGTGTTTCAAATTTTTGCTGTAAAAATATTTTCAAAGTTAAGAAACTAGTATAAGATAAAATTTACACTTGCAACTTAAATAATGTTGGAAATTGAGGTAGTTTAGATGCATATCTAAGATGTATGTTACAGTTTGAAATAATTATAATCAAAACATTGGAATATTAAGGTTTTAAAATAATACCACAAGAAAAGTTGGCCTGGAGTTGTGATTGGGATTTTGTAACCATCTTGGGCAATCTTATGTTTGTTGGAATGATATGTATTACACAAAAACTAGTGTCAAAATGCACTGACTGGATGGTAGTTGTATTTGGAAGTACATGCAACAGTCCTTGTGTTTACATTCACCTAACTGCTAGTAATCACTGGCGAACATATGACACAAGGTAGTGATAATTTTTCATATTTTTAGTATCATTGACAAAAATAAAACAGATGCTGCAGTTATTTTGCTATGCTGTATGCCTTTGTGTGAGAACTTTTGCATGAAATTTAGTACAGACAGGTTAAGTTATCGTGTATGTGAGCACTGGACAATACATACTCATTGCACTTGTTAGCCATCACTCTGGATGTGTTACTGCTGCTGATAACTGAATGACTGGAATGGGCACTTACTGGTTGTCTCATATTACAAGTGGACCTCAGATGGTCTCGGGACACTTATGAATAGATTGACTTGAACAAGAGCAAAGTACACATCATGAAAAAATGTCAAGAATACATTAAAAATATTCCCAGTCCACAGTTCCATGTGAAGAACACTGAACAGAAGAGTGGAAAATTTTTTACTTACAGAGTCAGCATTGGGGGGGGGGGGATAAAGATAAAAAAAACTCAGATGAAACATTTCTGCATTACGTAGGAAAGTAAATAGCCAAAATAATAGATAGTAATATTATGAAAACCCCAGTGCAGCAGTTCATGGAGTTTCTTTTACAAGACCTTGAAGTGTGATATCATAGGCTCGTGTGTGTCCAAGATAAAATTTCCAACCATTACATAAAATTAATTCCAACATCATGCAAAAAATTACACATTGAGCAATTAACTTGAATTGAAAGAACTGAATGGATGTTTTTGAAGAGAAATTGTTAATATTTGAAGATGACCTTGTTGTGTATCATGCAAGGCCTGCTTAAGAGCTGCAGGTCAGCAGTTTGAAACTCTTCTATAAAGTATAAGTGTAGCTGTGCGGGAAAGCAGACTAAAATTCCTGGCAGATGGAGGCTTCATATGCAGTAAAGCTTCCATGAGAGATGCTGTGCTCATGGACATGATAATAAGAGCTCTGTTTGTCAAAATATGTAGATATCTTTTTATTTGTATATATTTATATGTCATGATGGTTGACAAATTCATACTCATGTGTATTATGTGAATACTGTTATCTCACAAAACCCTCCATCTTATCCTGCAGAATGAAACTGGAATCCCCTGCCAGTAGCTTCCATTTTATTCTGGAGTTAAGTTGTTTAAACATTTTATATAGCAGTGCAGCCCTAACCAAAATAAATAATTTGTTATCCATACTTACTTTAAAAAAAAAGCATGAGAAGAATCAAAAGAAAAGTTTGGCCCCATTTGAATGAGGAAGTTTATAGTTCATCATTGCTCATATGGATAGCAATAATAAATGAAGAATGTTATTATCTAATGTGAAAGATTGTATGATATTAGCAATTTAACTGCAGGTACACTTGTATTTTAAATAATGATAATACCTGCTTACATGAAAACAGCAACTAACCAAAAACCAGAATTAAACTTTCTTTATTTATTTATTTAGTTTATATAATGCCACACCTGTGACTGCCTGTTTTTCATGAACTCATTGCAGTCTGCAACACACATTGAAAGAGCTACACACACAGGTGCACTGCTAAAGGCCGCCACACACGCTCTGTTTTGATCTCCGTCTTGCCTGTGCAGTTTCAAAACGGAAGGTAAGAAGGAACACGATGACGGACACAGAAGTTCCTTCTTGCTGCCCGTTTTACTGTCAGTTGTGGCTTAGCGTTGCTTGTATATGTTGTCTGAGGAGCTTCTGATTTGTACTGCAGTAACATTAGCTTTAAAGTTAAAAAGTGGGAAAAAAAGGAAACTTAGGTCAAAATGGGCGAAGGACTGGCTTCTGAAACGAAATAATCTCTCGCACATAAATCTCCTGAAAGAACTGAAGTTAGAACCCGGTGATTGGTACAATTATTTAC
>JGI20166J26741_10841114_pt1 | contig 14956 bp, 16 predicted proteins | sample TergutCu122P5_FD_26741 | JGI IMG/M metagenome (IMG submission 26741)
CAACCATGATGACGTTCTCGACCGGGAGGCCAGAGAACAATATCGTCAACGTCTCACTGATCTTGCCGCCCAACGTTGCTGGGCTAGAGATCATGACCCTGTCCGCGAGAAAGAAATTGACGATGAATATCAAATCATTGAAAACGAACTCAGTAATGCCAAAACCATTCATGGCAAAACGCGGAATATTGATTCATCGAGTCGCAATCTTGCCAAACGTGTTACAAAAAACATCAATACCGCCATCGAAAAAATCGAAGCGGGGCTACCTGATTTTGCAAAATACCTCAGGAACACCCTTCACTTTGGCCTCTATCCGTTTTATTCCCCGCATGAAAAAATTGATTGGCATTTCTAAAAACTGTTAATTTAGCGATATTACACAAAGTCGGACATTCGATCCGGCTTTTTTTATGCGCGGATTCGACTTTTTTTCCAAAAAAATATCTCTGTCACCTCGGAAGTGGCTTTTCCACCTCTGAAGTGACACAAACCCCTTTGTAGTGCAAGACTCATTTTGATTCTTGGAAAACGAAAACCAAAGGAGTAACCATGTTAAATTGGGAAAAATACATTTCACTTGCGAAGAGGTACTTGCGGGTGCAGGCGATGATCAACGGTATCTCGCCGAACGATGTGGAGGATATTCGGCAGAATATCGTGCTGCATATCCTCAAGCATCAAAAGTCGTTGGCGGCTTTATCCAAACTGCAACTCAACGATGCCATTGACCGAATCGTTGCCCGGTACACGAAACGGTGGAAGCGGTATCGCACCCGGTACTTGTCGATGGAGGACGAACAAACGCCGACCGTCAACGAAGTCCGGCAGGGTGAATTCAGCGAAAACGGGTTCTCCGTTTTCAAACTCGACGTTGCATCCATTCTCGAAAAACTGACGGCACGCCAGCGTGCCATTTGCCAATGTCTCATTCACGACAAAATGCCGCGCCAAATCCAGAGGCTGGTGCAATGCTCGCAAACAACACTGGAACTGGAACTCGACAAAATCCGTCAGCGGTTTCGGGCATTTGACTACTGCTGACCACCTCACAAAAAATTTGAGATGCACTTGCAACGTTCGCTGTCCTATATAGGTAGAGCAACGTTGCACGTTGCATCGCAGATCGACGCTACCGCGTCGGCGATAAAACCCGCTCCCGTTGGTCGCTGGTGTCAACATGTAAACAACAACATATTTTTTAACAGAAAGATCAAGCATGTCAATCGATACAAGCATTTTTTTGAACGAACCGGCCAATGAATATCATGCAAAGGCCAAAAATTATTTTTCAAGTCATCAACTGATCGACTTTTTGAAGTGCCCCTATCTTTATCACAAAAAGCAAAACGGTCTCATTCCCGACATGGAATCGCAGGCATTTTTGCTGGGGAGTGCGGCACACTCGTTGATTCTCGAAGGACGAGGCAAGTACGAATCGGACTATGCCATTGGCGGGCCGATCAACCCGACAACCGGGCGGCCGTTCGGCAACACGACCAAGAAGTTTTTGGAATGGCAAGCCGAACAGCAAAAACCTGTGCTCACCTTCGAGCAGTCCGAAACCGTCGAGGCAATGCACTCCGCCGTTCGCATGAACGAATACGCCGCCGCACTGCTTCAAACAGGGATTCCCGAAGGCGTGATTCGCACGGAGTATTGCGGTCTGCCGTGCCAGATTCGACTGGACTGGTTTAACCCGGACTACGGCATCATTGACCTCAAAACCTGCGACGATCTCACTTGGTTCGAGTCGGATGCAAGGCGGTTTCGCTACCAGAACCAGATGGCGTTTTACCAGTGCGTCTTGGATGTCGTCATCGGGCAGCTTGTTCCTGTGTATATCATCGCGGTCGAGAAAAAAGAGCCGTTCCGTTGCGGCGTCTGGCAGGTGACAAGTGAAACGCTTCTCCTTGCCCGTGCTGAAAACGAAGCGGCGATTGAGCGGCTCAAGGAATCGAAGGCCAAAGACTGTTGGCCGACCGGTTACGAAGAATTGCGCATGCTCACCATTATCTGAAAACAACAACCTCATTTTTTACGGAGATAGCAATGTCATTACTTGAAAAAATATCCGTCGGCAAAAAACAGCAGGCTCCGCGACTGCTGATATATGGGAGCGAAGGCGTTGGGAAGAGCCTGTTTTCCTCACGAGCACCGCATCCGGTTTTCATCCTCACAGAGGATGGCACGGATCAGATTGACTGCCATTCGTTTCCGCTCTGCAAATCGTTTGACGATTGCATGGCGTACATCACCGCCCTTTCGACGGAAAAGCATGATTATCAAACGGTGGTGATCGATTCGGTGGACTGGCTGGAACGGCTCATTTTTGACCATCTTTGCAGCCATTACAAGGTGAACTCGATTGAAAAGGTTGATGGAGGCTATGGCAAGGGATATGTTCATGCCCTGACGTACTGGCGGCAGGTGGTGGACGGGCTTCGGTATTTGCGGGAAGAGCGCGGGATGATCGTCATTTTGATCGCACATGCAAAGATCGAGTCGTACATCGACCCGGAATCGACGGCATTTGACCGGTTCAGCCCCAAGTTGCACAAACATGCCAACGCCCTGCTTTGCGAATGGTGCGATGCGGTATTGCTGGCGACCCGTGAACGGGGCGCGGCCAAAGGGGAAAAAAGCGGCGGGGAACGTGTTTTACGCTGTATCGGATCGCCGGCCTGTGTTGCCAAGAACCGTTACAACCTGCCTGAAATGTTGCCGCTCGACTGGTCGGCACTGATGGATGCACTGACCCAAAACCAAACCTGACGCGAGGAGAACGATGACCAGAAAACGTAAAAAAAGCGGCATCCGGCGTTGCCAATCGTGTGATGACATCATTTTCATGGACGGCGAACGCATGCCGGGAAGCAGCCGGTTGCGATGTGCCTCCTGCCGTTACATCGAGGCGGGGAGCAAGCGGCGTGACCGCCATGTTAAATACTTTGATGACCCGGATGATTCCGATCTGGACGAATACGATTACGAAATGATCGGTGACCCTGATTTTGATTTGGAGGAGTACCTGCAATGAAAACGTTGAAAATTCATTCCGAGCTTCACACCTTGCTTCCGGCCTTGTCGGACGCGGAATACAAGGGGCTCGAAGCGGACATTTTGGAACACGGCTGTTTGTCGCCGTTGGTTGTTTGGAACGACACCATCGTTGACGGGCATAACCGTTACTCGATCTGCCAGGATCACGAGTTGCCGTTCGATACGGTGGAACTGGAATTCGACTCGCTCGACGACGCCAAACTTTGGGCGTGGCAACATCAGGAACACCGGCGAAATTTGACGCCGTTCCAACGGACGGAGATCGCCGGACGGTTTAAGACCGCACTGGCGACAAAGGCCAAAGCCAGAATGTCTGCCGGTGGAAGTAAAAAGTGTAATCAGGAATCAAACGAAGGTATGTCAACATTGTCATACCTTGATGATGAAAAGAAGTCCACCACTGTTCGTGGCGAGCTTGCCAAAATTGCCGGTGTTTCCGAGGGAACAATGGCAAAAGCAGAATATCTGCACGAACACGCCGACGACGAAACAAAAGAGCGTTTGCGCAGTGGCGAAACGACCATCAACAAGGAATACACCCGGTTACGGATTGCTGGCAAGGACGAAATTCCCGATTTCGATCCGGAACCGCTCACGCCGACGTTTCCGAATCCGACCGACACGTTTCAGGAGTCGGTCACGCTGGAGCACATTTTGTTGCACGACCCCGAAACGCTGATTTCCTGTCTGTTCAGTCTTTTCGATGCCGAATACCGCGAGCGGTTGATTGTCGACTTGCTTGCCAAAATTGAAGAAGAGGACGGCATCAACGCCGTCGAACGAATCGTAACACAAGTCTGTAACCAATTTCCCATGACTCGATAACAAGGAACTTCTCATGTCAACATTTCAAATGCCCAAATCCGCCCAGCAGTCCAATTTGGCCTACGTGGTCGAAGTCACGCCGCAGCTTGCCGAAATGTGGTTGCAACGCAATTTTTTCAACCGCAAAATCAACGAAGAGACGGTCGAACGCCTTTGCCGTGCCATGCTTGCCGGTCACTGGCGGCTGACGCACCAAGGCATCGCGTTCGACAGGTACGGTGTTCTTGTCGACGGCCAACAACGGCTCGAAGCCGTCCGGCGTTCCGGCAAAACGGTCAGGATGCTCGTTTTCGCCGATCAAACCCTTGCCAATCACGAGGCGATTGACTGCGGCAAGGTGCGCACCAATCTCGACGTGATCCGTTTGGAACAGCGGGACAGCCGGATCACGACAAAGCATCTTTCGACGCTTCGTGCGATGTTAGCCGGGCGGTTCTGTTCACGGCTCAACCTGAGTTCCAAAGAAATCAACGGCCACTACCGGCAACATTATTCCGCCGTCCAGTTCGCGGTCGATCAACTCGCCCCGGCCTGGTCGCGGCAGATTGACGATCCGACGGTGCGCGGCGTCATGGCACGGGCGTATTATACCGTCAATGAAACCAAGCTGACCACGTTTTGCAGTTGGCTTTGTACGCCGCACAAGCAACCGGCGATTATCAAGGAGCTTGCCGACTGGCTTGTCAAGCTGCCCGACCACCGCGAAACCACGCGGCGTGAAATTTACAAGCGAACCGGGTATTCGCTACTCGCATTCGCACGCGAACGGGAATTCGTCAGCATCCCGTTTGCGGCAAAGGAACTCTTTTCGTTGAATTGAATCGCAGGCTTCGGGCTTCAGACATCAGGGTTGGCTTTCCATGCTCTTTCTGAAGTCTGAGGCCTGAAGTCTGATCCCTAAATTTTACCAAACAAAGAAAGGATAACACATGGCATTACTGAATTTTGACGCATCGCAGGTTGCTCCGTCGGTGCCTTATGAAACCCTGCCGCCGGGCAAGTACCTTGTCGAAATCACGGACTCGGAACTGAAGCCGACGAAAGCAGGCAACGGCGAGATGCTGCAACTCGAATTCACCGTGATCGACGGCGAGTTCAAAAACCGCAAAGTCTGGGATCGGCTCTGCCTGAAGCATCCGAACCGGGAAACGGTGAAGATTGCCGAAGCGAACCTGTCGGCCATCTGCCACTCAGTCGGCGTCCTGCGTCTTGGCGAGTCCCACGAACTGCATCATATCCCACTCGTGATCTCTGTCAAGTGCAAAACCGACGATTCGACCGGCGAAATTCACAACGAAGTGAAATCGTACTCCAAACCGGAATCGCAGGTGAAGCAATCGACGGCAAAAACAACCGTTCCGGCTAACAACAGCGTTCCGCCCTGGAAAAGATAAAACAAACAAGGCACCAGACTTCGGGCATCAGGCTTCAGAATTTCAAATCAAACCCTGAAGTCCGAAGCCGGAAGTCTGAAAACTCGAAAGGAAAATACATGAAAATCACCATCATTCAAACTATTGTCGTGATAGAAGATGATCACAAACATCAGCCGAAACACCAACCGCCGGTCAATCCGTTTTTGGAACTGATCCAGCGATTTCAATCGGAAATGGTACATGGCCGCATAATCCGGGAGGAGCAAGAGCATGGGACGACTTTCACGCAATAAGGGAAAAACCGGAGAACGCGAATTAGCCCGTGAATTACAGCGTGTACTTGGTGCGACGGCGCGTCGTGGTGTGCAATATACCGGCGGGGCGGACTCGCCGGATGTTGTCACCGACATTGACAACATTCACATCGAATGCAAGCGTACCGAACATTTCCGGTTGTTTGAGGCACTCGACCAATCAATTCGTGATGCGGGGGAATCGAATGTGCCGGTTGTCATGCACAGGCCGAACCATCGCCCCTGGGTCGTGGTTTTGCGGCTCGACGATTTACCGGCACTTGTCGAAACGATCAACCAATTTCAACAAAGAAAAAACGATGGCGAGCAAAATTGACCCGAAAATGATTTCAACCGACTGCGGGACGCAGTCGCGTATCGAAATGAATGAAACCGTCATTGCCGACTATGCCGAGGCGATGGAACGCGGCGACGAGTTCCCGGCGATCCTTGTCTTTTACGATGAGGCCAAACATCGCTACATCCTTGTTGACGGGTTTCACAGGTATTTCGCCCACATGCGGGCAAAACCGAACGACCCGATCCTTGCCGAACCGCGTATAGGGACGGTCGAAGATGCGATTTGGGAAAGCCTTGCGGCAAACAAATCGCACGGCCTGCGACGGAGTAATGCCGACAAACGCAATGCGATCAAACAGGCGTTGTTGCATCCCAAAGGGGTCGATTTGAGCAATAGCCAAATAGCCAAGCATGTCGGCGTTCATCACGATACCGTTGGGGTGATTCGATGTGAACTTGAATTGACTTGCGGAATCCGCAAGTCAGATTTGCGAATCGGGCAGGACGGCAGGGTCATCAATACCAAAAACATCGGTTCAAAACCTTCGTCTCCTGAAAGTTGCAGCAATTGCCTGAACTTCATGGATTCGCGCGGCGAGTGCATGTTGGACTCGTCAAAACGCACCCCGTGGACGGAAGCGTGCGAGGAATTTGAGGCTATCCCGCCGGAACCGGGACGCCGTGAACTTGAAAATATTCCGGACGAACCTGACGAGTACGAAGAGATTGACCTGAAAAAGCGAAGCACGAAACGCAATCCCGGTCGTTACGAGTCCCGCAATACGGTGTATGTCAATATTCCGCTCGGCAACCCGCAAATGGCGGCGGCCGAACTGCGGTTCCGGCTTGGAAACGAGTATTTCGAGCAATGTACCATCGCTTCGAATGTGTTGATTCGTGCCTCGCATGACGACGATCCGTTTCCCAATTTATAAACCACTTAAACGGATGCTTATGGAACAGAAATATAAAATGATCAACCAGAAACGTCATCTGCCCGACGGACGGTGCTTATATCGCATTGTCGCAAAGCGGGATTTTGGAACAATCAAAAAGGGAACGCTCGGCGGGTACATTGAGGACACGAGCAACCTTTCCCATACCGGTGACTGCTGGGTCGGCGAAAAAGCGGCGGTTTACGGCAATGCCCGTGTCACAAAAAACGCTATCGTTCGCGGTCGCGCCGTGCTCAGGGATCGCGTGATCGTTACCGACCATGCCGTCATTGAAGGGTGTACCTTGTTGGATCAACATGTTTTTGTCGGCGGTCATGCTTATGTCGGCAATTCAACGTATCTCAGCGGAGCGGCCACCATCGTCGGTCACACGAAACTTTATTGTTACGGGTTCCGCAGTCAATCGGGCAAAACGCTTATGCCGAATGCCGGCGGGCTGGTGCGCATCAAGGATTTCGCGTTCCTCGAAGGGAGGGTTTCGATTCGTAATGACGCTGTCCTTGCCGGACATTGCAAAATCATCGGGTGCGTTCGGATTATTGAAAATGCCTGGATCGACGGCGAAGTCGAAATCCGGGGACGCGCTGTCGTTTCAGACGCGGCGCGTGTCATTGAAAAAGCGTGCATTTGTGATCGTTCCGTCATCACCGGCCATTCGTTGATCTGCGGCCAAACGATTCTGGGCGGCAAATCGCTGGTGACCTGCAATGCCATTGTCAGGATTGACGGCCAAATCAACGACAAAATTTTTTCCGGCGACCAGCGAGTGACCGTGCGTGGCGGGTATTTGCATATTTCAACATCGCGGAGGGAACATGCAACTGCGTGATTATCAGCAGGCGGCCATCGACGCGGTTTATGATTACTTGCGAAACAAGGACGGCAATCCATGCGTGGTGTTGCCAACCGGTTCCGGGAAAACCCCTTGCCTCTCAAGGATTTGCATGGATGCCGTCACGATGTGGAACGGCCGGGTGTTGGTGCTTGCCCATGTCAAGGAATTGCTGGAGCAATCGGCCAATACTTTGCGTCGTATCGCACCTGATTTACCGGTCGGCATTTACTCGGCCGGTCTCAATTCAAGGGACACCGGCGAACCGGTCATCGTTGCCGGGATTCAATCGGTTTACAACCGTGCGGAGGAACTCGGACATTTTGATCTGGTGATCGTCGACGAATGTCATCTCTTGGTTCCCGAAGGAGATGGCATGTATCAAACTTTCCTGACCGCCATGCGTGCGATCAATCCGCACATTCGTTTGATCGGGCTGACGGCAACACCGTATCGCATGAAGTCGGGTCTGCTCTGCGGGCCGGACAACCTGCTTAATGATATCTGCTTTGAGATCGGTGTCAAGCAGCTCATTGAGGAAAAATACTTGTGTCCCTTGAAAACAAAAGGCGGACGCAGCAAGGTCGATTGTTCCAACCTGCATATTCGTGCCGGGGAATTTATCGCCGCCGAGGTCGATGAGTTGATGAACAATGCCGACCTTGTCGCCTCGGCTTGCCGTGAAATCCTCATGCAAACGCACGACCGGCACAGCGTACTGATCTTTGCGGCATCGGTTGCCCATGCCGAACATGTCAAGGAAACAATTGAAAAATTCTCCGGTTGCGAGTGCGGCCTTGTCACCGGCGACACCCCCTCCGTCGAACGCGAAACCATACTCAAACGTTTCAAGGGGGAGAAGGTTGACAGCAACCTGTTCGGCGACGGGTTATCGCAATTGAAATTTCTTGTGAACGTCAATGTTTTGACAACTGGCTTTGATGCACCGAATGTCGATTGTGTCGTATTATTGCGTCCAACAGCCAGCCCGGGGCTTTATTACCAGATGTGCCTTGACATGGAAACAGAGGTTTTAACACCATTCGGGTGGCGGCATTGTCATGAAATTACCGTTGGTGACATGGTTGGCACATTCGACCTTGAAACAGAAGAAATTGACTATGTCCATGCGGAAAATAAAGTGCATCGTCCGTTACGGCGAGGGGAATCCATGTATGGGATTACGAATCCGCGTTTGGATATTCGTATTACAAACAATCATAATATGGTATTGCGATGCACGGGAAAAACCTGCAAAAACTGGCAAATCCAACCTGCCGATCAAGTTGCAACTCGTCGTGATGGATATATTATCCCCATTGCGGGAAGCGGTCAACAATATGATCAGGACGCCAATTTAACGGATGCCGAAGTTGCATTTTTGGGTTGGTTTCTGACAGATGGTTACAAGAATCATTGCAATGGAACAATTACGATTTCACAATCAGCAAGAAAATTTCATGACGAAATCCGCCATATTTTGACATCTTGCGGTTTTGGTTTTCGTGAATACCGTCAATCGCATACGGGTGATCTTGCGCAATATGATGACAATATCATGTTTGTTATCCCTCATGGCGAACCTCGCGGAGAACAATATGGGAAGTCAGGTTGGGCATACCTGGAAGATTGGATTGATAAGGATGTTCCGTATATTTATAACTCCTTGAGTAAAAAGCAATTTCGGATTTTACTCAACGCAATGAATCAAGGTAATGGAGGTCATCGTGATTTTTCAAAACTGGATTATACACCCCGAACAATGACGATCAATCTTGGCTGTCGACGCCGACTTGCCGACCGCCTTCAACAATTGGCGATAGAGCGCGGATTTCGCTGTGATGTCCGCCATGTGTTTCCAACGCCTTCGGAATGGAATCAGTTTCCGCAAGAACAGTGGTCAATTGCCGTTCGTGAAATCTACACGTCGTTCATTGGTGGAACACGAAAAGATAAAAACGAATTAATACCCAACCGATGTCAATTGGGGGAAGTCCCCTACGCCTCAAATGAATGGGTATGGTGTCTTACTACCGAAAAGGGAACATTGGTCACTCGTCGCAATGGGAAAGTTGCCATTGTAGGAAATTGCGGACGGGGTTTTCGCCTGCATGAATCGAAAACGGATTGCCTTGTTTTGGACTATGGCGGCAATATCCTTCGGCACGGGCCGATTGATGCCATCACCATCAAGGACGGCATCAAAGAGGGTCAAAAAGGCGTTACGCCGATGCGTGAATGCCCGGAATGCCAACTGATCATGCATGCCCGTATCAAAATCTGTCCCGACTGCGGTTATATTTTCCCGGAACCGGAAACGAAAAAGCATGAAACGGAAGCGTCGGAAGCAGGGATACTTTCCGGCGGCATTGAGGATATTGAATACGACGTACAGGATGTTTATTACAGCGTGCATACCAAGAAGGGAGCCGACGCCTGGACGCCCAAGACGATGAAGATCGAATATCGCGTCGGTTTCAATCGTTATCACTACGAATGGGTTTGTCCGGAACATGACGGTTGGGCCCGCAAGCGGTTTGAAAAGTGGTGGCTTGAACGGTCGAACGATCCCTTGCCTGAAACGGCGGAAGAGGCCGTTGATATTGCCAACGCAGGCGGTTTGGCTGTGCCGGTCAGCATTACCATCCGAAAAATTCCGGGTGAAAAATACGACAAGATCATTCGCTGCGAACTCGGTGAAATCCCCGAAGGGGTTTCGGCAATGATGACCAACACGGACGCATTCGGTGATCCGATTCCTAACAACAATGACGATATACCTTTTTAATCATGGAGGCAATAAACCTTGAGCGAATTACTTGAGAAACTCGAAACGTTCTGCACGCAACTTGAAATCGTGCAGAAAACGCTGAAAAAAGCGGGCAAGTCCCGCAAAAAGGAAAACATTGCTGATGTTCGCAAGCTCATCGGCGAGGCTGCTTTGGTGATCGAAAAGTCGTTGGCGGACATCGAAAAGGAACGCCCATGCAAACCGGGCGTTTCAAAAGCCAAATACGCCGAATTGATCGAAATGCTGAAATGTCACCAATGCGGCTGTAATCGTGGTCTTTTGGTGCAGTGGCTCAGCCCGAACACCGGACGTGCGTTGCGGCGTTTTTCGGTGGTTTGTGAAAATTGCTGGGATATTGTCGTTCGGGAACGCACGATTTGCGACGCGATCATGGAAAACAACAAAATGCAATGGGCGTTACAAAAATGACATGGAGACAACAACTGCTATTACTGATCGCACTCCATTTGTGTACGATCCTTTATTATCTTTTGAGGTATTGTTTATGGAAAAAATGAAAGACAGTGGAAAACGAGAAACGTTTGCGACAGGCGCGGTACGTGACAGCGACGACAACAAACCGCGTCCGGAACTGATCTCTCCGTTCGCTTTGGAAAGATTGGCTCATTGGTTGAAATTGGGTGCTCTCAAATACACTCCGAGAAACTGGGAGCGCGGCCTGAGCATTGAGCGTTGTTTTGCGTCGATGTACCGCCATTTATTGAAATATCAGATGGGGGAACATGACGAAGACCATCTCGCCGGCATTTTTTGCAACTGCATGTTCATTCTGGATTTTGAGGAAAAAATCAAGCGCGGATTACTGCCGCCGTCGCTGCTCGACATGCCGAAATACCGGCGTCCGAGTTCCTATCAAGAAACGTCGAAAATCGTTGCCACCGCCGACGGCCCGAAAATCAAATTTGAAGCCATTGACGAGGCGATCATGCGTTGGCTGGATGACGGCGGAAAAACGAACGGGGAGGTGTGATGCTGGCAAAAGCAAAGGAATATCTCGCGGAGGGTCTTTGCGTCCTGCCCGCGATTCGAACCACAAAACATGCCGCCATTGCATGGAAACCTTATCAGAGCCGGTTGCCGACGGACGCGGAACTCGACGAATGGTTCAAAGGGGAGCGTAACGCCCTTTGCCTGATCACCGGCAAGGTCTCCGGCAATCTTGAAATGATCGATTTTGATAACGCCGGTGAAGCGTTTCAGCCCTGGGCGGAAAAACTCGATCAATCGTTGCTTGACCGGCTTGTCATTGAGCGTTCGCAGTCGGGCGGTTGGCATGTCGTCTATCGTTACGAATCCGTTGTCAATGCCAGCATGAAACTTGCCATGCGGCCTGAATATGAACTCGGCGACACCTTTTTCGACAAGGGGATCGAGTACGCGAAAATCAACGGCAAGCAGTTGGTCGTGCGTCTCGACAAAGACGGCAAAAAATTCGTGGTCATTCTCCTGATCGAAACGCGCGGCGAAGCGGGCCTGTTTTTATGCGACCCGACGCCGGGTTACGAAGTGGTGCAAGGCTCGATGACAAGCCTCCCTGTCATCACTACGGACGAACGTGACGCGTTGTTGACGGCGGCTTGGTCATTTAACCAATCATTGCCGGAAACGTCCCACAGGCCGTCTGTCGCAACGACAAGGCCAATCACGGAGCGACCCGGCGATGAGTTTAATGATACTGCCGACATACGCACACTCTTGAAATCGCACGGCTGGTCTTATGTCGAAACCAAAGGGGATGGCAACGAATGTTGGCGCAGACCCGGTAAAACAAGCGGCATTTCGGCTACCCTGCGTCATGTCGATGGTCACTGGCAGTTCTATGTGTTTTCGAGCAATGCGTACCCGTTTGAGCAGAATCAAAGCTATTCGGCTTTCGCAACCTATACCATGCTTGAACACAACGGCGACTTCGAGTCGGCCACGCGAACGCTCGGCTCGCACGGCTACGGCAAACCGCCGACACCGGAATCGCTCGGCGTCGACCTGTCGAACTTCAATAAGACGGCATCAGCGAAAAATACGAATTGGGATGAGTTGGAATATGATATGCTTTCCGACCTGACCCGTACCGAACTCAAATTTCTTTGGGATCAGCGACTCGTACAAGGAAAGCTCAACCTTCTTGTCGGCGACGGCGAAGTCGGTAAAACATGGCTCGTGTGCTACATGTGTGCGACGATCTCAACGGGACGCAACTGGCCTGACGGTACGCCGTGCGAACAAGGCGGCTGTGTCTATTTTGCCAGCGAAGACGGCGTGACGGATACGCTGCTCCCGCGTATCGAAGATCAGGGGGGCGACCCGCGACATATCTGTGTCCCGAAAGTGGTCAAGAACAAACGCACTAACAAGGCTGCCGAGTTCACGATGGCCAACGCGAAAGCTCTTGAAGGGCTTATCGACAAGTTCGATGCGACGCGAGGCAAGGGCTATATCAAACTGGTCATCTTTGACCCGATCACCGCGTTCATGGGTGAGATTGACGAACACAAGAACAATCAGGTACGGGCTGCCTTTCGTGAGATCATTCGTATCGCCGATGAAAAGCAGTTCACCATGCTCGGCGTCGGGCATCCCAAGAAGAACGCCATGTTGTTCGGTACGGCGGCGGAGGCGTTCAGTGGGTCGATTGCTTATGTCAATCTCGCGCGTATGGTTTGGAATTTTTACTATGACAAGGACGCCGACATCCGCTACATGCTTCCTGCCAAGTCGAACCTCATCAAAAAAGCCTTCGGGTGCAAATACCATGTACGCGACGGCGTTGTGTATTTTCTCGATACGATGTTTGACAAGCATGCCAATCAGTATCTCGAAGAATACCGCAGTCAATTGCGGAAAGGCCGCAAGCCGGTCGACGTTCTCAAGGTTGAAGAGTGGCTGCATGACTTTCTCAAGGACGGCGAGAAGCGTTGCGGCAATAAAAACGACCAACCGGAAGTTGACAGCGTGTTCGGCGGTGGCAAACGAATGAAGTTCTCGCGTGACCGCATTTACGAAGCGGCCAAACGGCTTAACGTTATCAAGCGCAAGAACAGCGTCGATGGCCAATGGTGGTGGCAACTCCCGGCGGGTCAACCTTCCGGTGAACCCCCGCCGGAAGACTCGCCCGAATTCTCCGAATGGTCGCCGTAGAATTCCGCAAGTCGCAAAACATGTTCCGGGCAGAAACATTTCGCGGAAGTTGCACGAAGTCCCGTAAATTACGATGTTTCACCCAACTTCCGCCCGTTTCGAGCCGGAAGTTGGCTGCCATCTTTTTTTAGCCGTCCAACTTCCGGCCCAAAAACCTCCGGAAGTTGGTTTGAGTCTATAAATTACGATACTTCATCCAACTTCCGCGAAATGAAATCTGCCATAGCCTCGTTTTTTTGACTGGCGGATTTCCCCAGTCAAATTTCACTTGCGGAATTCGCAAGTCACCCTCATTTTGAAAGGACATTATGAAATCAAACATCACTTTTTATCATCTTTGTCAACTCGAACCGCGACTTCGGCATCTGGAAACAGTAGCCAAAAGCATCAAAGCGGGAAAGAAGTTCTGTGCCAGCGAGGTCTGGTACGGGCCGGGAGGCATCAAATCGCAAATGCGTCAACTCGTCGGCTATGAAGGTTGCTATTCCAAAAACGAAATCCTTTGTTCCGACGAAGCGTATGATGTTGCCTACCAACACCTTTGGTCACTTTTGCCCAATTGCCGCCATCGGGGGAATTGCGCGTTTTGACCTTCTCTTTGTCACCTTCCAATGGCTGCAAAACCCTTTCGATGTGGTTTTTTCGGTTTTTGATTATCGAAACTTTTCAAACAATGGCTCAATTTGCTTCATTTGCCCTCTTTTGCCACTAAATGTACCATCTTGCCAACATTGCGTGACAGGACGAATTTGAGCCATTTCGCCATGAAAATGCTTTTCTGATAACAGGACGATAAGTCGTCAAACATCTCACGCAATGCCATGACTCGTCAAACATCGTAATTTACGGCACTTGACGCATGTTGCTCATGTCTCGTAAAACACAGTGCCTATGAATAATGGCGTGATAATACGCGAGAAATGTCACGTTTATCAATCGACGCAACTCCTTGTCAAATAGGTACTTACTGCGTTACGAAAATCTTATTTGGGTCATGAATGAGTAGCAGGGTTTTGTACAGTTTGTTGCGGGGGTGACGCTTTTTATTCCTTTGTACATAAGGACTTAGGGAAAGTTGTGACTTGCTTTTCGTTTTCTGGCCTTTTTGAGTCTGGAGATGAAGAGTCTGGAGTCTGAAGTAAATTTTATTCAACAAAAACGTTCGGAAGCGGAGTCTCCAGACTCCGGACTGTCCGCCTCCGGACTCAAGGAATCGTTTATGGAAACAACTTTCAATATTGAACTTCGTGACATCGATTCGATTACGCCTTACGACCGGAACCCGCGACTGAACGATGGCGCGGTCGATGCGGTGGCGGCAAGTTTGGAGCAGTTCGGTTTTCGGCAGCCGATCGTCGTTGATG
>JGI20166J26741_10842225_pt1 | contig 14955 bp, 7 predicted proteins | sample TergutCu122P5_FD_26741 | JGI IMG/M metagenome (IMG submission 26741)
TGACTACAGTGAAGGACAGTAAAACTTCGAAACATGTATCTATTTTGTATCAGTTGTAAATAAATAGTTGCCACTATTAAAGTTCCAACCCTCATATAATGGGACTATACAGTGGCGAGCCTGTGTTAGGTTTTGTCACAAAGGATTAACAATACTGTATCAATTACAGCTTTTACTTCTTTACTGCTTATGGTCTATTTAAGTGCACTGTCAACAGCAGTGACCATATAGCATCAAATTGAAAAACAATCAGACCATAATAAATCGGAAGAAATCAGGAATTGTGGTAATTAATGGTAACATCTCAGAATATGTGTGAGAATGCAGAGAAAAACCACAAGAAATCTTACTAACAACTTAGAGAAAAGCACTGTTTCAGGTTTGACAGTATTTGTATGAATAAAAATAGATGCAGGGTTTGAGGCTTGCGAGCAAGTAGATTTTCATTTCACAAGATTTTCCACAGCACAACTGCACAGTGGAGATGCCGTATAAATGTCTTCAAATTTTGGTAGCAAAATGTCTAGTGTTGAATACATAAAACTATGTACTATACTGTGAAAACTGATTGTAAACTAAAGAAATGTGACATAAACAATGAAGGAACACATGGAACAGCAATTAAAATATATTTTATGTTCAGCAGCAAAAAATTTGTTACATAAATTAAATAGTACATACTTGAGGAACATTTGAACTATAACACAGGTGAAGAGATCATTACATACAGGGAACACAGAAGGACCATGTAGACAGAAGGGGTGAAAAAGGGTTGCTAAAAGAGTGTGAATTATCGTAAAGTGCAAGATCAAAAAAAGGACACCAGGAAGAACAGTTTTTTGAAAAGTACAATCATTAATGTGATAAATAAGTAAAGAAGAAGAGGAAGAGGAGGAGATGGAAAAGAGTTTAATGATGCTGTCAAGTGCTGAGATCATACAGCGCTGATGGTACATAAATTCAGTATCAGAAAGAAGAACTGGTAGCATGATAATGACAGAGGTAAACCAAAATATTTGAAGAGAAACCTGCCTGCCCTGGGGTTGAAGCTGGGTCTCTGCTGTGAGCCACAGTGACTCATTGACATTTTAATGGTACAGTCCAAAAAGAAGAAAAGCACAAAGAAGAATAAGAAGAAGAAAAGGAAGAATTAGAAGAAGAAACTAGCAATGTAGGAAACAAGCAATTCAAAATAGTAAAATATTATATGATCAAAGTGACACTTTGGAGTTCAGTAACCAGAACACACTTGGTCTTGTTACTTCTTTCAGTTTAAAAAACAAGAGATGCAATGTATATATAAACGTTACACTGAGGCGTATTCGTGCAACTACTGTTGCAATGGAAAAACAATATGTATTACATATTCTGAGTGTGCATTTGTAGCCTTAGTTATTCAGTATGCAACACACAGGCACCACATTTTCATCTGTGACCTGCCCCATTCTATGATATTTTTCCACATTATATCATTAATGGCATGATTTTAAAAAAAAAGTTACTGAACAGAAAATGTTTTGATTTTCTCTACAACTTTGTCTGAAACATTTCTCATTCTAAGAAAAACTGAGCGAGATATGATCATAAACGTACATTGGTCTTCATGAAAGTATCCATTAGCCTTACCAGATTTTAATGAAACTTGAATTTTCTTGACAGATATTCAAAAAATACTCAAATATCAAATTTCAAGAAAATCTGTCCAATGAGAGCCGAGTTGTTCCATGTAGATGGAGAGATGGACAGGCAGACATGACAAAGTTAACATCTCTTTTCCTTATACTGCAAACACACCTACAGAGGGGCCTGATTGGTTCTAGAATGCTAACATGAAGGAAAAGATGCTGTACTTAATAATCTTCTAATGCATTCTACAAAAACAGCAAGACAGAAGGAGAAATCAGCCTATTGTTTTCATTATCTGTTAATATTCTCTGTGTGTTGATACAATTTAGGCATGTGAGTTGTAGTTTATTTTAATTGTGTGATTTATTTTATGAAGCTGACAGTACCTCAGACTATACACAGTCAAACTGTAGGATGACTGATGTAATGGAAACAATTTTTAAGTGTTGGGCTAATGAGGGGTATTCTCCTGGAAATTTCCAAGAAGGATTCAGAAAGACTATAAAAATCTCCATCAGGAGAGCTGATAACCTGACCGAGAGATGAACAGGCATCTACCAGCGACAAATATGCCGTGTTACCCTGACACCAATCCACTTCATATGAAGTGTAGTATATTTTATCATATAATCAGCGATATCAATTAACATGACTTGGTGCAAAATATATTTCATGTTAGGTTTTAATCATGTCAGTTAACAGTATGTTGTATCTAGAGAATATGTCCATGAGAAAATTGTAGCCTGCACGAGAAAAGTAACAGGAGGGTGAAAAAGACTGCATAATTATGAGCTCCATAATATGCATGCTTCATGTAAAATTGTTAGGGTAATCAGATTAAAGATATCAAGGATAGGCAGAAAATGTTGGTATGCATGGAAAAAAAGAGAAATGCATACAACATTTTGGTCATAAAATTTCATGGGATAAGGTGGAATATCTGGGTGTCAAAGCATGTGGGGAATATCAAAATGGATTTTCCAGAAATAGGGCATGTGAAAATGAGGAGAGGATTAGTCTGGCTCAAGGTTTTGTGAAGACAGCAATGTACCCTTTGGTTTCCTCCACAGAGTGAAATTTATAGCATCATCAAGTCAGAACCATGTTATAATTAGTTCATCATAATGATCATGATCAACACAGTGTGGCCAGCTGTTACTGTCTTCAACAATATAAAATTGAGATTTAAGACGTTAACGCTTACCTCAATCTTAGAATTTTTTTCTTTCTACATAGCATCAATAAACTTAACATTTAAATATTTTTCAGCCCACAAAATTAAGACCCTTATATATTTTAAAGAATCAGTATAATACAATTGTTTTAAACTCAATGAAATGATTCTCTTTAGTAAATTCAAATATCAGGAAGGACCCACAGTTTGAGAAATATTAACTTAGAGGTTATAGTCTAAGGAGCCATTGTCTTGCATTTCTATTCTTACAGACTTTTTGGTATAGATTCTTTAACATGATTTACAAAGGTTTGCATTTAACTCATACTATATAGATGTACATACATTGAATTTTATATAAATTTTATGGATCTTGCTGGAAACTAATTTTAAGACCTTTCTATTTATTTATTTATACCTAAAGTATATTTCATTTTAACAGAAACTAGTCACTGAAATCTGCACTCACTAACATTCTGCTGAGCCACACTACCTGTTTGATATCTGTACACCCAAACATTTCCCTCCTTTGCTAGGTAAAGTGGCTACACTGAAGATTGCTGTCATCTGTTTTACTCCACCTGGTAGTTTGATATATGGTTACTATAGTTTTGAAGGTACCTACTGCTGCCATCTTCTGGGCATAACTCTGAAATGGAGGCAGCAGGATCCTACAAAATGATCACCACCTACCAAGCTACAAAATTTCATAATCAAGAAGATTGCAATCTTAATTTCCAGTACTAAGAAAATCTCAGCTCTCATACAGATAAAATTTGCTTACAAAGGGACAATTTTAATGAAACAGCTTTTCAATTTGTCAGTGCTAAGCAGAAACAAAAACTCCAAAGCTCATGATGCGATGCTTCAAACAACATGACAGACCTCTACAGGTGGTGTGACCCGGTGAGTCACTCGAATGTATGGATAGTTAAAGAGTGGCCCACCAGTAGGTTGTCCTGTCATGAGTATGTTAGGAATGAAAAAAATGCAAACAGCAACTAAAATTTCAAAACCTTATTTTCACTATCAGGGGTGCCTGTTCAGTCTATAGAACATGCTTCTGGGAAGATCCTGCATGCATTATGACACTGGATTCACATTTTATACATGGAATGATTAAAGAGATATTTGCAGTCTCAGTCCACATACATTTTTCTGTGGTAGTATTACATAAATGTGTAAATCTTCCCATTCAGGAACAGTATTCACGTGACATTCAGTTGTTTTCTCATGGCATGCAGAAATAGCTGAAGTTTAATACTGTCTCTGCATATTAATCCTTTCAATGTCATCCCAAGTAAAGTCTGCATTGTGATGGCCTCTGCATGTACTAAGATACCATGTAACATTTACATTTATTTATTTTACAGACAGTGTTAATTGGAATATGGCATATTTCACATACAGGGTTATTACAAATGAAGTACAGATTTTTTAAAAATGTCTTTCAAAGAAATTAGTAGTAGGGTAAACTTGGTATAAATATTCTACTTTTATAGTAAGCAAGTAATATACTTGTGAGGCACTGTACCACGTACACATATACAGTTCCCAGAAGATGCATTACCTGTGGAAGTCCTAAACTTTGGCCCTCTAATTAAGTTGCCCTCAATGTTCTTGTGCTCAAAGCATACTTAGGATGTTCTTTCTTTTCTTTTTTAAGGCATACTAAAATCGGAATGGAGAACTAAAATTTATAACATGTATGTATTTTTTGTATAAAAATATAAAATTGTCATAATGCAACAAAATTATGTAATCTTCATATAAACATTAATTTGAAACGCTTAAATCACTGTAGTAGTTCTCAAACTTCATAGAATGGTGCTCCTCATCTTACCAAAGACTTGGCCATCTACCCCATTTCTCAATGTTGTGTGTGCATGTCTACAAGAAGCACGATTTTCACACACTTGGCAAATGTTTGTGGCACATTAGTGTGCTGCAGCATATAAAGTGAGCACCATTAGTGTAGATCTGTAAAAGTAGCTCCTACAGCCCTTCATTTTCATGTTACAAATTAGTCATTCATCTTCATATGACAGAATACTTAATTTGTAAAACCAATGCATAAATTGAAGAAGCTCATGAAAGCAAAGCAGAAGTGGGTACATTACTGTACCTGGATTTTTTCAAGATAATTAGCACTAAAGGACATCCTTGAAACAATCTGTTTCACATACATTCTAATTCTGCAAGTTTAATATGAAGCAATCCTATACTGTGATATCAACACAGAATTGCTCTTTGTATAGGTGCCTTTCTTGTATTTCATCTGCAAATAGCTTTTGGGAAGGAGAAATATCAAAAGATTGTTATGCTTGATACAGTGCAGACATTATAACATTGAAAGGGTTAAGGAATAGCAGTGGGAAAGTTGGTACTGAGACAATGAATAAAAATGGCCATGGCTTGTTCAATAAACTATTCCAGCATTTCCAACAGTAAAACCATTAACCCATTCACTCAATATGGTTTATGGTTTACCAGATTCAACATGATCATAATATTGTAACACCAGAACATCATCATTATGACTGTGAGCTTCAGAATTTTGGTAACGACTGCTTAAATGATTCTTATTCATTCTGAAACACTTTTGTAACTGCTTAGATCATGCATCATCAGAGGACAACCTGTGAAGAGAACGTGAAAGGAGGGTGTGATGTCAAGTTTAAGAAACTATTCTGGAATACTGCTGGACAGAGACTAAGGAAAAACATGAAAGATTTGAACCCAGGGCATCCTAAATATGAAGCAGAAGTGCTCATCACTGAATCACAACATTCTGTGAAATGGGGTTTACAGTTTTAGTTATGGTATCAAAGAGGGTTATAGAGTAGATCTGCAATTAGTGTTAGTTTTATTTATTGATCTTCTCTCAACTGCAATATATAGGATCTGGTGAGGGAATGACTGTTAATGAAGGGTTCAAAAGAATGTGAAAGCAATTCTCAGGTATTACACCAGAATTTCCTACAAAGAACCGAGAAAAATCATAAAAGCTTGAAATCAATACAGCCAATCTCCAGCCCTGATTTTCGGCAAGGTGTTTTTTAAAAACTGGTCATACAGAGTGTGAAGCTGGACTTGGAGAAGAATGCAGAAGATGGAAGGAGCAGTTTTTGCACTAGTGTAACATGTCAAGATGGGGTCTATGCCTTCTGAGGAGAAGCAACCAAAAAAAGAAAAAATTCTGAAAATGATGATCATGATAATGATGAGGGGGGAGGAGGAGGAGGACGACGATGATGACAAGGACGAGGCAAGAGGGGTAAGGACAGAGAGGTGAGAGACAATTAGGAGGAGCAGGAGTAAGAGGAGGTGCTGTGATGACTGCATGACCTCCTAATTGTTTTATGTATCAGTCACACTGTAAAAAATTATTTGGGATGGGTGAAATATGAACACTGCAACCCAAAAATAGGCTACTCTTAAACTTTCATTCATAAAACTGAATAAAAATAATGTGTAGTCAGAGACATAAGATAAAAGTTACAATACCGTGATACACTTCAGCAAAAAATGATTTATGACACTGCACAGAATAGTCAAGGAAAGAAGGAATATTTTAAAGCATTAGGTTCTCTCCTACAGTGGCTCCCAGAATTTTATGGGAAATAAATGGTAGATTTCCTAGATCAGTGCTGTGTCATGTATTTTACATCATACGTAATGCTCCACAAATTTAATTATTACTAGCACATCTCAACACATTTATTTACACATAAAAATCCGTGACCCTGCATAGTATTAACATGTAATAGATTCCATGCATACAAACCCTGAACATTTTAAATTGTAAATTATTTATCAAGTAACAGATAAAATTTATACATTGTGAGGTATATGTGTCTCCCAAAGTCTGCAGTCTGTAACACTGCTACATCCTCAAGTTTTGAAAGGTACAGTGACTTTCCTCAAAACCATCTACATTTTAATTCCATGGTCAACCTGTCACATTAGGAAATTATGATGAAAGGAAAAATAAGACAATTTAGTAGTTACATTCAACACAAACTCACTGGACAAGAAAATGAAACTAAAAATTCAAGTGTACACCACTGAAAAATGTTTGTAGTATGTTTTCTAGCCGTGGTAAAATCATACAACACTAAACACGAGACTCTATGAGCCCCCATTGTACCAAGAAAACTGGACACTATTCCTGCAACTTCAACTTCAACTTCATAAAAACTGATGTTCAGTGAGGTGCTACAGGGCCCCAAGCAACTGCTGAGAGTGCCATTAACTGCAGATGGTGCCAACAACAAGTAGAATATTTGTAGTCGTAGACCACAAGACAATGAGGACCATCATGAAAATGCTAAGCTACACATACACACTACTGAAACCAGATAAAGGGACTCCAATAAGGCTTTTCCACTGTCTCAGTTATTTGTTCCACTCTCACTTCACAGAAAACTGACGCCAAAAACTCAACTCAGTTGTAATATTCTCTATGTACCACACATATGAAATCTGTACCTCCAATATACATATGATCAGTGTTGCCAAGCACATGGCCTAGAGACACAATGGCCTTGATATAAATACTGTGCAACACAAAACTTTCTCTTATCTGTTAGCATGTTTCTAATTACAGACCTGCATTAAGCATTAACCACACTTTGCTTAGGATTCAGACCTTGAGAGATGTGACATTGTGATGCTGGATGAGTAGCTCCCAATGATTAAAAATATCATGTTACTGCCATCTTCACGGACGAGCAGTAGACTTTTGCCCTTAAGATGCAGACAACCACTTACCCAATAACTCTGTGTCACATCACAGAAGACTCAAATCCTCAACCTCACTGCTGTAGAACCTCAAAGATAACATCAATTTGCTTCATTACTCTGTATGATGTGTCATATCATTGGAAAAAATAATTTCCTAGATAGCAACAAATGTAAACTTCTCTCTGAAAGTGTTCAAGCAGTCTGCACAAACTGTAAAACTCAGTATGTGACTAAAATTGCCACATGATGTACAAAATGTAAACAATCAGTTTCTATAGTTAAAAATGTGAAATTATTTTCAACTTTCACCCAAAAATTTTATACCCAACTTTCAGTGTCTAAGTTTGCTTTTCATCTTAAATGAATATCACAAAATAATAATAATAATAATAATAATAATAATAATAATAATAATAATAATAATAAATAAATAAATAAATAAATAAATAAAAAGCCAGGGGTATAATCAATTGAGATGGACACAGCATGTAGCACAGGTTGGGGAAACAAGAAATGCGTATGGACAGTGAGTGGAAGAACCAGATGGAAGAGAATACTTGAAACCAAAGTACACATTTTAAATTATTTCAGATAAAGAAGCTGCGATGAATTGGTTTTAAATGTTCATGTGATGTCAAGTGACTACTCACTCTTCAAGGAAGACGCAAAACATGGGGTCAATTAATTCTAGGTGAAGTTACACAAATGTCTAAGCACAATACAGTGAAAGTGTATTGGAAGAGCAGTACAGAATGTACATTTCTTACTATTCTTTAAGTGCTGACTGTAAAGGCGGTGGGGTGGGGGGGTGGGGGGTTTGGAGCTGTGCAAATTACTGAAATTGGGTATTCATGCTATATGGCCCCCGCTGACAGAAGGTTAAGTACTGCTGCCATATTAAGTGAACAGGTGGCTGTAGTTCATACTGTAGGAGTTTTTATACAAAGCACTCATGCTAACAATGAGGTACCTGTGCCATGCCATACTAATGTACTTACCAATTTTATCATGTCCCTTTACACCAGTGTCAGCGTTAGGCCCCTTGATCTGTTGTTCGTTTTGGAAGAGGGGCGAGAGACGTGGAGGGACAACTTACAGCATGTAAGTATATCAAGAGAATTAGAGAGTCAAAGTCATCACTCTGTGAGGGGGCCAATTATTGCAAGGTGGGGTGTTTATAACCACAAATGTTACAGCACTGTTGAGATTAAATGTGTTCCTGCTAACACTTGACAGACATAAATTTATAATCAAACATGTTCAGACATGCCAACCTCTCAAAGTGAGTCACCTACATTTCCTAGAGATACTTCCCCTCACTTACAATTCTGGATGATATTTGCAGGATATAAGAATTTTTCAGTGTGTGTATTTATCTTTCATAAGCATTATACATGTACTTTTTAAGTTCTAAATTTTAAAGTTTAAGTAATGCAGTATTATTTATTTTTAAATATCATCACACAAATCCTGCTCTTAATCACCACAGAATCATACACCAAAAGAAGACAAGGTTGTGTTAAATCCCATCCCCAAACATATCAAGCACCAATTTGTTTTTTCCCTGTAAACATTATAGAACTTTGTAAATTTAAAATGAAATCCTTCTGTACAAGGGGAAAGAATATTACTAATTCAAATTTAATACCTCAAAGCAACTTTACAATTAATGCCATCTGTCACACACTGATAACTATGGTCTCTGTGAGTGGAATGTATAACAACGGCACATTTTCTCCTAGGCCTGTGTCCTCTGCGCAAACAAACATCAAAGCCAAATGTACATCAACTAACCTCTACGAAAAACTTCCAACATGGTGCAAAACTTATACTTTTGCACTTACCCAAGTTTTGAAAATGGCTCTTTTCACACAAGATTCACTCTTTTCATCACTATGGCAAACTGATGATAACAATATTGCCCACCTCTTAAAGCTGTATTAGTGTATTATTGATGTCTGTTATTTAATGGTGATGTTCAAAGCTCTGGATATATAATGTCCAGCAGTAGTATAATCAGTAAATGATGAGATGGAAAATATGCAGAAGCAAGTGGTTATGGCCCATTCTGAGGGACTATCAGCCTTGGCCCAGAGGGACTGAGAAAAATTATGAAAAACCTTCATGAAGATAGCAGGCCTCAGACCTGAGATTTTAATCTAATACCTGCCAAATACAGAGTGCTATTACCTCAAACATAACATTCACTCTACCAGCATAACTAAATAAAACTTATCAAGTAATAACCTCATCAGTTAAGGTAAAAACTCAGAAACAGTCCTGCAACAATATTTTTCCAGTGACAACTTTGGCCATGATTTGTAAATTCATTCCTGCAGCTTGCAGTTCATTTAAACTTGCAAGGTTTGAGGTTTTCACAGAGAAGTGTATTCAATTTGTGACACCATGTAGCCTTATTTGTGGGTACCAACCTTTGGGAGGAACACGCTGCCTGCATTGTAGGGTCAAACTAGTAGGCTAAGGCCTCTTATTCACTCCCTGAAGGAAAGGCATAATGTTCTGTTCAAGAACAAGACACACACATCCTCCTGAAACGCAGACCATTTATCCCCCCCTCAACCCCAAAGGCTAGATATGTCTTCTAAATACCCACCCACTGCTGTGGCCCTGAAAAAAGCTGTATTTTCTTTTCTATAATCGCCTATGTTCTTCCTGTGATGATGTAATGTGTCCTTGAAAATGGTCATGTATTCTCATATTTTTCCATTGCACTGCTGCCACTTGTTAGCATTGGGTCCTATGTCCTCACACCCTCCTGTAGACCTGATTTGAAATCTACTTACAAAACATATATTTTTACTTCATTTTAACCCTTAAGATGAAGGCAGGATGTTTCTCTGAGATACTGAAATTCACCAATAAAATATGCAGTGTCCTGACAAAGAAAACCATAATCTATTTCTGACATGATGAATCACTCTCAGAATCACTCCCACTAACACAAAATGGTGGGGGAAATGTTCCCTAAAATTGTAACCTTGAGTGTCCTTGAAATAAATTAATTTCAGAGTACTTCAACAGCTGCTTTCAAATACCCATTTTTATAAATGAGTCATATAAATTAGTGAAAATATCTCTGTAGAAGAGCTGACTTCAGTCACAAATCATACAACCAAACTTTGGTCTGAAAATACGCCAGATACAAGAAAAGATTAGAGTATTTACATATAAGTTAAGTCGCAGGAAAGAGTTGGCATTACGATTCCTTGCAACCACTTTACAAAACATCATTATTTTGAAACATGGCTTTCTAAAACTGATGATTATTGAAACAGAGATACCTATTTGGCATAGTATGTGCACAAAAAATAAATATTTAATATGCCAAAGAAAACCAATGCATTAATATATTTCACTGACACATACTTTCTTAAAAAGGATTTCACAGCCTTATAAAAGACTATGAACCAAAACTTGAAACTGATTAAATAAACTGAACCACAAGTTTCCCGTTACACAGTTCAAATACAATAATAAATAATGATTTATTTCCGCACTGTTTTTTATATAGTAATATATTCTTTTTACCACTGCACCAAGCTTTGTAACATGCACTCTTCTAATATAACACATTTCTTGGTCACATATTATTGTACACACAAACACCCTGCTAGTTGATCAGTACTATTAAACACATTCTGTGACAAAATTGGGAAATAAGTACACAATAAAAATCAAACAGATAATTATGTTACTCACTTAGAACGGAGAAAGGCAATGATTTAAGTGTCTAAGCAATATATGAGTATAAAGAACTTTAAGGGTGTTACCTTTGAACACTGTCCATTGTCTAGAAAAGTGGCACACAGTGTCTAGTAGGCTAGTTCTACCTTCATCTTCAGGTAGATGTAAAAGTCTTGTAACTCTTTTATCCAGACAATGGACTATGCTTAAAAAACACTTCCCTGGCAATGTCAAAGCAGTCACAAACAATTAGAACAACCTGCTTATTAATGAGAGAAACATATATGATTTAATGCAATCATTAGCAATTGAGTAATGCTTAAGACAGTACCACAGAAGAGTCCTGCAGAGATTGGCAACTCTGAATTCTTTCTACCATTTTCTTTGATCAACCACCCTGGCACAATGTATCTGTCATGTGCACCTCTTCTAAATCACTAGAGAAATTACACTAGTTACGTAAAATCAACTCACCAGCAATGATCACCCGGGCGGTATGGCTGATCTGCCCTTCCCCATTCCTGGCAATACATGTGTAATCGCCAATATCCTCGTGCCGGATGTTAGAGATGCGTAGCTCTGTGCCATCATTGAAAATTCCAATTGTAGCTGAAGGCTCCACAGGGTTCGCATCTTTATACCACAAGATCTCGGGTGTTGGCGTGCCCTCGGCTTGGCAATTTAGAATTATTGCATCACCCAAATTGACATAGATTACGTCTTCAGGTGTAACACTAAAGCGTGGGGGTGCTGCAATAAAACAAAATATTTGAGAAACAACTTTTCAGTATGGTGACTATCCCTGAACCTTTTCTGTATGTGCCCACATGACAGTATCTACCATAAAGCTTGTCTCAGATCTGTGTTTTAGTCATGCTAATTAATTCCAATATTAACATAACATCAAGGGACTTCAGCTGAGCTTGTCAATAACTTAGGATTTGTTGGTGCATTTTCTTTTGTGGGTTACTTTACGACACTGTCAGTACCTCCCAGTAAAAAGCACTGAGTGCAGGATGACTGGTGAAGGATAGAACTGGAAATAATTTTGAATAACGTGGTCATGGCCTGACCAAGATAACATTCTGGCATGTGTCTGGAGGTACTGAGAAAAGCAATAAAAACCTCAAACCAAGATGGCTGATAACCTGGCCTTGAGTTAAATCAGGCACTTCCAGACTACAAGTCTAAGTGTTACCACTACATTCATGCAGGCACACATGCACAGGCATACAGAGAGAAAAAAAGTTTTATCTTTACTTGGTAAAGTGTGTAACCATGTCAAAACATCACATGCCAAAGTCACCATACTGTAACAACAAATTAAATCTCATCAAACTGCTTCCACCAGAAGACTCCAAGCTGGTGTTAGAGTAAATAATAAATGCACAATATGAAACCAAAAAGTACAGCACACACAGAACAAGGGCTTTCCAACATAACAAAAATAAACAATCCAGATAATAAACACATTATTTACTCAGCTGTAACAAAACTAGGCACCATATGTATTGGTAGTGTACCAAACTTGCTCCACATCCAAGCTGGAGGACCAAACCATGTAAGCAGTCTACGATAGCTTACTCAATAGACAGCATTCACAGTTACCCACCATATCTGGATGTTGCCTCATAAACAGGCAAAATATGAAATGGCTTGTTGAAAATTACTGTCTAATATTAGCATGCAAAAATGAAAATTCAAAAGCAGAAAGGTGTTAAGACATTAATGTATGGCTACAGTAACCACAACCTTTGGCAAAAGAATGAAATTATCATCAAAATTCCCCATTAAAACATACAGTATTTACTAGATTATTGGATATATGTCACCCCTTAATATACCATAGTATAATCACTTAGTAGTACTGCATGTTAGTATTGATTCAATGACAACAGAGCATGGGCTGGAGAACTGTTTTTGCACACATGGGGAAACAGACATATTCATGACAGCAATTGCAGGCATTCAGCAATTTGGAAGGTGTTCGGAGGGGGAAGCGCTTCTATAAGGCACCTGTCAACCTGTTGTTCACTATTTATTGCAAACATCAAAAGGGACAGAAAATGTAATACATATTCAAAAAACAGAGCTGTTTTAAAGTTCAAAGATAAGGAACTTTGTGTGTATAGGGTTTGGATATTATTTTAACAAGTGTAAGTATTTTGCATCAGATGGTTTCACTAAACTGAAAAAGTCAGTGCCACAATTTTTGAATTCATCAAGCACTTGCAATTTAAAAGCATTTTAACACAAATGAATCCTGCATGGAAGTTTTCAACTTCTTTGGAATTGTGGTATCAGTCACATTCAGAATGTTAGCTCACTGTTTACACCAAAACGTTTTCTTACATCATATATGCTTTTCTTCTCAGCTTTATCATCCAAATTAAAACCAGTTCTCGAATTCACCATAATAGACAATAAATTTTGGGTATTTACACATTATTTTCTTTGATGCCAAGTACACACATGGATAATAGTGTAATTAGACTAAAATGTAATGAAAACAACGATGTATGGGGTATATGTATTTTACTCATTTCCTTAACAGTCCCCAAGGGTCCAGATACAAAATATCACTGATTTCATACATCGTAACTTCGAAATCATGCTGAAAATGCGTCTTCAGGGACAGCATTCACTCCCACCTTCCCGTGCTATCGGATGCTGACGATCATGTTAAATTGTTGGCAGTAGAATATTTGTTAGATTGAAACCACTGGGAATGTACAGTACTTACAGTTACATCAAATGTTGGAAATAATGCCCATGTACAAGCGACAAATGTCACATGTGATGTAAGTTAGAGAGAAAATTGCGGGAAAGTGACAGAGTTCATGTACACCCCCCGTAGCATCTGATGTAGGAAACTTTCCCACTTCCAGGAGATGACAGCACTCTGATTCCACAAGTGCACCTCCAACCTCTGACAGGGACTTTCCACTCACTCTAAGCGCGTTGTTACGTTGTTTGGTACGCGAGCAGGAAACTGTCTTGTGAATTTGCCCATGTTCCACATGTGACCTCACGCACTCGATTCACGCTAACCAGCGTTACAGTACTTCCAGGTAGCACAGGAAGTCATGCCTGGTCCTTATATTTTATCCCTTCAGAATTGAAGAAAGTGATCCGCAAGATTCCTGGAAACGAACCTTTCCTGGTCTTGTTGAGCTGGGTGATCATCAATCTGCGCTCTGTCTCTCCGTCTTAGGATCAAACCGGAACCCTAGACTCGGCTCCAGAATTGGTGTTCAGAAAACGCAATTCACCGTCGACTGTTTCCACATGGTCTTTGGAGGCATCCAGTCGTCTTTCCTCATCACGCTCACTTCGGAATATAAACTTCACACATTTTTCCCTTTACGCAGGTGTGTGTGTTAATTACGGTTTGCCTGTTCTCTTTTAATTCACTTATTGTCATTCTGAGTGACATTAAGGGGCCTGTATATGCTCACTGTGTCCACCACTTCTGGGCTGGAGGCCGACTTCGGTCGTCCACAGTAAGGGTTATAATCCACATTCTCTTTGCCCTCTTGTGAAGGCTTAAACCATAGAAATGTTTGTGCCCAGGCAGAACATTTTACACATAGGCTGTTTGCAACATACGTAGGTAATTCAATAAGTAAGTTACAAATCCAAGTTACGACCTACGTTTTTTAATTAAGTGCGGGAAACTGTCACCGCTAGATGGCAGCACTATC
>JGI20166J26741_10844448_pt1 | contig 14951 bp, 11 predicted proteins | sample TergutCu122P5_FD_26741 | JGI IMG/M metagenome (IMG submission 26741)
ACTTAGATTTTCTATTTTTATCATTTGATATGCCCCCATCTTCTTCAATGGACATATCTTTACATATTTTGAGTATTTTGTCAATTAGCGAACAGGTCTACTATTCCAAAACAATAAGCGCCGGGCTAACCCATACTCCCCCAGTCGCCTTCGGCGACAGCCCCCTCGAAGAGGGGGCCTAAGCCTCCCTCTTCGAGGGAGGTGGCCGCGCAGCGGCCGGAGGGAGTCTTGCCTACCGTTAGACCCCCGTTTTAGCCCGTCATTGCGGCCCCGGATCAAGTCCGGGGTGACGCCCGCAATCTCCCTATGGTTCCGGTTTTATCTAGCCTCATACTTCTAGCCTCTATAAGCTGGATAAAAGAACATACCATTACAGTTCCATCCCCTGCTTTTTCACAAGTAACTATCTAGCCTCTAGCTTCTAGCCTCTAGCACCTATTCCCCCGCCAGCTCCGACGTGCAGTTCGGGCAGCGCGTCGCCTCGGCGTCGATTTTCGTGCGGCAGAATGGGCATGTCTTTGTCGTCACGGGCTCCGGTTCGGGCTTTTTGGCCGATATTTCGGATATGTAAACGATAAATTTCACAATCAGAAAAACGACAAACCCAATAATCACAAAGTCTATGACGCTCACGAGAAAGTCGCCGATAAGCAGCAGCGGGGCGGTTCCCGCGGCCTCTACCGAGGGGTAGTGCTTGCCGTCGAGCGAGATAAAGACGTTCTGCAGGTTGACCTTGCCCATCACGAGCGAGAGAACGGGCGAAAAGATGTCGGTCACCAGCGATGTGACGATCTTGCCGAACGCGCCGCCGATTATCACGCCGACGGCCAGATCGACTACGTTGCCGCGCAACAGGAACTTCTTGAATTCGGTTAAAATGATAATCACCCTTTAATATTTTTTGTCCTACTGTTTTTATCATTGACATATTTATATAAACAGCGGGTGGCGCCGCTTGCGTTCTATCATCTCGTCTATCCGCGATATATAAAGCTCCGCGTCGTACACGTTGAAAACGCGTTCTATGCGGCCCGCGGCGCGGTCGACCAGCTTGGTCGCGCCGCCCGCGCCCAGGGCGATGACCGGGCGCTCCTCCTGCATGATCTCGACGTTGTAAACGCACTCGCGGCCGGGTTTGCAGTAGCCCACGTTTTCGAAATTGCCTATCATGTTCTTCTGACGGTACATGTAATATGGGTACATATCCGCCGTTTTCATGGCCTCCCGCGAGACGGCGAGCATGCGTTCCATCTCGCCCGCGCCCGCCAGGTCCAGGCGCTCGATCTCGTTTTCGCCCTGGTTGATTATCGCCGCGCGCTTTACCGCCAGCGTATGGACGGTGACGTTCTCCGCCGAAAGCGGGGCCACGCGCTCAAACGTGGACCGGACGTGCTCCGCCCGCTCCCCCGGCAGTCCGAGGATCAGATCGATATTTATGTTATCGTGGCCCGCCTCGCGCGCGGCGCGGAAGGTATCCAGAAACTGCCGGACGGTGTGGTTCCGGCCGATGCGCGTCAGCGTCGCGTCGTGCATGGTCTGGGGGTTTACGGATATGCGCCCGGCCCCGCGGCGCTTCAGGAGCGCCAGTTTTTCGCCGTCCAGCGTGTCCGGCCTGCCGGCCTCCACGCTGAACTCCGCGAGCCGGCCGATATCGAAATATTCTCCTATTATGTCAAACAACCGCTCAAGATCGGCGGCGGGCAGGGAAGTGGGCGTGCCGCCGCCTATATACAGCGTTTGCGGCGTGCCGCTCTTGCTTTGGGCGACGAACGCGGCCTCTTTTTCCAGCGCGTCCAGGTAGGCGCTTATCCTGTTGGCATATTTGGCTATCGGGAATGAAGTGAACGAACAGTACACGCAGCGCGTCGGGCAGAACGGTATGCCGATATACAAACTGTAGCCGTCCGCCGGGCCTTTTTCGATGACCGCCCGTTCGCGCCCGGCGATCTCCGCCGCCAGCTCCGCCTTCTCGCGTGACGCCCGGTAGAAGCCCGTCAAACGCGCGACGGCCTGTTCCCGCGTCATGCCGCTTTTGAGCAGGGTATTCACGAGCTTTGTCGGGCGGATGCCGGTCAGCGCGCCCCAGGTCGGCGTAAAGCCCGTGGCCCGCACCAGCGCGTCGAACATGGAGAGCTTGACGTATTGGCGTACGGTGTATTCCGGCGACGGCGCGATAACGGTCACGTCCTCGCCCATTAGAACGCCGTTCACGAATATTTGGCTGCGGCAGGTTCCGCCCTCCAGGGCGCTGACCGCCGTAACCCCTTCCGGCGCGACGCCGTCCGCCGGCAAGAAGCCCTCGTTCTGGTAAAACAGCTGCGTCACGGTCTGGATTTCGTTCTCAAACGCGTGGCCTTTTAATATATTGTACATGTCACGCCCTGTCTATATCGCGGCGGCAGTCGTTGTGCGTCTTTTCGTGGCCGATGGTGGTCGGCCGCTCGTGGCCGGGGTAGACGACGGTCTCGTCCGGCAGCGCGTAGAGCTTGTATTTGACGCTCCTTAACTCATCGGCGTAATTGCTCGTCTCAAAATCCGCGCGGCCGATGGTTTCAAAAAACAGCGTGTCACCGGAGAATAAAATTCCGTTCGCGGCGTTGTAATAGCAGACGCCCCCGGCGGTATGGCCCGGCGTGAATATCACGCGCAGAACCTCACCCCCGACCGGTATTTCGTCGCCGTCTTTGACGAATCTGTCCGGCGTTATCGAAACCATGCCGGGCAGCTTGAACGAGTGATTGGCCGCGGGGTCGCCGAGCAGGGCGCGCTCCGCCTCATGGGCGAAAACGGGCGCGCCGGAGGCTTTCGCGAGTTCATTCACCGCGCCCACGTGGTCAAAATGCCCGTGGGTGAGCAGAATGGCCGTAATCCTGGCGTTCATGCGCTTCGCCGCCGCAAGGACGTCCGCCGCGCCGCAGCCTGGGTCGATGACGGCCGCGGCGCCGGTTTTTTCATCACAAAAAATATATATATTCTCCCGCAAAACGCGGGAGACGACGCGTTCGAGTTTCATTTCCCAATCTCCTATTTACATTGTCCGCTTAATAGTGTATCATTAATAGTGCGGTTAAACACGGACAGAAAGGAATCAAGCCGATGAACAACGAGGAAAAAATCTTATCCATGCTGGAAACCTTAACGCAGGGCCAGGCCGAAATGAACGGCCGCCTGGACAGGCTGGAAGCGGGCCAGGCTGAAACAAACGGCCGCCTTGACAAGCTGGAAGCGGGCCAAGCCAAGCTGGAGGCCGGTCAGGCCAAGCTTGAATCTGGCCAAGCCAAGCTGCAAGTGGGTCAGGCCAAGCTGGAAGCCGGTTTAAATGAAACCAAACTTACCGTCGCGAGAATCGAGGTCGAGCACGGCCACAAGCTGGACGCGCTTTGCGATGGTTACATCATGGCCTACGATATAGCCTGCGCGACGCGCTCCGATCTCGCGGTTATAAAGGAACGCGTGGATACTCACGATGTCTATATAAAGATCCTTGACAGAAAATTATAATCTCGGACAGAAAGGAACCAAGCCGATGAACAACGAGGAAAAAATCTTATCCATGCTGGAAACCTTAACGCAGGGCCAGGCCGAAATGAACGGCCGTCTTGACAGGCTGGAAGCGGGTCAGGCCAAGCTTGAAGCGGGTCAGGCTGAAACAAACGGCCGCCTTGACAAGCTGGAAGCGGGTCAGGCCAAGCTTGAAGCGGGTCAGGCTGAAACGAACGACCGCCTTGACAAGCTGGAAGCGGGCCAGGCCAAACTGGAAGCCGGTCAAGCCAAGCTGGAAGCCGGCCAAGCCAAGCTGCAAGTGGGCCAGGCCAAGTTGGAATCCGGTTTAAATGAAACCAAGCTTACCGTCGCGAGGATCGAGGTCGAGCACGGCCACAAGCTGGACGCGCTTTACGATGGTTACATCATGGCTTACGATATAGCCTGCGCGACGCGCTCCGATGTCGCGGTTATAAAGGAACGCGTGGATATGCACGAAATCTATATAAAGGTCCTTGACAGAAAAGTGATGAGCTGATATTCAGCGTCTTATGTCGTGACCCTCTCTATATCATGCACGCCGTTCAGGCGCAGTATCTTCGCGCGGACCTTTTCCAGCTGTCCGCGCCCGTTTATTTCCATCGCGATATTGAATATCGACCCGCCGCTGGGCGTGCGCACGTTCATGTTGACAACGGGTATCTTCTCGTCGGAGAGTATCTTTGAGATATCCGCCAAAAGGCCGAGCCTGTCGTCGCCGATGATCTTGATCTCGGCCCTGTATTTGACGACTTCCTCCGGCTTCTCCGGCACGTGCCACTGCGCCTCGATAAGGCGCTGGCGCTCCGTTTCGTCCAGGTTGATGATGTTCACGCAGTCCGTCCTGTGGATGGACACGCCGCGCCCGCGCGTGACAAAGCCAACGATTTCGTCCCCGGGGACGGGGCTGCAGCACCTTGAAAAGCGCACGTTGATATCGCCGACGCCCTCGACGAAGATGCCGCTGTTCGCGCCGGGCCTTCTCTGCGGCTCGGGCAGCTCGGTTTTGAGCAGCTCCGGCGCGGTGTTCGTCAGGATTTTCGGATTTTCCTTCAGCTCGAAATCGATGAGCTTATTGACGACATGCCCCTCTTTCAGGCCGCCGTAACCCACCGCCGCGCAGAGCGAATCCCAGTCCGGGAAGGAATATCGGTCCAGCAGGGCGGCCCTGCGTGGGTTGGTCAGCAGCTCGGACATGGCGTAGCCCTTGCGCTTGGCCTCTTTTTCCAGGTATTCGCGCCCGCGCAGGATGTTTACATCTTTATTCTCTTTTTTGAACCACTGGTTGATTTTGTTGCGGGCCTGGCTGGTCTTGACCATCTTCAGCCAGTCGCGGCTGGGGCCGCGGGAATTCTGGCTGGTGACTATCTCCACGCGGTCGCCGTTGGCCAGCTCGTAGCTGAACGGCACCATATCGCCGTTCACGCGCGCGCCGATCATTTTGTTGCCGATGGCGGAGTGTATGGCGTAGGCGAAGTCTATGGGGGTGGAGCCTTTGGCGAGGTTGATGATATCGCCGCGCGGGGTGAAGCAGTATACGTCGTCCGCGAAGATATCCAGATCCACCTTCAGCGCGTCCAGAAATTCCTTGTTGTCCGAAAGGTCGCGCTGCCAGTCCAGTATCTGGCGCAGCCAGGTCAGCTTGGCTTCCTCCGCTTTGGACGCGTCGACCGCCGCGCCGTTTTTGCCGCCGTCCTTATAGCGCCAATGCGCGGCTATGCCGTATTCTGCGGTGCGGTGCATCTCCCAGGTGCGTATCTGTATCTCCACCGGCTCGCCCTGCGGGCCGATCACCACCGTGTGCAGGCTCTGGTACATATTGGGCTTGGGCATGGCTATATAGTCTTTAAAACGCGCGGGCATGGGCCTGTACATCTCGTGCACGTGCCCCAGGACCTCATAGCAGTCGCGCACACTGTCCACGATGACGCGCACCGCGAACAGGTCAAATACCTGATCCAGCGTTTTGTCTTTGTTCTTTATCTTCTTATATATGCTGAACAGGTGCTTCGGCCGGCCGTCTACCGTGGCGTGCACGCCCGCCTCGAACAGCTTGCCCCGCAAGTGTTCTACGACATTCTCAATATATTCGACGCGCTCGTGCTGCTTATGCTCCAGCTTATCCAGCAGGTCGGCGTATTCTTCCGGGTTTACATATTTAAAGGACAGGTCCTCCATCTCGCTGCATATCTTGGATATGCCGAGCCTGTGCGCCAGCGGGGAGTATATGTCCAGCGTCTCCTGCGCCTTTTCCCGCTGTTTTTCCGGGCTTACATACATCAGCGTGCGCAGGTTGTGCAGCCTGTCCGCTATTTTTATCAGTATGACGCGGATATCCTTGGCCATCGCCAGGAACATCTTGCGGTAGTTTTCCGCCTGAAGTTCCTCGATATCGGCCTTTTTCTTGCCGCGCTCGCCCTCCTGCGGCATGGCGAGGTTCAGCTTTATCAGCGAATCCTCGATCCTGTCCAGCTTTGTCACGCCGTCCACAATTTCGGCAATCTCCCTGCCGAATATGATGACGATATCGTCATATGAATACTTGGTATCCTCGATGACGTCATGCAGTATGCCGGAGGCGATGGATTCCAGGTCAAGCTCCAGATCCGCCAGGATATACGCCACGGAAAGCGGGTGGACGATGTACGGCTCGCCGGATTTGCGCTTCTGGTCGCCGTGGCCGTCTTTCGCGATTTTATAAGCCCTTTCGATGAGCGAAAGGTCTTTGGAAAGGTGGTATTCGCGTATGCGCTTTATCAAAGCGTCATATATTTCATCGGGCTGCACGCCGTCACCCCCTCCGTCTGATCATGCCAGAAAATTGGATATTATATCATTATAATAATAATCGGCGATAAAATCAAATTAATTTTTTATAACAATATGGCGAAATCGATTCTGCGCTGCTCCGGTGAGGCGGAAACCAGCCTGACGCGCAGTTTCCCGCCGATTTTATAGACCTTTTTGCGCCGCTCCCCGACGCACAGCATGTTTTGCTTATCGAAAACATAGTAATCGTCGTCCATGCTGTCGTACGAAACCAGCCCCTCTACGGTGTTGGGCAGCGTCACGTAAACGCCCCAGGCCGTCACGCCGCTGACGACGCCCTCAAATTCCTCGCCGATATGGGCGCTCATATATTCCGCCTTCTTCATGCTCTCCACTTCGCGCTCGACGCTCTCCGCCGCGCGCTCCGCCGAGGAACAGCGCGCGCAGACCTCCGGCATGGCCCCTGCCAGCCGGGCCGCGCGTTTTTCGGTCAGTTGTCCGTTAAGATTCTCTTTTATTATACGGTGTATCTGCAAATCCGGGTACCGCCGTATCGGCGATGTAAAATGACAGTAATATTTGGCCGCCAGCCCGAAATGGCCGAGGTTGTCCGGCGTATACCGCGCCTGCTTCATGCTGCGCAGGGCGGCCTGGCCGATGACGTTTTCCTCCGGCCTGCCCGCCGCGCTGTTCAGCAGCTTTTGTATCGCGCCGGGGCTTTTGGCGTTTTTCGGCAGTTTATAGCCCAAATTATGGACGAATTGGGCCAGGGCCTCCATCTTCTCCGGGTCCGGCGCCTCGTGCGCGCGGTACACGAAGGGCAGCCCCAGCCAGTAATATTCCTCCGCTACGGCCTCGTTGCAGGCCAGCATAAATTCCTCTATCAGGCCGGTCGCGGCGTTGCGCTCGCGGACGACGACGTCTGTCGCCCTGCCCTCCGCGTCCACGACGATCTTCGCCTCTTTGAAGCCGAACTCCACCGCGCCGCGCTTCAGCCGCTTTTCGCGCAGTACCGCCGAAAGCTCCGCCATTTTATATAACATCTCGTCAACCGGCCCGCGCCCGCCCTGATTCGTGATTATTTCGTTGACATACGTATATGTCAGCCGCCTGTCGGAATTTATCACGCTCTGGCGTATTTCGTGCGAAAGCCGCCCGCCGTTCGCGCCGAACTCCATGACGCAGGACAGCGCGAAGCGGTCCTCCCCCTCGTTCAGCGAGCATATGCCGTTGGAGAGCTTGCGCGGCAGCATCGGGATTACCCTGTCCGCGAGATATATGCTTGTGCCGCGGTTCAGCGCCTCTTTGTCCAGCGCGGAGCCTTCCCGGACATAGCGCGTCACGTCCGCGATATGCACGCCCAGCCGCCAATGCCCGCCCGGCAGGGCCTCCAGCGAAACGGCGTCGTCGATATCCTTCGTGTCCTCGCCGTCTATAGTCACCGTCAGGACGCCGCGCAGGTCAAGCCGCGCGTACTCCGCCGCGATATCCGCGGCCGTCACCTCGTCCGGGACGCTTTCCAGCTCTTTCAGGACGCCCGCGTTAAACTCCGCGTTGATACCGTACTGTTTGACGACGCTCAGGACGTCCACGCCGGGGTCGTCCTTGTGCCCCAGCACTTCCGTTATACGGCCCTCCGGCGAAAGCCCGTCCTTCGGCATTTTCGTTATCCGCGCGGCCGCCTTGCAGCCCGCCGCCGCGGAACGCGCCTGGCCTTTGGGTATGAAAATATCCGGGCCCAGCTTCTTGTTATCCAGCTCCAGGAAGCCGCCGTTTTTCGCCGGCTGATAAGTGCCCACAAAAATGACGGTTCCGCGCTCTAATATCTTTATAATCTCGCCTTCCGGCAAATCGCCGCCGCGGGGACCGCCGCGCGGGTTCGTCACCCGGCACAGCACGGTGTCCTTATCGCCGGCCGCGTTGGCCTGGTTCGCGGGAATGAACAGCTCCGCGCCGCCGCCGTCCTCAATTGATATAAAACCGTACCCCGAAGCCTGCCGCCTGAACACGCCGCGCATATAGCCCAGCCTGGCCGGCGGCACGAGCTTGCCGCGCTTGGTCAGAACGGCGGAACCGTCGCCGACTGCTTCCTCGACGAGCCGGTCGAAAAGCCCCTTCTCGGCGGCCGGCACGCCCATGATCACGGCAATCTCGCTGGGTTTAAGCGGGGGGTAGTTATCGTCCGCCAGAAATTCCAGCAGCTTGCCGCGCCGTATATTGTTTTCTTTATTATCCATGCATTCTCCTGACATTTTTATATATAACAAAAAGAGAAGAAATAATCTTCTCTTGGCTAAATTATTTCTTTATCCGCATTTCCTTCTTCCGCGCCGTTTTACTTAACCACGCAAAGAACCAATGACAGAATTAAGAAAAGCGCGGCGATTATCTTTGTATAATTTTCCAGCTTGCCTTCGGCGCTCCTGCCGCGGTTCTTATCCCAATAGGACTGCGTCGGGGCCATGCCGCCCATGGTGCCGAGCCCGGAGGCGCGTTTTTTCTGAAGCAGTATGACGCCCATCAGCGCGAGGCACAGCAAGGCGAAAACAACTGAAAGCACAATGTGTAGTATACTCATCTCACACCTCCTGATCTATAATTATTATAGCACACTTGCCGATAATTATCAACTAAAATTTTTCAATAATTTCGGCCCCGAAGCGCCTGCCCAGTTCGAAGGCCCTGTCCAAGTCGCGCTGGGCGGGCTTAAACTGCACACGCAAAGGCTCGAAGGGCATATTGAACCTTAACTGTTCCATGCGGCTTAGTATATATTTTACGCCCTCGCCGCTCCAGCCGTAGGAGCCGAAGGCCAGCGCCAGCCTGCCGCCGTGGATTTGCGGGTTCAGCCGCGTCAGCAGGCCGTATATGGGCGGCAGCGCGTCCCCGACGATTGTCGGCGTGCCGAACATCACGCCGTCCGAGGCGGTGATGCTGTTTATCGCGGCATCCTCTTCAAGCCCCTGTACCAGGTCAAACAGCCTGACGTCCATATCCCCGGCGGCGCGGACGCCCTCCGCCAGCTTTTCGGCCAGCTGCCGGGTGTAGCCGTAGGCGGAGACATAGCAGATGGTCGTCAGCGGCCGGGCGCTTTTGCGCTCTGTCGCCCATTCCCTGTATAAATCGAAGTATTTCTGAATATCCGCGCGCAGCGCCGGGCCGTGGCCGGTGCAGACGGCGCTTGGCTTAAGCGCCTCCGCTTTGTCCAGGGCCTTTAGCACATACGGCTTAAACGGCGCCATGATGTTGTCGAAATAGTATTTGTAGGCCGGCAGGAAATCCCGCGTAATCAGGTCGCTGAATATGTTTTCATCGCAGAAATGACAGCCGAAGGCGTCGCAGGTGAACAGCGCGCCGTCCTCTTCCAGATATGTGAACATGGTGTCCGGCCAATGCAGAAACGGCAGCGGGAAGAATTTGAGCGTCGCGCCGCCAAGATCCAGCGCCATCCCTTCCTTCGCGGTTATCTTCGCGAAATCATGGTTTACGATTTGCCCCAGGAAGTTCAGCGCGCCCGCGGTACCTACGACCTGGGCGCCGGGGCAGAGCGAAAGCAGGCGGAACAGGCTGCCGGAATGGTCCGGCTCGCTGTGGTTGACGATGATATAACTGATATCCGCCGGGTCCGCCACGGTGCGCAGGCGCTCCAGAAATTCGTCAAAAAACCCGTCCTTCACGATATCTATAACGGCGGTCTTTTCCGCGCCCTTTACCACGTAGCTGTTATACGTCGTGCCTTCCTCCGTCCGCACGACCACGTCGAACACGCGCAGGCCGGGGTCTAAAACGCCGACCCAATCCACATGGCCGCAGACCTTTTTGCTTGTGTACATATCTGATACCCCTCCAAAAACCAACTGAAAGGATTTTACAATAATTTCAGCTAAATGTCAAATATTTACATTGAAGGCAGAGGCGGGATAAAACCGCGACTGTGGTGGCGGCCCTATGTGCCCCCGCGCCGTGCTGCGCAGGCAGAATAGTCAAGACCGTGCGTCCACCGTACCACCGTAGGGCGCGATGCCCACATCGCGCCGCGAAAGCGCTTGAAGCGGCCGCCCTGGGCACGCGATTACTCGGGTGGTATGTATACGTTGGAAGGGCGACCACGCAGGGCCGCCCCTACGGACTGTAGGGAACGGTCTTGACCGTTCCGCCTTTCGCAATGCGGCGCGATGTGGGCATCGCGCCCTACAGGCGCAGTAGCCGGTTTTATCTAACCTCTAACCTCTAGTAGTAGCCGCCCTCACCCCGCCATACCCATTCCGGGGCATCCGTAGGGGCGAACACTGTTCGCCCGCGCTGCCCATCGTGTCACCGTAGGGCGCGATGCTTTTGCAGTTTTGCCTTCGGCAAAACCGGCCCTTCGGGCCGCTTCGCGAAGCGAAGTGCAAGACATCGCGCCGCGCCGCCTAATTAAAGAGCTTCAACTGCCGCTGAAAGTTGTTCTTCGCCCTGTCCTCCTCGGTGATGAAATGGCCGGAGGAGGGGACGGCCGCCGCGCGGTAATACTCCGCGTCGGCGGAGGCAAAGCGCCCGGCCGGCAAGACGCGCGCGATTCTGCTGTTTCGGCGGAGGTTCATAATCTGCACGCCGTCGGAGTTTTTTGTCACTTTTAGCGAGATTTGGGCGGTGTTGACGAGCAGTATTTTGTCGTCGGAGCGGATCACCGCCAGATCCTTGTCCGCCTGCGCGTGTTCCATGTAAACCAGCGGGGATTTGCCGGAATACGCGCTGACCAGCTTTTTGCGGTTGGTCTTGGTTTCGTAGCTTTCCAGCGGGACTTTGACCATTTTGCCGTTTTCGAACGCGAAGACCATAAAGCCGGAATAATCGCCGGGGACGGCCATTCCGACGATGCGCTCGCCCTCGTCCATGCCCAGCAGGTTCTGCAAAAACTCGCCGATGGCGCTGGCCTTTGTGTCCGGCAGATCATGCAGTTTGGCCTTGTACACGTTCTGCGCGCTGGAAAAGAACAGCGCCTCGTTCTTGTTGGAAGTCTCTATTTCCTGGACGATGGCGTCGTCGTCCTTGAGGTACTGTTCGCCGGCGGAGCGCAGGGATGTGAGCGGGATTTTCTTGAAATAGCTGTGTTCCGTCAGGAACAGCCGCACCGGGTAGTCGTCGATCAAATCCTCGTGCGGCACCTCTTCGATTGTCTCTTCCGTTATAATCTCCGTGCGGCGCGGCTTGCCGTATTTTTTCGCTATATCCTGCAGCTGGCTGATTATCAGGGCGTCGATTTTTTTGCCGTCGCCTAAGATCGCGTTCAGCTCCGCCAGCTCTTTTTTCAGGCCGTCGCGCTCGTTGACGCGGTTGAGCAGGTATTCTTTGTTCAGGTTGCGCAGCTTGATTTCCGCGATAAATTCGGCCTGGGCGGCGTCTATGCCGAAGCCCGCCATCAGGTTGGGGATGACCAGCCTGTCCTCCGGCGTCTGGCGTATGATGCGTATGGCTTTGTCGATATCCAGCAGTATCTTTGACAAGCCCTCCAGCAGGTGCAGCTTTTCCTCTTTCTTGCGGATATCATAGCTGATTTGCCGCCGGACGCAGCCGGCCCGGAACGCGCGCCACTCCTTCAATATCTCCCGTATGCCCATCGTGCGCGGCTTGCCGTTTATCAGAATATTGAAATTGCAGGAAAAACTGTCCATCAGCGGGGTCATGTTGTAGAGGCGCTGCATGATATGGTCCGGGTTCGCGGTCTTTTTGATGTCTATGGCGATTTTGAGCCCATTCAGGTCGGTCTCGTCCCGGATATCGCTGATATCGCGCAGCTTGCCGCTCTTCGCCAGCGCGGCGGCCTTGTCTATGATGGCCTCTATCGTGGTGGTATACGGTATCTCCCGGATTTCCAGGCAGCCGTTTTTCGCGTCGTAGGTGTACTTGGCGCGGACTTTGAAACTGCCGCGGCCCGTCTCGTATATGGCTTTCATGTCGTTTTCGCTGTAAATCAGCTGCCCGCCCGTCGAAAAATCCGGCGCGGGCAGGTATTTCAGCAGGTCGCAGCCGGGGTCCTTGATATAGGCCGCCGCCGCCGCGCAGGTCTCTTTCAGGTTAAAACTGCACACCGAGCTGGCCATGCCCACGGCTATGCCCTGGTTGGGCGTGACCAGCAGGTTGGGGAACGCGGTCGGGAACAGTGTGGGCTCCTTCATCGTGCCGTTGTAGTTGTCGATGAAGTCCACCGTGTCCTTGTCGATATCGCGGAATATCTCGGAACAGATGCCGTCCAGCTTAACCTCGGTGTAGCGGCTGGCGGCGTAGGCCATGTCGCGCGAATACTGCTTGCCGAAATTGCCCTTTGAATCTATGAACGGGTGCAGCAGCGCCTCGTTGCCGGCGGTCAGCCGCACGAGCGTCTCGTAGATGGCGGCGTCCCCGTGGGGGTTCAGCCGCATAGTCTGGCCGACGACATCCGCCGATTTAATCCTGTGGCCCGTCATAAGCCCCATTTTATACATTGTGTACAACAGCTTGCGGTGCGCGGGCTTGAAGCCGTCGATCTCCGGTATGGCGCGGGAGACTATGACGCTCATGGCGTAGGGCATATAGTTCTCTTCGAGCGAACGTGTGATGTTCCGCTCGGCGATGAGCTCTTTGTACGGCTCCTCCTGCGCTTGCTTTTTACGGCCCTTGTTGTCCGGCGTTTTGCTTGGCATCGGTTCGTTTCAGTCCAATCGAACGTTGATATGGTAGCGTCTAATCACGGATTTAACATAACAGCTTATTTTGGATTTGTCAACAGTGACAGCTATACCCGCTTTAGCATTGACATTTCCTGTTTTCCTTGATATAATAATTGCATGGAAAACAGGAATATAGCTGAATGCTTCCTTGCCGACGGCGCTGTTGTGCTTCGCCCGCTTGCGGCTTCGGACGACAGCTTTACAATAGAAATATTAAAAGACTTGGTTTCGCAAGGATATTGCGGGGATGAATTAATCGCGAAATTTGCGGAACAGCGCGCCAACATCAAAAAGGCGGCAGGCATTTTGATTGACGAGGCCGATGAAATAGCCGGCGGCAGGCGCGAGGGGGCCACAACCGCAGATATTTTCGGGGAGGAATAGCCGATGTATGTGCGTCACCCATGACGTTCTTTGCCTGGCGCGGCAATAATCCCGGAATTACCCGAACCAACCCTTGCGCTGCGCGATTTTAACCACCAGGCCCGGCTCCGAGAAATCACCGGGTGTGCCGGCCGAAACGCCCAATGTGTTGATCAGCGAGCCCGGAATGGTTATTGTGCCGCCGTTTATAGCGACCTGCGAGGTGATATCCGTCGCCTTGCCGCCCATAATATCCTGGGCGAGAACCGTTTTGCCGGTCAGGCTCTGATTAAATGTCAGGCTGAGCGAGCCGTAAACGCCGAAGATGCCTATTTCACCGGTTAAATCGCCCGCGTTCAGGCTGACGTTGACCGTGTCGTTGGTGTGATAGCCGGTGGTGTTGTTTGTCCTGCCGAACGTTGCGACGCTTATCGCGCCGTTCGGGTTGCGGCTTGCCGCCACAAACGGCGTGTCTCCTGAGCCGGCGCTTACCGCGGGCAGGTCTATGCCGCGGGCGATAACCGCCGGCGCGCACTGGGTGATTGACCGATTGTTCACATCGAACCACGTGTCCTGATTATTATCGCCGAACGTCCAGGAATCGGCCAGATACTCATCGGCGAGCTTTGTGCCGCAAGCGTCCGCGCGGAATGCCGGCGCGACGCGCTGCCATTTGGCGGCCCGCGTCACCTCGTCAAGCATTTTGCGTATAGGCCGGGAATCCGGGAAGCGGGCCCCGCCGAAGAAGATATTCGGCAGGCTGCCGGCCGGCTCGCCGCCTATCGGGTACCTCATCACGCCCATGGTAAGCCCCAGCGCGGCGTCCATGTAACACTCGTCCTCCGCGTTCATCAGGTTTTGCCTTGTCCCGTCCGAATAGGCGGCGGAAAGGTTCTCGCCGATCCGGTCAAACGTGGACGCGACAGAGAGCGGGCCGGTCACGTCATATGTACGGAATACGTCCGAATAGCTCAGCGTATATGTGAAAGCCGCGATATCGCCGCTTGTGCATCTGTATTTTCCGTCCTTGTCATTCAGCGGGTCAACACAATTTGTGTGTTCGACGATAAGTTCCGGGTAAATCTCCTTTGCCGTATCGCTTAGCCATTTCTTCCAGGCGTTGTCGTCCTTGTGGTCGCCCCAGTCTACTTTCCAGTAGCGGACGCCGGCGTATTTGCTCCATTCAAGGCGCGCGCGCCAGTAATCCTCATGCAGGCCGCTGCCCGAGGGGTCGTTGTATTCGCTCGCGCAGACCCAAATGCCCAGGCCCTTCCAGCCGCAAGCCTTGACATTGTCCGAGAGCGTCTTAAGCCTGTCCTGCGGGGTGTCGCCATAGCCCGGGAATTTCGCCGGTTTCAAATCCTGGCTGCCTGTGCCGTTATCCAGATTATTCCGGTCCCAGCCGTCATCCAGCAGGAAAAACATGTCTTTGCGGATATCGGGATACATGGTTTTGCACCAGCCGTTTTCGCCGAACAGCGTTTCGGCGTTCAGCGCCTTGCGCGGCGAAGTCGGGCCCCGCATAACGTTAGCGGCCCACCAATCCTGATAACTCCATGTGCAGACGTAATTCGGCACGTCGTAAACAGGCTCCGCCGGGATAAGGTT
>JGI20166J26741_10846670_pt1 | contig 14946 bp, 9 predicted proteins | sample TergutCu122P5_FD_26741 | JGI IMG/M metagenome (IMG submission 26741)
ACTAAGTTCAGGTAAGGCGTTAAGACTTTTAAGCCTGTAATTGAACCAGTGACAAGTTTCACTGGGTATGGTACAGTAGAGACTGTGTGGTAAAGAGATAATGGCAGCCTCAACCTTGCAGTCATACAATTATTGTTTTTAGATGTTAATCAATGACTGCCTATGGGTTGGGCGGTCCGGGGATCGAATCCTGGTGGGGGCGAGATTTTCCGCACCTGTCCAGACTGGCCCTGAGGACCACCCAGCCTCCTGTGAAATGGGTACCAGGTCGTTCTGGGGGTACAGTGCGCCCGGGGTGTGATGCTGACCCCTCACCCCCATCTAGTGCCAAGGTCAAAAATAGAGTAGAGCTATACCTCTACTCTCCCTAAGGCCCTTCGTGGCCTATGACAGGGTGAAACCTACCTAGATGTTAATCAAAATGTGTGTTAAATAACAGCATATTTAACCTATGTCCAAAAGGGACTATACTGTCCCACGCAGGTGCAGACACCGGGCATTTAAAATGAAAATAACCCCGGCCAGCAGAAACTACACTGGGATTGAAGGTCCAGTCAATAAAGATTCAGACTCCTGAGTCATGTATCAGTTGAGAATGCAGTGAACTTCACAAACTGTTGCATGATCAGTGTAACAAACAATTACAAAGTAGATTTTGTAACAGCAGTATGGCTGCTGGTGATACATGTGTACCAAATTTGTGGTTTTTACATTTGTTCGATTTTTTTTATTTCATCAGGAAATATAACAGCAAAGTTTTCAGTCACTGACTACTAATTTTTCTGTTGTAAAGGCTGTTCAATTAGAACAATAAAAGTGGCTCAGCAGAGTTCACAACTTGGGGGTTAAAGGAATTTCAAGGAACTATTTGAGGAAAATAAAACACAAAAACTTCAGGCATAAATTTGCTTGTGGTATTTCTCTCACTCCGTTTCATTTCTCCCTGCTTAGAGGACACTTATTTTTTTGCCTGTATGATCTTCCATCATTACTTTAATGCCATGCATTCATGACAGTGTACAGTCACAGAAAACTCTAATTTCTTTTTTTTAGCACTTTGGTGTCATGTTTATTATTACAGGGCACTTGTTGAAAGAAACCTATAAAATAAATGAGAATGCCAACATTTCTTACATGAGGCCTGAACTGTACTGACACAACATTTCTTTACAAAGTTTGTTATAAATACTGGACACATCATTTCTGAGACAAACCTTTCAACAGAGTTACTGCAGTGCATGAAACTCAGTCTGGGAATACCGGTGGTTCATGTTCGTCACTGTCAAATTCCACATCTGGATCTTGCTCCCATGTTCCTAAAGCATTCTTGATCCAGCCATTCCTGTAACCATTAAAATACGACTATATATTAATTACCAACTTGATGCACTGATCATTATTTATTCATAAAATATTATTTTCCTCTACAAGTTTTGAGCCCTAAGTGCTCATCTTCAGGACGATACAGTTGTATACATGCAGCATATGGTACTGTCACTCTCTACAAGAGTTCGTGGTGGCCTGTTGGTGCGCAGCTTGAGTTCTCACTCAAGCTGCATACCGACAGGCTACCACGAACTCTTGTACAGAGTGACTGTACCATATGCTGCATGTATACAACTGTATCCTCCTGAAGATGAGCACTTAGGGCTTGAAACATGTAGAGGAAAATAATATTTTATGAATAAATATTGATCAGTGCATCAAGTTGGTAATTAATATACAGTCAATTCATGATGCACGGTCAGAAAAACATCAAGCAATAAAATACGAGCTAAATTAAGCATGACGTGTCTTGCTACGTGTGCCCAAAGGTAAATGGTTCAGCGTGTTCCTGGATGTACCAGTCTTATTTGCTTTTCCTCAGGCACCAATCTACTATAATGGAATATATACAGTGTAAAGACGACAAAGTGACATAAATCACGTGCTGACATCAGAATATTTTATATATATCTCTTTTATGAGTTTAATATCAAGTTAGGTAACACATTTCCAAAAAATGGAAACATGTGGCCACAGTGCTGAGGCACTCGTTTCATGCAGTACAACAAAATGCTGTACTAAGCACAATTTACTTACATTCTTAACTTCAGTTCATGTTCTGCCTTCTTGATCCTAGACATACTTTCTTCGCTGTGTGGTTTGTCTGCTGATGCATGGTTTTCTAGTCTGGATTCTGGACAGTCTGGTGCACTGACATTAACCACATTACTTGTAGAGTTCTGCCAACTTTCACCATAATTTTCTTGGCATTTCTCAACAGTCTTTTCAAGGGGCTTTTTCTTCCAAAGTCCTCTTAAATAATGACGGACTTGTGCAGATGCTGAAGGAAGCGCAGTATTCTGGGAGACTAATCTGGAAATTTCGGCCCCCTTTGATACTGAAAGGAGTAACATGAAGAATGCAAGACACTTCACATGCACAGACAGGCTATGAAACTGTACATATAAAAGCATAAAGCAACTAGACAGGCAATATAAAATTAGCGTAACACTGAGGTGCATTCATGTAACCACTGTTGTTGTGGAAAAGCTATATGTATTACATATTCTGAGTGTGTGTCTGTAGTTTTAGTTATCATGCATGCAATGTGCATTTGCCCTATTATATTGGTATGTGACCTGTCTGGCTCTACCATACTTTTCCACATCATCTCGTAAATGAAATGATTTTCAAAAAGAATTTTATTGAACACACAATGTGTGATTTGATTTTCTCTACAACATTTGTCTAGAACAGTTCTTGTTCTAAGAAGAATTCAGTGAGATATTATCATCAACTTATGTGGTTTTCATGTAAAGTATTGTTATTCTTCTCAGATTTTAGTTAACTCGAAATTTCTCCACAGATTTTCACAAAAAAAAATCCCCAAAGTCGGTTAACATCCCTTTATCCCACGAACGACAAGCCGTTCATGGGATAAAGGGGTGTTAACCGACTTATGCCTCACCCGGGTTGTTAAACAACTTATACCTCACCCTGTATATTGATATTCTTGGTTTACGAAGTTACTTGAACCCATGACAAAGATATACAATTCTCTCCACAGATGGTTTTAAGAATTTTAAATACACGTGTTTTGAATTTATGTGTTGTGCGTGTGGTCTGATCAGTCTGAGTTCACTGCTCTATTTATGATTTGTAATTTCTGGATTTGTCCATGTTTTATTTTTGAGTCTTGTAGTTGATTTTTAATTTTTTTATAGCCATTTTCCTGTTATTACCCTTGGACTAGATATGCTCTCTGGTGCATATCTTAACAAGTTTATGGTTCCTGTTGTGCCCAGTAACTGAGAGTAGCTACACATAAGGGGTCCACCAAGTTAGGTACTTCTTTGCCTGAAAATGGAAGCAGAACCAACTTCCAAAACATAGTTCTTCTTTTAAAAATCAGATGATGGACAAAGTCCAAAAAATAAGATTGTGTCAGCTTTAGTCATGGTCTGTTCTCTGTTTTGTCTACACACATCAATTTGGCTGGGCTCCACATGGTCCCATTCAGAGCAACCTAGTTAGGCAGCGTCTGGTTCAGCACTTCATACACGAATTTAAGGCAACCTCACATATTTAAGCACCAAATTTAAGGAAAAATTCTCATCTTGCATTCCAGTAAATACGGTACACGAAAATGTCCTCTAAACAAGCAAGAAGATATTTCCAAAATTTGACAACAAGTAATTTTAACTCGAACATGTTGACAGCATTACATACATGGGATCTGTTGTAAACAATGAAAACAAACTGCAGACAGACCTCCACTCCAAAATCATGACAGAAAACCGTGCATGCTTAGCACACATAAAACATTTCAGGTCCAAACTCCTGTCCTGAAATACTAAATTAAAGCTATATAGAACTCTTAATATGACCAATACTGACCTATGGGTCAGAAACTTGAACAATGACCATAGAAGAAACAAATATGCTTGGAATATTTGAAAGTAAGACTTTAAGAAAAATATATGAACATGTTAGAGAATGGGAATGACTGAGAATAAGAATAAACAGTGAGATAATGGACATGCCACATACAATGGGAAGACAATGTAAAATTTATAAAATCCCCCTAAGATGCTATGGTCATGTTGAAAAAAAATGAAAGCAAAAAAGGCCTGAACAAACTGCAACAGCTACAATGGAAGGGATCAGCAAAAGATAATCATGCAAAAGATGGAGAGATGAGGTAGAAGAGGATTTTACATGGGAATGAAAATGCAGACATGCAATGGCCAGGGAAAATCGGGAATGGAGGAAGACTAAAGTGGAAGCCAAGGTCCACAATGAACTGTAATGCTTGAGAAGAACACGAAATCAATTGCTAGGTTATGCTATGCTGAATCATAAGGCTGTGAATCAAGAAGGATGTAGAAGAAAGTGCCCGCTGACTATTTATGGTACTGTCTGAGCATATGTGTAGATTGGCTAAAAAAAATATGAAAAACCAGAGTCAGAACAAACATCAAGTTCAGACCGGAAATTAGAACTCTCATATACAAAGCACGAGTCCTAAACACTACACTACAAAGTTTGGTGTAAAGAGTCATAATGAAGTAACAATCCAATAACCATGACAGAATACAGGAGTGCTGATAAGTCTTTAGCCTGAGCAGGAAGGAAACAAGCTACAGCGACAGCAGATTTTGAGTTTCATATATCCTATTTACAATCATAATTGGAGGAATATTAATTCTATTTATATATATAACAAGACTAGCATCAAACGAAATATTCTCACCATCAAACAAAATATATCAGGAAGTAGGTCAGGCTAAGGACTTATCAGCACCCCTGCATTGCAATGACTTACTATTTTCAACATCCAAAATGGTCTTCCGCTGCAGCCCCAGTTTCTGCTTGCCGCAACCAGCATATGCTACATGTGTGATGAGCATCTCATTTCCCTGGTCTTTTAATGTTCCTTGTCCCATCGAGTCAACCGTCAGTCCAGAGTGCATGTATTTCCTCTGCTCAGACTTCAGTTTCTTAATCTCTAACATCCTCTTATGAGCAAGGTATTTGCTAAGCTCTGTAACATGTCACCCAACAAGAATCACCCTTAGAATTCTTGATCTTGTAAACATTTTTTTCTTTCTTCTTTCACCTGCTGTGTGCATAATTAACTTCAAGAATACTTCCTTCTGTAATAAACAGATGCCTTAATAAGCAAGTAATGTACATCATTTTACAAGGAGGTGTAATCAGCTTGTGTGTACACAACTGATTTAATCATTTTTGCACTGACATATTTATCAATAAATAAGAAAATCAGAGTAACTGGAATACTTGGGCTCCCTTCCAGTTCAGTGCTATCATACAGGGAAATTTTTGTATGACGATCAAGCAGCTGTAGTGTTCCGTAGACCGTGCTGGGCAGAGGCAAAAGTGCGACAATTTCAGGCTGGCACAATGGATGGAGGAGCATGGAGAGCTGCAGTGGCCATGTTAACATCTTACAACAGCTCTGTTAAACACACCAGACCTTGTAACAGGAGTGTGAAACATTGCACTATAACACAGAACTAGCCTAAGCAATAACCTAAGTGAGTAATGCCCAGCAGGTACCGGGGCAGGGGGGCATAGGGGTGCACAGCCATACCACACACCTACACCATCACCACACAATAGATACACTGCAGTAGTGCTACAATGGAAGGGACCCATTGTTTGTTGCAAAGGAAGGCACAAACAAGTTCCTATGGAAATGAGAATCACAGATGCGCACATGCACACACATATACAAAAACTTAATTAATATTAATATTATGGTTGCATTGGTTGGCATTAATAAATTGCTGTAAATCATCATGTCGCCATACAGTATGTGTGATTTACACGTGAATATAGTGCATATTGTTCATGTTTCAATATGTATAAGAATGGACAACAACAGCATTGTGAAAATAATGGTGAATTATACACCAAATGGACAAAGACAACTTGAAGACCTGTGAAGACTCTACTAGACTAAAAAGGTCTATCAAGGCCTAACTTGTGATGAATGATGATGACGACGATCCCAATTGCTACTCACTTCCCACCAGGCTGCTGATCTGATTCAACCCAGCCCACTCAACAGCTTGCTCCCACATTTCTTGTTAAAGAGAGGTCATGAAGTCTCTGTGCATCATATGCCATCCCATACAGAACTGCATGTATTTGCATAATACATAAACCAAATACAATTCTTACAAGAAAAGTCATCTTAAATTCAAAGTTTTACCACTCCAAACAGGACAACAATTTACAATTATGTGGAAAGGTTTTGAGCAACAGGTTCCATTTTACGCAGCAATAGAATAGGCACAGGACAATACACTGAGCAAAAACTTGACTGAAGTTGTGCTAGACTTCAAACACCTTCCACAAACTATATACTGATTACCAACTTGATGCACCAATTATTATTTATTCATAAAATAATATTCTCCTCTACATGTTTCGAGCCTTAAATGCTCATCTTCAGGAGGATACAGTTGTATACATGCAGCGTATGGTACTGTCACTCTCTATGAGATTTCTTGGTGGCCTGTAGGTACAGAGCTTAAGTGAGTTCTCACTCAAGCTGCGTATCAACAGGCCACCAAGAACTCTCATAGAGAGTGACAGTACCATATGCTGCATGTGTACAACTGTATCCTCCTGAAGAGGCTCGAAACATGTAGAGGAGAATCTTATTTTATGAATAAATAATAATTGGTGCATCAAGTTGGTAATCAATATATAGTCAATTCATGATGCACGGTCAGAAAAACATTAAGACTTTCCACAAAATCAATAGCACTATTTGCACAGCACACAGTGTGCCTGCATCATCAGCACAAAATGCAATACAACTGCTGTATGAGCATGTATATAAGACAACTGTAGTTTACACACTCTGTGACATGGATTATGAAGCAAGACTGAAGAGTGTAAACTGATACCTGCAAGGAACCCATGCTGCAGAAACAGACACCAAACATCATCTGTTTGGTGATGAAGCTTGGTTTCATCCTAGCGAATATGTGACCTCTTAGAATGACAGGTTTTGCAAGTTAATCTACAGTTTGGTGGTGAAGCTTGGTTTCATCCTAGCAAACATGTGACCTCTTAGAATGACAGGTTTTGCAAGTTAAATCTACAGTTTGGTGGTGAAGCTTGGTTTCATCCTAGCGAATATGTGACCTCTTAGAATGACAGGTTTTGCAAGTTAATCAACAGTTTGGTGGTGAAGCTTGGTTTCATCCTAGCGAATATGTGACCTCTTAGAATGACAGGTTTTACAAGTTAATCTACAAAGTGCCATTTCATGATACAGTTACCATGTAATGTGACAGGCATGCTACTATGATTATTTGACCCATTTTTTCCTGAGATCACAAATTCACTGCAATGTGTTACACAGACCTAACACCAATTCTGAACACATGTCCAATTACAACAGAGTCCACATTTTTTTTTTGCATTACAATGCAATAGCTCACACCAGAAACAATTCTATGCAGTCTTACGGTGTTTTTATGCTAGAATAATAATCAGGGAATTGCAGCCTTCACATTTTCCACACCTGAACCTGCACAACTGTTTACCTGTGGGGAATAATAAATGATAAATTTCTATGTAACAATCCTCACACTGAAGGCATCTGCAAGAAAAAATTCAGAATGTAGTATTTTCAATTTGACCAAAAGAACTTCAATGTGCAATGAGTGTGTGCCTTTGACGTGACAGGTGTCCCCTAGCAAGGAATCCCAACTTAATGTGGTGGATACATTCATGTAGTATTGGAAATTCTACTGAACAGATATTATGGAAAATGGGCAAAAGCAGGGCTTACTGTGCAACATTGAACTGAATACATCTTACTTCTGCTCTCCATGTTACTTACCACTGACATGCTTCTTTCCTTTGCGATGGATGGCGAGCATACTCATTGTATTGAAGATGGGTCGATGGGTACATATCATGCATGTCAACCTGTGGGAAAACATGAAATATACTGTTACTGTGACAAGTCAGCATACATACTTGCAAAGTTACAAACACCATATGTGGTCTCTGTTAACAACAGTAACACAGTTCACCACCATATGATCACAGGCTATTACTGCTTTAGAAGAAATTCCTAAAAGTTTCAGCCTTATTGGTTGCTTAGGTTGAAACATAAAGGGATTAAAAAATAAATGTACAGTGTATGCTCGATTGTCCATGTGCAGATAATCTGGTTTGTGGCTTGTTCAGGCATGATCATAAGTTACTAATGATGAAGTGGAAAATAATACAATTTAGTGCTGAGTGCTCTAACAAAATTCTCAATACAAACAAAAATTACAGGCTATTTATGTAAACAATATGTATGTATTATTTATACAATAAATAAATCAGTTTTATTTTTTGTTTGTGGCTCACTACAGTATAGGTTTTGGATTATCCATGTTTCTCAATTATACTTGCACCCCTCCCACCATTATAATGGATAATTGAGAGTACACTATATTTGTAAAATAAAATTTGTGTACTTTGCTGGTTATATAATCAGGCTGTATGATTATTATGTGTGGAGGACAATAAAAGAGGGTTTACGTGTAAATCACGTACTTCACGAGAACTAGAAGACAATATGAAGAGGTGGTGCTGACATTTCAAAGACCACAGCCCCATCAAGCACTGACAAATATTTTCAGAAGATGTGCAGCCTGCTTGGAAGCAGAAGGTCACCACTTCAAAATGCGCAATAAGGTATGCTGCACTTCAGGGGAAACACAAATTTCAAATTCCTGGCTAATGCAGATTCTCTATGAAAAATACTTCCATAAAAGCTCCAGTGCTCTGGGACACAACAGAAAATATGAGATATTGTGTTGTTCCACTAAGACTTGTTGTAGCACGATTGTTACATGCATCCAAATGTGACAACACACTTGCATCTGACAAATAACCAGGGAAGTCTGAACTCAATCTGTGCTTATCTCCAAATAACAGCAAATCTAACCTTCCATTCTTCAATAACATAGCTTCATCATCTGGTATGTGATTGGCTAACAGCTCACACACACGATGGTGCTAAAAAAAAAAATCAATCAATCATGAGAATCACTCAACATAAGAGAATATTAAATTAAGTGTTACACACACACAATAATTCATTATAAGTGCAGCATTTGGGTGCCAGACTATCATATGAGTACTTTCCTACGATACAAATTAGTGGTTCCTGCCATCTACCTGTAACATTGTGTTTTTCCTTCTCTTCAAACTCTTCATGTTATGCAACCCAAAATGTTATCATAATCATCAAAAAAACCTTGCAATGAAGCTTTAAAGGTAAAGCAATCCCTGTACAGGCACTGAGTGTACCAGGAGTTTGAGGCTCCCAATTTCATGACAGTGGGCACATGAAGGTGGTAAGTTTGTCAGCCCTATGCACTGGCCATCTCTACCCCCCAGGAAATATTCCTGGTACTCATTTCTGTTAGAGGCTGAGTCGACCCAAGAGTCATGGTGCAGCCGGAAGGATTATGTCAATGAAAAAGTACAATCAGACCATCGGTAATCAAACGTGTGACCTTCTGGTCTGTAGCACAGTGCCTCAACCAACTGTGTGTGTATTCAGAAACTGAAGCTGTAACTGAGCTAATTCAGTCTAGCATATTCCTCTTTCTCTGCATTAACAGCACCAAACAATTCATTCAATTCAAAGACACCCTTCCTCAGGGGGTGGGGAAAAATAGAAGAAGTCATTTGTAAGTCCAACACAATGACTCTTATGAGCACACGCTTACGCACATGTAGTAGTAAGATTACCACTTTGTCTCTATAAGAACATGCTTCTGCATGTGTATGTATCCTCTTTTCAACTTCTGAATCAACTAATTTTCATAACACATGGTATGCATGTAATGTAATAAGAAACCAACCAAACCAAACACTGTGAATTCCTCGTCTTCAGAAATAAAAGAATATGTGGGCACATTGGAGGAATGGAAGATGGAATCCTAAAGGTAATGAACATGAAACCAAAAGGAAAATGCCAAAGAATAGGAGTGAGACCACAATGAGGATAAGTTGGAAACGTATCACAAAGAACATGCGAGGAAACTGAAAACAGGCTGATATGAAAGAGATGGATGAATTGGGTTTGTTGTCAGATGAAACACACAAAGCAGAAATGTCAAAGGAACAAGCAGTATGAGATGAAATAACACTGTGGCAGAAAATCAAACTTGTGAGGTTAGTGTTAACACTAACAATAATTAACAACCAATGAACTACTGGAGCTGTGCATGTCATTGTACACAGACAATTACAGAGTTAATTATGCATGAAATGTTTCTGTACATTATCAATTACAAACATGAAATAAACAAAGTTCTATAAGACAAACTTAACACAGAATCTGTACTTTCATAGGCTCTTAATCTCCCCAAAAATGATAAAGAATGGGGAGGAATGATGATGATTATGATGTAAGTGACAATGAAAATTGTGGAAGAGGAGGAGGAGGAGAAGATGTGGTGGTGATACCAAAAACCGATGTGACTAATAACATTTTGTTGTGTAAGTGCAGCCATCAGGAATGTAACCCACAAGGATTTAAACCATACCACTACATACACAGAAGCCCAGAACACTATTCTATTTATTAAACTGTATTCAGTGGGGAATTATAAACTTGTATTAGCCAAACATAACATCAGCTACAACAGTTCCGAAGGACTGCAAACATGTGTAACAGGAAAGTAATCTTTACTCATAACTAATTTGAAAAGCCAGCCCCCGCTATCTGCAATTGCTTGTTTGACATGTTCACAGCTATTCCATGTAACTGGACGGCTGATCAATCATTGTTAAAGACAGGACATATCATACTATGATAACAAGCATCCACTTCACTTGTTTTACACAAATGAAATCATAGTTCAATGTCGTGTGTACCAGCAGGTCAGATATTGCAACATTACCAGCAGGCTTGGCCAGTCCAATATGGAGAATGCAATATCGAGTTATATTCAATTGCAAGAGTTTCTGTATAAATGTGAAACTTAAAATACTCTGTGTGATTGCTTTGTACAGCAAGGAACTGATGATTTTATGCTCATTACTGCTACCACGCATGACATATTTCAAGTTCAGCTATCAGCAAATATGACTCCACACATCCTCAAACAAAAGTTTGTCATTGGGCTTGGCCAAGTTTCCAGCGCAATGGAAATTCTGCAGCCCATGAAATAACAGACCCGTAATGACTAACAACCCAACTGTGATCATCCATTATTCAAAACGGGCCGGAATGATTACCTTGATGGAAATTCTGTGGTTCTACTTAGTATCTTTAAGTCAATTTCACGGTACATATGAAACAATGGTCTTTTTAATACTTTTTTGAAATCAACAAGCTTTTTTTAAAAAATACTGATATCCTACAGTATTTCTTTTTAACATAACCAACAAGACGCACTAATTATCCAAATTTATTCTGTTATAAAATGCTACATGTTTCAGGCATCTTCTCTGCCCATCATCAGGAGTTTTCTACTGTACATTCGGCACTGGTAAGTTTCATGCAGGTTTCTGATGACCGCTTCCATGCAGAGTCAGGATGGACTAACTCTGCTTGGAAGCGGTCATCAAAAACCTGCATGAAACTTACCAGTGCCGAATGTACAGCAGAAAACTCCTGATGACAGGCACAGAAGATGCTCGAAACACGTAGCCTTTTACAACAGAATATATTTGGATAATTATTGCATCTTGTTGGTTACATTAAAAATAAACTATTACAATGCATGGTAACAAGAATGTAAAATCCTACAGTACTTCAGTACAAAGCCACACACCAATATATAACTGCTGGTTAGAAAACACGATAACATGGCATATAATCCTGTAACAAAAGAACCTACACCAGTAATGTTTACTGTTGTGTCTCAAGGGTCCTGGGATCGCATGATTGGTCATGAGTTGTTTGGAGAGTAGCTATTGGGGGTGAAATGATGGCTGCAGGGAAGTAATCTATACGAGGCGTCTGCTGCACAGAAACTGATAAAGTTAACCTTTGACACCAGCGTGGCTACTTAATACATTAGCAGAGTACTGTCCAGCATGGGCTACACAAGGAATTCATATTAGTGTGCACTGTATTGAGACTGACTTGACAACATCTACAGGTCATCACAGCATGCAACCCTATAACGCTGCCAGAGTAGTGGATAATGGCAAATGGCTCCAACTTTCCTAGACCTTGCCTAAGCCTTTGTGTCCTGCTGCCATTTATCAGTGTCGCTGCCTGTTTGCATGGTAGGCCTTGCAATATATGTGCCAAAATGTATGTTATAAATATAACCTGTTTACTAATTTTATTAAAAATAACAGTAGAGATCAACAAGTTACAGAGCATCACAAAATGTATGTTGCATCCTCAACACTTACAGCAGAAGTAGAAATAATTTCATTGCATTTATTAATTTACACATGTAACCTTCATAATAATAAATAAAATTATTCTTCGTAATATTCATATAAAAATAAAGGTGTTCCTGCCCACACCATGAAGGCATACAGCAGGAGTCAAGGCACAGCTCCTCTCATTCATAACCTCAGTGCTAGATTGGAGTGAGTGGTTAATTTCACCCCTAGCCATTTTTCCCCTGGGGAAACACTGCAGTACCCATTAAATATGATGCTAGGTGGGCCCCAGAGCTAGTCTGGATGATTCTGGAGGACAAAAACACCTCTTGCCCCTGCCAGTATTCGAACATTGGACCATCCAATCTGCCACTAGTCGCTATATACAGTACACTATCCCGGCTCTGAAATATCCTTACCCTCTGTAGTAATACCTCAGAAATAAAATCTGTAGACAATTTAGTAAAAGTTCAATCATCTGTAGTGTGCCTTATGACAGTTACTTAGCCTCTTCCAAAGCGAGTTCTCCAAAGAGTGTGATTTCGTGCTCCCTCTTTCGATTTCCAGTATTCTTTCTTGCCCCTTAAGGTTGTACAGTAGCTGCTTACATCTTCCTCCCATCACTTACATCTTACCCTTTAACATGCCCTACTAACCTTCCCTCAATCTTTCCTTCAATAATGTGTTTCTGAAGGGAGACCAATCTAGCGAGCCTTCCTTTTATATAATGTATGAAGGATATTCCTCTCCTCGTTGACTCTTTGTAATAGTTCTTTATTTTTCACATGATTGGTACAACTGATCTTCTCTCTCCTTCTCCAGCACCACATATGAAAACTTCCCAGGCATGTCTTATCTTTTTTCTGAAGTGTACAAGTTTCAGCACTATACAAAGCTATGCTCCAAACGTAGCACTTTACTAGTTTCTTCCTCAGATTTAAGTCAAATTTGCTGGTGAAGAGTCTTCTTCTTGTTGAATGCTGCCTCTGCCATGGCAATCCTGGATTTAATTTCATGTTTACATTTTGCATGATTTGTTATCACTCTACCCAAGTAGTTGAAATATTCTATATTAGCTGTGATGAGTTGGGGATGATTACCTTAAGATTCTCATTACATTAATTTCCATTCCATAATATCTTCCAATTTTAAGTAGTCTGTCAATGATGCCCTGTACCATCACTCTTCCTTTACCAGTAGCACAATGTCATCTGCATATTTCACAGTGTGATTTATTCTCCAATTTTGAAGTCTCCAAACCCTTAGACAGCTTTCTTTGTAAGGTATTGGCTCTACAAGTTGAATAAAATCAGTAACAAAACAGCATCCCTGTCTAACTCCTCCCCCAACCTTCACGTACTAAAAATATCCAATTGTAATATTACCCATGCACAACATGTAGTCATGTTAATCACATCCAATTAAAACATCAAGGGAATCCAAGGTTAAACAATTATCAACTGATTCCAGCACTGAAACAAGACCTTCACAGCCACAGATTTAATGAAACTGAGATGGAAACAGGCATGACTTGAATGTTGAGAATACAGGACATGGACTTCTATAAGAAGGAATGGAAAGCCTGCCCTATCATATGATGTGTCAGATGTAGGGGACTATGTGGAAAAGTAATATGACTGCAGTGCAGTTAAATCTGAATGGTTCTTATTAGAATTTTGATGTATTTCATTCTTCTTAGTATAGTTTAAAACAAATAACCCCATATATGCATTGTACATTTATTTTCTTGTATAATTTCACATCCAGCAGTCACACAGCATATGAAACACAAAGGACCACCTCCTGCACTTGTATTTCCAACGCGCACTCACCACTATTCCACACATGGCAGTAAAATTCATTTGCATACACACATGTCCCTCTGCAAAGATCACTCAACTTGCACCATACAGATAATGAGAACAGATGTGACTTCAACCGCAAACTGGAGAATTAAAAATGCTAATATACTCGTAGTTTATCGACACTGTCAGTAGCTCAGACTAGACAATAACGAAGGGATGGATTAGTAACAATGAATCTAACAGGGTGAAGTGACGGTGGCCTGCACGAGGCACCTTCTTAATATAAGATAGAAATGTTATTACTTAAGCCGGCATTCGGTGAATAGAAAACAATCAGCGTCTATATTAGCAGGTCGTAAAATGTCAAATAATCGTCACAAACGAGCAAACTTCCCAAAGAACTCGCAAACGTTGTAGCTTAAGCCTAACACCACTACAGTACTAGCAATTTCCTTTTACGTGGGTAAAATCGTTCACATTATGCTTAACACTTATTGTTCCCACCGACCTTATGGGATTTGCGTATTCAAACAGTTTTCTCAATATAACCATGCGAAGCCGCAACGGAAACAGCAGTTTCATTTCATAAGGAACAACACACCATACTGTTCAAACACAAGTTTCTTTAATCAGATAATCGACTTCACATGTATGCTACATATTTGATGTGATTTTGACCGTGCATCGTCGTTAATATGTGGAAATAAAATGCCAACTAGATGCAACAGAGGTTTTTATTTGCAGATCTTATTGC
>JGI20166J26741_10847781_pt1 | contig 14945 bp, 11 predicted proteins | sample TergutCu122P5_FD_26741 | JGI IMG/M metagenome (IMG submission 26741)
GCCGAGGGTACTAAACACACACTCAATCAAGCGCACGTCACTCGATGACTAATTGAGGTGGCGTGATACTGCTGGTGTCAAAATAAAGCTTAAAGTCCCCACTATACAACGCCACCATCGTGAGCGTGCTGCGCGCGTTCGCTGTCTGGCTATTTCAGATGTTCGGTTTCTTTATGGACTGCCCTCGTATACGACGTTAGCATTTCTGGCTTTACTAGGAGCTCCATATATATGACATTAGTAGCCTAAGGGTTAATTAATTCCTCAATTGAATAAAAGGATTTGTTAACTCAGTACTTTTTTCAAAGTTGATATAATTTTTTTTATTAACTACTAATTCTGTAATACATTCAGGTAGCTCATTAAGATCTTTACACTTACATAACACAATCCCTTATGGTACAGTAAGATTAGCTGTCACTTTATGCAACTGCCGTTTATTTATTGTATTAAAACCATGAAAGGTAAAGTTAAATGTATAAATTTCCAGGTCATGTGGCAAAAATTTAATTAAGAACAGTATGTACTGTGATGGCAATGTCAATAGTATGTACCGCGAAGGCAATGTCAATAGTATGTACCGCGAAGGCAATGTCAATAGTATGTACTGCGAAGGCAATGTCAATAATATGTACTGCGAAGGCAATGTCAATAGTATGTACTGTGAAGGCAATGTCAATAGTATGTACTGCGAAGGCAATGTCAATAGTATGTACTGTGAAGGCAATGTCAATAGCATGCACTGCGAAGGCAATGTCAATATCTCCAGTGACTGAAAAAGTGGTTTGCAAGTAGTTCTAGATTCAGATCCAGTCATTATTCTGATTATTTTCTTCAGCAGCCTATTTTAATTTCTGTTGAAATGCTCCAGAATACGAGGGCTGTCCATAAAGTATCTGTCCATTTTGAATATCTCAAGAACCGGTTGTGTGGCCTTGATGTGACTTGGCAGCCAGTCAGAGGAGACCTTACTGTGCATCCATGAACCGTCACTCTCCCGTGGGGCTAGTCAGTTGGCAGTGAGACGCCGCTGACTGAGCTTGTGTACTGTGTGACTGTCTCATTCACAATGACCGAGCGAGCAGACCAGCTTCATCAGGACAATGCACCTGCCCATTCTATAGCTCTCATGCAGGCTTTTTTTGGCAAAGCATCATATCACCCAGGTCTGTCAGCCCCCCTACAGCCCAGATTTGGCTACTTGCGACTCCCGGTTTTTCCCAGAACTAAAATCACTGTTGAAAGGGAGGAGATTTGTGAATGCAACGGTCGCACAGTATGCAAGCTCAGTCAACGTTGTCTCACTGCTGACTGACTAGCCCCATGAGACAGTGATTGTTCACCGATGCACAGTAAGGTCTCCTCTGACTGGCTGCCAAGTTACATCAAGGCCACGAGACCGGTTCTCGAGATATTAAAAATGGGTGGATACTTTCTGGACAGCCCTTGTATAATATCATACTCCATTACTGAGTGAAAGTAAGCAAAATAAATCATCTTGAACAAGTCACACTGCTAAAATGATACACAGATCTGTGTAACAGACACTGCTCATTTTTGCCAGTACCTTTTCAATATGATGCTTCTGGTTCATACATTTGTCTAATTCTAGCCCAAGAAATTTAATGTCTGTAAATTCTTTCATCATTTCAGTTTGATAAGTAATTTGGAATAGATAATTTTGAAGATGGTTTTAGCTAAATTTAACTACATTTTTCTTCTCTATATTTAAGGATAACCAATTAACTGAAAACCATGCACCCATATAATTTGGTGTAGAGTTTAATTTTAATTTTACACAGTATACCCTGTTGTGTTTATGAACTTAAAAACATATCAGTAGATTCCCGTCCAACACAACTTCGTTGTTTTATTTAGAAAAATTACAACATGTTTTGGTCTAAGAGACCATCATCACACCATCATTACAAAGATTCTAAAAATAAGGTGCAATGCAGTACTAATTACGCCCGTGATATGGGATCCCATATGACTTACAAAGTTTATAAAAAAACTATATAAATCATTTTGTTTGTAGGTCATTCAAATAGTTAGCAGTGATAACCACACCCATGTCATCTACATATATTACAGGTTTAGCATAAGGATTTATGTCATAAGGAATATCATTTCTATAAGTTATGAGTAATAATGGTCGTAAGATTGATCCCTGGGGTATACAACATTCTACTGTTTCCTTACTTTGATTCTGTGGCAAAATATTAACCTTTGGTTTCTTATTTGTAAGACAGGTTTTTAACCAGTGGGCACCTGCTCCACCAATTCCGTAGCTGAACAATTTTCTTGAAATAGCAATAATAATTATTATTATAATAACCAGTGGGCTCGATAAACATATTCTAAACTAGGGTGCAACTTGAATTTACGAGTATTGGTATTAAGTATTTTGTTCATACATGGCATGCACTATACCCTTGGCTTTTTACTATAAACGATCTACCAAATGTAAATAAATTTAATTAATTTGTATTGTAACGTATAAAATCAATATGGCACCGCGCACAGTACCAATAAAACTCACGAATCAACTGAAACTGACAAACATATCACATCATTACGTGATACTAGTTATGTTTAACAATTACAGTTCGCTATAAGGGATACAAAAAAAGAATATTCGTGCTAAACTGTCTAACATGGGGCATACATCAAGACAACCGTGAGAAAATTTCATGCCGTCGGCGACCCTCTTTTCGCCAGTAGATAACAACTACAGAAAAAATTTAGTAGTACGCTGAATTCAGTTCAGCTTATTACACATACCATAAATTTTCTTTATTATCTCCCTCAGTCTTCTTTTTCGATGAAAACCCTTCCACCTCCACATTTCCTCCAACCAGCGCCATATTTGACTGACAGGCCTACCTGACAGTATACCAATACCACGGGATGTAATGTTACTAAATAAAGGTTCCGAACTAAATGCAACATATCTCCTTAATGTCACACCTTACGAAGCACAGCAAACGTATTTTTAAATTCATGATACGTACAGTGCATACGAATCTCTGTATAAGATGGCGATTACGTGAAGAAGTATACAGTACATCAAATAATATGGTGGGTGGGGTTAGTACGGGACATGTTGGCAATGCATTGCGAGGAAGTCCTGGATTGGTTAGAGGATGCGCCCGTCAGTCTCTGACATCATTATGACTCACATTTCGCTGACCCTGACCGTCAACAAAGGCTACGTTTTGTGCATGCACTGTTTGTTGGTGACCGAGGTTGTGCGGTTTATGACGCCGTGTAGATTGACGCGGCGGCATATTTAAAAAGACTTGGATCTTCATCGGCACCGTTGTGAGAACTTCAAACTCTCACTTTGTTCGAATAATACCGTGACGCACTTTGGATTTTAACAAAGTTTCAAATAAATGGCAGGTCACATGAAAACAAGATATTTCCTTGGTTATTTCTGCCAGTTGTTAGGAGTTATATGTGTTCTCAGGCAACGGGATTAAGTCCCACTGATGAACACATTCCACATCTGCCTCCAGCTGTCTAGCTTTCGCCAAACAGCGAATTTTGTCCCCCCCCCCTTGTCACGGGCATATAGTCTGAACACAGCAATGAAGTTCAAAACTTAAAAACAAGCCCCTTCCACACAACTGCTCCATGTTAAGTAAATCCTCAGATGAATCCTGAGGTTTTCCCAAAGGCGTAGCTGAGAATTCCTTTCCGGGATATGAAGCTGCATCACAGGATAATCGAATCCCGGCGTTTCAATCCCTTGACACAGCAACACATGTGCTATGAAATTACATATTTTATCGAGTACCATTATCTTAATAACTGTCTACAGATCTCCAACTGGTAATATAGCATACTTTTTAAATAATCTGGAAGCAGCTCTAAACCAAGTATATAATAATACTGTTGATATAATATTACGTGGAGATTTTAATATTAATTATTTTAACGATAACCAGAACAAGCAAGCTTTAAATTCCTTATTAACTAGTTACAGTCTTTATAGTATAATAGACTTTCCTACAAGAATTCATAATAATTTGTGCACTATGATAGATAATATTTTCATTAATAAATTTAAGGATGAAAGTTATTCAGTAAATTCCTTAATTAACGTCTTATCCAACCATAATGCTCAAGTCCTCAGCTTATCTAATATTATCACACAAGACCACAGAAACGAATTTTATTCCTGTAGGAAAATTAGTAAACACTCATTAAATGAATTCCAAACTAGCTTAAGTCATGAAGCATGGGAGAATGTGTTCAGTAATAATGATAATGATACAAATACAATTTTCAATTATTTTTTAAATACCTTCCTCAGGAAATTTTATGTAGTTTTCCTTAAAAAAAAGAATAAAATCTATACAGAATCCTACAGCCTGGTTAACAGCTGGTATAAAAACATCATGTAGTAATAAAAGGAAATTATATTTATTATATATTGAAAATATATTATAAGAATTATTGCAAAATACTATCTAAAGTTTTTATAATAGCCAAAAAATTTTACTATAATAATAAATTAGCAAACTCTACCAACAAACCTAAAACAACATGGAGCATTATAAAAAAAATACCAACAAAAAAGAATCTTAATAATATATTAATGATGGAAATTGATGGAAAGATCACAACACATCACCAAACCATTGCAGAAAAATTGAATAATTATTATGTTTCTGTTGCTGACAACATTGCTAATAGTAATCCTATAAATAACACTAATGGTGATTTAAATAAAATCAACTCGTATTATTTACATTCTGCATTTAAACAATCTTTCACAAATATCAAAATAAAAAACACAACTACTAATGAAATAGGAAAGATTATCAAAGAATTAAAAAGTAAAAAATCATATGGATATGATGAAATATGACAAAAATCTTAAAAATTAGCAGTCCGTTTATTTTATCACCCCTAACATATAGATATGTAGTAGAATGCTTTCAACTGGAACATTTCCAGACAGACTACATTTTTTAGAAACGAAACCTATATACAAAAAAGGTGACAAAACACTTATCACTAATTACAGGCTAATTTCATTACTGCTTGTATTTTCAAAAATGTTTGAAAGATTATATATAAAAGACCATATCACCATTTACCCTCAAATAATATATTAGTAAAGGAGCAGTTTGGTTTCAGGTGTAATAACTCAACTGATATAGCTATATATATATATATATATATATATATACACACATTAATTAATAAAATATTATCATCTCTAAATTTAAAAAAATAATAGTCTGTGGGATATTTTGTGATTTGCAAAAAGCTTTTGACTGCATAAATTATGACATATTATTATCAAAAATGAAATTTTGTGGTATATCAGGTGTAGCTGATAAGTTAATGGAATCCTACTTAAGAAATAGATATCAGAGAGTAATTATAAATGCTCATAATAATTCAAACGGGTATTTTTCTAAATTGGGAAAAAGTACAACATGGAGTCCTATGGGGTTCAGTTCTTGGACCATTATTGTTTTTAAAATATGTTAATGCTCTTTCTAAAAGTGTATCTGACAAATCAGTCTTATTTGCTGATGACACAAGCTTCATTATTGCAAATCATGATGAGATTGAATTTAAGTTTAATACTAATGAGATATTTACTGAAATAAATAAATGGCTCCATAGTAATTTATTAATGTTAAACTATGATAAAACATATTTTTTGCAATTTTAACTGAAACTGATCATGAAATTAATATGCAAGTACCGTTCGGTAACAGAAAAATTGCTACTACTCAATGTTTAAAATTTTTAGGTCTGACTATTGCCAATTCCTTCACTTGGAAGTACCAAATTGGTGAACTAACATCTAGACTGAATAAGGCTTGTTATGCCATCAGACAAATTACGCTCTTTATGTCCCTGATGTACTGAGAAGTACATATTTTTCGTATGTTCACTCAATTATATCTTATGGAATTATATGATGGGGGAATTCATCTCATAGTGAAGAAACATTTAACATTCAGAAAAGAATAATTAGAATAATTATGAATTCAAGTAAGAATGCCTCTTGTCCGCAGCTATTCAAGGAATTAAATATCCTTCCAATTCAGTCCCAATACTTTTATTTGTTATTAAAAATAAAGACCAAGACTCACAAGTACATAAAACCAACACAAGGTAAACTTCCAATTTATACCTACCTTCAGCAAACTTGGCAATATACCAAAAGGGTGTTTATTACTCAGGAATTAAGACCTACAGTCATCTACCAACAGCCATCAAAATTTATCTGGTGATAAGAATAAATTCAAACTAAATGTAAAAAGATATCTCTTACATAATTCCTTTCGTAGTCTGGAGGAATATTTTAATACATAATTAACTATGATATTAAATAAAAATGAAAAGTCAGAAGCCTTGACTTCTCATCGCTTCATATCTAGCAGGTCCTCAAGACCATGGGTCAACTGAAAAACCCTCGTAAATTTATACTGCATTAGCATAAGTCTGCTGCTAGTCGTTATCCTAACTAGGAAGGTGGTCAATATTCAATAAGGAATGTATGAACCTCCATATTCGGTATACGTTATCACGAAATAAAATTTCGAAATACTGAAAGGCGCACTACTACAAAAATCCAGCCATGTAATGTTCATTCCAATATTGGGCGAATTCATTAAAAACGTGGCATCGTATTTAAAATTGAATCTGAAGTTAGTGAGAATGAGCCAGTCACAATGAATGAAAACAACATGAACTTGTCCAACTGATTAACATTATTTTTTTATGGTTTAGGAATCCACGGTTCTTTCCGAACGTTTCAGAAATGTTTCTTTGAATAATACGGCGTTATTTAGAAAATATTTGTTAATACAGAGATCTTGTCCCTTGTAGGGGACTTAGCTGAACATTGGTAACAATGAAATCATACCAACATAACAGACCTGTGTACATGACACAAGTCATACTTGTCCATTTCCTCAGCCCTTGTTTTAGTTGCCGCAACTGTAACAACAGTAACAATCAATATGGTGGTTGCGTAGTTAGGAGGAAGGAAACTTCTACATGCCCTCTGTGTAAGATTGTGTCACTTTATATCAGCATTGTTTAGTTTACCATACGAAACGAAAGCGCTATAATCAAATATCCTGTTGGTACTGAGAGAGTTAGATTTGTAAAGGCATTCTTGACTATAGTAGGTTAATTTTTGGCATCCTAACCCCACAACACAATATTGGATGTCTGTAAATGAAAATGTTGAGAACGTTATAGCGTAGGTTGAAAACAAGCCAGAAAAGCGCTATAGTGTGAGAAGGCTGACTTGCAGATAATTCTGAATCTTTTGGAGAACTAAAGGGCGATTAAGGTTAGTATGTGACGCTTGTACCGTGCAACTTGAATATAGGATATTGATTCCAGCACATACATAGATGGATACAGAAATTTGTCAAAATGACATTAGGACGTGGAATAAGTCATAAATATACAAAATACACCAATACAATTAGTACAGTATTATAAAGAATTCACGTACCGTATCACAAATCATTCTTAACCATAAAAAATTCATCAAGTAGAGTAAATGGAGTGTGTACTTAAATATCTTGTTAATGGCGCTTTAAATTTCGTGCCTTTATTCTTATGATACTAAGTGATGAACTGTTTAAAATTTTGATGCCAACACAGAGTGCACTTTTCTGGAACATGAAGGGTTGGCATCTGGTGTATGAAGATGGTGCTTTTTTTTTTGTATTAACACTGTGTGCAGGTCGATTTATTCGATTATTTTCTTGGTTCCAATATATATAAATAACCAACAAATGCACTGCAATATTATTCACTTTGTTCTCACCAGCATATTAAAATAATTTCCTTTGATATTTAGATTGAATTCATTAATGAAAATGTAGATTGGCATGGAGCAAATAAAGTCTCTAATCTCTTCAGTAGACTTCTACATGAAGTTTATAGGTTTTGTACCAACCATAATTTTAACAGTTTTCTTTCTAGTCACTGTTAGAAGAGTTACCCCACAAAAATATTCATACTTTATCATAGAGTCAAAATAAGAAAAGTAAATAGATTTGAGAATGTGTGTTGCTGATGTGAAACAATGACTGAACTGCATAACATCAATATTGTCATTGTACAAAAATAAACAAAATCCACCAGAAATTATGATACTGGCATCATCAGCAAATATTATGGGTTATGATGAGGAATTTATTCACAGGAGGAGGTCAATTATAAATATTATGAGCAATAAAGATCCTATAATTGACTCTCTGCAAACCCCATGTTTTTGTATTTCCCCAGTTGGATAAAGAAAATTCTGAGTTTCATTACATGATTTTATTTTAACTGTCTGTTTGTTAAGTAGGCTCTGAACCAATCTGCACTTATACTTTGGATGCCATTTAGCTGACAAAATTTCATGATTACACAGTCAAAGAGCTTTTACCAAATCACAGAAAATTCCTCCATCATAAAATAGTCTTTTTAAGAATAGAACTCTTTTTCAAAAAGTACCATAGGTTCTTATCTTAATCAGTTGCCAAACATTTTTAAGCTGAAGTACTTGTAATGTTCTTTGTGCAAGACATCACTACACAATTTTGTTACCATAGTTGCCAGAAATGGGTCGACGTCACGGTGAAAAATCCAGAGGTGAATCAAGTAATTCTTCAAAATATAGTCATGCTGAAAGCCAGAATGACCATGACAGAATGAAGCCAAAGAGCCATAAGGACAGACAGTCAAAGCACCACCAAAGGAGCAGATATCAGTCTGATTCTGATTCAGATGATAGTACTGAGAAAGAGAGGCTTAGAGACTTACAGGAAAGAGATGAATTTGCTGATCGGCTTAAAGAGAAAGATAAAGAGAAGACACGAAATGTTGCTCAGCCATCAGGCTCTGGTGAGTACCTTCCCATTTTTGAAGTTAATGGCTGGGATATAAAGTATACCTAACAGTGTGGATTTTAAAATGTGGATAACCTTAATGAACTTCCAGAAAAACGAGCTTATGAAGAAGCAGCCAAACGACTAAAACTTGAAGCAGAGGATCGCTCTAAAATCATTCCAAAGCTGCGAGTAGAATCAAGACGAAAGTACTTGGAAAAAAGGAAGGAAGATAAGGTAGCAGAATTAGAGGCAGATATCATCGATGATGAATACCTGTTTCAGGAAGAAGAGTAAGTACAGTATATCCATTGCAATGTTCTAATGTTCCATGTCTGAATTTATCTGTTGCAAATTGGTTGACCCTTAATATTCTTTTATTACTTTGTAATACAGACTAACAGACAGGGAACGCAAGGAACGTGAACATAAGAAGAAACTGCTGCAGCTGGCAAAGGAGCATGAGAAAGCACGTGAACTTGAGAAAATTCAACGTTATCGTATGCCAGAAGATGTAAAAAAGGTACTCTATTCATATACTTGTCACATCTGTGTTAACTTAAAAACAGATATACCATTTGACAAAATTTGTCTGAGTTTTTGAGGGCAAGAGTACTGCCTTCACGCATCTTGTACTGAAATACAAACTGAATAAAACTACAGACCTCCTCTAGATTGAAGGGCCAAGTCTTCTGAGATATGACAGTGTGTCACTGGGTGAGTAGTTCAAACATTTTGAAGGATCATGGTGCCTTCCTCTTTAGAGACAAGCAGCCTACTCTTTGTGGACTGCTTCACTATGATACTTTGAAACATCAGGAACTGCTCGCCCAGAAGACTTCAGTCGGCAGCGTTCTCACAGAGTATCGACTCCCTACTTTACCGGCTCAGTATTAACAACAAAATGTTCACATACATTACTATGGCACCAACTGACATATTGTAAATTCCCTTTACTTCCACCGTTTTCAAGTGCTGACAAGTTTTATGGTCAGCATTTCATGTCTCACATGGAGGAGATGGCTTGAACAAGAGAATGAATTACAATTTTACTGTTATGTCTTCAGATACACTTCTAATAGCACGTGTTGTCACCACAGTCAACCGCTACACTAACACCATATCCTCTTTTCCAGGGACAGGCAGATGAGAAGTATGTGGAAGTGGATGAGCGCGAGAAGGCACCGCATTATGAACAGCGCAAGTGGGAGGAGGAACAGATGTCCTCAGCTGTGTTCCGATTTGGTGCACGTGACAAGGATAAAACTAGTGAAAAAAACCAAGAATATGAACTGGTTTTAGATGATGAGATTGAGTTCATTCAGGCCTTGAGGATGCCTGGCAGCAAGACAGATGAAGATGTAAGATTTAGTCCTTCTGCCCTGTGAATGTGATACCTTGTCAGGCTGTTTAAGCAAATCACACTCACTGTCTGCTGACAGAGCGGACTGTATTTGACTTCCAAACATTGAAAATTATTAGTCAACTTTATAAGCAAAAGAAGTCAAACACGTTCTTTACATACTGGATATTTCAGAATATTCCTGGTGTGTACCGCTACAGACACAGAATATCAATAAAGATGACATCTCACAACACAGATGGTAACAGACCCCATGTACATAAAAGGCAGGCTATTTCTTAGCTATAAAATGGATCCATTGTTAGCACTTACTGCTTAGTGCTAGCGAGTCGGCACCTGATAAAAAATACAGTAATTCTAACATAGCAGTAAATCAGTTGAGGAAGGGGTGGCTGTGGGGTACTTGAAGCTTTGTCACATTTTTTAAGTTGTTTTTATTTTGGAGTGCAGATTTGGCTTGTGTTATAATGTGGGCGTTTGTAACTTGGCTGGAGATCTGCTGTAAACATAATGACTTTATATGTGCGTGTGCTCTCCTGTCTTCATGTTATGTGTGTTCATTAAATGCAGTGTTTTTTTTTTCTACACAGGCAGAAAGTGAACCAAAACTAACAGAAACAGAGAAGAAAAAACTCAGCCTGCAAGAAACAAGAAGAAGTTTACCCATCTTTCCTTTTAGGGATGATCTGATACAGGCAATCAAAGATCATCAGGTTAGTCAGTGGGATGTACTTGCTTTCCCAGTCAGTGTCTTAATATGCACTAGCCGCAGCTTTAAAGAACAAATACGACCCAAACTGGGAAATTAAGTTTTCTCTTGTAACTAAGATTTGGAATAAGAAATTGAATTGCATCCATAAGCACCATAGCAGTGCTGTCATATCAGTTAAACAGCAGTAACTACTGTACTTAGTGGCATGAGTGTCTGAAGGTGGTGACATGTGGATTACCATAATTTGGGTATCACTTCCCAGAAGACAGCTGCCTTAAATTTTTTAATATTTTGGGTATCTCTACTGGGTCTGTAGAAGGAAACAGAACACTGTTGAGCAAATTGTGTTTATATCTGCAGGGTCTCTGTTTTACCTGACAACAATTGTGTGTCATGTCCTGCTGCTACTGTGCTGTGCACATGGGCGGTTGACTGTGTCAGCTGAGGTAATATGATAAATGGCCTGACACAAAACGGCAGCCAACAGTTGTCAGGTAAGATAGTGACCGTTTATTATTTAACTTGTTCCTACAGATTCTGATCATAGAAGGTGAGACAGGATCTGGGAAAACAACCCAGATTCCACAGTATTTGTATGAAGCTGGGTTTACACGGGATGGGAAGAAGATTGGCTGCACACAGCCACGTAGAGTTGCAGCCATGAGTGTGTCGGCTCGTGTTGCCCAGGAGATGGGAATTAAGCTTGGCAATGAGGTAATGCCTTATGTAATAATCCTCGTTGCTTCTTCATGTGACTATTTTCTACTTTTATCTTCACGTTTACAATACAAGGGGCCTTTGGTCTTCACATTTGTCAGTGTTGTTAACTTATCTTCTGCACCACATGACCCAACCAGAACTAGCTGAAAAGCAGACAACTCTACAGCTCACCCATGCCATGCACTCCACCATTTTGTAGCATTATTCTGTCTGGTTTTCTCCCAAGATTCACAGGCACATTACTAACTGGCGTTAAGAGAAAACATGACATGTTCCAAAACAGTGCTGTATATACCATGAAATACATGTGCAACCATGTAAGTAAACAGGCAGGTCTCATTTTATGTCAGGGCTATGTTCCTGAAAAATGTCATACAAATTGAACACAAAATTCCCATTTAAAGTAGTGTACTTCCTGGGGGTTAGGGGAGTGACAGCCTCATCCTATGTAGTGTATGGCTGTACCACTAGTAGACATACAGACCTGCATAGTATATGTCTACTGTGTATACAGCTTATATACAGTCCTATACATTATAGTAATTTATTTCTCATGCAATGAAAATGTAAGAGATGCATTCTTAGTTTTTGGCACAGTTCAGTCCGATAGGACTGTGGTAGTCTTGCTACACATATACGTTATGTCCATACTTAGCTCCTTCTGTAATGCTGTAAGCATTATCATGGATTATATGTATGCTAATATGAGCAAATCTAACATTACGGTATGTCAACAGTTCGTTCACCATTTTCAAGTTGGTGTATGACGTCTAATTTCTCATTTATCTGATTGTCTTTTGGCAGTTATTCATTTGGATTGCTCTAGGTGATGTAGCTTTACACTTCTCACACATTTTAGTAACACAAGCCAATGGTGTCGAAGGGGGAACTACATCTGCCATGTGACTGTATCAGCAGTGTAATGAATGATGGTGTGACAGTGACACCACTTTCTGCTAGCCTCCAACACAAGAAAAGTGCAGCCAGGGATTGTCTGTGTCAAATCATGTGAAACTGAAAATATCACTTATTGTCCATGCCAAATCATGTTAGACTGAAAAATGTCATGTAAATTTGAAAAGCAGTATATATTTTCAAGTAACATTAAATCAAAATCGTGCAAAAAGAAATTGTATAAAACGAGACCTGCCTATATAGGACAGACACACAAAATACTTATGAAGATATATAGCACATATAAGGGATATGATGTGTAACAGAGACAAATGTCGTTATGGCCCTATGGTTGAAGTAATAGATCATTCCAGTGCAAAATTTGGATTCACTATTAGATATCTTTGACGAATACTGTATAGACAATATAATAATGGTAATATTCTAAACAAACAAAATATAACAACAACAACAACAACTCCACATGTGCTGTTTAATTTATTGATTGGTAGGGGGAAAGCAAGATCCAAGTAAACAGACCGCATTGTCAGAGCAAAGTGCATAGGCATAGGCACAGGTACACACAGCTGTGTAAATGGTAACCAGATGGAGTGTGCCTGCAGGAAAACTGCAACCCTCTCAGCTAAAACTATCCACTGAAATCAAAACAACAAGAAAACAGGACCCAAATTCAAAAATGACAAAACTATATCTGACAGTAAAGAAGATATTATCATCAGCAGCGATTAAAGAACATAATGAAATCCACATACAATATTTTGAAGTGGGTTCAGCATTCCAAGAAGAATTCTGAATATGAAGGCACTACGATACTGCAAAAGATCGGGAACTGCTTGTCCAACAGCAGAGTGCCACATCCCAGTAGATTTGGGTCTTCAGCCGAACCACTGTGACAACCTGCAATCTTGTACATATATCTTCATTAGTACATGCTGTTGACTGACTGTGGTCTTTATACATTAATTATTGCATACAATGGAAAAGTTTGAGATTATGTTCTGGATACGAGCTGTATACACTTCGAGAACATTTCCTTCACAAATTGTTTGAAATGTATTTTATATATATATATATATATTTTTTTTTACAGGTTGGCTATAGCATCAGATTTGAGGACTGTACTTCTGAGCGGACAGTCATCAAATATATGACTGATGGTACACTTCACAGAGAATTTCTGTCTGAGCCTGATCTGCAGTCATACAGGTATGTAGCAAGACAGGCAGTGACAGGAATGTTCAGAGTCAGTGTTGAGTTATGCCTTTGCTTATTCAAGTCTTACACTGGAGACATTTTGGGGGGAGTGGCGGTGTAGCTGTTCAGTAAATGGAGGTGCGTGGTCAGTTTCACACCTTTGGGACAAGAGCACCCATTACTTACTGAATAAGAGCTTTTGTGATTCCCGAGAACTGACATAAATACTGTGGAAAGAGAAAGTCTTCCCTTATGAGGCATCAGAACTTCATTTTCAGTCTTCCAATCCATAGTTCAGGCAATGTACCGACTGAGAAATGCTTCAGACCGGCACTGAAAAATTTATATATTAATTCTGATATTGAACGCTATGGTTACTTCTACACTACCAATTTTTAGAGTTTTGTGACAAAACTTCAGAATACAGTAAATGTACGTTACGTCTTATTTACCATTTGTCTATGTTATGCCTTTTGTCACAGAACTTCAGCAAACTGTTATGCAACTTGGGGTTCTCCCAGCAGTAAATTTGTCATACACCAGAATTTATGTGTTGGTGTTGGTTGTTTTTTTATTGAAGGCATACAGTGAGTGATGCATCAGTTTAAGATTGCAAGTTAATTTTAATTTACTACATGTTTCTTGCAGTGTTATGATCATTGATGAAGCTCACGAAAGGACTCTGCACACGGATATTTTATTCGGCCTTGTTAAGGATATTGCAAGATTCAGGTCTGATCTTAAACTGCTGATCTCAAGTGCAACGCTTGACGCACAAAAATTTTCAGATTTCTTTGATAAAGCACCTATATTTAGAATACCAGGTACGTGAGATATTCTTGCATGTAATGTACCTTACTTACCCAAATACAAGATTGTGAGATTTGAGGTTGCCACAGCAGTGTTGTTGAAGATTTCAGGTTTTCAGGAATGAAACCAGCAGTCAATGTTACCAGGGATATGCAATGAAAAGTAGCCATAGTGCATCCTGTAGCTTCACTGTGCCTGCTTGTCCATCTGTATGCATGCAACAACAACAGCAACAAGAGATTTGATGTGATTTTGACTGTGCATCGTCATTAATATGTGGAAATAAAATGCCAACTAGATGCAACAGAGGTTTTTTATTGCAGATCTTATTGCTTGCTCAACATGTTTCGGGCATCAC
>JGI20166J26741_10850003_pt1 | contig 14941 bp, 27 predicted proteins | sample TergutCu122P5_FD_26741 | JGI IMG/M metagenome (IMG submission 26741)
TGTCAGATGCCGGATTTCCAAAGGATAATCATATAGCAAGATGTTATGTATTGATTGGCTATAAGAAAGATACTTTTGAAAATGCAGAAAAGCGATTGCGACAAACATGGAATGCCGGATTTTTCCCGTTTGCCATGCTTTACCGTGATAATGAAGGAAAGTATGATTTGCTTGGAAACGCTTTCAGCGTGAATGGGCAAATCCATTCATAGTAGCAAGTAATTTGAAAAGATATGGATAATTTAAGTATTAATAGCTCTAATAACTTGCTGTATATCAATATAGTATTTATCTTAGCGGAAAGTTAAACGATTGAAATAAAATAGATTATGATAACAGTGAATTCACTTTCAGGAGGGAAAACGAGTAGTTATATGGCAGCAAATTATCTTGCTGATTATAATTTGTTTGCACTTGTTAGAACAAATGATGTTGCTTGCAAATTTCCAGATGAGAAAATAAGACAGGATGTGAGCGACAGGTTGGGAGTTGAATTTATTGGAACGCTTGAAGATGATATGATAATTTACACAATGTATGACTTAGAGCAGTTTATAGGACAAAAAATTCATTGGGTAACCGGAAAAACATTTGACGAAATAATTCAAAGAGGAAACGGTAAAAAATATCTTCCGAATGTCACACAAAGATTTTGTACTTCGGAAATGAAGTTAAAACCGATGTTTGAATGGTGTAAAAACAATTTTTCAAAGCCTGTTGAAATGAGAATTGGATACAGAGCAAATGAACAAAAAAGAGCGGTAGCAATGAATGCAAAAGCAATAGATGGCTATCAAACCTTCAAAGATATAGTTGGCGTCCGAAAAATAAAAAAATCGGACGGAAAAATATGTTTTTATAATAGATATGAAAACGTGATGTGGCAAAAAGCTGTTTTTCCATTAATTGAAGATAGCATTTTTAAAGACAATGTTGTAGAGTTTTGGAAAGAAAAACCTGTTAGATTTGCTTATATGAATAACTGTATCGGTTGTTTTCATCGTAATGAACCGTTACTGAATTTTATGAGCAAATTACATCCTGCAAAATTTGATTGGTTTTGCCGTCAGGAACAAAATGTATATAAAAAAATAACATTTAAAAATGGAATAACATACAGTAAAATACGTGAATATTCTTTTAATCAGCTTTCTTTTGATTTTTTTAATGATTGTGATAGCGGATATTGTGAATTAAATTAATGAGTTATTACGGATTATGTGAGTAAAAAAACAATGATATGAACGTATTGGTAGCATGTGAATACAGCGGAATTGTGCGGGACGCTTTTGAAAACAAAGGATGGAACGCTTGGAGTTGTGATTTACTACCAACTGAAAGCGAACAGACAAAATCAAGTGGAAAGCACATACAAGGAGATATTATAGCGATAATACAAGATATTTTCAATGAATATTCGCATGATTGGGATTTACTTATAGGATTTCCACCATGCACGTATTTAAGTTTTGCATACACAGGAAATAAGCGTTACTCTATTGAACGGCTGCAAAATAAAATAAAAGCGTATCAATTCTTTTTAGATTTATGGTCAGCGCCAATAGAACATATTTGCTTGGAAAATCCGATTGGATATGCACATTCTTGGCTTTTACCTTGTACTCAAATTATTCATCCTTATTATTTTGGAGATAATTACAAAAAAAGAACTGGTCTTTGGCCTAAGAATTTACCTCTTTTGAAATATGCAAAAGAAAATGATTTATTTAATAAAAAAACATCTGTAAAACCTGAATATTTACTTATTAGTTGTAGCGGTAAAAAAGCAAAATTACCAGCAAAATATTCAGGAAAAAGTACTCAAAAATTAAAATCAAAATTTCACAAAGGAATAGCCAACGCAATGGCTGAACAGTGGACTAAATATATTTTAAATAATCAATGATATGAAACTAAGAATTTTAAGAGCAAATGTAAGGTCGAAAGACGGTTTGAAAATTCTCAAGCCGAACGACAAAGTGATTGAAGATTTGGAATTGGAATCTTACCGTAATTCGCTGAAAGAAGATGAAAGCGATACTGTACTTTTTAATTTTGAAGAAATAGGAGAATAAAATTAAATATTGTGTCAGAGATAAATAATTACATACCGATTAGCCGCAAGATATTTGAGCACCAATTTTGGTGCGAAGGTCGGGTTTATTCGAGGTTCGAAGCATGGCTTGATATAGTACAAAGCACACGATTTGAGGACACGGAGTTGTTAGTTGGCAATCGGCTTATTAATATTAAAAGAGGTCAGTTACCTGTCTCATTGCGGTATTTGGCAGAGCGTTGGAAATGGAGCACCAAGAAAGTAAATAACTATCTTGATTTGCTTCAACACGCCCAAATGGTAACAAAAGAAACACTAAAGGAAACAGGACAGACGCTTTTAAATATCTGTAATTATGATAGATACAATTTTGATTTTGAAGAATGGAAACAACAAAAGAAACAGGAAGGAAACAGCGAGGAAACACTAAGGAAACAGCGAGGAAACAAATATAATAAAGAGAATAAAGTAAATAAAGAGAATATTGAGTGTTTAAACGCGCGTACGCGCGAACACACACAAGAAAACGATTTTGAATTTAGAAAATCTCTTTTTTATAATCAATGTGCGTCATTAGTTGAAAAATTCGGAAAACAAATGGTCAGGGAATTTTTCGATTATTGGACTGAGCCGAATAAATCACATTCGCGGATGCGATTTGAACTTGAGAGGACTTGGGATTTGGAAAAAAGACTTCAAACGTGGGAAAAAAACGAAAGTATTTTTAATAAAAATGGAACAAATCAAAGAAATAGCAAAGCAGGCGGTCAACGACCTACGACAGATGAACTCGACACCGCAGTTGAAATCGGAATCGCCCTTGCCGAAGCTGATAAAAACAGATGATGAAAGTTTTGAAATGAGTCTTTACTCGGATGAATATCCGACAAAAGACGATTTCAAAGCGGCATCTAACAGGTTAAGCATATCTTTTCCGAAGATGACAAAAGAGTTTTTTGTTCTGCTTACCGAATTTGTCATTAAGAACAAATTTACGGCAAAAAGATTATCAGATGCCGTTAATCATGTAATAGCAAATTTTCAGTACAAGGAATTGAATATTTCGGATATAATAAAATTTGACCGGCGCATAAAACTATATAAAAGTTATGAAGTTTACAATATTATGGGAAAATTTCCTCATTCTGATTTTGAAAAAATTGAAGTAGACGGAATAAATTACTACGTCAGAAAAGTAGATTTATTAAATAATAACGTAAAATGAAAATAGTATCTATTGAAAAAGGATTGGGAGCCGGTTCGCAACTATTTACTGTCGGTTGTACAGTTGACGAAATCCGTGAAGAAAGCAATCCTGTTGCTACTAAAGTCTGGATAAAAGTTTATCGCGGATACAAAAACGGAAAACTTGTATTTCAAATAGAAAGCAATAGTTCTCTAACGATTATTTATGAATAAATTAATAAAAAAAAATTATGAAAGGTTATAAAGGTTTTAATGAGAAACTTCAATGCACGCCTAACGAAAAAGTATTTCAATTTGAAGTAGGAAAAGAGTATAAAGAAGAAAACGCTGATTTATGCAAATCAGGTTTTCATTTTTGCGAAAACCCGTTTGATGTTTTCGGCTATTATTCTCCAAATAATTCACGGTATTGCGAAATTGAAGCTGCCGGTGTTTCCGAGCAAACTGAATCGGATTCAAAAAAATGCTGTAAAAAAATCAAAATATCTGCTGAAATAAAATTAAGCGGAATCATTAATGACGGAGTGAAATTTATTATGGACAAAATAGATTGGAAGAATAGCAAAGAAACATCGTCAGGAAATAGTAGCACGGCGGCATCGTCAGGTTTTAGTAGCACGGCGGCATCGTCAGGCGAGAGGAGCACGGCGGCATCGTCAGGCGATAGTAGCACGGCGGCATCGTCAGGCAGTATTAGCACGGCGGCATCGTCAGGCGAGAGGAGCACGGCGGCATCGTCAGGCGAGAGTAGCACGGCGGCATCGTCAGGCGAGAGTAGCACGGCGGCATCGTCAGGCTATAGTAGCACGGCGGCATCGTCAGGCGAGAGGAGCACGGCGGCATCGTCAGGTTTGAGTAGCACGGCGGCATCGTCAGGCTATGGTAGCACGGCTATTGTTGAAGGGAAAAATTCAGTAGCTGTTGCTACTGGATACAATTCAAAAGCGAAAGCAGTAAAATGTTCTGCTATTGTTGTGTGTGAAAGAGATGAAAATTATAATTTGCTTGCAATTAAGTCAGCAATAATAGACGGTGTATTTTTGAAAGAAAACACTTTCTACACTTTGTATAATGGAGAATTTAAGGAGGTGGAATAAATGAAATATTTGGATGAAAAAATAGAATTTGCAATAAAACTTCTTCGCTCAATAAAAGCAGATGAGGTAGAATTGTGTTTCTCCGGCGGAAAAGACAGTAGTGTAATTTTGGAGCTTGCAAAAATGGCAGGCATAAATTACAGAGCTATTTATAAAAACACGACTATTGACCCTCCCGGTACAATAAAATTTTGCAAAGAAAACGGATGCGAAATTATTAATCCGAAGATTACTTTTTTTGAATTGATTGAGAAAAAAGGATTTCCGACCCGCAGATGTAGATTTTGTTGTTCCGATTTAAAAGAGTATAAGGTACTCGATAACGCAATACAAGGTATTCGTAGAAGTGAATCTACCAAGCGAAGAAAGATGTATTACGAGCCGGTTATTTGTCGAACGTATGGAAATAAGAAAAATCACGTCAACATTTATCTGCCTATTCTTGAATGGACAGATGAAGATGTAAAAAAATTTATAGAACAAAGAAAAATCAAATGTCATCCACTCTACTATGACGGAAACGGTAATTTTAATGTGAAAAAACGGCTTGGCTGTTTATGCTGTCCGTTAAAAAGTGATAATGGTCTGGCTGACTTTAAGAAATATCCAAAATTTGTAAAATTATATATACAGTCCGGATTAGTTTGGTGGAATAAGCATCGAATAAAACCCTTACGTTCAATGAGTAAGTTTGAATCAATTTATGATTTATTTGTACATAATGTTTTTTATGATACATACGAGGATTTTTACATAGCTAAAAATAGTATGTTCGGAAAATTAGATTGCAAAAAATTTTTAGAAGAATATTTTAAAATTGAGTTATGACAAAAGAAGAAATAGAAAAGGCGGCATGTAATTATATTGATAATAAGATTGATAGTGACGTTTTTTATGATGCTTTCATCGCCAGAGCAGATTGTCGGCAGGCGGAAATTGACGAACTAAAAGATATGGTTGTAAAATTGAATGAAGAAATTTACGAGATGTCTGAAAATCCAAATTATCGAAATCATAAAATGCAGGCGGAAATTGACGAGTTGGTAGAAGCGTTGAAATATATGTTTAGTAATTGGAAAGATGATTCTTATAATGAATATTTTATTATTAAACTTCTTAAAAAGTACGAAAAATGAAATCAATATTGAATTTGTTAAAAAAAATATATGATAAAACATTTAATCTTCATTGCCCTGAATGTTGCGGTAGGTTATTTATTTATTATGCAGGAACGATGGATAAATGGTTAAATACATATGTGAATGTGAAACGTGTAATAAAATGTGGATATGAAAGGAATTTTATTTTCAGAACCGATGTTTAAAGCCGTAATTGAAGTGCGTAAAACAAAAACAAGGAGGAAATTGATACAGCAGCCGATAGAAAAGCGCAATGACAACGGAGAATTAATCTTTTGGCAAAATTTAGCAAAGCCACGCTATAAAGTAGGAGAAACTGTCTATATAAAAGAGCCGTATTATTTTGCTACAACTCAAGCCGGTTCAGACACCAACGGAATAATATTTAAATTTGATGGATGTTCAGAAAGATTCAAATGGATTCCCGCTCTTTTATTACCCGAAAAATACGCCCGCTACTTCATAGAAATTACCGCCGTGCGTTGCGAGCGTGTGCAGGATATAAGCGATGAGGATTGTTTGAAAGAAGGGATAATTAAGTGGTGTGAAAACTCCTTTACATTTGAAATAAATACGGATTTGACAAAAAAAGGCGGAGTAAAATCTACAGCAATAACAAATAAAACGCCACAACTCGCATACGCTCGACTTTTTGACAAAATCAACAGAAAAGGTGCATTGGAAAGTAATCTTTACGTATGGGTTTATTCATTCAAACTAAAAATATGAAAACAAATTGTATCCATAAAAAATATTGCAAATCAAAAGGTTACAATGCCATAGATGAAACCACAAGTTGCAAATGCTATAATTGTAATGAATGTAGTAATTTTTCAGACTTACAATTTTGCGATAAAACATTAATAATGAGTATTGCAGCAATAACCGGTATAAGCAGAAAAATTTCAAAAAAAATAGCAGAAGCTGGTTATTGGAATGATATTAAACCAAAATGTACATGGGAATTAGAAAATAATTTAACTAATTAAATAATAAATAGTTATGGAACTGAAAGAATTTACAAAAGAGTTTTTGCCTAATATTGTACAAAAAGAAAATGAGTTTTGTAAAAAATATGACATCATACTTTATGATGAAAAAGGAGATATTGACACGGTATGGTATAACTGTTTTTCTATTTGCTATTTCTATGAAGCTCTTCAAAACTTCGCCGACAAACTTTGCGAAAAGCAAAGAGAAAATTGTGCTGAATCATTTATTGAAGCTCCTTTAATGCTATTAGAGGAAGATTATTATAATGGAATTTTAAATGCCGAACAACCTAAAATAGAGGAATTAATATGAAAAAGTTCAACGGAAAAGCGACTTACAACCTCTCATGGAAAGCGGGAGAATATAGTTATTATAAGATTTTTTTAACAATTAAAAACAAAAAATATGTTTCATGTTCCAAATAAATTTAGGCTTAAAAATCATCCTTTTTTTGGTAGTGATGATAGTTATGGAAATAACGGAGTTTTCTTTATTCCGATAGAAAAAGACATTAAGGCTCAAGTTATTGCATCAGACGGAGAAGGTTGGGAGCACGTATCGGTAATTATCATCGAAATCGGAAAATCGAGAACACCTACATGGGAAGAAATGTGCATACTAAAAGATGTGTTTTGGGATGAAGAAGATACTGTGATACAATTTCATCCACCAAAATCCGAATATGTAAATAATAATGATAATTGTTTACATCTATGGAGAAAGATTGGTTTTGATTATCCGCTTCCGGATTCATTACTGGTAGGAGTTAAATAATAAAATACAAAAATTATGACAGAAGAAGCTAAAAAATTAGGAAATGAGCCGGTAGCGGCTTATGATTTCAATTACAAAGATAGTAGCGGATTAACAAAGCGTGAATACTTTTCAGTGCTGGCAATGCGTGCGGCTTTTGAAGTTCATACAAATTTAGAACCTATTAACGTTGCAGAATGCGCTATTGAATATGCAGACGCTCTTTTGGAAGTACTATCAAAAACAGAATGATTATGAAGGCAGAAAAAATGTTTATGATATTTGATCCGAATTGAAAGCCTAATTATCATACTATTCGTAGGCAAAAACAAGATAGTATATCATCGTGGCTTACAAAAGAACAATGGAATGAAGCAAGAAAATACGGATTGACTTGTAAAAAGGTAGAAGTAAATATTAATATTTTATAAATGATTGAATTATGATAGATATAGAAATTAAAAAAATGGAAAGATTAAGCGTAGGTGATATTGTAGAATTTACGAATGATTATGGTATAAAATTTTCACCGTTTAAGATTTTAGGTTTTCGCAACAGATTTAAAGAAGAAGACCCGGAATTTGCAAAAGAACTGGTTGTATATCTCGACAGATATGCTAATTGGTGTCCGGTAAGGATTAATCAATTAAAAATAATTAATAAAAGTAAGATATAGTTATGAATATAAATGAATTAACTGATAGATGGATCGAAAATCATCGAATTTACGTAAAATTATCAAGTATTTCAGCGTATGAATTACTTATTGATAATCATATTAGACCATTTTTTGGGGAAATGGTAATAATTAAAGAAGAAGATGTGCAGGATTTTGTAAATTTCAAGTTAAATTCAATATCAAAAAAAACAATAAAAGACATTATTATTGTTTTGAAAATGATTCTGAAATTTTGTAAAAAGAAAGGATTATACGACGAAACTATTGATTTTGACATTATCTATCCGACCGAAAATAATTCCAATCATAAGCTGGATGTTTTGAATAAAGAAAATGTTAATAAGCTAACTAACTATTTAATAGATAATTTTTCTTTCGGAAATTTAGCTATTTTAATAGCAATACAAACAGGAATGAGAATAGGGGAAGTATGCGCTATGCAGTGGCAGGACATTGATTTGAATAATGAAGTTTTTTGCGTTGAAAAAACGAGAAATCGAATTTATTTATTTGATAAAGAAATAAATAGACGGAAAACAATCTTAATAACAGATAGCGCCAAAACATCATGTTCAAATAGGGATATTCCTATTTCTAAATCACTCTTAAAAATCATAAAGCCGTTAATGAAAATCGTAAATAGTACATATTATATTGCTACAAATACTGCTAAAGGAACAGAGCCAAGAACTTTAAGAAATTATTATAAATCTATTTTGGAAAAACTAAATATTCCTTATTTAAAATTTCACGGTTTACGGCATACGTTTGCTACAAGTTGTTTGTCGAAAGGAATTGATATAAAAACAACAAGCGTTCTGCTCGGACATTCAAACATAACAACTACAATGAATGTTTATATGCATCCAGGTTCCGAAGAAAAACGTAGTGCAATTAATAAATTATATAAATAAGAAAATAAAAATATGGAACTTTTTCTTCCTCCAATAAAATATGATAGAAATTTGGTTAATGGTAGATTTCTTGAAGGACATATTCCTTATAATAAAGGGAAAAAATGGAAAGATTATATGGACATGCGAAAAGCAAAAAAAGTTTTGAGAATAGGTAAAAATAATTTACAGCCTAAACATAAAAATAGAAGTTCAAAAAGTATTATTGGAATTAAAGACGGAAAAATAATCGGAATTTTTAATAATTCAGTTGAAGCAATGAAAAAAATGAATATAAAATCAGAAAACATTCGTAGATGTTGTAAAGGAGAAAGAAAAACAGCTGGTAAAATTCAATGGTTTTATGAAAAAACGAATACGTGGTGCGAATTGATTAATAATATTAGATAAAAAACAATGAAAACAGATTAAGCACATTATATTAAAAAATTTAGAACAATGAAGACGATTGAAGAAGCAGCGAAAGAATATGTGATAAAACTATCCAAGGATGGTGAGTTATTTGGAAAAATGAAGGAGCCAAGAGGAGCAGGAAAAGAGCTTTTAGAGGCATTTAAATCTGGTGTCAAATTTGCCCAGTCTTGGATTTCGGTAGATGAAGAATTGCCTCCAACGCACTGGCGACACATTGAGCGGAAATGAAAAAATTATTATTATGAGACACTTAGAAGAAAATTTACAGATAGAATGCGTCCGCTGGTACGAATTAAAATATCCTAAATTTGGTAAATTGCTTCACGCAAGTCCAAATGGTGGAAAAAGAGACGCCAGAGAAGCTGCAAGATTTAAGGCAATGGGAACTCGTCCAGGATTTCCAGATTTAATACTTCTTTTCCCTGCTTCCGGCTATTCTTACTTAGCTATCGAAATGAAGTCCGAAAAAGGAAAGCAAAGCGAGTATCAAAAACAGTATCAAGATTTGATTGAAAATACTGGCGCTAAATATGTTATTTGCCGTTCGTTTGATGAGTTTCAAAAAGAGATTAAAGATTACTTAAAGTTTTGAATATGAACTATTACGCTACAAAAATAACAGCCATTGACCCAAAAGACGGCGTTTTGAAAACATGGACAGGAATTGATATACCGGCATTATCTTTCGAGGATGCCGAAAAGTACTGCCAAGAAAATGGGCTCGGATATTGCAAGGTAACCGGAAAGATTGTTTCAGTTATTCCGACGGATGAAAAATATAATCCTCTTTTTGATAAGGAGATTGATATGTCGAAGGTTGGTATGAATTGAAATATAATGAATTTGAAAAAGAAAAAAATGAATAATAATTATTTTATTTCAAAATAATTATATTAATTAAAAAATAATTATTTTTGCACTATGAATGACATTGAAATAAATTTTGACATTATCACAAAATTGTCTGATTGTTCAACGATAATAACTGGATCAAACATTGATAAAAATAAGCTCAATAAAAATTTTATAGGTACTCCATATATCGTTGGTGCATCAAATATTAAGAACGGTCAAGTGGTAATTGATACATTTATTGATGAAGCTTTATTAAAAAATCCGGCTATCTCAAAAAAAGGAGATATTATTATTTCAATTGTTGGAACTCTTGGAAAAATTGGAATTAATACAATTGGTCGAGCTGTCTTATCAAAGCATGTTGCAGCTATTAGGCTTAAAAAAGGAATATCAACACAATATGCGTTGGCAATGATTATGCGATCAATTCTCGAACTTGTATCTGATAAAGAAGAAGGAAAATTAGGATTTCAACAAAAATTAGATGTTGATGAATTATTAAAAATCAAATTTGTTTTGCCTTCGCTTATTTTGCAAGAATATGCAGTTTCTCAAATGACTTCAATTGCAAATATTATTTTAGCAATGCATATTCAAAAAGATGACTTGCTTAGTTTTTCAAAAATGATTAAAATAATATCAGAAAGTAAAAATGAGTATAGAAAACAAGCATTAAACTCAAAAAATGCAATAAATAAAATGATCGAAGTAATTCCAACACATAATGACGAATGTTTGGAATTAATAGAAGAATTAAAACATGTAGGAGAAATATTATCAAAAATAGCATAGTATGAAAATAAATGATGAAATAATTAAAATTTTGGCTTCGTCAAAAGTAGATGAAAATAAGTTGTTTTTAACCGAACAACTTGACAGAAATATGTATCAGAAAGTAAATAAAGTACTTACTGCTATCGGTGGAAAATGGAATACCGCTTCAAAGGCACATATTTTCAAATCTGATATTGAAGATATTTTACAGGAAATAATTATAACTGGAGAATATACGGATGCGAAAAAAGATTTTCAATTTTTTCCAACGCCCGAAGAATTAGCAAAGAAAATTGTTTCGATTGCAAATATACAATCGGATGAAAAATGTTTAGAACCATCGGCCGGACACGGAAACATAGCTAAATTAATGCCAAATTGCGACTGTATTGAATTGCTACCTGAAAATAGAGAATATTTACTAAAAAATGGATTCAATTTAATTCACGATGACTTTTTGACTTTTAAATCTGAAAAAGAATATGATGTGATTGTGATGAATCCACCTTTTGCAAAATTTCAAGATGTTATGCATGTAACAAAAGCAATAGAAATAGCAAAACGTTGCGTAGTAGCTATTGTAGGCGCAGGAATATTATTCAGAGATGATAAAAGAAATATTGCTTTTAGAAAACTCGTAAGTGATTATAATGGAAATATTAAATTACTTCCTGAAAATTCATTTAAAGCGTCTGGTACAGAAGTAAGAACTGCTTTAGTAATAATTAATAAATAGGTTATCAAAATGATACAGACATTAAAAATAGAAATTTTCATATCAGAAAGCGAAAAAGATTTGAAAAACGAATATTACAAAAAATTGTATGACTACCGTTATGCAGCAAGAAAAGCAGCAAATATTACGGCGGCTCATCTTTTCATGTTAGATTCGTCAATTCCTTACCTCAATGAAGATGACAAAAATAACTTATCATTTCTCGGAGCAAAAGGAAAAGAAGCATCAAAAGGAAATGCGCCATATGTCGTATTATCAAATGAATTCAAAGGAAAAGTTGATATGAGAATGATTTCATCTGTAATTCAAAGCGTAAAAGGAAATTATTCAAAGGAATTCAAAGAAGTAATGATAGGCAATCGCTCGCTGAGAAGTTATAAAAACAATATTCCGATTCCATTTCAACCGGAAGGAATGATAAATTTTTCAGAAAAAGAATACCTGAACGGAAATGGAGAAAAAAGAAGTGGAATATTTTTTAATATTTATGGGATTCCATTTCAAATGAAATTTGGAAAAGATAGAAGCGGAAATCGCAATGTCGTTCGTAGAATTTTGTCCGGAGAACTAAAAATGAAAACATCAAGTATCCAAATAGTAAAAAAAGAAGGTTGCGAACAAAAGATATTTCTTTTACTGTGTGTCGATATGCCGCAAAAATCTAACAAATTAATAGAAGACAAAAAGATGTTTGTACAGTTAGGAGTTATGCAACCGGCAACCGTCGAGCTTGCTACGGGAATTTTTAACTGCACGCTCGAGAATAACAATGGCATTATTACTGTCTTTGAAATTGGTTCAGCGCAAGAATTTAATTACAAGCGAAGACAGATTTCTGAAGGTTTAAAAAGATTACAGATTGATTGCACGTATAACAAAGGCGGTAACGGCAGAAAAAGAAAGTTGGCTCCATTAGAAAGATACAAAGAAAAAGAAATAAACTATGTAGAACAAAAGGCTCATCTTTATAGCCGTAAAATTGTCGATTTGTCAATTAAAAATCAATGCAGCGAAATTGTATTGATAAATCAGGATAAAAGGGAAGAAAAAGCGAAAAAAGCATCCAAAAAGAAGAATAGCGAATGCGATAATAATGAGCTTACTCAAAAATTCATATTCAGAAATTGGAGTTGGCATGGATTAATTGACAAGATAACTTATAAAGCAAAACAAAATGGAATATCTGTTATTAAACTATAAGATATTTTCGGGCTGGCTGTACAGCCTTATCGTGAGGAATTTTCACTCATGAGATATTTTCAAATTATTATGTATTAAATAATTAAAAAAATCGGATGTTTAAGCATAAGATTTTGAAGGTATTTACAGCTCAGCGTAACGATAAATGCAATCCAAACAGGATGTTTAAGCATAAGATCAAATAATTATTAATTTAAAAAATAAGTAAAATGGAAAATTTAGAATTAGAAAAAGTAGTAAGTCAGAAAATTAACGGAATTCCGATGGAGGAATTTATGGCAAATGCTATTGTAGAATTAGAAGAAAAAGACCTACAATTAGAGTTGGCTAAGCTAAAAAATAGCTATTTTCAACAAATGAACAATAGGCATAAGAATATCATTGATGCTCAACGAGAGAAATTAAAAGAATATGTTCATCAATCACAAACAAATTTATAGAAAATTTAAAAAAACTGGGTTGCTGTAAATCCTAATTGTAAGGAAATAATTCACTTATAAAGTACCTCTTGTTTAAACATACAATTTGAATGGTATATACAGCTTTGAGTAATATTTGTATTATAGTGTAATACTTGTTTAAACATACAATTTGAATGGTATATACAGCTATAAAGGTTTACCGGTAAGCCATTTTTTACTTGTTTAAACATACAATTTAAATGGTATATACAGCCAGCGTTGTTTTTGAATATTTTATACAGCCCTATAAATAAAAGGAGTTTCGAGGATCTGTTTATATTGATATAAATCCGATCCTTTCGTTTTTATTGTAAAATTATTATTTTAATTGAAAAACAATTATCTTTGTAGTATAAATTAATACAATGAGTAAAAAAATAAAAATAAAATTCGACAAAAATAATTTCAATCGACATACAAAAGAAGGGATGAAATTATTTTCCAGAAACAACGACGAAAGTGCTTGAACTTTTGCTAAAATACAACCATAAAGTTGCAATTTTAACAAAAGGTGGAAAACGTTCTTTAAATGATTTAGAGCTACTTAAAAAGTTTGGAAATAGAATAAAAGTAGGTCAGACGCTTACTTTTGAAAACTCCGAACACAGTAAAGTATGGGAAGAAGGAGGAGCTTTTCCGGATGAAAGAATTGAAGCATTAAAAATTTTACACGAAAATGGTATAAAAACTTGGTCTTCATTTGAACCGGTAATAATTCCAGATCAATCACTTAACTTACTTTCAAAAGTAGCAAGCATTGTTGATACGGTTAAGATTGGTAAAATAAACAATTATAACGGAATAAATAAAATAATTAATTGGGCTGATTTTATAAAAAATTCGGTTGAAATTTGCAGACAAAATAATCTGCCATTTTATATTAAAAATGATTTGGCAGCATTTAACAAAGGAACACCTTTGAAAGAAAGCGAACGAAACCAAGATTTTTTAAACTTATAAAATTAATCCATCAAAAAAGATGGCTTTTTTTATGTATGAACGAAAAAAATACTACGAAAAAAAAAATAGTTACTGAAATTGCAGATTGGATTTATGAAAATCCAGAAAAAAAACTTTCAGAAAATATTTCAGTATTTTGCACTAAATTTCAATTTACTGAAAGAACATTTTGGAATTATGTAAAAAAGGCTCAAAAATATAACACAGAACGCATACAAGCGCAAGAAAAGATAAGAGATAAGATATTAGATGACCAAACAAAAGAAGCCGTCAAATCGGCTATAATTGGACGATATGAGCTTTTGAAATTTTATTCAGACGAAATAAATGAATATAAAAAGTTCAAAACAGACAAAGAATATAAGCTAAAAATGGTTGGAAAAGAATTGATTTTACCAACTTTTCAAGATTCAATAAAAGCTGGTCAGGAAATAGCAAAAATTCAGGGTTATTATGCCCAAATAAAATCATCCGAAACAGATAGCAAAGGAAATGATTTGCTAAAGAAAATAAAAGTCACAATGAAATTAAAATGAATACAGAATTTGAAATAGAAATTGACTATGAAAGGCCGGAAGAAGTCATCAATTATAAAAAGCAAAGCGACTTTATCGACGCAGAAGAAAGATTTACAATAATTGAGGCAACCACTAAAGCAGGAAAAACAGTTGGCTGCATAGTTTGGATAATAGAGCAAGCATTAT
>JGI20166J26741_10852225_pt1 | contig 14939 bp, 4 predicted proteins | sample TergutCu122P5_FD_26741 | JGI IMG/M metagenome (IMG submission 26741)
TCCACATCGCTGGCAACGGGTTGTACACAATGCTGGTGACTACACTGAAGGACAGTAAAACTTCGAAACATGTATCTATTTTGTATCATTTGTAAATAAAAAGTTGCCACTATTAAAGTTCCAACCCTCGTACATACCCTACCACTGGTGCCAGAAATGTTCAAAAGTGTGTGAAGATGCGAGTAGTCAGGACAGCTGTTCTTCGAAATAGGCTTAAAAAATTACGGTGGCTGTCGTGAGGAGTGCTTGTTAGAATTTTTTTTTCCCCATGAACTTTCTACATACTTTCTGGATCACAAAACCTTTCTGGTCGTTGGATAAAAGCCGTCCATGGCTAATCAGAGTTGTTTACATTACGGATATCTTGATTCAACTAAACGAAAAAGTGCTGTCGCTTCAACTAAAGGACGTAAATATTGTTAGTGTAGGAGATAGGATTTTACCCTGTCACACAAACTGCAGTTTTGGATCTTGCTTTTTTAGAAAAAAAATAATTTTGCTTCGCAAACTGAAAGACTTACTTTAAAAATTGGGATGGAAACCTGCCCGTGATGTAAGCATCAGCATAAAGGATCGACTCTTTAATGTATATTCAGATACCATAAAACATTTTCCAAACACTAGTGATAATATCTCGATTCACAGAGAGTTCTGTGTAAAATAAAATCCTGTAATCTTTTCTAAGAGCGATTGTGAATACGTCATCTGTAGTACTTCAAACGGTCGTTAATTAAAAGTTTAAAGAAATATGTCAAATTACATTTTCGGTCATGTTATGGTCAAACAATACTGTATCAAGTGTGCATTTAGTTAGCTGACACCATTCGCCAACACAATCATGTACGGCCTTGAGGCAGCAACAAAAAAAAAATAGAGAGACAGCCTTCATGCGGCACCATATTTTAAAATTAAAATCGATTTTCTACCCACGCATAAAACAATGCGTGTAAGATGAAATTAAAATAAAAGTTTGCATGAAAATTCCGAATATGACGTATACATGTTGTTAAGCGTCTTTTTCGAATGCTTGAAATGCCTCTTTCATTCTAAATACATGCAGTTAATAATATAATGACCTCATATCACTTAACATTTATTTATTTATATCCTTACTCATTTACGTCTAGTTTTTGGATTTCATATAAACTTAGTTGTTAGTGGTTTCCCAAATATTTTTCGAGTACAAAAGGTTTTCGTAGCCAGTCTGCTCCTACATAATGTCAGTATTACAATGCCTACTTCACTTGAATTTGGTGAAGAAATTATTACGATTTGTAGACTCTTTTATCGGATATAACCTGAAAGTTTCTGATTGTCGCCATTTTTGCAATCGTTGTCTTACCAACAGCATTTCATGTACCATATACACGCTTATATAACTTATACTTAGCTATTTCCGTACCAAATTTCACATATTTACATTAGTGTTTGGTTATTTATCGCCAAAATAAGGAAAAATAAAGAAAATATTTGTAATATTTGTACATATGCAAATTACCCATCGATAAAATTAAGAAAATGTGGCTTGGCGATATTCTCAAACAGCGTCAGTTTCGTATGATTTTTTTTAAACATAGACTATTTTTTTCAAAATTGAAGATGGACACAAAAGCGCGAAGCGCACAATGAAAATTTTGAACATATAAACCCACTTTATTTCATTTTAGGAAAGAGTGTAGGCTAATAAGTTCATTGCAGCCTGCTCTCAATTTAACTAATTAGTATTTTATTATCTTTTTCGACTGCAAGATCAGTTTCAGTTATCAATGCATATTGGTGCAGTGTTATAGAAACTTTTGACATTAATAATAAAGTCATAGCTTGTTTTATAATATGCTTACATAGGCGTGTGGTGTTTGCAATGGCGACTGTACTTAGTGAAAATTGAATATGTACACTTAACGTGATGAAAAAATTAAATCTTGGCGATTTACGATCGGTAAATTACTGAGAAATATAACTGAAAAAACAAAATAATGCGACACACGGTTACGGTAACAGAGAAAGTAATGGAATCAACATTTCATAAGAATCGGTCTTGTGGTATAATGAATATAGTTACTTTAAAACAAAGTGAATGCAAAACATGGAGTTTATAAAGAACACATTGATTTTAGCAACTGATAAGATTTTAAATGCTTACCAGTATAAATAAACTGTACTTCATAACTAATCAATGCGTGCAGTTTTGGTCAAGAATGGCACGTCACGTCATATAATCTTAATTTTCAGGTCGCTGCAACTTGCATACTTTTTCATGTACCTTTTGTTACTAAAATATACCAATGTCTGATGTTGCTGAATTATTATGCTTTATTCCGACTATTATTTTTCCTGTTATAATGTACATGTTGAATTTCATTGTGTATATTTTTTTCGCCTGTCACTTTTTAACGGAATACTTTTGCCCAGTATCTTTTACGTATGATCCAAGGACAGTGTGTGACGCTTTATTCCTTTCAGGTTTTCTACAACGAACTTTTCAACGACAGTTTGCCATTGAATTGTGGCGATGGAAGTACAAGGAAGACTATTACAATCCGTCTTACGGATGTTATTGTTTACGAATTTGAACACGTGATTGTTACATGGATAATGGTTCGCGGTTGCAGACGGCATTAGCCAGCAGGACCTCCCAATGTGCTCTCCCAGAACACAACGACACTAATCAAACTGTTATGCTTACAAGAATTGTCACCCCATTGAAACTACTGTATGTTGTGAATAAGTGTTATTTTCTGGCCAGAACAGTGTGTGTCGTGCTGCTCAGTCTCCTTGCAATTCTACTCGATGTTGATGTTTGAAGTGATGTATCTCAGTGGAAGTTATTAAGAGCAAAGCTGTTAACATATTTCACTGTGAATTCCGTCGGTTCGTGTGTGTAAAATGAGCTAAGATGCAGTTATATTCAGTTTTCATAAAGTGAATTTTAACAAAATGGATTCCGTTAAAAGCGTTCCATCAAGTTCCACTTCTGCATCCCCGGCATCACCAACGCTGGGGCAACAGAACTACGTCCAAAGTATCGACTTGATCATCAGTGATTATATGGAGAGGCTGGGCACAAGACTCAATATTCTGGAGACGGAGCTAAAATACGCATGGCGAGCGTTGGATCTTCTGTCGCAAGAGTATATCAAGATGTGGGAGCGACTGGAGAAGCTGGAGATCCTCCTTTACGAACAGCAAAGTGTAATCGCTCAGCTTCTCGAATTTTATACAGTAATGGGTACAACAGAGGGTACGGCGGAAGAACAAACAGATATTATCTCGGCATCTGAAGACACGACGACAGCAACAGAGACGACTGAGGATAAGCTGCAACGGACCATGAAGGATTTGATGGAAGATGCAGCTGCAGCTAGTGTCGCAGGACGTAGCGTAGTAGGAGAAGTATCGAATGCTGATATTACTGGGTCATCTTCAAGTGCCGCTGCATTAATATCAGAACTGCAGATAGAGATGGGAATGGGCGAAATGATACATATGCCAGATGAGGCCTTCTATCGCAGTCTGAACAACGCGTATCGTGATGATTTGGGTGGCTCTGAAACAACCGTTCCACCTTCCGTCACTTCTTCACAGCTCGGTATGATCTGGGAAGAGGCCGAGGATGTTGAAGAAAGCACAAATACGGAGGAGGCTAGGGAAGGGTTGGAGCAAGGCGAAGAGACACAAGAAGTATTCAGCGCATTAGACTATAAAGTCTATAGAGGAAACTCGCCGTGTGTCAACGATCAGGACCTTGCTCAACTCACTAGACTGAGTGTAATAGATCAGGTAGCCCTTGAGAAGCTTCAGGAGCTTGACAGGCTCACAACAAAGCTTAAAAAGGATTCGCAAAACCTCAAAGAACTTCAGGACCGTCTTTTGGAATCCCCACAACACCAATATATGAAGGAGAGTAGAGAAAACGAATCCACAACTGAAAGAGTCCTGGCGGAAGAAGCCAACGCCATAGATGAGCAGTTACGTCAGATCTACGCAGAGTCGGAATTAGAAAATTGGAGCTTCTCTAGTTCAGCACGCGGCCCCTCTGAATTGATATTAATAGCAGGTACAACGATATTACCAAGTGGCCTCAACAGCGGTAATAAGTCCCGGCCTAGTTCTCGCCTGTCTACTGACAGTGGAAGTGCCACCACAGACTCAGAGGTAGCGTCAGCATTATCCGGGTTCAGGTCAAATGTATCACCAACTACATCACCTAGACATCGTGCCCTTCTTGATTCATCTAATTCTGTCGATACGTCTGGCATTTTGACTTCACAGACATCCGGAAGACTTGGTTATAATTCTTCAGCCTTGTTGCAAGCTGATATTACATCTTCATCATGTAGCGCTGCGTCTCCTAAAACAATCGCTGATCGGTACGATTTCAATTCATACGCTACAGAATACACTAGCGCACAAGAACTGAAGAATTTTGTAGCCGCTTCTCATTCTTCGGTTCCTCAAACATCACCCGGAATGTATGCAGTGGCGTCCAGTCAGAATTTAAATTCTCCGCCAGCGTTATCGGGATCAAGCATTCGTACGCGACAAGATGGCTATATAGGTGGAGGGGGGAGGTTAGATCTAGACTTTCCAGAAAATAGAACTACGCCTTCTCCGTCCCCAACGAGCCCACCACCACCGGCTCCTCGAGACAGTAGAGATGCCTTTTTGATGCCCGTGGCCGATACTGGGGCCGGTTTAAATATCACTAAAAGTCCTTCAGCACTGCTGGGTGCCTCGGCTACTAGTTCTATGTCAATTACTTCTCCGTCGACTGAACAGCAAGGACGTTTAAGCCCTCGAACCCCACACTCCCCGAAATCACCAAGACTGTCTCCTAAGAATATAGTTAAATCTATGTCTGTTAACATTGGAACAGCTAAATCTGATTCTGGACTTTCTTCCATGAGTGGTTGGTCTAGCGTAGAGAAATCTCCTGTCTCCCCAAAGAGTGTCATTAGTAGTACCAACAAGACACCGACTTCCTCGTCGTACACGTCAGATTCTCTAATTGGTCGTGGACATCAGCATCTACTAGCAACATCACCTATACAATCTCAGATGCATTTTTCTTCCTCGTCATCAGTATCTCCGCAAGAGAGTTGCACGTTTACAACCCTCGCTAACTCAGATTCCTTCCAATACAGTGCTCCTCATTCTCCTCTTCCTTCCCTTCCTCCTAATCTAGTTAATTCCCTTATAACGGGTGAACATCATCTATCGGCTTTCACAACCATAAAATCACCAACGAGTGTGGGAAGCAGTACACCTTCCATAACAGGCGACTTCGCTGGAAACCTCGTCCCGTCACCTGTACCGAGCTCTGAACTTAATACTAGCCCTAGAGGGCGATCTCATCGTGTTCCGAAATCCCCCAGCGCTAGCGTAATTACCGCTTCGGCAACATATGGTGATTTTCTCTATCGTAGTGAACAACCTGCAATTTATTCAGTAGCAGGAAGTAATCGGCAACAATCCTTCACTTCGGTGTATACGAGTGGTACATCAAGTTATGTTCCCAAGTCATCTGGATCAGTGTACCCAGATTTAGTGGAGCCATGCAGCAACAACGAACAACACTCAGCCCAAGGATACCGCTACCAGCTTGAATCCGAACGCGTTACTTCCCGAAGTCACTCTGTTGGTGGCTACCCCTCATCTAGTGCCTCTTTAACTTCTCATTCAAGCAGAAAGAACCTTTCTAGAGGGTATTCTACTGGTTCTGCTCCTCCCAGCAGCAACGGAGTTGCAAACCTAGAGGGATATAAAACCGCCATGTACCGTACAATGTTCCCTACGGGAAACATCACAGATGCTCTGTCTTATTACCCTACCAGCACGCGCTATGATTCGACACCGTCCGGAAACCAATCACGACCTGCCTACAGTCACGGTTCTGCTTGGTTAAGTAGCTCTCAGACGCATACTGACTCCGCAGGTACGAACCAGATAAAACATGAACACACGCCTGCGACAGTTATATCACTAGACAGTGCTCCTACTGCCACAGTAGAATGCGGGTATATGTCGTCACAGTACATGGATGCAAGACGTTACCCACAACATCCATCACAACAACACTACGGTTCACAGCCTGGAATAGAAAGGATTGCTGACTCAGACGAAAGTTATCCTCGAGAACACTCTTGGAGCGAACATTCTGACATGCAGTACTTGGAACATGATCTAAGGAAAAGAAATGTTTCAGATTACCATCAACAATTTCACGACGGGCAATATTATGATCCCAGTGGGGTCATAGTGTCCCAGTCGGGGTATATATCTATTGCTGCTGATATAAAAGACAGTAAATATCCTCAAGACGAGAAGGTGAGTAAGAAAGGTAAACTGAAATCAGCAATGAGCTCTGTGAGCAGTTGGTTGCCTGGTTTGCACCTCAGCAAAAGGCATCGCTCCCATTCCTTACCAGCAGGTGTCCGACGTGAAGACCTTGTACTGTCCAAGGAACATGGAAAGGGGTATATAATGTCACGCGGTAAAAGTCAACCACGTTCAACAACCACACTACCTCGCAAGAAAAAGAAAAATCCGCTCGCCTCTACAATGTCTGGAATCCTCCAAAAAGCCAAACGTCGCAGCCAGCATTCTCAGTCGCTCTCAGATCCAGAACAGTCAGAAACGGAGTGGAGTGGTCGACAGAGTGGGTTTTCCGAAGATAGCGAGGACAGTGTATTTTCTGATGTTCCATCTGATTCGAATATATTTGCCAAAGTAGCTCACAGCTTGCCGAGGCAGCACAGTTTACAGCAGCCGCAGGTTCTGGCAAACACAAGAATGGGACCGAGAAGGGACTCGGATATGGAACAAGTAAACGAAATTCCATATGATGCAGAGCCTGCAGAAGAACGCCCTCTAGATGCGGATCCATCCGCTCTATTTCCAACGGTAGGTGAAGTAAAGAGAGCAGCAACCCAAACAGTGTCCTCAACGAGTGACGAAACGGCATCAAGTGAAAGAATTCAGTTTCCTCCAGTTGCGTTAGGCGGCGCTTCCAGGGAATTTGCCGTATCCCGAGCCTTGGGAAAATATCGTCAGCGTCAGTCTTCCACTATAACTGCAGATGAACAGGCGAACCAAGACGATGTCTGTGGTACTAAGTCTAGCGAGCAAGTTCCTGTTATCGCTACAACAGGTGAAGTTATTCAAGAAGATACATACAATGAACCGACAGCAGAGCCTGTAGTTTGTGAATCAGAAAATGTCATTGCACAAGAGCAACATTCTCGCGTGGAAGAACATTCTAATATTGAAGCAAGCCCCTCTGTGTCCAGTATGCGCAGTTACTCTAGTGGGCGGCATCACACTCCCCGCCAACAACAGAGTTTAGAAATACCGTGGAGCGGGTCTAGAGGTGAGGCTGACGAAGATAGCCGAAGTACCCACTCATGGAGAAGCACATCCCGGGTATCTTCCAGAAGACAAAGCACTGAAGACAGTATAGATAGTGAAGATGAGTGGTACTGTTATGAGCTACGCAAGTTGGAAGAATTAGAGAGACAACAAGACTCGGAACCTATGCAAGAAGAAAACACCGAATGTTTTGAGCCGGATGAAGATGTAAAGGAGCAGATGTCTTTTGTACTCCAGGAGCTAAAGCTGAAAGCCAAAACACGTGAAGGAGTTCTCGATGAAGAAGACTACAACCGTCAGGTGCGAGCAAGGTCTGCAGGATCGAAGATGCGGTGGGAAGATGTTCAACATGACGTTGGTGAAAAGCAAAATGAATTGCAATCCATCTCAGACCAAGCACCGCAAGTGCCTGTGACAGAGGAACCAAAGAAAACAGGTGCCATTAGGCTTAGAGACGAAGATGAGTCCTCATCAGGAGAAACGAGTGGCCCCGATAGTCCGCATCAGAGTATGGATGAAATGGAAGTTGACGAGGAAGAAGAGGCCGCAATGGAAGCGGAATTGGCGAGATCTATGAGGAGTTCGAGCGGCTCCACCCTTCGTCATGGAGAGAAACTCCTTCAAGGTTCAGACTCGCTGAGCAGGGAGGGATCATTAAGTGTTCCTCCAAGTGAGATGTCGATAAGTATACCAGTCAGCGACGGCTGGGACACCGAAGAAACAGCTACAGTACGCGAAGGTTCCGTAAGTGTTGCGGCCAGCGACGTTTGGGAAGGGGAAGGCGAAGCAGAATACGTAGCTGGTAGCGAACTCCGAGAAGGTGCAGAGAGCTCTGCGTCGTCTGTACCCAAGTTCAAAATCGAAACTGACAGTGTCAGCACAGTCAAAGAAGATATCACGACCAAAGACAGCGGACCCGCCAGCAGCAAGTGGAAATTGCTCAAAGCTTTGAAAGAGAGAAAAGCGGAAGAAAAGATTCAAGAAGCTGCAACGGCAACGGCAGCGGCGGAAGCAAGAGCGAGCGCGGCCGGGGTAGGTATAAAAACAGTGAGTTAAATTAGGCTCTGGTGAAATTTTAACCTACCTGACTTGCTAAACTCTTTGTGATATTTCTATTATGCTAATATAATTTTAATTGTTCCATTCTGTAACTTGCACATCGCTAACACCTTTCAGGGAACACAGTTTCCTTATAACAAGTGTTTTTACCTGGGTCCGATACTTAAACGAATTTCGTTTTGACCATTCGTGTTGTATTTGCTATGAATCTTACCTCTGTGAAACAAAGATAATGTAATTTTGATTATTAATTTGCACTCTTTTTACTGCAAACAGTGAGTTTTGGAGGGCACGTGCATACGTACATTCAAGAGCCATACATGGACTAGCTCAGGGTAGATAACGCTTAATTTTTGTCACTCAAATGACTCACGTGTTATTTCTAGATGTAAAATGTTTGAATTTGGCACTTTATACAGGGATATGTAATTACCAAAATATCGCGCAATGATATTCTTTCGCGCACTTTGTTGTTACAGTACTTGAAATAAAAATGTACACGTGCATAATGTACAAATATTCCTGTAAACAAGGAATGTGGTTAATCATAACAGCATTATAGTGGATTATTAGAACAAAACTTTCTTTGAATTCCCACGAGTTCAACAAGTGGAAAGCTGTTGAATTATTTTACCTTGTTCTCAAGTGAAATTAAACGCCGTAGCTTAGAGGTGGACTATATTACAATAACACATGTAACACGTGGTATTGTTCACTGGATTAACAACACAGTAGAGTTCTTCACGTGTTTCACTCTCTGTATGAGAAGGTACCGAAAGGGCGGACAGAAGTGTCGGCTTAAATGAAACGCAGTAATTTCCATGTGGATTTTTTTTAGATTTGTTTTTGAATACATTTCGTGTCATCCTGTATCATATTTATAATGGCGAAAACCCATGCAGTTCATAGTGTCTTGTATGTTTCATGCACCTTACTTACTCTTTTATAACAAATAAATAATTAAATAAAACCTGCGCTTACATTGATTGATAAGAATATAAAGAACACCTTGTGTAGTCACACGTGAATACTACGTAAATTGCCTCTGCTGTGCAAGGAATGCAGAAGTTTTTCAAGATATTCTAAAGAGTTTTCTTCTACTCGGCCTATTATTACTGTATTCTTTCTCTGTGTCACTTGTTAACAATTTTCGCAAGAGAAGCTGTCGCATCAAACTGAACGAACACAAGTGACGAGCTTAATCTGCTGCAGAAAAAATCTTCCTCGATTTGCCGTGCACGAAGTTGACTACAACACTCTGATATGTGTGTAGAGTGATAGCGTCATCCTGAATTGTATTTGTATAGTACAAAGTTTCATTTAATCTGAGCAAAAGAAAAAAATACACGTCTATCCGCCCCATCGATTCTCTATCCTTGTTGTAATTGTCAGTGCCCATGTTGTAAGTCTAGGCAGTCAGATTCTGCGACTGTATTTGTAAGTATCAAAGAAGTGTCACGGTTTCTGAGACCTGTACTGTACTGTATATTACTGCTAACTTTTCCGCTGCACCCAGTATGCACTATACGTAAATTGGCACACTTAGACCTAAGTCACTCAGAACCATTCCGCGTCTGCTCAGCGGAATAACGAAGTGGAGTTTTAAAGTAATGTATTTCTATGCTGTTATGTTTAATTACCTAGAATTATATTTCCACATCGAAAAAAAAAATTCAAAATAAGCATGGCGCAAGAATTCAACTTTGTTTTTTTTTTTTGGTTCAAAATACTGTGAATCTTGATATTATTAAATTGTAAAATACTGTGAAAATTCGTACTTAATAAGCAAACAATTGTTATTCGGATGTATTTACAACTGACGTACAATTCTCATAAGCTACTACATACAATTTTGAATATTAATCGTGTTATAAATAGTACTAGACGTTAGTGCTAGCATAAAAATGTGTAGTTGCCATAACGCAATAAAATGTAATGTATTAATCCATAGAAAAATATGTTGATATTATACAAGCAGTACAACATAAGCAATAAACCTATGTTATCAGTATTGAAAATGTTAGAGATAAGTTCAACTGTTAGGCACCGAATGTAGCTTGCATGTACTCAAGGAAGCTAAATTTGCACCATGCCATTATGTCTAGTTATTCACACTATTGTAGAAGGCCTTATAATAGTCGTTAATAGAACCACACCTAAGTCCCTGAACTTAAAAGGATTTTTGGTCCTATCAGTAAAGTTAAAAAAGAAATAGTGCAGTTCACCTAATCATTTACTGTACTTCAGTTACGTTATTTATTTATGAGTAAAGCTATAAGAGAGCAGTGTACTTTTGTGAAGAAATTAGCACAGTGGGCTATTATAGTAGCAGAGCATCTGTATAATGCTTAACCATGTTTTATAAGTTGCTTTAAGACTGTCCAAATTTCTTCCCGATTAATTTTTGTAACAAATTTTCGCATGGAAGTGAAGAGCTTTCTCCCGTGTTAGATCCGTGACTTTATCGCTGTAGGCACAAATACTGGATTACTTGATTCAGTAAAGTCATTCTTATCCTCGTTTCGTCTTTGACGTGGGTATCACATATAAATATAGCTTTACAAAAAAATAAGTCACGTGTGTCTTTGTACGTTCCAAATCTGCTTAAAGTATTTCCACATAAACCCTCAGTTCACATATAGAGACAACATAACTCTTTCCTTGTATACTGTCTAGAATATAGTTACCTACTATGTAATTAATGCCCTGAACACAAAATACTCCGCGTGAATGTAACAAGGGATATTGTGTACCACTCTTTCTTATATAGGCCTGTTACTTTGTGGAGTACTTAAATTCTAGATGGAAGAGTTTTTGTTAACATAGTTCTTTAGGATTAATAGCTGACTGCAGAAGCAATGTATGTATCATTAGCGAAATCCAGACTATGTATGTGTAAGTAGAAATATTACGTGTTTGTCTCTTGGAGAATCGTAAACTGCGACTATGTTCGCGGTGGACAGTTATGCATAAATTGAAATTCACGAAAATATCATGAGCTTGCCATTTAAGCTTCATGAATGAGTTCAGTGTGTAGTGAAAGGTAACCATGCTGTATCCCACACTCAATTCCCTGTTTGCACAAACAACCTGAATATTAAATTGCAATGTAGCACTTCAGTGTGTGTTTCTAATAGTTTTCTCCTACGTACTGATAGGGATTTCTTCGGCCTATAACGCACATAGTCTTCCTACTACTGAGTACTTCCTTTATGCCATAAAATATAATCCGTTACGTGAAGAATCTGGTCCTGAGTCGATTTATTTTCTTGTTCATATTTGTCTGTTTCCATTTGATTGATATCCAAATAGTTACGGCGAAGAATGGCTTACTTAATTATTTTTCTAATTTCATCTTGTGTTCAACAGTCAGCAGGAAAACATTTATCGTCATTATTTGTCATCTGAGGGATCACATGTCTTGAAAATTTTGACGCAATGTCTGATTATAATACGCTTCAAATTGGAGTCCCGTGTGAAAAAGAATGTAACCGATAGTTTTCTACTATTGTGCACGTCATTCTATCGACAGCTGTTGATTATGTTTGGGACCAGTTTGATTCTGCGATTAATGATGGTAACTCTCCTAACTTAATGAGTGAACTGGTAAAATTATTTTTATTTTTTATTTTATGAAATATTGCACTTTTGAATTTTGTGGACTGCATTAGGGTAAGATACACAAAACCTTAATAACCAGCTTCAAGTCTTCCTAATATATTCCACAAAAAAACTGTTTTGTACAACTTGAGATTAATGTATTACAATGTATTTTGAACTGTTGTAGGTAACTTCCATGAGTTGTAAATGCGTTTCATGTACAGTTACATGTTTAAAATACATTAGACGCACACTGTGTTGTGTCTGGTGTGGCGTACATATCAGCATATAATATTATTGTTGTTTATATACATATATATGTCATGTATTTTTTTTCTCATTGATGTAATTTATTTGTGTGTATATTTGTAATAATAATGTACGATAAGACATTGCAGCACAAATGTGTATGGCTAGAAAATTCAGGTTCCGTGTCAGTTCCTGCTCCTGTTTCAGGCCTAATGTCGCTTGAAGCAACTTTGTTCATCACATGTCCGTCAAACAAATAGAATCGAAAATTAAAAGACAATGGTCTACATAAGGCTTCCGGTTCCTGACTTTTCTATAATACTGTACTTCATATTTTGTACGTTATATTACTAGAATGTAAACTTGTTATGTTATTGTTATTCTAAAATATTTTGTTTATATTGTTATTTTTATTGTTTATTGAAAAACTGTATTTGTATTTATAATATTTTAAATAGATATTTATTAATTTATTATTTCTTTTTGTTTCTTTTTTAGAGTGGCGGAGGTGCAGGGGGCGAAAGTGGAGGTCGTCCGAATGGGTAAGTTTTAATTAACAATTAAAAGGACGCTTTGTGTAGCGATCACGTCCTTCCAGTCTTCGTCCATCCGTCCGTCTGTCCGTGACTAGTACCAGTGCCTAAACCGTCCGTCATATTTTAATGAAATTCCTTATGGGAAATTTTTAAATAATGTTTTTGAACAGTGGTGGGGGAGTTTCATGAAAAGTGTTGCCGTGACAGTCGTACTGTACTGAAGGAAAACTGAATTTACCGCTTTACTTCCCATAATTCTTGTGTGACTTCGGTGAAATTTTGACAGGAGCTTGCGCTAGAATGGCGTGGAGTATTTTTTGAGTTTCATGACAATAGATACGGTTGCAGTCGAACTTTATCTGTGGACTTAAATAAAATTTCGTCTCTGTTTTCTCCATGTTTCATCCCAATTGGATAAGCTTCGCTACATTAAACACCGAAAACGATTTGCTTATTAATTGTGAGTTCTGTGGTAATCTTCCCAGTGAAAGCCGCTTTACTTACTCACGTAAATTAATTTTTAACCTGCTCTCCATATTTATTGTCCGATTTTTGTGAAATTTGGTATAATAAATTTACGCTTAATGTTGTTCATCATTTACTAGTTCCTTAAAAATCCCATACTCTTCTAATGGGTGTCACTGACATTACATTATCCACTGCATGAGAAGGTGAAAATAATATTTCACATGTATAAATTTAAAAATTGCTAACATTTCTGCCTTTACATTTAGTTGTATTTAACGCGTTTTCAAGTGTATTCAAAGTTCAATATGTTACCGAAATAAATATGGCGGTAGAATTATTTGTGGATTACCCTTCTATATCTTTCATATTGTGGCAGTTTTGGGAGTCTATATATATTGCACGTATTACATACGTAATTTCTGACAAAATGGTGAATGAGTAATCCTTACAATAAATAACGTACCATTAGTTCCGCAGATACATAAATCATAAACGTTTATTAAAAAGTAAATCAAATGTAATTTATGAAGTTCCGCCCATTTATCTAACGGTATTATTGATTCTGTGGCTTATATATTATAAGCATTCATAACCTTTCACCTTTCTTTCTCATTGGCCATGTAATTATAGTCAGGTCATTTGCGATAGGTCGCTTTGGAGCGGCTGAAATACATGTAACGAAGTGTAGATTACAACGAAAGAGAATGAGATCCTTCTATTCGGATGTGTTTTACAGCAGACAGTTGTAATCCAAGCTTTCTTGCAGTTGATTAGAGGAAGACAAATGGTAACTTAGCAACGGACAGAACTTGTGTATAGAGAAACTACAAAATTGAATTTGTAAGGTAAATAAAAGGCTTATAGTGAATTGTCTGGGAGCAAGATAAATAAAATATTCAGATTACGTAAGCACGTATGCATACACAATCAGTGTCTTTTATTTTTGTTCTGGTTCTGGATGACCCGCAGTAGGGAATGGTGTGTCGGCATCCTGGCATCAAAATACAGTGTTTGCGTTGGGGGTATACAAAATAATACACTTGTTTAAATTTGTCTTCTCTTAAAAATACATACTATGTCAGACACAAAAAGTTGCATCACCATGAGTCAAACTGCTGTCATTCGGATGTAACCCCGCTTTCTGTCGACTCGTATTTGTACTGTATGAAGTACAGTGGTAGTCCCATTTACAGCGTGTCCCTCATCACACGCACACGGACGGTCCTCGAAATACTGCAAGATGAAAACAGCCTGCATACACGGAGAAAAACTGCGAATGTATCGAATAAGCAATAGTGGGCAAACAAGAGAGGAATTCCAGCCTGAAGTTTAGGAGGATGGCTGGAACTTCTTCCTGTGACTAACTATCAGTTTGCGAAATCTTACGCAAGGGTTCTAAAAACGTATTAATTTTGGAAACGTTGTAGACTTTGTAATTAAGTTTCGGGGTTCAATAGAAGAAGGAAAATTTCTTCACTTCTTACCGCTTGTAATACGAACTTTTACATTTTTTAGTTAATGCAAGTTTCGCATTCAACACGATCCTGTTGTAATTACACTTTTTTTTTCTCCTGGCGTTACAACCCCCAATGGGGGTTGTATTTTACAGCCCTCTAGTGGGCTTTAGCCTCCTCGCTTACGAGGTTTCTTGATCACATA
>JGI20166J26741_10853336_pt1 | contig 14931 bp, 7 predicted proteins | sample TergutCu122P5_FD_26741 | JGI IMG/M metagenome (IMG submission 26741)
ACAGCGTCGAGACACCAACCCCGCCAAAGATGAAGTCACGGGGACCGCAGAAAAAAGCCACCAAGCCACAACCCGCAAAATGATTTATATCAAACAAACCATCAGCCCCAAAAAGGCACAGGAGGCACGAAAATAAAACCTTTTCGCGTCTTTTGCGCTTCTTTGCGGCTAAAGATAAAATTTTCTAATCCAAACTCCGAACCAACTGTAAACTGTAAACCATAAACTGTAAACTCATTCTGTATCACCATGAACACACCAACCAAAAAACTAATCCTCATTATCGCGGCCCTGCTATCCGGCATGGCCCTTATGTCCTCCTGCTCCAAGAATACTGAAGCGGCTAAAGCCGAGAAAGCGGCGAAAGCAAAGCAGCAGGCGGTGGAACAAGCGGCAAAAAAAGCCAAAAAAATATCCCAAGCAGCCGCGGCCACCACGGCTTTCTCTGACGGAAAAAATTCCCTGAATGCCGCGAGGGATGGCCAGTATGTCACTCTCAACTGGCAGATCGACCCGACAATTGGCAAAATCCAGAAAATTGACATTTGGAGAAGCCCGACAGGCACGGGAAAACGCACCAAAGTGGCCGACTTGGATATCCAAGTGACCAGCCACAAGGACTGCCTGCCGAACGCCGATGCGTTTTGGTATTGGGTCAGGATACATACGACGGACGCCAAAAACCAGGACCTTGGCCCGGTCAAGGTGGAAGCTGACAAAGCCGGGGCGTCCCATTACATTAATGTGGTGGACAACTATAAGGCGAGTGTCACCAGAACCCTGGAGCTGGCGACGCTCACATGGGATTTCCCCGCGGGTGAATACAAGGCAATAAATATTACGCGCAGCAAGCGTCCCGTGGAGCCGTCGATGGGCACTCCTGGCGCGTCGGTATTGACGACTTTGGCGGCGAAATCGCAAAGCACCGATGCGTTGCCTGATGCCAATACCGAATACTGGTATTCATTCCAAATCATCCTGAAATCCGGCGCCATCGTCTACAAAGGCCCGATCAAGGCTGAATACGTGGGCAGCCGGACAAAAAAGAGCAGGGGAAACTAGAAAATCCAAAAATCGGGAGACTGATTTATTTGGCCGCAAAAAGGCACACAAAGCACAAAAAACAACCAAATCAACCAAACCAAAAAATCAGCAACCACTAATCCACACTAATCCGCACTAATAAAACCAAAAACATTAGCGTCCATTAGTGTCCATTAGTGGTTCAACAAATGTCTTCTTTTTTGTGCCTTTTGCGCCTCTTTGCGACCAACAAGATTAAACTTAAACTCTAAACTTAAACTGCCGCGCCAGCGGTCTAATCATCATGAAAATCCGAACCAATGCCCGTATACTGATGAGTTTGGCACTCGCCTGCCTGTTTGCGTCCCCATGCGCCACGGGCCGTGCGCAATCCGTGATAACGCCAATGATGACCAGCAACACCACGCCCGCGCCATTTTCCATAACCACAACCAGCGAATATCCCGGCGGAGGTTACAGTGGCTATAGCGCATTCAACCGATCCTTCTCAGACTATGGCTGGGTTACCGCGCCGGGCAGTTTTGCCGCCCCCGATTACACCGGTTCCCAAAGCATGACCATATATTTGGGATCTCGTTATACGATCAGCAAATATTCGCTTTTCAAAAGTAGTGATATGTATCTTTCCCCGGTTGACTGGAACGTTTCCGTATCCGATGATGGAAAGAGTTTTAAAGTCGTAGACACGCAAACAGGCATGGGTCCCAATCTGTTATGCACTTTTACGATACCAACGCCGAAACCCGGATCTTATGTAAGAATAACCATCACGCGCGCGCGAAAGGATATCGCGGGACTCGGAGAAATTTTCTTCTACAGCACAACCGATAATGCCACCTTTATTGCACAGGCCGTCCCTTCCATCATGTTGCCGGGACAAACCAGCACCGTCTCCGTGACCTTGCAAAATACTGGAACTACCACATGGATGGGCAATCCAACATGGGACGGCGTCAGTGCGCCGAAGCCTTACAGGCTCGGCACCAAAAACGCCAATAACTGGGGAATAGCTCCCGGAGGCGGATCTGCCGGAAGCAATACCGCAAGGGTCGACGTCAATGCCCCTGTTGCCCCGGGGCAATTGCAGACGTTTACCTTCCATATAACTGCGCCAACCACGCCTGGCACTTACGACTTCCAATGGCAAATGGTTCAGGAGCAAGCCGAATGGTTTGGTGCCGCCTCGCCCAAAGTAAGTATTGTAGTCAAAAACCCGGTAAATATCAATGTCAGTGAGGAAGACCCTGGCGAGTTGGGATACTATATTGATTGGGACGCTTTGCTGGGCGCTTTGGAAAATTTATTTGGCGTGGACAATTTGGACGGGGGCGATTTGGACGGGGGTGGCTTTGGCGGGGACGGTGACAACATTTATGGCGCTATTAATTCCAAGAAATCAAAGGGCGGCGGAAACCCTGGGAACGGTGGAAATAACGGAGGCGGAAACAACGGAGGCGAAAATCCTGCGACAGGCGACGTTGAAGCGGACCCTAAAGAAGCGTGTCAGTGCGGCGAGTATTGTTATGACGGTTGCGATTGCGGCTGTGAAGACGATGCCAAATGCGAGTGCGTGTATGGCGGTAAAGGTTGCTATGGAGATTGTGGCGACGACTGCGACTGTGCGGACATGTGCTCATGCGTGGACGGCGATCCTGATTGCTATCTGGAGTGCGGCAACTGCGGTTGCGCATACGAGGGTGATTGCTACTGTTACGATGAATCAGATGATTGCGGAGGAACATCATTAGGATGCGGTGGTGGCTGCGAATGCGAGCGCCACGATGGAGGCTATTACTCGTATGACTGCGACTGCGGTGACTATTGCCGTGATGATTGTGACTGCGGCTGTGAGGAAGGCTGCGCCGAATGCGAAGTGGATGGGGATCCTTGCGATGGCTCGTGCGAGGGCTGCGACTGCACATGCGCCTGCGAGGAAGGGGATATTTGCAACGGCGAGTGTGGCGGTTGCGAGTGTCCGGAGGATGAAGGTGGAAAGTGCGATGCGTGTGGTAATGACTGCGATTGTGAGGAGTGCACATGCTGTGAACAAGAGGGAGAGGGGACAAATCCCTTCACGCTTGATGGTAATGTCAGCCGCGAGGTAGCCGATCTGCGTATGACTGGTAGTGAGCCGCTTGCATGGATTCGCTATAACAATAGTAAGCCCCGAGGGATTACTTCCGTGTTTGGGCAGGGTGCGTCATGGCGCCACAACTGGCAGTATGAATTAAAAGCTATCAGTAGCGGGAAAAGCGAGATGCTTCGTTTCATCACCCCGTCGGGCATGAGGCGCAGTTTTCGGCAACAGAAGGACGGCGCCTTCACCACGACCAGCGAACGTTATCCGGAGAAGGCATGCATAGCCGGTAATTGCATAGAAATTACCACGAGTGAGGAGAACACGCTACTGTTTGAGCCGGTGGACACTGCCGACACAAGCAAGCAGGCCACCGACAAGATTTATCGCGTGGTCACGCTCACGAATAAAGACGGTCTTGTGACACACTTCGATTACGATAGCAACGGCCTGTTGCAGCACATCACCAATGAGGCGGACAACCAAATCACAATTTACTATGAGCAGTTCGGTGGCCAGCCCTGCATCAGCAGGGTCGAAACAAACGATGGTCGCGCGGTTGACTATGAATATAAAAATATAAGTAACTCGGGTTTCCAGTCCGTGGTTGTGAGTGGCACGGGCAGCTTGCCCGTGAGTTCCGTCAGCGCTGGCTCACAGCCCGCGAATCCGAGCAAATCACGGCAATACTCCACCCTCGCCCGCGTCTACTACGGCGACGACACAAGCGCCGAATATAGATACGCTTTTATCACCAAGGGCCACGCCCCGCTACTTGTGGAAGCAGACGATCCGCGATACGAAGGCCGTGCCAAGCTGATAGGCTATCGTTACCAGAAAGGGAAAAAATATGCACATGGCACTATTCACGAGGAATATAATCCCGTCACGGGGCAGGCTTATGCGTCGCTTGAGTTTGATACTTTCGACACGGAAAAACGCACCGTGAGTTACACGGACGATCGCATCATCACCTATCGCGTGCCCAAGACCACCAACGGCCGTCCCATTGAACGCGTTGACTCGATCGGACGCAAGAGTGCATGGAGCTACAGCAACGAAGGTGCTGGATCGCTGGTAGAGAAGACCCTTGCAGACGGAACAAACGTCAAATACACACGCGACAATAAAGGAAGAGTCATTGGCAAAGTGCATAACAACGGTCTTGTCGTTGACACCGAGCGCGACAACAACGGAAAAGTTGTCAAGACCAAGGACAATCGCGGGCACTCTTCTGAGTATATCCGCGATTCCAAGGGCCGCGTCACCAAAATCACCAAAACCAATTCCGGCAACCCCGACGGTAATAACGGCGGATCGAATTCCGCCAATTCCGGCAACGGCAATACCAGTCCCAGCAGCGGCAACCCGCACGGCACGCCACCGGGCCAAGCCAAGAAAGAAGCGTTCTCCTACGATGCCGCCGGACGCCTCCTGCGCCAAGACTTTGACGACGGCACCTTTGAGGAGTTCACGCGAGACAATAAAGGAAATGCTCTCGCGAAACGCGACCGTAAAGGCGGTATACACCAATACACTTATGCGCAGCGCGGCCTCGTCGCCTCGGAAACCGGTCCCGCCGACCAGACCACCAGTTACACCTACAACACCCACGGACAACTCGCCTCGCGCACTGATGCACTTGGTCACGTCACTACTTGGGAGCGCAACGAACGCGGCCTCGTCACCAAGCAGACAAACCCCGATGGCACCACACACCTGTTTGCCTATGACAAATACGGACGTAAGATCAGCGAAACCGACGAGCTTAACCGCACCGCCTCTTGGGAATACGACCGTCTTGGACGCTTGACGCGCCAAAACAATTTTGCCGGTGACCTCACTCGTTTCGACTACACGGAAACCCCAGGAGGCTGTAGCACTTGCTCGCTGGTTTCCAACCCCACGCGAATCGAGCACCCAGATGGACGCATCGACGAAATGTTATATGATTCCGAGGGTCGCATGCTCATGAAAGCCGTCGCTGTCGGCACCGCGCAAATGGCGGTCACGCTGTTTGCCTACGATGAAGCCGACAACCTCGTCCAGCAAACCAACCCCGATGGGGGCGTCATTAGAAACACCTACGACATCGACAAAAACCGCCTCACCACCACCGACGCCCTTGGTCGCACCACCACATGGACGTATGACTTCGACGGCAACATACTCTCCAAAACCGACCCCTCCGGACGCACCACCGATTATGCCTACGACGCCGACAACAACCTCATCTACACCGTGGCTCCCGACGGCACGGAAACGACTTTTGAATACGACGCAGCTAAACGCCGCACCAGCAATACCGACGCTCTCGGCAACACCACGCTATGGAATTATAATGGTGTCGGAAATTTGGCTTCGGTCATTGACGCCGCCGGTGGCAAAACAGACTACATCTACGATAAAGCCAACCGTCTAACCCGCACCAAACTCCCGGACAACACAACCCAGACACGGACCTACAACGCCCTCGGTCAACCCGCCCAAACCACCACCCCCGACGGATTGGAAACAACCAACGAATATGATGTTATGGGACGTGTTATCGCTGTCATAAGCAAACCTGTTTCTGGGCATCCAACTTCAAACTTAAGCTACACCTATGATGAGGCAGGACGCCGCACAAGCATGACCGATGCGCTCAACCGCACTACCACCTTCGAATACAATGCTCGTAATCAAATCACGGATGTAACATACCCCGATGGCACACGGCTACAAAACGAATACGATGGTAATTCCGGTCGCCTTATTTCAACAATTGACCAGATCGGTCACGCCACACGTTACACTTACTCTGCGCGTGGTGACATAGCTACCCTCACCGACGCCAATGGCAATACCTATATTTTTGACTACGATACCATGCGTCGCAAAACAGCAGTTACTTATCCTGACGATACAAAGGAGCAATGGACATACAATCTTGGAGGGCGACTCGCCACCCACACCACTCGTGCAGGCCAGGTAAAAACGATTACCTACAACCTCGACGGCAAGCCGCTCACAGAAACATGGCAGCCCGCTGGCTGTGCCCCGGATGTCACATACACCTACGACGAAACCACAGGCCGCCTTGCCAGCATCGACAATGGCAATACTTTGCTCACCTACACATACGATAAATTAGGGCGCGTCACTTCCGAAACCACCACAATCAACTCCCTGTTGGTCAACGTCCCTCCGCACATCGTCACCTACCGCTACGACGCCCTTGGACGTAAAGCTGGCCTCACCTATCCCGACGGCACCCAAGTCACCTACACCTACGACGCCCAAGGAAGAATTACCGAGGTCTATAACGGCAGCAACAAACCCCTCGCCACCTATGCCTACGACGCTTTCGGACGCCGATCCAAACTCACCCGTGACAACGGTGTTGTCACCAGCTACACCTATGACGCAGCCAGCCAAATGCTTGCCATCAACCACCTCGACAAGAGCAACAAAACCCTTGCCTTTGCCACTTACCAATACAACAACATGGGCCGCCGCACCAGCATGACCCGCGAAAACCTCCAAACCGATTACTACCGCTACGACGCCACCGGCCAGCTAACCGGCGTGGAGTATGGCGTCGGCGGCGACACGCAAACCCCGACCGGTAACAACGGCAACGGCAAAGGCAACAACGGCAAGGGCAACGGAAGTGGCACGGGCAGCCTGCCCGTGAGTGGCATGGGCAGCCTGCCCATGTCCGAATCCTTCACCTACGACCCCCTCGGTAACAGAATAGAACACGCCACCATCGCCCCCGACAGCACCCCCGAACTCGAACAATACGAAACCAACGAACTCAATCAATACACGAACATCACCCAATCTGGGAGCGCCGAGATTCCTCTCGGCACCACCCCTCAAACCCACGACGCCAACGGCAATCTGACCGACGACGGTAAACAAATCTACCGCTACGACGCCCAAAACCGCCTCATTGAAGTGGAATCCGACACAGTTAAAGCCGTTTTTTCCTACGACGCTCGAAACCGCTGTGTCGTGCGCCAGTATTATACTCCGGGAACCAATGGCGACATGATTCCCAATGACACCGCTTCCGTCATAATGACCTATGATACAGACTGGAATATTCTTTCAGATCACACCCTGTCCGGCAGTTGGGTAGCGGACTATATTCATAGCGACGCTGTTGATGAAATCCTTGCCCAAGTTCGCGCTTCAGGGCAGGTTTATCCACTAAGCGATGCGCTTGGCAGCACTCTAATGCTCGCCGACCAAAATGGCACTAGTGTTGGAAGTTACTATTATAGTGTCTTTGGACGACTGGTGGGCACAGTCGGGGATTACCGGTATCTCTACACAGGTCGCGAATGGTTGCGCCTGATCGGGCAGAATGAACACAGAAACCGCTATTATTCCCCCAATCTTGGCCGGTGGAACAGCACGGACCCATTGCGACACAAGGCAGACATAAATCTCTACCGGGCATTCAACAATAATCCGCCCAATCTTCACGACGCGCAAGGACTATTTAATGATGGACAAAGTGGTGGACCTGAGGCAGATCCAAGCTCCCCCTATAGGGGGCACAGTGACTTCTATGGAAGTATAGATAACGGTGGCTGCTTTGATTATACCGCTGAGGACCATGATCCAGCTACAAAACCGACCCCTGGAGGAAATCCCGCTTTACATTTCCAAAATTATGGTAAATCATTAGGCGAGGTTCAAGCGGCTATTGATAGTTGCCGAGTCGATTTATTTGAGCGGGCTATGCATAGGCTACAAGATTTTTATAGTCACTGGAAAAAGGGATACAGATGGCAACCATGTCACTTTAAATACGGACATGCTGTGGCGAACTTGATAGCAGGACTAACTGGAGGGTTGACTCCTGATCAAGATGACGATGCGTGGAAAGAGGCAGAAGCGAAAACCAAAGAACTAGTCGATGACTTTGTCGGCAATTGTCGTGAAGCCCTGGACAACATTGATTGCAGCTTATAACAATTTGTATATTATCCGCTTATTCGAATAAAACCACATCGTCGCGATTTATTCAATCATTTAAAAAGACTTTCCATTAACATGCAGAAAATTTACAAAAAACTAGTATTTTTATGAAAAGCATTTTTATCATATTATCTATAGTTATAGTTTTAATGCTTGCGCCGCTTGCTGGCTATTCATCGCCGGACATCACACTCATCAATACGAAAACAGGCAAGCGCTGTTCACCGCCCTACTCGACATTCCGTCAGTCGATCGTGGACATCAACACAGAATCACGCCAATTTAGCACATTAAAAAAGAAAAATAATATCCTAAAAAATGACACGCTAGTATACACGACATATGATGAAAATTGTCGTAAACTTAAGGAGCAAACATTACCCATGTTTTTAGAAAGTTGCGACCCAGGAGGTCCGGATAAAACCTTTACTATAAGAAACAGCAATTTTGCTTACACTAAAATTGTAAAACAAAAAAATGATGAAGATCGAACAAAAGAGCTTCATTTGTATGATATGGTAGCCATGAAGGACAGAATTGTTGCGCCTAATTTTACGTTGCGGGGATATAAAGAGGTTTCGTTTATGCAATGGATTTCCAATGACGAGATCATATTAATTCACGGGAATATTTTCATCATAAATATAGTTTCAGGCGAACAAAGAAATATTTACTGTGAGGAGGAATTGAGTATGCCCAGGGTTGCATTGTCACCTGATTGCACAAGACTAGCGTTTACGGCAACAGGAGAGCGCCGGAATACAGTAATCAAGATACTGGCACTTGACTCAGGGAAAATAATAGCGACAATTGGTTCCGAAACAGGCACAAGAAAGCAACTACCTCGGTGGAGCCTCGATGGCAGAGAGCTTGCCTATGTGGATGGCAAGCAGATGAAAGTCTATTATATTGATGGCGGACGGGAAAAAATCCTGAAAACACTACCTCCTGATTATCTTTATTATGATTTAGTATTCGGCAAGGATATCATAGGCTATACTGACGGAAATATAAATAAACCTGAAGCTAGAAAAACTTTCCATATTATCAATGCTAAAACTGGCAAACCGTTAAAGAATATAACATTGGCATTTACCGGAGATATCTGGTTGCTCGATAACGATTGCACATTTATCTGCGAGACAGGAACTTAGCCGTGACTACCCCCCCTGAACTTAATCTTTTTCATCCACCACCACCATGAAAACACGCACACCAACAATACTCGCCGCGCTGACTTTCAGCGCCGCTCTCGCCATCGCCGCAATCGCACAGGTTGCCGGCTCCAATGACAGCACCACCAACAACGCCTCAAAAGCCAACTGCTGCGGTCTTCCGTCATGCCCCATGCTTGCCGGAGGCTCTTGTCCCATGTCAACCAGCGGCTCCTGCGCCATGCTTAACGGAGGCTCCTGCCCGATGACCACCAGCGGCTCTTGCGCGATGCTCAACGACGGCAAATGCCCCGTCATGCAGAATGATGCAGCCCCCGCCGCCAAAGCCAAGCCGGTTCGCAAAGCAAAACCAGCCGCAAAAGACGCCTGCTGCACGGGATCGTCCTGCGGCACGACCTCCGGAGGCAAATGTTCTTGCAGCCAAAAGAAAGGCGACGCTTGCGCCACCCCGGTCCCGGCCAGGTGACGCGAGAATAATACAGGCGCAATAACGCCTCACTGAATACAAGCGCGAGGCGCTGCCACAATATGCCTGTGGAAAACATGGGCACGATGCCCTTGGCGTGTCCGAAGGCAGTAGCGAGTAGCGGGTAGCGAGTAGTGAGTAGAAAACCATCAAACCATCCCATGACACCAACCAGTAGGACAAACCACAAACCATGAATTACCAATCCACACATCCTTATTCGCGCGAGTGCAGCGTGCAGACCCGCCGCCGCAGGCGGCTTCTACTCGCTACCCGCTACTCACTACTCGCTACTACTTTTGCGTCCGCCAACCTCGGCGCGCAAAACACGGCCTCATGCGATTGCGACACTGTCACACTCGCCCCTTATGTCGTCACGGCGGCGCAAACCAAACAACCGTTGATTGTCGAAACCGACCCGCGCGCCCCCGCGCAACCCGTGCCCGCGCATGATGGCGCGGACATCCTCAAAAACGTCGCCGGTTTTTCCGTCATCCGCAAGGGCGGCACAGACGGTGACCCCGTGCTTCGCGGCATGGCCGGTTCGCGTCTCGGCATCCTGATTGACGGCGATGCCATTTACGGCGGATGCGGCAATCGCATGGACCCGCCCACGGCGTATGCTTTCCCGATGACCTACGACCGCGTGACCATCATCAAAGGCCCGCAAACCGTGCTTCACGGTCCCGGTAACTCCGCCGGCGTTGTGCTCTTCGAGCGCGATTTCAAACGTCTCGCCACTCCCGCAGCCGACATCATGGCATCCATGACAGGCGCAAGTTTTGGGCGCTTCGACGGACTCGCCGATGTGCGTGCCGGCAACACGCTCCTCCAAGCCCGCGCCACCGCCACCTACACACGCGCAGACGATTACGAAGACGGTGACGGCAATAGCGTGCATTCCTCCTACGAACGCTGGAGCGCCAACGCCTCCCTGCTCTGGACGCCCGGCGCCCAGACCTACGTCGAACTCGCCGCCGCGCGCAGCGATGGCAAGGCCGCCTACGCTGACCGCGCGATGGATGGCGTGAAATTCGACCGCACCAACTGCGCCCTGCGTTTGCGCCGCGACAACATCACGCCAGTTATTACGAGCGTGGAGGCCCGCGCCTACTACAACTATGTCGACCATGTCATGGACAACTTCACCCTGCGCGATTTCAAACCCACGATGAGCATGGCAAACCCCTCTGCCAACAACCCCGACCGACAAACCATCGGCGGCCTCGCGCAGATCACGCTCACGCCTGGGAGCGCCGAGTTTCCACTCGGCACGGATGAGGGGGCCAAGAAGAATCTTGGCGCTCCCAGAGACGCTTCCACGCTCACGATCACCGCCGGCGTGGACACGCAAGGCAACAAACACACGCTCCGCGCCACCACGAACGAAACCGCGATGCCCTATGAAGCAATGTCGCGCACGAGGGACGCCCGCTTCTCCCAATACGGCATCTTTGCCGAGGCCATGTGGACACCCGCGCCCGCCAACCGCCTCATCGCCGGCGCGCGACTCGACAATTGGCAGGCCACCGATTACCGCCAAGCCCGCACCATCGCGATGGTCGCCACGCCCAACCCCACCGCCAACCAGACCCGGCGCGCCAATCTCACCAGCGGCTTTATCCGCTACGAACACGACCTCACCTGCTGCGGACACCACGGCAGCGACTGCACTTGCAAAACCCCGCTCACGCTCTTCGCCGGCGCCGGCGTCGTGCAACGCTTCCCCGACTACTGGGAACTCTTCCCCAACGAAAGCGCCACCACCATCACCGCCTTCAACACCACCAAGCCCGAAACCACCGCCCAAGCCGACCTCGGCGCACTCTGGCACAGCGGCCCTGTCGACGTCTCCGTTTCGCTCTTCGCCTCGCGCATCACCGATTATATTCTCATTCAATCAGGCTACGCAAAACCCACCGGCACGATGGGCGGCACACGCGCCGCCACCATCGTGCGCAACATCGACGCCCGCACTTTTGGCTTCGAATCCACGCTCACCTGGCACATCACCGAACACTGGAAGGCCGACGCCACCGCCGCCTACGTGCTCGGCGAAAACGACACGGACTCGCTGCCCCTTGCGCAAATCCCTCCGATTGACGCCCGCGTAGCACTGGCGTATGCGACGAGCGATTGGTCAGTCGGCGGTTTGCTCCGCGCAGTCTCCGTTCAAAAACGGGTTGCCGTGGGCCAAGGCAACATCGCAGGACAGGACATCGGCCCATCGGCGGGTTTTGCCACCGCCGCGCTCAACGCGAGCTACCGCTTCGGCAAATACGTCCGCCTCTCCGCCGGCGTGGACAACCTCTTTGACAAAACCTACGCCGAGCACATAAGCCGCGCCGGAAGCATTATCCCCGGTTTCGTGCAAATGAGGCAAATCAACGAACCCGGACGCACCCTTTGGGCGAAACTGGATGTTACATTTTAGCCACAATGCCTGAATATTACTACTTTAACGACCATGTGCGATGGACTTTATTTTGGGAAAATCCCAATTGCTGGGCGGCATTTCTGACGTGTCTTATAGCATGGGCGTGGTTCGCCCAAGCTGGTTTAAGATTAAAGTCCAAGTTTAAGTTGGGGTTGGTGGCATTATACATCGTCGAGGCGGGAACCTGGTTTTTGCTGGTCAAAACCTATTCACGCGGCGGATTGGTGGCGGCAGTTGTGGGGATGGTGATGTTCTTTGGGTTGCGTGGCACGGGCTGCCAGCCCGTGAGTAGCATGGGCATCCTGCCCATGAGGTTCATGTGGCACGGGCGTCTCGCCCGTGTCTTTAGCAACATATTCGCCCGCATCGCATTAATCGCGGTGCTCTGCGCCGCCGTGGGCTTTGCCTCTCGCATCTCTCCAGACTACATCGCCCAAGATAAATCCGTCCTGAATCGGATGGATATGTGGAAGGGCGCACTGGTGATGATCCACGATTCACCCTTTAGCGGATGGGGATACAATCTTAGCGGCCTGGCGTATAGGAATTGGTATCAACCGTTGTCACATGAGACACGACCCATTGGCTTCGTCAACAGCTACTTGGAAATCGCCGTGGAGTTTGGATCGCACTTTCTCTTTCTCACCATTATCTGCGCCAGCGCCCTGTTACTCATAGCCGTAAAACTTCGCAAAAAGAGTTGGGTTATCGCTGCGGGGGCGAGCTTGGCTGCATGGCTCGTGTGCAATTTCTGGAGCAGCCTTTGGCTTTGGCCCAGTCTATGGATTTTGCCAGGGATTGCGGTGGTGTGCATTATTGCAGGCGCGATTTTATCCAAACTGGATAGCCACAAAGAGCCGCATCAAGCGCAAAGAAAAGACAATGTTTTATGGCCAAAATGGTTTGGGAATTTTTACGCTTCTTGTGACTTTTTGCGGCTAATAATTGTTTCGCTGGTTGTTGGTGTGGTGGTCTGGATCGCCAACATCGGGGCAGGGCATGTGTTCGCGAAAGACTTTCCATTTCAAGCAAAACCCGTCGCGCGTGGTGACGCAGCCATTGTCTCAAGGCGCGGAGGGGCCGTGAAATCATCGGCATTGAACACCGAGTTTTGGGCCGACGCGGCCATCACGGGGCGATATTGGGGACGCGCGATACGAACCATTCTCGATAACGATAACAACACATGCGGCACCATCATCGTGTATGCGCCGTGGGCGATCCAAACCAACCGACGCGAACAACCAGCCAACAAATATGCTTATTCCGGTTTTCAAGCAGAACTGGTCCCAATCAAAATATCCGGCAAAGAGTCCTTTATCATTCTCCATCCCACGGTTTATCCGCCGGCACCGAACTTGGTGAACGAACACCATGCTGAAATCGTGGTCTGCCTGCCCGCCATTGATTTATCGGCAAACAATCTCGCGTGGCGTCTTTGGGCTGCTGCCAACGGGGCCAAATTGATTTTCTCGCCGCAAGACGGCATCAGAATCAACCCGGAGCAAGATGGAGGATTTTGGAAGACGTTATTATTTCAATGAAAAAACTGCGCATCACATTATTTTCAATCCTCTGCTTTCTTGGATGCGCAAGCGCGCATTCCGCCACCGAGCTTGAAAAAATCATGGCCAATATGGGAGGCATTGATTTGAAAGGTTTGCCGAAGCTGTCATTAGAAATGGTGGATCGCTACGATCTCGGCGAACTTGCCGCCTTGGAATTTGAATTCACATTGACGCACAAAACCGTTCTCCGCCACGGGAGAACCGCCAAAACTGAATGGAGTATAAACAATTTGCAAACTTGCGTGTATATTGACGCGCGGGGTGACGTGATATGGCGGACAACACGCGGGCAGACTGTCCGATTTCACAAAAAAGGGACAGCTTATGCCAAAAGCATCAACGGCACGGCTGTAAACGTGGTCCCGGAAAGCAATACGGTGGAGATCACCACACCGGCGTCTGTCACGTGGCGCTACCGAAATGGTTTTCTTGAAAGCATCGACTATCGGAAAAACAATTACTCGGTCACAACGGACCGCGGGACAATTCTCTCCATATCAAAAAAAATTCTGAATCGCGAAATGCCCCTGCTCAAGTGCGTCTATTCCGCGCGGAACGGCCTGGAGGAACTGGAGTTCTACGGAGGCAGAAAATATCGCCTGTCGTGGTCCGCCGGTCACGACCTTCTGGCCATTGACGCCCCCAAAGGCAGGCAGCTTCACTTCGAATATGTCGATTCACTCCTGACGTGCTGGACAAGGGAGAATGGGCCGTGCAATGAACTGAAATGGCAGCGCCTCGATTATATCCGTGAGACCGCATTTCAAATCCCCCCCGTTCTCTTGCGCGAAGACGCCTCGCATTTATATGAGTATAAATTGGACAAATGGGGTGGCGTAATTAATGTGAAAACTCACGATAAGTCAGGTGCTTTGGTGAGTGAAACCGACATAAAAACAACCAGCATTGAGCAAGCCACGCCAAACGAAAAAATAAAATATATTTTCAAAAAAAAATCCATAACGCACAGCCTCGACACTTAGAGCCTGTTATGCATTTGTACTAATGTAACCATATAATTTTCAGATAATTAGGCTTGTACTATTGCGACGCATGTGCATTAGGGCGGGGGATGAATACTCAAAGAAACCAATATCCAAGTGATGTCAGTGATGCCGAGTGGGAGTTTTGCGCTCCCTATCTTTCCCTCATGCGCGAAGACGCTCAACAGCGTATTTACCCATTGAGGG
>JGI20166J26741_10854447_pt1 | contig 14930 bp, 5 predicted proteins | sample TergutCu122P5_FD_26741 | JGI IMG/M metagenome (IMG submission 26741)
ATATTATTAAATGGCAAGTGAAATTTAATCCGGTAGCCTAAGGGTTAATATTATTAAATGGCAAGTGAAATTTAATCCGGTAGCCTAAGGGTTAACTTCACAATCCACGTGATATTGTGAATAAAATAAATGTTCAAATCGAAACTGGATCATTAAACATATGAATGTGTATTAAATTGATTTTCACGTTAAAAAAATATCACATGGCGACAAAGCGAAATAGAAACCTTTTTTTCAATATGTCGGTGATGGTCCACAAACTGGTAACAGAAATATGGTCTACTGAGTGAGTTTGAAGGCGCTTAAAAGTTTTTGTACCATATGCAGTACATTCTGGAAACGGTTCTTCAGCGATGGAGCCTACACATTTGACACAACTGTTGTCAGTCAAAGTTAAGGCGATTTTGCTTGATCAGGATAGTCACGTTGCGACGTTTGGCACACTAACAAGTCATTTGCCCGTCACGGAATGTCTTACCAGCTAACTAATTCTTTTATTGAAACCCGTACGATGCAACACTTCAATATCAGCAGTGAATACTGGACATAACCTGTGGCAAATAAATTCCATTCACAGCCTTAAACCTGAAATTTTTTAATAATATATTTTTCATGTCACAACCTTAAACCTGAAACATTTTAATATTTTCATTTGTCAAACCTTAATCCAGAAACATTTTACGAGGGGGTGCTAATAAGTCCTTAGCTCGACCTACTTCCCAATGTCGTAGGACGAAATCGATAGTGTCATTGGAAAGAGGGGTCTGTTCATGTGCCGAATTGCAAGTGTTTTTTTGTTACAGAGGCTGAAAGGAAGCATGTCAGGCGACGCGCGCAGTTTCAACAACATCGAGACGCGAGTTGTCATCAAGGGCCCCCCCCCCTGCAAGGCAAGGCGCCTTGTCCTGGAAGACACAAAAATGTGACCACACCGGACATTATTGACCAAATTCACGAGCGAATCTTGGAAGACCGCCGGATTTCGTCTAAATTAATAGCTGAGCAACTGGGCATGTCACGTGAGCGGGTTGGGTCCATCATCATTCATGAAGATTTGGATATGTGGGAGCTGCCTGGAAGCGGATCAAAAACGTCAATTGTGCCAGTCGTCTGAGCAAATTTGGAATTTTTTCGGCGCGATCCAAATGATTTCCTGTCGCGATTGGTGATCATGGACGATACCTGGTTATATCACTATGACCCGGAGTCAAAGCAACAATCAATGGAATGGCGGCATAGCGGCTCACCCCGCCCCGTCCCCAAAAAATTCCGAGTTCAAAAATCCACTGAAAAAGTTCTCGCCTCGATTTTTTGGGATCAAGACGGCATCCTCCTCATTCATTATCTTCCAGAGGGCCAAACTATCAACGCGGAGTATTACTCATCTCTGCTGGTGCAATTGAAGGACATTTTTAAGGAAAAATTCCGCAGGAAGTTCACAAAGGGTTTCTTGTTCTTGCACGACAATGCCCTGGCTCACGTGGCACTTGCAACCCAGAAGAAACTGGCCTTCCTGGGCTTCCAGTGTCTTGATCATCCAACCTACTCTCCAGATCTGACCCCGTCGGACTACCACCTGTTCCCTGGACTGAAAAAAGAACTGAAAGGTAGCCATTTTTCGTCCGACGCGGGGGTCACTGCTTCCGCGGAGACCTGGTTGGACGGACAAACTTCTGATTTTTTTTTGAGTGTCTTGCAAAAGTTAGAGCAACGGGCTAAGAAGTGTATTGAGCTGAGCTTCGTGGGGAGTATGTTGAATAAATCCCGAGATTGGTCACTGTAGCTTGTTTCTTTCCTGGTCCGGCTAAGGACTTATCAGCATCCCCTCGTGATAATATATTTTCATATGTCACAACCTTAAACCTGAAACATATTAATAATACATTTTCACATGTCACAACCTTCAACCAGAAACATTTTAATAACATATTTTCATATGTCACAACCTTAAACCTGAAATATTTTAATAATATATTTTCGTATGTCAAACCTTAAACATTTTGATGACTTTTTCATATGTCAATCTCAACACTCCGAGTAGCTGTGTTCGAGAGATTGTCCCACCAAAATTCCGGACATATTCATCCGAGCTATATTACTAGCCTATCCATAAGCATGTGTCTGAATTGTAGCCACTAGGCTACCGCCCAGTTCACATCCTAGTTGATCGGAGAAATGAGTCGTGGTAAAGGTGCATGATCCGTTAAACCTAGAGTCCATTAACACGAATCAATTGCAATTAACGCCAATTCATATGAAAGTCCCACCAGATTAGAGCAAAATACAACCAGTGGCTTTACTGTTGATAATTCTTCTCTTCGGATATCCAATATGCAATGCGTCTAACTGACAATTGTTCATCCGCTTATCCGTCTGTTTCACCTACAAAATAAATCCATATATGTTGTGAATATTTGTGGTTGGTCTCATTCTAACTCAGAACGATTCTCAGGTAAGTTAGGTAATGGGTAATTTTCTTTCGCAGTGCGAAAGTACCTGGCTCAAGTCAGGTCTGAGTAAAATAATGCCCTCCATATCGTAAACTTAAAAATGCTATTTGAATGAGACAGCAATAAAATTACTTGTTTTGTAGTGTATGAAATTATCAACTTACTTTTCTTGGACTTTAGAAGAGAGCAAGACGTTGCCCAGAAACTGCGGGAAGGAAATCCCCAGTGACACTGCATCATATTCCACAACAACAAAAAATCTTTTATCGACTTACTGTTTTAGGTTCAGATATATTTCTGAGCACTTCGAGAAATTACACGTAAACGAAATGGGTGCTACTTAACGTAAGAAGTTAATTATTATAATTCTAGCTTCCATTTGTCTGTTTAATCTAAGTATTTAAAAATTTAAAAAACATTTTGAGTAAAATCTGATTTCGACTTGACAAGAATAATATTTTCGTTTGAACTCGGCCTACGACGAACTTTTATTGTTTAAAAAAAATCGTCCATTATGATGGAAGTGATCTGAGGTTAGAAACGCCTGCAAATCCATTTCTCTTGTTGTATGCGTGTTGGTGTGGGTGTATGCGACGAAACTTCCTGTCTGTTTCATAAAGCAGCCACTTGCATGTAACTCCAAAACTTCAACACTCTCTGCTGTTAATTCTGGTGTACGTTTACTTGTTGATTCCTAATTTTTAGTTACACACGAGAGTCATAAATGATGTAGACTTAGTGGTCGGGAATGCAATGAAATAAAAGGCATGGCACGAAGGGACTAGATAAATATCCTGAAATAGGGTAGCTTCACAAGCAAGTCCCGCCGCTCTCTAGAAAAGGTGAGTAGTAACGCCCGTCGCACGTCCCAAATTGGCTTAGCACAGTGACACTCTGACACCGAACAAGTACCAATAGGTTTACAGCCGTGCAAAACAAAGAGTAGACCTGCCTGAAACAAGAACAAATCTTCATCCACTCTAACTTCCTACAAAACTGCATCGTACAGGGCGTTTGTCAAGCAGTTTATATTTGTGCAGCTGGTGAAAAAAATTCACTGCTTTCTGGAAAAGGTTGGTTCATCACGGTGTTCATAAAAGTCACTGAGTGGATCCCATCGAGAGCCCGTGAACCCTAGTTTTACGTTCTATTACGAACGTACACCACAAGTGTTAACTTTAATATTATAATCCTATTTACTTTACGTCTACCGCTTCGTCACTTGGGAGAACGAAACTTCATCGCAAAGTTCACTAATGCCAATAAATTGCACCTATTGAGGGCAGTCAATTTTAGTTCATATATTACTGATGTACATGACTAACATAAATTTTAATATTGCCCTTCCACGTACACTCTGTGTACCAAGCCGCCCGTGTTCTTACAATTTTTAAAATAAATGTGGTGCACGTCTCCCTCCCTTCTTTCATTCACACTAGACGCCCCGCCTATTTCATCCTCCTTTACTTAATTAGTCAGACTTCATTAAGCGGAAATTACTTGTGAAGCTTCACGTTATATAGCTAATTTTCTGCAGGCCCTTGATATTTCATGTCACTCCGGTTCCAATATTTTAATCAGCACTTGCTTTCACACATCCACTTGTACAAAAAGTACACAATACCTGTATCAGCTGAGTCCCACTCACATTTTCTTAGGTAATGTTCATAAGATTCATTTTAATAATATTTCCGTCTCATCTGTCTTTCCCTCCATAAGAAAGTTGCTATGCTTTTTTCTCTCCCTGGCGTGCCACTTGGTGCGCCATCTTACCTACGTTAAAAATATTAGTTAAACGCTCTGTTTTCAGAACAGGAAAACATTCAGCAGTCTTTTGTTTTCGCTGCAGGACGAATTAGGCTGTTCATTTTATCCAAGACGGTGCGGTGAACATGGCGTGCATCGCAGAGCGGAAGGCAGGCAGACTACAAATTGTACTTTTTAATCTCAATTCGACTTCATCAATAAGTACATTTCCAGTCATGGAATCTCCCTCTCACGGGAAAAATATCGGGTATTTAGAATTCTAAAGTGAATTTGTCAGACTCTAGGCCGTGGGATGCAAAGGACACCAGAGAACACGACAGCCAATTTATTGCCAGAGTTTAAACTCGAGAGGAAGGATATATTCTAGTCTTCGCTGCACGTAATTTCGAAATGTTCTTTGCAATTATGTATCCTTAACTTATGTCAATGTCAGTCTATTGATTTCACGACTCCAGTCCTGAAGCAGTCGGTATACAGACCACAGTACGGGATGGAATGCCAAGGAATCGCTCTTCGAATTCCGGCAGAGGCAAAGACCGTACTGGTCCGGCGCTCACCCAACTTCCCATTCAGCGGGTACATGGAGCTCCTTCCCCAGGGATAAAGCCACTGAGGCGCGACGCTGACCGCTCGCGTACATTTACTGCCGAAGTCAAGAAAGCGTGGGGCCAAGCCATCCATTAAATATTCCTTTATGGAGTGTACTAGGACAACTTTACCTTTACCTTTACTTTTACAAGTATAGTGCTGACAATAGGTCTACTAGTAAAAGAAACGCACGCAAGCAAGTACACACACGCAAGCCTACTAAAGTACGAAGTATAGTTCTTCTGTTGTTAACGAATAATAAACAGTAGATATATACTAAGCACAACACAATATTGTCGATATCACAGCCGACACACCGGTCAGCAGAAAGACCTTAACAGGCTCCGAACTTTAATTTGACAATTCGGCTGTGTTAATGTCTATCCTGATATTTTCACGGTCGCTCGCGGTCTCTAAAAGCCAATCAAGAAGAGTCACCGTACTCTGAATACAAATATGATCGTACCCTGAATTATTACTTAAAAAACACCTTTTCACCTCATTCAGTAACTGCAACCTATGCACACAGGCAGTCATCATATGCCATATCGAAAATGCTCCAAATAAAACTTACAGTTAAACAAGGCCTGCATTCCTGTCATCAAAATTTGTTTCACATTGAACACGGCACAAACTTCCCCATACGGCTCTACCTTTAAGCATTTCACGAAAATCTTAAAGAACAATCAAAAACAAATCGTTTACTGTCCGTCGAACACAAATGTTTGTTTTTGAATGTGCCACAAACACAACAGGATTTACTCCATTAAATTAAAAAGAGCAATGTACAAAACTTTTAAAAATTCAGATTTTACTTTTCGGCAAACATTCTCCTTTAGGTTATAAAAACCGACCAGAAAATTCTGTGTGAGGAAATAATCGCCGCTTGTTCTAAGTTCCATACAAATGACATAATACACTGTATGATAGGAAAGTACAATTTTGAATTGCCAGTGTAAACCTGATGGTACACAAAATCGCCACGGACCCTTACAGGGTTAAGAACAAGTACAGTTGCATCTCCATTCTCCACAGACAAAGTGTTCAAACCATAGCGCCTTTTTAAACTCAAAGGTAATTTAACATTTTTGGGGACCGTGTATATGCATGTTACTGCCATTTTTTACGATCAAGCAAGTAACTTTCACGAATCGTATAACGTGTGGCCCATATACCCACTTTCTGATTGTCTGACCGGTATTATCTTAGTCAGTTAATTAGGCTATGTGACTACAGCCTCTAAATTCAACCCAGCTTCGAGATTTAAACACGACCGCAAGAGCAATTCCACTACAACACACAATTATCTGCCATCGAGTGAAACGCGTTATAAGCCACAGCACATCAGCTAAACACAGACAGAAGTTCTCGGCTTCTAGTCTTTGTCCAGAGAGAGCGTCTTTCAGCCCATTCGTTGTTTCTGCAGTTCCATCTGAAAAATTATAAGATATTACGCGGAAGTGTCACAATCACTTCATTTATGTCTTTTAACAATCCATCAATCTCAGTCATCCTACCATTTGACACTACGTAACAACGCAGACAAATAAGTTTCGTCAAGCAACACAAAAAACAAATGAAGCAAAATAACTGTAAACTGAATTATAGATTATGATTTTTAAGAAAACTGGGTGAGAAGAACAGAACGGGACACCCATGGCAGTGGCTGAGGCTTCATTTCGATTTAAAATTTTCATCATCAGAATCGAGTGGCTACAATTTTTTTTTTTTTTTACAATTTATGTACTTATTTATATCAGAACCGCCTTCTAGAACACGTTAATAAGAATGGAGAGCACGGAGCATTCGACACGGAAGAAGACGTAAGCAGCTACTGGATTACCTTAAGGGAAAAAGAAGGTAATAGAAATTGAAAGAGGAAGCACTATATCGTACTCCGCTGGGAATTTGTTTTGGAAGAGGCTATGGACCTGGCGCATGAAGCCGACACTTTACTTACAAAGACGGCCTACACTAAACTACACTCTGACCATCCTCCCGACGTTCGGTTTAGGCAGTGTCCTATTGCAAGCAACTACCCGGCAATAACCTGGAGTTACTGCACAACGTCACGAATCAACTACCGAGTCTTATACAGATAACGAAAGATTGTGACATGTGTTCTAAGAGTTGTGGGGCCAACTAATGGACGGAACAGGCACCGTGCCCGTGAATTTTCTCATTTCCTCCTCTACACGAGTGATAATACTTTCACATATTCCACCAGTACCTCCTTCCAGATCCCTACCTACTCACAACTCAGACAAAGTTCACATTTCATTAAACGTTCTAAAACCTATGCTGTTGAAGCAGCATCGTTAAAACAACAAAGAACAGATCGATCTTGGTGTCTCTAGAACGCACATATTAGATGTAGAACCACTCAGCTAACGCGCTGGTTTTCATTTTCCTTCTGTGAAAAACAACCATTATGCAGACTGCCGAGATTACAGGCGAGTGCTGTCAAACTGGAGAGCATGCAAAGAAGACAAAACACCCGGCCAGAATAAAGCAAAACTTTCCAGAGCTTGTGCTGCGCAGTTGGGGTCACGTTACTGGGAAGAGGCCAGCCTGGCCGTTCATTCAGCAATCAATCCAAATGTCTGGTCTGTTACTACCTGCCTGCCTGCCCGCCTATTTGCTTGTTTGTCCGTCCGTCCTTCCGTAAGTCAAACTATCCACCTACGCACCAATTCAAACCATGTAGCTATCTTCCTATCGATCCACTTGTTTGTGTAATGTACTGTAGTCTGCCTCTTGCCGATGAACCAGTGGAGCGACACTAATTAATCTCTGTGTAGAGGAAATTCAGCTTTATGTTACGGTTCTTCGCAACAGAAACAACAGATATGCAAACATCAATGATCAGCAACTGTAGGTCTAAAGTAAGGGTGATTAAAACTTTCAAAGCAAGACGAGATATTATATGCCAATAAAATCTGAATGAACACATTTAGAAGATGAAACACAGATACGAGAATTGATTGCGGAATCGGTCACAAAGTACGTTAAAAATACCTCCATACTGGCTTCTCTACATTCAACCTTGCTGATCCCACTGGCTTCGCCGTATAAGGCGTGGGCGTACAGCCGCTCGCTGGCTGGGATTGCGGGTTCGAATGCCGCCGGAGGCATGGATTCTGTGACGTATGAGTGTTATAAAGACTATTTAGGTTCCTTGCTATAGAAATTATAGGTCATACCAATTTATTCTCTGACCGGCGCTCCTGCAAAGCCATTTTCCACCATTACGGGATAGACGCAGTGACTGCAAAATAACATTTCGCTTCGATGTTTATTTATTGCGGACAAAAATATGTCATCGCTTAATAACGTACACTACAGTAATGTGCATATGCTATCAGGACACTGTCTTGCATTTCGTACAGCGTTCACACTACCGAAAACCTTTCACATACAATATGGTGAAGTGAAAGAAGCGATTTATTTATCCGCGTTTTAAATTGCTATGATTGTACTGAATTATGTCGGTGGTAAGTGACTGAGGCGTGATTATGGATAATTTGTGAAAAGGCGGTCACAGTTGGAAACCTAAGTACTCGGAGAAATCCCCCTTTCAGTGTCACTTTGTCCGCCACAAATAGCAAGTGGACCGGACTGGGACAGAACCAAGGCCTTGTAGTTTCGCCCTGGCAACCAACCGCCTCAGCCGCAGTAAAACCAAGAAGTTAACGATGTTGATGATGACGACGACGAAGATGACGACGATAACCGTGTATTTTACGTCACATTTGTAGATCTGCAGCAATTCGTGTGTGATGTTCATTTACGGCAAGATAATGAGTTTTGAGTTGCCTGTAAACTTGGTGTTAACTGGACAAATTCGGACCAAAGTACATGCCGCTAGTGGCTAGTGAGTTCTACACACATAAGTTGCACATTTTTGAAGACCGGTATAGAAACAGATGTGTATGTAAGAACACACTACTTCCCCATACGGTGTTATTTGACGCACTTTGTGTAAATCGGGCATAAAAAAAATTACATAGGCTGTATAGCGTCATGTTGGTTGGTACAAGCCGTCACTGCACAGGCACACAGATGGAGACTTATCGATAGCGCAACTCGATACACATCTTGGGGTGTTCGTTTAAGCCCCATTGAAGCTCTGTGTGCATTATTCATCACATAGATCAGACTTGCTAATTGTTTCCATCGTCGACGCCCCATTTTTTACTGCAAGAATAATACAATTAGAACTCACCTTGCGAGCGCCCCCTGCCAACAGGGTGCGTATCAGAACCTTGTCCCTTCTCGCTGCATAAAATCTGCAGATTACAATACATAAAAGCTTTAATAGTGCCTGCTGTTTTATATGCGCGTAAAATTTTGTTTTTTTCTCTCTGAGGGAAGAAACTGACTGAGGGCGCCTATGAACTACTGAGGAGACTGTATAATGTTAGGAGGCAGAAATTAACAAAGGACCGGAGCAAGACACACGATTACAAGCTTTGTGGTGTGCATCTTACCAGTAATATTGTTACAGTAATTACGTAAAAACGTGTGAGGCTTGGAAAGGGACATTTTGGATAACTCACTGAGACATCAGTGTGGAGGGATAATACTAAAGTAGAATTTAGGGAGACAAATTTTTAGATATAAGATTAATTGATTTTTTCACAAGCTCAATATGAAAGTGAAAAACTGCTACCCGTCCAGTTACCATGTAAAAAGACATACCGTACAGCAAACCACTCCACCATATTTCAACCCGAATAGGCGACTTACAAAACGCAAAAATGCACCAGATGCTTACATTCACGTTTACAGGAATGCTGGAATAAGAGTTAATTGAACCCATGGATCATGCACTGCGTGTATTTTAAATCTGCAATATGCGGGATACTTTGAAACATGTAATGAAATGAAATTTATTAAAACTAACAATACAAAGTTGAAATTATGATGAACTCATGTTACAAAAATTTCCTTTTGAAGTTTAGTGATGGGTCTACACAGATTTTTCATAACTGCCTCCTGTCTGTCTGAATTATCATGGAAAAGCGTAAAACTCTGCTGAGTGAATGGGAATCGGACAGCAGGGAGTCAATACATAGATGGCAGTCGATGTTTTACGCTATTCCGTGTTCATGCCAAGCGGCAGGAGGTAATTACAACAAATCAAGGCATATCTACTATTAAATATATTTTAACATGACCATAAAAATTCGTTATCGCTTTTCGAGTCCGAAGAAGAAGATACAATCGGCCATGATCTGCTGCAATGACCTCCGGTTTTACGCACATTCCAGTTCTCTCTTTATGCCTGTTTCAAGGACCCATGGTGCAAGGAGGGAGTAATATGAATAAAGTGTTTCTAATGACGCCGTCAAAAGCGACAGTTTCAATTTCATCCCCGCAGATAGGCTAACTCCCACCCCTGCCACGATGTAGCTGTCAACCTGATGATGTGGCGGACGTACTGCTTAATAGGGCCAGCAGTCAAGAATCGGTGAGGCGGGGTGGGGACTGTGGACTTGCTTTTAACTCTCAAAAATATAAAAGGAATCACAACCCGCCTTGCCCTTGCACAGGATTGGCTGTTGTTTAGGTGATTCGTGTGGGACTGTAGGCACAAACTGCTAGCACGAAAATGTATAATGCGATGTCTCACACAGACGGTGTTTGTGACTTTCACTTCTCACTGATCTTAGACTTTATTTATTCCGGATATAACTACACTTCTTACAAAACTATTTTATTATAAATACATTACCTTAAAAAAATATTTTTCCCCGCTCGAGTATTTCGACAAATATCCCTATCTCAGAAAGTGGTTCTTCAGACAAAATATTTGTAACTTAATGACGTGATGGACACTTCCTTTAAACGAGCTGTTCCTTTATACACCTTTACTTTGAGCTTCCAATAAATGTATTGGGCCAATGTAGACGGAAATTAATTAGTATGACAAATTTAGAGTACAAGTTTATAGCAAATTTCGTCGAACACCTTTGAATATATTTGGAAATTAAATATGTGAAGTTACTCTCGGTTGGGTAGGATAGTATTAGCGCTATGCGCTTCTACACAGCACACTTTGTACCAAGCACTAGTAAACAGCAAATTTAAAAAGTACATTAACCTAAGACCTAATTAGTACTGCAATATTCACAGCGTCTCTACAGTACGTAATCACTCTCCGTAAACGTTAGAAACAGACTTTCAACACTTTGTGTAACTATGGAGAATCCTTAGCAACATTTACATGCAAACTTTACGCTACCTTCAGATATGACTAAAGCTGAAGTAGGAACAAACAACGGCACAGTAATCACTGTTTTTTTAATTAAGCGAGGAAGGAGGCCTAGCCAGAAAATCCATAACCAATTTCCATCCGCATTTCCTTTCAGACGGAATTTCCTCAATGATTTCTCCCACAAAGGCTCACGGACGACATTTCCCATCTCGATTCTATAAAAGCCCTCCAATATGAAAGACCCCATTCGAGTCTGCCGCTTTGTAGACATCTGAGTTCAACAATGATTCTCGCATTGTCCTGGGTTTCTATAGAATGTGTACTCATATATGTTGTTATTTAGTGACGATGCATCAAATATGAAGCTCCGAAATAAACTTCTTGATGAAGATATTAGACGCCAGATGCAGTAGAAATAAGTCAGGATTTTTCAAGGCCCACAATGCTCCTGGAAAAGTTAAGGAAAATGACGAAAAACAGACCTATCATTGGCAGTCGTCTCCACCGGGATTCAAACTGTGACGTCTTGAAGAAGTCATAAACGATATCACATTGTTCTATTTCTTAAGTACGAGTGGCATGTATAGATTAACTTGGGTAGAAATTTGCTAATTGACGACACAGAGATGAGAACATCACAGACGGCGAACATGATACGGATAGGGTCTGTTTCAAGCACACTATTGTGGTACGAGCATTTATCTGGATAGACTGTGAAGAATTACAAAACAATGTGAGTCAGGATATCCGGTACTCCAACAGATACTCAAACCGCATACCATCGGAATGCAATCCCGAAGTTTTTCCGCTAGACCAGCACGCTTATACAAGCATGGAGGACTCACCACTCGATCAGAAGCTAGACAAAAAGTTCGTAACAAAGTCTGCTACCATTCAGCTCAGAATTATTCTCATTTTTTTAACTACAGACTTCTAAGCAATCTTACTTTTATTTCGGGGTTGTTTAAATCAAGAATAACGAAACTATGACGTAGTCTGTCTTAAGACAGGTCCATATCTCTCCCAAAGCGAATTCCCCAGAGACAAAGATCTAGTGTTTCCTCTTTCAGTTTCCAGCATCTTCTCCTTTAATTAAGGTCATCCTATAGCTACTTGCGTCTTCTTCCTCGTCCTCCCATTCCTTCTATCTTGCCTTCATGTAGGCGAAAAATAAATTACGCATATCTAGACTGACATAAAGTTAATTGTGGTTGAACTGTAGTAAGATAAGGATACTATGGAGACAGGCGTAGAGGGAAGTGAACTGACTGAGGGCCATATGCTGTGGTAGGTTTTTGTGAAGGATGATAAACATAAAAGTTGCGTAAAGCGTGGAAGCAACTGCTAAACTAAGATCCTATGCCAGTTGTATCAAACATTACTTTTTGCTTGAAATCTTTGCTTCAAGTTCTGGACGGATCTATCGCCTTACAAAGAATCATGCATCAAACAACAAGGTAAAGGTCTGTCCAGCTTTCTCAGTGTGTCACGATGCATAAGCATGCGACTCTGTATTCGAGACACCGCACTGGAAAGAAAGCCCGCGGCATGTGAACCAACCCCGCATTTGGTATTCCGGGCAGATCACACAAGTCGTCCTGTAATTGTGTTCCTCTTTGCAGTATTGCCAACAGCAACTACAGCCCCGTAGACTTTTTTTTAAAAAAAAGTCCTGTGTCGTCTACATTTTGCCAAAACACATAAGAAAGTCAAATGGGTAGGAGAACATTTATGACTAACAAGCACACTGTGTGCTTATCTTGTATCAAATTCCAGAAAATAAAATCTACACTAAGGGGTGCTGGAATTTCGGGCCCCTAATCTCCACGGTGAGTAAATGTTTTTATGGTGACACCTATTTGTGGGTCTTGAGTATGGAACCTGCTCCATGTCACCCTTCTGACGCCTAAAATTTCGGAGTGGCTCTTTTTTTTTTAATTTGTCCACCGCTGATTTACAATGTTTTAACCTATCAAATATAAAAACATAATTCTTTCTGACAGTATGTTCTTTCTTTTTAAATTCAGGGAGAGTGTATTTCATTAACAAATTTAATCTTTCTCCATCTTACGCTCCGTCAGCCACGTGACCTTTGAACAGGTGACACCCCAACTGTGGCAAGAAAGACACAAAATAAAGGGAAAAGAAAGAAAGAAAGAAAGAAAGCGACGAGGAGAGGAAAAAACTAAAATAAAAAGGGAAACGGCGGTAAATGGCGGTAAAGAATTCGAACTACGAGTACAACGAGCCTCCTACAACGCAGCAATGTTCTGTATTCAGTGCACCACAAAACTGCCATCGTACATTACGAAACTGGCCGGATCATATCTGGAGGCCACTAATTGCGCAACAATGACCCCTAGAGGGGAATTTGGCGCAGTATGGTAATACTGTTTACTGGAACGATGCCAGGCCAGCTGTGTTTCTTAATCCCAGGTAATTCTCGGCACAAGACCCACAGATGTGCAAATTTGGTGATAAACGGGATAAGATTCAGTGGTATTATCGTAACCAGTCTTCATTATCCCTCAAAGTGAATACCGTACTGCATTCAGCTGAGAGGCGGGTCTCAGCATTCCCTCATTTGCGTCTCCAACTTTGCAACTGTCACTGACATAAATATCATATAATTCCCTCCCCAGATATCCTCTTCATGTAGATTCCTCCTTGAGCAGTTAACAATTACTCTGCTGGTCACAACATTCCCTACTTTCATGGAACGTCAAAGTTCGAGGTTCAAGGTTCAAGAAATTCTGACAGTGAAGCCTATCCCGAACGAAGTTATTCTGGTTAATACGTCAAAAACTATTTGCATAAAATTATTATTATTATTATTATTATTAATCCAGGATTTTCCCACCAAAATTCTGATCCCATACAACAGCAAATTATTCATGTACTACACCATTACCTCCGTTATAAGTGACTGCCAAACAAATGCCCTAAGCAAATGAATAATTTTTTTAGAACACCTTTAAACTGCTTTGGTTAAATAACGTCTACTGTTAGTCCTTTGTGCAAATCGGATTAAGAAGGATAGAGCAGGAAGCAGTTTAGCAGCCGTGTCTGAAGGTATGATCCCAGCAGTCATTTACAAAAAGCATGGGAAGTTGTGAAAAGTCAGGATACCCAACTTCGAGGGCTAGAGTAGAATCCGAGTAGACAGCAAGAGTGCCAAGCATTCAACAAAGACGTCCTGCCTCACCCTACACAAAATCGTAATATTCCAACCACAAATCTTACGTTTAGGCTTCGTCAAATTTCAGAATCATAGGAAAAGATTTTAATCCAAAATAGGAAATGCCCATGTTTATAAAATCAATTTTGAAAAATACTTAAATTAAACAATTTATCTCCAGTTATTATTTCAAGTCATGTCAACAAAGTTTAACACATCAGAATCCCATGAAATGTCGAAATACGAGTAAATCTCAAGAAATTATACAGAGATATCACCGTATATCGCATTCAACAAACGCATACAAGTGATTGTAAGAAAATGTTTCCGATAAATCAGTGGCAAAACAGATGAAGGAAAGAACGAAGGAAGATAATAGGAATAGACTACAGTGGCAGAGAAACGGAAAAAAGATCCACCTAACTACCTGTGGTACTGCAGTTGATCAACGTACTATCACCCCTTGTTCTTTAAAGCTTTGAATTGTTCAATATTCACAATGGGACAAACTAACAAACAGCTGTCAAGTTGTCTGGAAATTAGCAGCGCTGTGGGGGCTGAGACAAATCACGCACTGCAATAAGTGGAATGCCAATGAACTCCGGTTCTAAGATTCACAGTGGTGAGTGGCCAGCACTTTAAGGGTTTAACTTGGTTACTGCTTTTTCCTGTGTTCTGTAATCAGCCTTTCACTGTAATTAAACTGTGTTAGCTTTAATGAATGTAG
>JGI20166J26741_10855559_pt1 | contig 14928 bp, 7 predicted proteins | sample TergutCu122P5_FD_26741 | JGI IMG/M metagenome (IMG submission 26741)
TGGAGGATCTTCTCAGGGCATCCATCTCTGTAGCTTCCACCCGTCTTTTATTATTTTCTGTAAGTCTCCATGTTTCGGAACCATATAATAAACTGCTTTTTATCAATGCATTATAGATGTTCAATTTTCTCTCCTTTCTTATGTCTGTACTCCATAGTATCCCGTTTAAACACTCTATACATTTTCTTGCTTGTATTACTCTTGATATAATCTCTTTGTCGTCTGTTCCACTAGTATCAAAAATAACTCCTAAATAATTATATCCTTGACAAAATTCAATTTCGTTGTCTTTGTCTAATTTCAAATTGTTGTGTGTTCCCCCAATACACAAGTATTTTGTTTTATTAAAATTCATGTCAAGGCCCCATTTTCTCTTATTTTGTGCTAGCAACAATTCATCTGCATTAGTTTCGCTTCCTTAGCCCAATTCCACAATATTTCTAATGCCTTCATGCTACTAAATCTTGCAGCTTTGTGCAACGCAGTGTATCCATAATTGTCTTTGTCTAGAAACAAGTAATTTTTTAACTCATTTAGGCAGATTTGATTTCTTTTCCCCCCAGACACAGATTCTGTAATATTTACACACGGTTTCCCTGTACTGCCACATGCAAGGTAGTTTACCCCCTCTCAATTTGGGCTAGCAACAATTCATTGGGTTTAGTTCCGTTTCGTTTGCCTAAATCCATAATGTCTCTAATGATTCTAAAGTGCCTTTTTCTTCTGCTCGGTTCCAGTCGGTGTATGTATACTTGTTTTTGGCAAGTAAAAATTTATTCATTAACTCGTCTTCGTTTAGTTTGGCTTCTTTAAAAAAAGAACCATAATTTCTCCAGTACTGCCACACTGCCTTCTGCTGCCACGTGCAAAGCAGTCTCGCCATAATCGTTTTGTGCTAGCAACAAATTGGACTTTATTTCTTCTGGGTTTCCTTTCTCTTTAGCCAAAGACTAAAGTTCCTTTAATAATTTCAAATTGCCACTTTTTCCTGCCAGAAACCGTGCAAATTTTCCATCCCCCTCTTAGTCTAACAATAATTTGTATTTTACTTCACCTGGATTTATTTGCAGTTCTTTCGCCAGTCTAAAAGTTTCTGTAACATCATAACCCTTCTATATTTTTGTGCCGTTTGCCAGACACTTAATTCACGTTTGTACAGGGCTAGATATATGGCACTTATTCGATCATCTCCCTGTCTTTGTGCTTCTTCAGACAAACCAAGTGAATTATGTGATACCTCTTTGTTAGCCCCTTTTACTGCCAGGTGACAAGCGAAACTTCCATCCCGATGTTCTTCTAAGAAAAAACTACTTAAATGTACTCGCTTTATAGGCTCTTCTGTAGCCCAGCTGCACAATTTTCCTAATACCCCAACCTAGCTTACAAATGTCTATGCCAGACGTTTTGTCCATCCTTATATTGGTTCAATAATAATATTAGTTTTAACCCATGTGGGTTTTGCTGCACTTTTCCAGTCCACAGCCTTACATATTCTAATGTCCCTAGATAGCCGCGTCCTGCTGCATTGTGCCAGGCGGCAACCAATATTTTCCTCAAGTCATCAGGGTTTAGTTGCTTTATTTTGGACACCCCCAGCAGACCCTCTAATAACTCTGTATTGCCTGTATATGCTGTGCGGTTGATGGCGGTATTTCCTTCCGTATATATGGCTAGGAATAGATTATTTTTAACTGTTATGGGGTTAGGTGCAATTCCTCAGCCCAACTCCACAGTTGATGTATGACATCACAATGGACATTATATATTGCCTGTCACCATGTGATATTTCCGTAACTCTGATCCGGTAGAAAAAAACAACCTTTTTAAACAGTCGGTGTGTAGTTTAAATTTATTAGATCTATCTCAAAATTTCTCTAATAATTCAACGTGGCCACCTCTTGCTGCCATGTGCCAGGCCGTTTGACCAGACTCGTTTCTTGACAAACACACTTTTTCTTAATTCCTCTAGTCTTAGCTACAGCTCTGTAGCCCAATCACACAGTTCCTCTAACATTTAAACGTGGATTCCTCCGGTTGCCATGTGCCAGATTGTTCGTCCAATCTTGTCTTTGGAGAACCCCAACTCATTCCTTAATTCTTCCCTTATTAGCTGCAGTTATTTAGTCCAACCCGACAGTTCCTCTAATATTTCAACGTGGCCTCCTTCCACTGCCATTTGCCAGGCAGATTTTCCAGACAGGTCTTTGGCTCCCACACCTCATTCCTTAACTCCTCTGGTTGTAGCTGAAATTCTTGAACCAAAACCCACAGTTTCCTTAATACTTCAACGCGGCCTTGTCTTGCTGCCACGTGCCACGCCGTTTTATCAGAATCGTCTTTTGACAACCACATCTCGTTTCTTAAATCCCGTCGTTTTAGCTGCAGTCCTTTAGCTAAATCCCACAGTTTCTGTAATAACTTAACGTGGCCTCCTCTTGCTGCCATGAGCCAGGCCGTTTCTCCGGACTTGAATTTTGCCAACCACACATGATCTTTTAACTCCTGTGGTGTTAGCTGTAGTTCTTTAGCCCAGTCCCACAGTTTCTGTAACAATTTAACCTGACCCCTTCTTGCTGCCATGAGCCAGGACGTTTCTCCAGACTTGCCTTTTGACCACCACACCTGATCCCTTAACTTCTGTGGCGTTAGCTTCAGTTCTTTAGCCCAGTCCCACAGTCTCTGTAATATTCTAATGTGGCCTCCCCTTGCTGCCATAAGCCAGGCTGTTTCTCCAGACTTGACTTTTGACCACCACAACTTATCCCATAACTCCTGCGGTGTTAGCTGCAGTTCTTTAGCCCAATCCCACAGTTTCTGTAATAAATAAACGTGGCCTCATCTTGCTGCCATGAGCCACGCCGTTTCTCCAGACGTGACTTTTGACAGCCACACCAGATCCCTTAACTCCTGTGGTGTTAGCTGCAGTTCTTTAGCCCAATACCACAGTTTCTGTAATAATTTAACGTGCCCTCCTCTTGCTGCCAAGAGCCAGGCCGTTTCTCCCGGCTTGACTTTTGACAACCATATCTCATCTCTTAACTCCTATGGTGTTAGATGGAGTTCTTTAGCTAAATCCCACAGTTTCTCTAATAATTTATCGTGGCCTCGTCTTGTTGCCAAGAACCAGGCCGTTTCTTCAGCCTTGACTTTTGTCAACCACACCTGATCCCTTAATTCCTGTGGTGTTAGCTGCAGTTCTTTAGCCCAATCCCACAGTTTCTGAAATAATTTAATGTGGCCCCGTCTTGCTGCAATGAGCCAGGCCGTTTCTCCAAACTTGTCTTTTGACCACCACACCTGATCCTTTAACTTGTGCGGCGTTAGCTGCAGTTCTTTAGCCCAATCCCACAGCATGCGTAATATTTTAATGTGGCCTCCTCTTGCTGCCATAAGCCAGGCTGTTTCTCCAGACTTGACTTTTGACAACCACAACTGATCCCATAACTCCGGTGGTGTTAGCTGAAGTTCTTTAGCCCAATCCCACAGTTTCTGTAATAAATGAACGTGGCCTCCTCTTGCTGCCATGAGCCACGCCGTTTCTCCAGACGTGACTTTAGACAACCACACCTGATCCCTTAACTCATGTGGTGCTAGAGGCAGTTCTTTAGCCCAGTCCCACAGTTTCTGTAATATTTTAACGTGGCCTCGTCTTGCTGCCAAGAGCCAGGCCGTTTCTCCCGGCTTGGCTTTTGACAACCACACATGATCTCTTAACTCCTGTGGTGTTAGATGCAGTTGTTTAGCTAAATCCCACAGTTTCTCTAATAATTTAACGTGACCTCCTCTTGCTGCAAAGAACCAGGCCGTTTCTTCAGCCTTGACGTTTGTCAACCACAACCGATCTTTTAACTCGTGTGGTGTTAGCTGCAGTTCTTTAGCCCAATCCCACAGTTTCTGCAATAAATTAACGTGGCCTTGTCTTGCTGCCATGAGCCACGCCGTTTCTCCAGACGCGTATTTTGACAACCACACCTGATCCCTTAACTCCTGTGGTGTTAGTTGCAGTTCTTTAGCACAATCCCACAATTTTTGCAATAAATCAACATGGCCTCGTTTTGCTGCCAAAAACCAGGCCGTTTCTCCAGGCTTGATTTTTGACAACCACACCTGATCCCTTAACTCCTGTGGTGTTAGCTGCAGTTCTTTAGCTAAATCCCACAGTTTCTCTAATAATTTAACGTGGCCTACTTTTGCTGCCAAGAGCCAGGCCGTTTCTCCCGACCTGACGTTTGACAACCACACCTGATCCCTTAACTCCTGTGGCTTTAGCTGCAGTTCTTTAGCCAAATTCCACAACTTCTGTAATATTTCAACGTGGCTTCCTTCTGCTGCCATGCCCCAGGCCGTTATTCTGTAATTGTCTTTTGACAACAACACCTCGTTCTTTAACTCCTCTGGTTTTAGCTGCAGTTCTTTAGCCCAATCCCACATTCTGTCTAATACCTCAACGTGACCATTACCTGCTGCCTTGTGCCAGGGCGTATTATTTAACTCATCTTTTGACAACAACACCCCATTCCTTATCTCCTCCGGTTTTATTTGCAGTTCTTTAGCCCATTCCCACAGTTTCTCTAATACTTCAACGTGTCCCTTTCCTGCTGCCTTGTACCAGGCCGTGAAGTGGAAAATACTTGTTGACAGCAACACCTCATTCTTTAACTCCTCTGGTGTTAGCTGCAGTTCTTTAGCCCACTCCCACAGTTTCTCTAATAATTCAACGTGGCCTCGGTTTGCTGCCATGTGCCAGGCCGTTTCATTCAATTCTTTTTTTAACAACAACACCCTATACCTTAACGCTTCTGGTGTTAGCTTCAGTTCTTTAGCCCATTCCCACAGTTTCTCCAACACTTCAACGTGTCCACTTTCTGCTGCAACGTGCCAGGCCGTTTGAATGTCCTTGTCTCTTGCCCACAACACCTCATTCCTTAACTCCTCTGGTTTTATGTGCACTTCTTTAGCCCAATCCCACAATTTGACTAGTATCTGTACGCTTCCCAATTCTGCTGCCCAGTGCCACGCGTTTCTTTTTTCTCTGTCCTTTCCTAACAAAAATTCCTTCGCTAATTCAAGTGGGTTTAATTGTGCTTTAGCCCAAATCCACAAAAGCTCTACTGCCTTTATGTGACCTTCTTTTTCTGCTACATGCCAAGCTGTTCGTCTGCAATAGTCTTTGGCTAACAACATCACTCTCAAAGCGTTTGAATGTTCTCCTGATTTTAGGCTGTCTAATAAAAATTCAATAATACCAGAGTTATTCTCTTCCGCTGCTACATGTAGTGCTGTTGTGTCAATTATGAGCGAGCCTTGTTCTTCTCCCTTATTCCATTGTTCATCGAGTAGGTCTCCGTACTCTTTCAAGGCCTCTGTAGATGGCTTTGATTTTTCCAATAGTCCATTTAAAAAGGCTCTAATTACATTACAGTCTTTTCGTACTAGAACTTCGTTTAGTAAAAGTTTCTTCTCTTGTACGTGAAATTTAGTTTTCTTTGTCAGTTGGTTTATTAGGACACCAGCCACAAAATATTCAGCAAAAGTGCGGTGAATGAAATGCGGCTTACCCTCATTGTTTCTCTGCGCTATCCCAATCCTAGCTAAATCTTCATCTGAAAATATAGAATGGCGTTGAATTTGCAGAAATGTGTAGTGTTCCTCAGTAAACAACGCCTCTAAGGCTAACAACTGATGTTCCACTTGTATGTTTTTCAATTCATGTTCTCGTATCCTTTCTGCACCCATGTTACCTGGTTGAAATTTAGATTTCTCGTTAAAGAATATGTCGTATTTGCTGTCAATAAATCGTCCGTATAACCCCAACAAATCTAGCTTGTGCGGTAACTCAGGTTCTGATTTCTCTGACAGAAAGAATGATCTAAAACCATCTTCAAAAGCCTCGGCCAGCATGCGAGTTTGTAATGGGATGCCGGTGAATTCCCTGTCCTCATCGCTAATTGACTGTGACAATTTCCTGATTAATGCTTCAGCATAAATTTGTAAACGGTGTTCATCCTTGTCTTCAAGATTTGAATTTTGAAACCAGAAGTTCTTCAGAAATTCAACTTGCTCGACTTCGGAGAAGGGCTGTAGGGTGTAGGACAGCTGTTGTACAGTATCCTCCAAATCATCTCTCAGGTGAGGTCGGGTTGTTACCCACAACTGCTCTAAGGAAGTCTGCTTCAAAACTAGCAACATGTCAATTACTGTCTCTTTGTAGTAGGGACTGATTTCATCGAAACCATCCACCATTACCACTACTTTGTTAAATTCATTTTCTTCAAAGTTCTTCTTAAACATCTTCTGTAAATGAGCTTCCAGCTTTAGCACCTCCTTTGATAAAAATTCAAGTACCCTCTCTTTATCCATTTTATTTCTTTTGTGAGCCTTGAGCTGTTGTGTGTAGTCGTTTAAGTCACATCTCACCAACCAGTGGGCTGGAAATTTTTGCCTGATTCGTTCAGACAGGTGGGTTAGTACAGTGCTTTTACCCATTCCTGCTGTGTCAGCAATTAGCATTATCCTCTGGTGTGTAGCTTCCTGCAACAGGTTGTCTAAGTCACTAGGAGCGTAAGAATGGGATGAGTGCTTATCAATGTATCTACGCAATGTCTTCAAATTCCCTTGGGACTGCCGCCAAATGAATTCCCCTGATTTATGTTTCTCTAGCCAATGCACATTTTCTTTTGGATTCTGTTGACAGAGATTTTTGAATTCCTGCTCAGTACTGGCCAATAAATCATCAAATTTTCCTTTCTTTTTATCTCTTGAAATGTCCTGTTTAATAACAATGTTGTGATTAAATGTCCTATCGATATAGTACTTTTCATTGTAACCACTGCAAGCAGACAGTACAGGTTCTTCACCAATTCTTAGCTCCTTTTCTTGTAACAGATCAGCAAGTGGAAAGGAATCTGTCATTGATTCAGCAGATGTGAGTTGATTTAAGGTAAATCTTCTGCCTTGAAAAATCACTTTCTTTTTCAATATTTCTTTTTGCGAATTGGAAGTCAAATCACTCCAAGATAAATGTTCATCTTTTGTCATGAACCCTTCCCCGAGTGCTTTTCTAGCGATTTGTTCCAGAAAAGTAGCGGTGCTCTCATCTGAATGAGTGGTCAGAATAATTTTCATAGACTTCTTCGGTTTCAGAATACTGAACAATTCCTTGAAAATGGCTTTTAGCTCATCACTACTTTGCTGATTATTCTCACACGCTATCATCAGTAGATGCGGTTTTTCCATTGATGTCAGTAGTGCATTCAAGTTTATCATTCGATTAACTGTTATCAGCCGCTTTAATTTCAGTACGGTATATTGCCCGTCACTGGAATAATTGGGCGCACAGGACGTGCTTTGGAGAACCCGGTAAACCTTGGTTATCCCTGTCCAAGCATCCCCATCAACCATTCGTAACTGCCAAACTTGTTTGTCACTAGTAAGAAACTCTTTTAAACCCAGTGCCTCAGGTTTAAAATCAAGTGCGTTTTGACGAATCTTTGCGACATAACGCTGAGTTATATTTTGGTAAACCCTATTTCTTATTTCGGATGATGTTAATTTGGATTTTATGTTCCCTTTTATTTGGGGGAAAAGTCGAAGCAACCGCTTCACGTACGGAATCAGAGTATGCAAATTGTTAGTGTCTGGACAACGAACACTTTCACTGTGAAGCTCGAATTTTTGTAACTTTTGTTCAGCTTCTTCTATGGCCTCGGTGTTGTTCATTACAGAAAACAGATCCTCGGACTTAAAGAAATCGGACATGTTCCGTAAACAAATATACCGCTCCAGGAACTCCCGCTCAGCCCGATTAAAAACCCTTAGACATTTTGTGCATTCGTCGTAAGCTTTTGTTTGATAACGAAGTGTGTGGTAACCCTTGGGTACATTGCTAGGAACACTGTCAACTACCTCAGAGTGGTAATTTTTAAGATGCTGTGCCCATTTAAAGAAATCATTTAATTCTGCACCACACATTATGCCTGTACTAACAGGCCAATCGACCACCTCTCGTACTTTCATTCTACCTTCAGGGTCTTTATGTACTTGCCCTGTTTGAGGGTCAAAGGCTTGCACAATTTTATCCATACTGTGTGTTGCTAGGTTGTACAATGGAGTATGTTTTTCCTTCCATCCCATATCAGACAAATCAGTAAAGATGCGATAGATTGTCCCTAAATGTGCGTTACAGGTATTGATGCGATTTGGAGCAGACAAGTAACTAGTGATATCTAAGTGCCATAAGTCAGTGGAACACCCTTTGTGGCGTACGTCAAGTTTGTCGGCCATTTGTGACAACATATCTTTGCAACCTGGGCTGTCAAAAACTACTGTGTGTGGATGAAACCTCTGTCTGACATCATAACTCTCTTGCACAGTGTTGCTTGAAAATGGTTCTTGCTCTTCTCTTGGAAGTCTTTTAAGAAATTTGCCTCCCTTCACTTCAAGGTACTCAGTGGTAAACGCAGTGATCTGCGCCAGCCAACCTCCTAATGAGTGACCGGTGGAAAATAGTTCAAAACAGACTCTCTTTTCTTGCTCTATTTCTTGCAGAACTGAGACCACCTTATTGGCAAATGTGCTGGCAGAACTCATTTGTTTAACGTATTTGTTTAATGAAATACCTACTATGTCTGTGTAAAAATCTTTGAAAAGGGCAACAACATTATTAGTCTCTGTCCCTCGATGAGCAATCACCACTTGCTGATGTGCCGGATGCCAATAGGCAGTTCCAAAATAGCTGTTCCCACAGTTAGATGCTGTCGTTAGCAACTTCCAGCCTTCAGGAGGATTAGGTTCTCCAGGTATGCAGTCACAGTATGCCATAGCGGCAAACTTGGCCAACACGTGGGGCATGAGGTAAGGGGGTGTTGCTTTGAGTTGATCAATGGCGGATAATTGTTTTTTTCCATAAAAGTCCTTGATTGATTTTTTAAAATTATCATGACTCAATTTCAGCTTTTTGTCTACTTTGAGTTCTCCTGAGAAAGGCGGCAGAACACTTGATGCTGTTTGTTTGCCAATCGCAGCTGCATGTGACTCACTGTGGAATACCGACATCTGATTGTGATTGGCTGCAACTGGCTGAGAGGTGTGTGATGCTAATCTGCCTGTCTCTGAGGGATGCCATTCTATTGGTGAAGTAAAGCTTTTTAACGCTTCAATAATCTCTATGTGATTATGTTCTTCAGCCAAATGGATGGGCGTTTTTCCATCACCATTTTCAATTGTAGTATCTGCTCCTTGAGTGAGCAGATAATTAACCACCTCCAACTCATTTCTTTTAATTGCCAAGTGCAAAGCAGTGCTCCGATTTTCATTACCATCTTGTGCATTGATATCGGGGTGAGGATTTTTTCCTAAAAGTTTTTTAACCTTCTTTACTTTTTCTTTTGTGGAAATATTACTTTTGTTTATAACATTAAAGAGTTTCACATTAAGCTGTAATTGTTTACTAATAGAACACTGGTTTTCTTTATGCATATCTTTGCGATCCATTATATTATTAGTACGGGCATTTGGCCTATATTTGTAAGTGGATTGCCAGTGAATTAGGACACAAAAGAATTTAATCCTTGTCGTGTGCTGTCTAAAGACATTTTCCTTTATTACGGAATTCAATATGAAACTGAAGAGAAATTCTGAACAAAATTTATACAGGGAATGAGTTACGCAGGAATGTAGTGTCAGTTATGTTTGTGTCTGTAACTAATGAAGTCACATATTTAGTTTCTTATTTAGGATGGCAGAATTAAATATCAAACCACTGTAAATAAGTGCTTCATATGAAAAGCAAAAATGATAACACAAAAACGGATGTCTGTAAAGCAATGCACAGTATTATGATTTTTATATGTGGCACGGGTCCAGCAGCCTCTAGTATGTAGTTTGATGCTGTTGAGTTTTTTAAATTCTAATGGAAGTTCTCAGCCCTTTCTAACCGAACATTTGTTGTGTGCTGTATTCTCACTAAAAGCTATGTACGGGCTACAGTTGTCGCCTTATCAAACACTTGTAATTAACTTTGTTTAGTGCAGTTTTGGACACCTTGCCTAAACCTGCAGCACACCAGTGTTCTACAGGCACACTTTGGAGAGCATTCTGATAGGGAGTTTAGCAGCTCACAGGACACTGACCTTTAGTACACATACTGAAAACATTCCCTTCTGAGTGACATGTTGTTCACTGTCACTCTGAAGTGTTAAGTGCTCCTAATAGTCAATGTCACTCTGCAGTGTTCAATGCTGCTTATGATCACTGTCACTCTGAACTGCTCAGTGCTCACTATGGTCACTGTCACTCTGCAGTGTTCAGTGCTGCTTATGATCACTGTCACTCTGAAGTGTTCAGTGCTCCTTATGGTCACTTTCACTCTTCAATGTTCAGGGCTCTTTATGGTCACTGTCACTCTGCCATGTTCAGTGCCCTTAATGGTCACCGTCACTCTGCCCTTACCTCCGCTGCAGTGGTAATGAATGTCCCCGGTCCTCATATACAGCCTCACATCAAACTGATACAGCAGCCAGTCACTCCTACCATTTCAGCACAGTGCTGTACCCAAAATCCTGCAGTGAATGTCAGCTGCCATTAAACCACTGCCGTCGTGACATCTGAGGCAATGCTTTCTCAGTCCAAAATTATCTCATAATTTTCGGAGTCACAGTATTATTTTCACTGGCACCTCTCCAGACCTGTCAACATATATATAATGCTATATAATGTACCGCTATAAGCAGCCCGGTGCAATGCTGCTGATCTGCTGAGGCTCCTACCTTAAGTGTCCAACTATCAAAATGTTAATATCATACCTGCAGGGAAGTGTTTAATTTCAATAGAATTGCCCACCTCACTTTTTGAACAAAAAATGGCAATCGCTATCACTAATAATGCGCAGTCTCTGTTCTTAAGCTGTTTACATCACAGAGACTATTACAAAGAGAATGGCCACTGCATGTAGGTGACCAATTGGAAGGAATATTTGTGGATTTATTGATCACTGGGACATTACCTGCCAAGACGCAGCATGTGATTCATCACTTCGGTACATCCTAACAAGAATTCTTAACCCTGAAGATGGAGGTAACACGATCCTTTGAAGCTTCCCGAACTGCACCAAATCCCACAAGAACTGAACCGTCAGCACGCAACAACAACACAACAGAGAGAACCTGATATCAGCCAACAGTAAGGCCTGCTAACTTAACTGAGCAATTCCTTTGTCCCTCTTGTCCTTATAATCAGGTTTCAGCTGCACAGTCAGAATGTAAGTGTGTAAATGGCTGTTCTATTGTTAATGGTTTGATGTGTGACTTGTTTCAGTTTCAGAAGTTGAAATTTCTACTCATAACAACAGTCTACCTGATCTGCTTGAAAACATCAGAAAACTGTGGCCCGAGTCACTATGCGAATCCTCCAGTATCACTTGTATTTCGCCATATCATTGAAATGTGTGAATTCTTGTATAAAAAGAGAGAGACAATTTATATATTTTTTTCCAGGAAATTTTAGAGTGCGGCACATCAATGGTTCATAATATAATTTCCAAATTGCAATTTGGTAATCATTTGTATTGCAGTGGAATAACTCATAACCCAACTTGCACAGTGCAAATACTGCAATACTTAATATAATTTCCACAGTGCAAATTGCAAGTCACCCAAGCTACATTGCAGTATCACATAATGTAATTTGCGAATTGCAAGTCACCAATGCTAAACTGCAGTATCACATAATATCATTTGCACAGTGTGAATTGCAAGTCACCCAGGCTACATTGCAGTATCACATAATGTAATTTGCGAATTGCAAGTCACCCATCCTAAACTGCAGTATCACATAATATAACTTGCACAGTGTGAATTGCAAGTCATCAATGCTAAACTGCAGTATCACATAATATCATTTGCACAGTGCGAATTGCAAGTCACCCATGCTAAACTGCATTGTCACAAAATATAACTTGCACAGTGTGAATTGCAAGTCACCCATGCTAAACTGCAGTATCACATAATATAACTTGCACAGTGTGAATTGCAAGTCACCCATGCTAAACTGCAGTATCACATAATATAACTTGCACAGTGTGAATTGCAAGTCACCCATGCTACACTGCAGTGTCACATAATACAGCTTTCACAGTGCAAATTTCAAGTCACGAATTATACAAATCAGTATCACATAATATATCTTGCACAGTGTGAATTGCAAGTCACCCATGCTAATTGCACAGTGCAAATTGCAAGTCACCCATGCTAAACTGCAGTATCACATAATATAATTTGCACAGTGCAAATTACAAGTCACCGATACTACCCAGCAATAGCATATAATATAACTCGCAAAATGCAAATTCATTTCACCGTTTCTGAATTGCAGTAAAAATATGTAATAACTTGTACAGTGCAAATTGGAATTCTCTACACCTGCACTGCAGTACCACCTAGTACAGTTAACACATCACAATTTCAATTTACCAGTGCTACATTGCATTGCCTTGCAATAAAATTTGCACAGTACAAATTGAAAATCATCAGTGCTGCAATGCACTACAGTGATATTTAACTTGCACAGTGTAAATCACCAGATCTGCGATGAAATGATGTATAATATAACTTGCACAGTGCAAGCTGCAAGTCCTGTATGTTGCCCTGCAGTAATGCATAATGCAACATGCACGCTGCAATTTGCGCTTTGCCATTGCTGCATTGCAAGTCATCATTGTCGAATAGCAGTAATATTCTACTGAAGTGTAAAGAAATCTTGATTCCTGCAGTAAGATTACTGCAGTCAGGCTTAACAACAGGTGACATGTTTAATGTCGGAAAGTAATGTTATATGTATACAATAAAAACATATAAATGACAGTCAAAACACAACAGATTTATTATGATCTACTACTTCAGGGCTACATGTTTCGACTCCTTAGAGTCATCATCAGGCCCTCTAACGAACCGACCCAAGACTGTCTAATTCCTAGTGCACTATGGGATCATGTAGCGCTTACAGTAAATGTTGTAATAGTATTGTGGCCATACCCACATATACTATACTAGCACACTTTAATTTATAAGCTTGACATGTACTCACAATACTATTACAACACCTACTGTAACCGCTATGGGATCCCAGAGTGCACTAGGAATTAGATAGTCTTGGGTCGGTTTCTTAGAGGGCCTGATGATGACTCTAAGCAGTCGAAACATGTAGCCCTGAAGTAGTAGATCATAATAAATCTCTTGTGTTTTGACGGTCATTTATATGTCTTTATTGTCATTAGTAACACATCGGGATGTCTTTCATTAAGTTATATGTTTACATTGGGAGTTTAACTGTTTATTTTACCAAAGCAGTTATGCTCAATAGAATTAATTATATCTGTCCGTGATACTTGACTGCATATTTATATTCACTGAGATCTGAATATTCGCGTACGTTTCATCACCATATTAATTTAAGTGTATGAGACATGTCCAGAAAGTAAAGATACAAAGGTCTTAAACATGTACAACATTTTTAATTTACAAAAGCGACACTGTGAATTTATTGCCTGTACATAACTTAATTTTTCAACATATTTGCCGGCATTGTCCAAACATTTGTTAAGTCTTGGAACCAGCGTCTGTATTCCCCGGTCATAAAAGTCTGCAGCCTGCCCTCTGAACCATGTCATGACTTCTTCTTGCACCTCATCATCGTCATTGAACTTTTTTCCCAGCGAGATGTTTCTTTAGGTGAAGAAACAAGTGGAAATTGCTGGGCGTGAGGTCCGGACTGCACGGCAGATGGTCCAATAAATCCCACTGGAATTTTTCCAGAAGCGCAGTGGTGACGTGCGCGGAATGGGACCGCGCGTTGTCATAGAGCAGGCACAAGCCATGTGACAACATTCCGTCCTTTTGTTTTGAATGGCTCGTCGAAGCCGTGTCACGGTGTCACAATATGCAGCGACATGAATTGTTGAGCCAGGAGGCATGAAGTCGACCAGGAGAATGCCTTTTCTGTCCCAGAAAACGGACGCCATGATTTTTTTTACTGAAATTAAAGTTTCGAATTTTTTGGTTCTGGGGGAATGCTTATGGCGCCATTGCAGTGACTGTTGCTTGGATTCAGGATTGTGACAAAAAACCCATGTTTCATCTCCAGTCAAAATGGAGTCCAGAAACTCATCTCCTTTCCTGTGCATACCACGTGAGAAACTTCAGAACGGAACCCATCCATTTCGTTTTGTGACGGTTCGTAAACATTTTGGGCACCCAGCGCTCTCACAATTTTTTTTACCCTAATTTTTCTGTCATAGCTTCACGAATTGTGGTCTTAGACACTTCGGGAATGATGTGTTGCAACTCTCTTATCGTCACGCGTCAATTTGCGCGAATTTCTCCTTCAATTTCCTGAAGAAGGTCGTCAGAGATCAAAGATGGCCTACCGCTCCTTTGTTCGTCGTGATCATCAGTCCTTCGGAGAATTCACGGCACCACTTCGTCACATTTTGCCGATTCATAACGCTACCATAAACAGCAACAATTTGTTTGTGAATTTTCGCTGGACGTTTACCTTTTGCGGTGAGAAATCGTATGACAGAACGCACTTCGCATTTGGCGGGACTTTGGATCGGTGCTGCCATTTCAAACATGTCTCACTCAAATAAAGTCGGTTCTAGCACTGTCAGACGAGCACGGCTGACAGGTAAAGGATCACGGTCGACGGCACTGTTGCCATAATAAGCATAAAAATTTCCCTCTCGCCCTACACGTGTTGTACCTTTACTTTCCGGACACTCCTTCTATTTTTGTTACATTAAATTCTTTTAATTTAAGTTATAAGCTCCCAACTTTCACTCTTACATATTTTCCACGTATTAACAATTCCACATTTGTATCTCAGTATCCCCTGACCACACACGCCACTTCTGCCACGCCTTACTGTCTTACATCT
>JGI20166J26741_10856670_pt1 | contig 14919 bp, 17 predicted proteins | sample TergutCu122P5_FD_26741 | JGI IMG/M metagenome (IMG submission 26741)
ACGAATCTCAGATTAAAACTTCACAGGCGGAGCCGAAACGCCGAACGCTTCAACGGCGTTCTCGGCGACAGACTGTGAAGATTTTAATCGAGATTCGTATTATACGGCTGATTTATTTGTTTGCGTCATACTGAGCCTTATACTCATCAATGACTTTCTGACCGCCCGTGTCAAGCCATTGCTGCTGCGCGGCCTTGTATTGATCCAGGGTGATGTCGCCGGTGATATATTTGTTGATGGCGTCCATCATGATCGGCAGAAGATCCGCGCCTGACTTCGTTAATGTGTCGGAAATGAAGGGTGACGACATGTCTGCGACCACTCCGCCGGCGGGCAGAGCCATGGCGACCTTACGTTGGGCCTTAAATTCCGCGTCATAAGGATCCGTCGTTGGCGCCCATTTCTGATAGATTCCCTGCAGTAGCGTTTCTACGCAGCGAATCTGGGCGTACTGGCCAACGGTATTGTCCATATGATCGGCCTGATCGGACGTCTGGGTCCAGACTCCGTCCGCCCCAACCGTGTAGTCCGTACCCGGTATACCCGAGTAAATGAAGGATTCGCTTAATTCGGTGGCGAGACTGTTCTCGAACGTCAGGCAATCGATGAGTGTTTTTTCATCCTTGACGGCTGTTTTGCTGAAGACAAGCCCACCGTTATAACCCGCCGTGGCAATGGCGCGGTTGTTGATGTTAAGTTGGAACCAAAGCTGCGCGTTGGGGTTTTTCGTGGCCAGATCCCCATATCTGCCGTAAATATTATCGGCGTACGCGAAGATAAGACCGGCCTCTTCTGTGTTCATGTATTTTTCGGCCTTAATGCTTTCCATGAAATCCTTGTTCACCAGGCCGTCTGCGTACCACGACCTGACAAGATCGACCGCCTTGGTGTACTCGGGTGTCAGCCATCCAAATGTGAAGTTACCATTTGAATCCAGCCCGTAATTGTTCGGGGCGCCCTCGTAGATGGCCAGTTCCTGTACCATATACATGGGGCCTGTGGCAAAGTCCACGCCGACCGCGCCGTATTTCACGCCGGGAAGGGTCGCCATGCCGCGCGCCAGCTTGTCAATGTCGTCGATCGTTTTAGGCTCCGGGATACCCAACTGTGTCGCCCAGTCTTTGCGATAAATAATGCCCTGACGGACCAATTCGCGGGCGCGGGGGATCGCGTACAGATTACCGTCATACTTGCCGTTTTTCAGGCGTACATCGCCTAAAATTTGAAGATTGGGGCAATACTTGGAAAAATAATCGTCCAGATTCCAGAATTGGCCGTTCTGTACCGCGGTGATGTACGGCAGCGATTTCAGATCGGGTATGACCGTGATCATGGGCAGAGAATCCGAGGCCAGCAGCGCCGCGATTTTGTCACCATACGCGTCCGACGGAACCCAGTCGATTGAAAAGTTGTACCCGGTGTATCCGGCCATAACTTTTTGGATCGCGTCGGTTGTGGGCACATCTGTGGAATAATAGGGCGCTATCAGCGTGACGGTTGTTGAGGATGCGGGTGGCTGCGGGTTGTTGACCGCATCATTGAAAGCTTCTTGGCTCGACGGCGCGGACGTAGGCGCCGGGGTGTCCGTCGGCGCGGGCGTTGCCGTAGCCACGGGCGCTGGCGTCGCCGTAGCCACGGGCGCGGGCGTGCTCGTCGGCGCGGGCGTGCCGCTGTTGTTTCCGTTGCAGGCCGTCAGCGCGACAATCGCCGCCGCAAGCAGCAAACCGATATGTTTCTTCATCATTTTCATAATCCTTTCTGCCTCCTTTTTTATATTATAAGGAACTGTCCAGAAATAACATGCACATTTTTTTGAAACGACGAACGCTTCTACGGCGTTTCAAAAAAATATCCGATCAGTTTATTTCTGGACAGTTCCTAACCCGTTTCATTACGGGCAAAATTCCAAACGATGCCTGCCGTGCGATTATTGGATCACGGTTCGCAGATAGGCCAAACTTTCCTTCGCCCACTGACTTTCCTTGGCAAGCGTTTCCCCCGGTTCTTTTTCCGGCGGCGTCCAAAGTTCCAAAATAGCGCTGGCATCCGGATGAAAACGCGATACTGTGTCAACCAGGCGGGGGATGTCCAGCATCCCTTGGCCGGCGGGCCGCCCCTCCACCGTAAACCCCATTAGATAGGGCAGACGTTTGATCATAAAATCTTTAATATGCAAGTTTACCGTGTAGGGCGCCAGGCAATTCGTCACTGATTCAATTCCTTCCGCCGCGCCCAGTGAATTGACGCTGTCCAAACACACGCCCACCCGCGCGGACGCGCATTTTTCCACAATCTCCCGAATTTCGGCGGCCTTGAAACGGTCATGGTTCTCTATCGCCAGCGTCACACCGCTTTGTTCCAGCAACGACTCAATCTCACGCAGGATAGATACCACAGCGGCGGCGTCCGGCTCGTACCCGGCGGCGTCAATGACCACGCGCAGAATACGGGAATCCATTTCCGCGGCGATACCGATATAACGGCTGATATTCTCCCGCGTCAGCCCCCTGGTTCCGATCTCAAGAACAATCCCTTTTCTCCGGGCGGCTTCCTTCAATCGCGTACGCTGGGAAACATCCAGTAAGTGCAGAGGCATATTGTCGGCGATCTGTACCACCTCAACATGGTATCGGGCGGCCCGGTCCAGCAACTCCGTCGCCGTAATGACCCCTCCGGGACCTGTCAAGCTCTTGTCCGCAGCCCATCCATAAGTATAGGAGCCAATTCCAAGCCTCATTTTGCCCTCGCCCATTCTCAACTTTTCCTGGCTGCGTTCAGGCACCTGTCATAATTTTCTTTCGCGGTATAGGGGGGCACGAACACCGTCGCCAGTTTGAGCGTCTCGCTGCCTGTGTTGACGATCTGGTGCAGTTCGTCTTTTTCGGCGAATAGAACCATATCGGCGCAGATTGGCGTTTCTTTGTCTCCCGCCTTTGCGATACCTCTCCCGGAAACTATGTAAATCAGTTCAATCCTGTCGTGAGTGTGAGCGTCGGTCATGGCGCCCGGATAAATAATCGCCTGGGTAAACAGGAGTTCCCCGACATCGTCCTTGTCAGGCGCAAAAATGCATTTTATGTTCCTCGCGTAGGGAGCGGGAATCGTTACGCCCTCTTCTTTCCAGCATTCTTTGATTTTCATGCGAATTCCTCCTTAACATATAAAAATTAAATTACAGCAATTTCATAAGTTGCTCTCGGATACGCTTGATATGTCCTTGCGTCAGCGTCCGCGCCAGTTCCTGGTTCCCGCCCCGTATTGCCTCATAGAGCGCCTTGTGGTCCCGCATAGACGGTTCCTTGTCCAAGGCGTACCGGACGATTCCGTTGCGCACGCGCCGGACGAGGACGTTCGCTTTTTTCATCTCTGTCACAAGATATGGGTTCGGACAATATTCCAGCATCGCGTCATGAAACTTCGAATCCGCTTCCAGCCAGGCGTCCATATCATTATTCGTGAACGCTTTCTCCATACGCTCCACAATACCGCCCAACGCTTTGATGCCCGCCGGTTCGATGGAACCCGCCAGCAAGTAGCTGACCATGCTCTCAGCGCCTTCAATAAATTCGTAGGTTTGTTTGATTTCTTCTTTGGAAAGGACTTTCACAAAAAGTCCTTTTTTACTTACCCTGTCCACAAGCCCGTGGGCGCGCAGCGATAATAACGCCTCCCGCACCGGCGTACGGCTCATGTTAAGCTGCTCGGCAATCTCAACCTCCAGCAGGGGATACCCTTCCCGCAACTCGCCGTTGATGATCTTATCATAAATCAGTTGGTAGGCTGTTTGGGTTTGGGACAATTCTACATTCATTCACCTGTCTCCCGCACTCTCTAGGATAATATACACATATGTTTTGCGTGCCGAATACTTCAATGTATACACAATAACACCCTCGGTCTTTTTTGTCAACATATTTTTTTCATTTTCTTGTAACTTCAAAAGAGCCGTGTTATAATCCCGGAAAACAAGGAGTTGGAGGAATTCAAAATGGAAGAGCGTAAACTCGTGATTATCGGCGCAGGCAGCGCCATGTTTACGGAAGGATTAGTGAGCGATCTGCTAAGCGCCCCGATGGATTTCAAGTGGCACATTTCATTGGTGGACATTGACGAACCGGTTCTTATTTCGATGGCCAAGCTTGTCCGCAAGATGATCATGTATAAAAACAGTTCCGCGACCCTTTCCTATTCGACAGACCGGCGCGAAGAACTGCCAAACGCGGACTATGTGGTGGCTACGATAGGCGTGGGGGGACGCCGGGCGTGGGAACAGGACGTGTTTATCCCCAGAAAGTATGGGATTATGCAGCCCGTGGGGGACACGGCGATGCCGGGCGGAATCTCCCGCGCGTTACGGATGGCGCCCGCTATGGTGGATATCAGCCGGGACGTCGCGGCCATCTGCCCCAAAGCGGTCTTCATCAATTACTCCAATCCCATGGCGGTCTTGTGCAAAGCTGTCAAAAAGGCGGTGGGCACGCCCATGACCGGCCTTTGCATTGGGGTGGCCGAATCGGTCTGGCACATTGCCGAAACCGCCGGATTGCCGAAAGAAGAATGCACAGCCCTCTGGGGAGGCATTAATCACTGTACTTTTATTTACGATTTTCGTTACAGGGGCAAAAAAGCGTGGCCCGAGGCGAGCAAAGGTCAGCAGAGCGCCAATCCCTTCGCCTGGTGGTTCTTGGAAAACCAGGGGGCTTATCTGGCCCCTGGGGACAGACATGTGACAGAATTCTTTACAGAATATTTCCCCGGCGGCAATTACTACGGTCATGTTTTGGGAAAAGACGCTTTTTCCTTTGAAGGGACGATTCAAATGGGCGACGAGATCCATCAAAAAGCGATGGAGATCGCGCAAAGCGACGGCAGTCTTCCGGAAAGTTTTTTCCAGAGGCTTTCCGGCGAGCAGGAACAGCTAATCGACATCATTCAATCCATTGAGTATGACCAAAACAAAATATTCTCCGCCAACATAACCAATAACGGGACGCTGCCGGGAATCAATCCGGACGCTGTGGTGGAAGTACCTTGCGCGGTCGGGGCACACGGGTTTTCCGCTCTGGCGCAGCCCTGTTTCCCCGCTGTTTTCGCGGCTCACACCAACCGTTTTCTCGCTTGTGTGGATTTGACGGCGGAGGCCGCGCTAACCGGCAGCCGTCAACTCTTCATACAGGCCATGCTGATGGGCGGATATTTGAACGACCGCGGCGTCGCGGAAAAGATGGCCGAGGAACTTCTGGCCGCCCACAAAGATTACCTTCCGCAGTTTTGATTTACGCGCAGGTTGGGCCGAGGAGGTTTGGGGTTGACTAAAAAAGAACAGGTGTACAAATGCCTGGACCACCTGCCGGGAGATACGGTCCCTTACGACGTATACGAAGGCTGGATGTGGCCCGGTATTACATCGAAACTTATGAAAGCCACGGGCGCGGCGGACTATGACGATCTACTGGGCAAGATGGGCGCGTTCTGCCGCTGGATCACACCTTACTATAATGGTCCCGATCTTCCGGCGGGAGCAAAAGACAGAATAGCCAGCCCCCATACCATGCATAGTCTCAACTCGTCCATATGGGGACTGAAGCCCGGGCTCAAAGAACACGGCCTGAGTACCGCGGGGCATCCTCTGGCAAACGCTTGCACCGCGGATGAAATAGAAAAGCATCCCTGGCCGTCGTCCGAATGGTTTGATTACGCGGGCTTGTATAAACAAGCGGAAAAATACGCGGATTATTTTGTGATCGCAGGCGGATTCAGTCCGTTGTTTTACCTAATAGCCGATTTGTGCGGAATGGAAAAAGCGTTGATGGATATGATCAATCGCCCGGAAATTATAGAGGCGGCGGTCGATAAAATCACCATGTTCTACAAGGGTTACTTCTCTAAAATTATCGAAATCTGCGGGGAAAACATTGACGCCATTGCGTTCGGTGATGATTTTGCCAGCCAATCGGCCATGCTGATGAGCCCGGAACTTTGGAGAAAGTTTTTCAAACCCGCATGGAGAGAACTCTTTGAAATAGTTAAAAAGCGTGGTCTAAAAGTAATGTTCCATTCGTGCGGCTCGGTCTTTAAGGTCATCCCCGATCTGTTGGAAATCGGGCTGGATATCCTCTACCCAGTTCAGCCGAAAGCCACCAGTATGGATCTTGTCACTTTGAAGAACAATTTCGGAGATAAGCTCGTATTCTATGGCGGGCTGGATGTACAGGAACTTTTGCCTTTCGGCAATCCTGATGAGATAAGGCGGGAGATTGTCCGCTTGACGAAGCTGTTCGGCAATGGGGGCTATATTCTCTCCACCAGCCACGTCATTATGGAGGATGTTCCCTTGGAAAACGCTATGGCGGTGTATTCCGATGGAATTAAGTAAAGGCACGCAATTATGAGAAAGAGGGTATCCCGTGAAAAAACCGGTTATCATTTCACAATGGAAGAGAATCGTATATTATCCTTCCAATCACTTAAATGATTTTTGTCTTTTCCAGGGGAACGATGGCCTTTGGCATTGCATAGGCATTATGGGAACGGGAACTTGGGAAAGCGAAACGAAATTGTTTCATTCGTTCGGGGAAAACCTGGACTGTCTCTTTACGAACGCGGATCCGATACTCACGCCAAACTTCCCGGAAGACGGAAACATTTATCAGCAAAAACACGCGCCGTTTGTCGTGGTAGAAAATCATATATACCACTTGTTTTACAGGCGGCCGATGGGCACGATCATGTGCGCAAAAACATCAGATCTTTTTGTATTTAACTGCTTGGGCGAAGAGGTTTTTACAAGACGTGACGCCAGAGACGTTTGTATCATTAAGGCAAATGACGAGTATATACTGTATTACTGCCAGTCCGAAATTGTGGATGGAACTCCTTACAGCTGCATTATCGCCAGAAGGTCAAAAACGCTGTCGGATTGGGATGAGCCTATGCTCGTATATGCTGATAGCGAAAAGCGAGCGGATCACTCCTATTTGGAGTCTCCGTTTGTTGTTGGCGCTGAGGAAGGGTATTACTTATTTATCAGGCACAGGCTGCGTGATGACGATGTGAAAACCGTTGTGTTGTTTTCGAAGGATCCGCTTGACTTTCGCAACAGAGGCTGGCTACAAGAGTTAAATGATGTCCACGCCGCGGAAATTGTGAAAGATAAAGATGAGTTTTATATAGCAAGGGTCAGTTTTTACGAAGGAAAAAACAATAGCGGCGGTGACGGATGGATTGAACTTGCCAGATTGAGATTTGATTAAGTCAAATATATGGTTTTTACAATAAGGAGGCGTTATCATGTTGTCAGAACAACTGTGGATCAGGTTGCAGCCTTACATGAAAACCGAATGGCGGCAGTGCATGGACGAGGGGCTGTCGGTGGAAAAATTTGAGATAGTATGCTCAAAATTGGAAGAAGCGCAAAACGGCCGCGAAGAGGAAGCCGGCCGTATCGCTTTAGAGATGCAGTCCTGTCCCGTCCGTCCCGGGTACGCCTATAAGGAACCGTCCGGTTTGACTGCTATAAAAGCAGCCTCCAGTCATGTCTTTCCAGTCTTTGGAAAAGTACATGATATTGACTCTTTACGTGAGAAAATAAACGGGGCTTGGACCGGACGCATCGTTGGCTGTCTGCTGGGAAAACCGGTTGAAGGGATGTACCGTGAAAAGCTTTGGCCAATGTTGAGGGAAACCGGAAACTTCCCAATGCATAAATACATGGAAAAAAAGGATTTTACCGATGAACTGATCAAGGGACTGGAGCTGAACCTCAACCGCTGCTGGCGCGACACTGTCGGCGAGATCATTCCGCCCGACGATGACACCAACTATACAGTCTTTGCCATGAAGCTGTTGGAGACATACGGCCCGAACTTCACGTCCGAAGACGTAATGGAAGGCTGGCTCAGGTGGCTGCCGATGCTGGCCACTTGTACCGCGGAACGCGCGGCATATCGTAACGCGGGGACGGGGATACTCCCGCCGGAGACAGCAACTTATAGAAACCCCTTCCGCGAGTGGATCGGGGCGCAAATTCGCGGAGATTTTTTCGGTTATATCAACCCCGGCAACCCGGAAAGTGCCGCGGAGTCCGCGTACAGGGATGCGTCCGTTTCCCACGTTAAGAACGGTATCTACGGAGAAATGTGGGTGGCCGCCATGCTCGCCGCGGCTGCGGTCTGCGGCGATGTGACCGATGTGATTCAAGCCGGTCTGGCTGTCGTCCCGGCAATGAGCCGCCTCTCCGAGGACGTGAGGGCCGTCATGGATTGGCACAGTTCCGGCGTACCGGCTGACGAAGCGATCGAGCGTGTCCACGCGAAGTACAACGAGTATCTTGAGCATGACTGGTGTAAAACCTGCCCGAACGCGATGATTGTAACACTGGGATTGCTGTACGCTAACGGTGATTTTGGCCGCGGCATATGCCTGGCGGTGCAGGCGGCGTTCGACACCGACTGCAACGGGGCGACGGTAGGCTCCGTTCTCGGCATGATGCTCGGCCGCAGCGGTATCAGCCCCGGCTGGGCGTTCACCGACAAGCTCCAGACAAGCATAGAAGGGTACAACATTGTGACGGTATCCGCGCTTACGGATAAGACGATGAAAATGATTGAAATGATATCAGACTTGGGTTGTATCACTACTAAAAATAATCATGTTTCAGGAAATATCGACTTGTGATAAAATGTTTCCACGTTTCGGCGGCCCCTGCATATATCCGCCGGACTTAGAGCCTACCCGACAATAAGCACTCTCGCCATAGTTTGTCAGTTTTTGCGCAGTCTGTATCAGTCGCCCGCTATCAGTCGCCCGCAAGTTCCCGGGCGATTGCTAATTGCCTTGCACAAACATGAATTTCTTGTCCACGCCCATATCGGAAACTGCGTGCTGCGCGGCGCTTCTTTGCCCGGCTACGGCGACCTTCACCCCCGCTTCGGCTTCCCAAACGGTGAAAACGACGTAGACGAGCTGGCCGGATTTTTAAGGCTGTTGCTGGATATCGGTTTTTTGAACAAAATCAATCCCCCCGTAGTCAGCATCGAGGTCAAGCCGTTCGGAGGCGAGAACCCCGACATTGTCGTCGCCAATTCAAAAAGGGTTTTGAATCTGGCCTGGGCGAAAGCGAGTGAATAATATGCGCATAAAGAAAGCCGCCGAGACCATGACGGCGAAAGAGAGAGTTCTGAAGACGTTCAATCTGGAAAAAACCGACAGGGTGACCATCGGCTACGAGGCAAACGAGGGAATCCATAAAAGATTCGCGGCCGCGCTGGGCGTCGCGGACGGGAACACGGAGAGTGTCATGCGGGCGCTGGGCGTAGATTACAGGGGCGTTGACGCGCCTTATACCGGGCCATTCCTGTTTAAGGATATGCCTGGGCGGGTCACAAACCCCGTGGACGGCTTCCGGATGCGCTGGATCGAGCACCAGACCGGCGGCTATTGGGATTTTTGCGACTTTCCCCTGGCGAACGCCGACTCTGAGACCATCGCGGCGTTCCCGGTTCCAAACCCGGACGGTTTCGACTACGCAAGCGTTCGCGGTCAAATAGAAGCGCATGAGGACTTCGCGGTTTACATCGGTAATCCCGGCGTTCCGGACATAATAAACTCCACCGGGCGGATCATGGGAATGGAGGACACCCTTGTAAATCTGGTAAACGAAGACGAGGCTACGCTTCATTTCCTTAATCGTCGTATGAACATGCGGCTTGGCGTTCTGGAGCGGATGCTTGATAAAAACAAAGGCGAAATCGACTTTATGTGGCTGGGCGAAGACCTCGGCACACAGATTTCCCCGATGATAAGCCTCGGGCTTTTCCGGAAGGTCATCCGTCCCATCCATCAAAAATTCATTGACCTGGCGAAGGCGTATGACTTAAAGGTCATAACGCACACCTGCGGCAGCTCAAGCTGGGCTTACGAGGATTTCATCGAAATGGGCGTGAACGCGGTGGATACGCTGCAGCCCGAGGCCGTGAACATGAGCCCCAAATATCTTAAAGAGCATTTCGGCGGAAGGCTGTCTTTCCGAGGATGTATCTCGACGGCGGGGCCTTTGGCTTACGGTTCTCCGGAAGACGTTGTTGCCGATGTAAAAAACACGCTTGAAATAATGATGAACGGATACGGATACCATTTCGCGCCGACCCACGCCATACAGGACAACACCCCGGTTGAAAATCTTTTCGCGATGTACCAGACAGCGCACGATTACGGCGTTTACAGATAATCTGGAGGAAGTTAAAATGTTCACCGAAAAGAAAATGACGCAGAGGGAAAGATTTATCAACGAACTAACGAACGAACGGCCGCCCGCGCAGGCGGGCAGCCGTCATCGCGGCGTTTGCTCATTGCAGTTTTCTCACGGCATCAGCCCCGTATGATATAAAAATGACCAAACCCCAGAACCCTTGATTTTCGGCTCTTTTAAGTTCGGTCATATTATACCACACGCCTCGGCGTACAAATCATAAAGATTGTACAAGTCTTATGTTGAAAGAGGCAGGGCAATGGATTATATAACAGTTGCGCAAGCGGTAATAAAATGGGGCGTTTCCGAACGCTGGATACAAAGGCTTTTACAGGACGGGCGTATTGAGGGCGCAATGCGTTTCGGGCGGGACTGGGCTATCCCCGCCGACGCCGAAAAGCCCACAGACGCCCGGATAAAAAGCGGCAAATATAGAAACTGGCGAAAGAAAGACCCAAACGAGGTGAACCCCGATGAATAACGAAAGCCACACCCCTGACAACGACTTTTCTAAGCTGTCCGAATCCTTTAAGGGATTACTCGGAAGCCCCGAAATGATGTTTCAGTTTCTCGATATTTTGTCGCAGCCCATTCAGGTTTTTGATCCGGACGGGACGCTTATATTTTCCAACAAGGTGTTTCTTGACTTTAACGGAATAGAATACCCGTCGGCTGCTATCGGTAAATACAATTTGCTGCGTGACCCGGTATGCGACGCGTTATTCGGACACGAAACACTCGTGAGAGGTTTTCGCGGCGAAACTATTATATGCCGGAATATACCCGCTCCGATTGACGACCTTGTGAACCGCGGATTTGTAAAAGAAAAGCCTTTTGAAACGGCTTATCTGGACGCTTCCCTTTTACCTATCTTTAACGGCGATAAGCTCGCGTATGTCATCAATACATTTGCTATAAACAGAATTTATCAAGGTTTGCCCGAAGTAGCGAGGGCAAAAGAATACATAGATAGTCATTGGCTGGATAAATTCGACGCCCACGCCGTAGCGAAAGCGGTCAATGTCAGTTACAGCACTATGGCTCCGATTTTCAGGCAACAAACCGGGATGACATTGCAAGACTATTATCAGCAAGTCAAGATAGACCACATCAAAGAAAAGCTGGGAGATAAAAGCCTTACCATACAGCAGGTATTTAACGCCTGCGGAGCGGACAGCCGGGATGGAGCGCCAAACTGTTCCGTAAAATGACCGGTATGACGCCTAAAGAATACAGGAACAGCCTGCGATAGCCAGAGGTGAACCCCGATGAATAGCGAAAACCGAACCGCCGAATATGACTTCTCCAAACTATCCGAGCCGTTCCAGAATTTTCTCGGCGACATCGGGCAGATGTTCCAAGCATGGGACATGTTCCCCATGCCCATCGAAATATTTGACCCGAACGGCACGGCCATATTTATCAATCGGTCGTGTATAGATATGTTCAATATCAAAGACGCCGGTTTGCATGTAGGAAAATACAATATACTGCACGATACTGCGAGTGATAATGTATGGGGGCATGATTCCATCGAAAGAGCCTTTCGCGGCGAGGTGATTTCAAGGCCGTATAAGCCCGTTCCCATTCAGAGTGTTGTTGACCGGGGCGTCGCTGACGAAAAACCTTTTGAAGCGGCGTTTATGGATGTGCATTTGCTGCCCGTTTGGAAAGGGGAAAAACTTGCCCATGTGATTTGCATATGCAATCCAAAGCAGGTATATATGGGTTTGCCCGAAGTAGCGAGGGCGAAAGAGTACATAGACAGTCATTGGCTGGATAAATTCGACGCCCACGCCGTAGCGAAAGCGGTCAATGTCAGTTACAGCACGATGGCTCCGATTTTCAAGCAACAAACCGGAATGACATTGCATGATTATTATCAGCAAGTCAAGATTGACCGCATCAAAGAAAAGCTGGGAGATAAAAGCCTTACCATACAGCAGGTATTTGACGCCTGCGGAGCGGACAGCCGGGGATGGAGCGCCAAACTGTTCCATAAAATGACAGGTATGACGCCGAAAGAATACAGGAACACATTAAAATAAAGTTGACTTATCATACCATGCGCCCGGAAAAATCCGGGCGTTTTTTGTTTCTCCGCAAAACTTCGTAGAATACGTCGCATTTTTCGTATTATCCGACGCCACGGACAGAAAAATCTTTGCTAAACTTATACTGTGTTCTATTTTTGGACAGATACGAGGGAGGTATAGGAGTGGGTATTTCGGAAAGCGAAGCGAAAGCGATGTTAGACACGCTGGAAAAGACAGCCGAGGCAGAGAAAGAACGCGGCGTGTCGCCCGGACAATGGGAGCCGTTGCAGAACGCACTGGAAGGTGATGAATCCGTTGTACATATATTGAATATATTCCCGCACCCTATCGGGATTTTTGACTATCGCGGCATATTGGAATTTGGCAACTTAAAACTGCTGGAAGCGACCGGCTACACCGCCGAGGACGTGGCAAAGGGACGCGCCAATCTCAACAACAGCAAATCAGCCGAATTTACGGACGGTATCAAAAAATCCCTGCACGGAGAAACAATAACAGTCGAGGCCATGAAAGACGCTTTAAGGGGCATAGCAAAAAGGGGCGCGAACAAAAACAGGCCCGCCGGTACGCCGGAATACAGGAGCGCGGTTCTGTTTCCGTTTCCCGCGTTTGACAAGACGATTATTCGGGGAGCGGTGATGTTTTACCCTTATGAATATCCGATAGTCTTTCCCGTTAAACGGTAGCAAAAATCAACTTCTGTTTGACGCGCCCGCCTGACGCTTAATGCAGGCAAATCAAATTATTAGGAGGATTTCATCCATGAAAAAGTTATTTATACTCATTCTCGCGCTGACACTCACCCTTTCCCTTGCCGCTTGCAGTCTTGGCGGCGGCAACGGCAATAATTCCACAGGCGGCAACGGTACCGCCACAAGCAGCGGCTCTAACAACGGCGGCAATCAGAACGGTTCCGTTTCGATTGCCAGTATGAAGCAGGCGGCGAAAGACGCCGGTCAAACAGTCAAGGACGATTTTCCGAATCCGTGGAGCGGAATGCAGATCGCTAACGGTTTCACAATCATTTACAACGACAATGATCAGTGCTATGTGCTGGAGTATAAAAACCAATCGGACGCTGACACGGCGGTCAAAGCTGAGAAGGATGCGGGTGACAATGTAGCCGTCCAGAACGGGAAAATCGTTGTGGTCATTGCCGGCGACGGCCACGGAAACGCGGAAAGCCCGGATGAATTGACATTTATGCAGAATCTGCTCAACGGCAAGCCGCTTTAATGAACGACCGGAAATAATTTTTGGAGGATTCAGGAGGGGTTGATCAATGAAAAAGTTCTTTGCGCTTGTAGTCGCGCTGGCGCTGGCATTCTCCCTTGTGGCTTGTAGTGTAAGTATCGGAAGCAAGAATGCTAATAGCGGCGGAAGCGGATCAGCCGCGGCAAGCGCAAACACAAGCAGTGCCGGTGGCAATCATAACAGCAATAATGCTTCAAGCGCCGGAAGCAACCCACCCGCCGCCGCAGGTTCATCGCAGACATCCGCCCCGTCAAGCGGAATCCCGGGCGGTGTCAACTTGAACCACTATTGGCCGGCCGATAAAGTCCCTGACCTGCCCGAATATACATACGGCAAAATCACCGGCTTTACCGGGCCGGACGCGGACGGCGTCGTTATCATCAAGGCCGGGGAAACAAGCAAAGCCGACCTTGATAAATACCTGCAATCGCTTCAAACAGCCGGCTGGACTGTCAACATAACCGACAACGGTTATGACACAGACTACGCGGTCGCCGATAAAGGCGCTTATTCGGTGAATTTCCAGATTCAGGCCGATACATTCGTCCAATTTGACGTGACCATCGCCAAAACCGGCGGTTGGCCTTCCCCGGACGAATATCCGATCACGCTGGTTCAGCCGCAGGGTTTTGAGGTCATAGGCGCGGACATCTCCACCGAAGACCTCGACGGGGTGGAGTATTATATTTTCAGCTTCGCCTGCGTGGGCATGGACGAAACAGCGGCTAACGCATATGTGGCCGACAAGGCTCAGCTTGGATATGATTGGAAGGGCGAACACTGGAATTGCAAGCTGGACGAAGAATACCCCTATTCCAAAGGCGATAAGATGATGTTTGAATTTACGATTTACCCGGATTCTATATCCTGAAAGACAAGGCGGTGAGGAGAAAATGAAAAAAAGTTTGTATCTGTCAACTGTATTATTGTGCTTGGTGTTTCTGCTTTCGGCTTGCAGCGTCTCGATTATCCCACAGGATAAAAACAACAGCGGTGAGCTTCTTTCGCGGCCATACGCAGGGTACATAAACAGCGGAACCTATTACCTGAAATACAGCCGGGAAATGCAACAAAATAATCAGACCCTGAAAATTGAATTTGAGACCGCCGCGCAGAACGGCGACAGCGCGGAGCGTTCGGGCGCAGCCCCAGCACGGGTTGGGATGAACAAGGGCGGGGTGTCATACCTGGTTGATCACACGGCCAAAACAGTGACGGAGTATTCACAGGCGATGACAACGGAATCTTCCGCGCTGTTTGATTTCAAAAGGTTGACCTACTCGAAAACCGGCAGCGTTGATTCGGGCGGCAAAACCTACGCCTACGACGAGTACACAACGGACGCCGGCAAAAATATCC
>JGI20166J26741_10857781_pt1 | contig 14913 bp, 2 predicted proteins | sample TergutCu122P5_FD_26741 | JGI IMG/M metagenome (IMG submission 26741)
AGTCTTTTCGGAAGTATTTGACTGTTTACTTATAGAACATAGCTAGGATCAGTCGGTATTATAGAACATTTGCAGAAAACTCGCACACAAGCCAGCATCTCTTCGGTTGTCATATGACTAACACGGATGAGATAAAAACAAAGTGGAGAGAATGGAAAACCCATGTTTACAAAACAATGATCACCGATAAGGCAGAAGTGGTGTATGTTTATAAAATAGCAGAGTGAAGAGGAATTTTATGTTGGAGGGAGGATTTTGAAGCCGGCACAAGTAATTATCTAAGTAATCCACGAATAGAAGTTATAGAAGAATAAAATAAAATAAAAGTTATTCTTGAACTCTGTATATATATACATATGCATATACATAAACATATACATATATAAATATATTCGGGAATCAACCTAGTCAGTTTGCAAGAGAATTCCAGCGCCACGATTTGAGGCTAATTGTCGCCGTACAAAGCGGCATGATTTTCAGTGCCGTGAAAACTTTATGTCTACGCAACCTCATATACCATGATTATATCCTTACACTTCCAAATCAGAGGTAATTGTGTGTGACATTTTCAGTATCAGTAAAAAAAACTGTGCTTTCTGCCCACAAATCATGACTATGTGTTTCTTATGATTCCCACAATCAACAGCGATTTTTTCTTACATAGCATTAACCAACTGGTCTTTACGGTGGACAACGACTGTGATCTGTGTGAATTACGAACAGAATTTTTATGCATAATTTACATGAAAGTAAATTCTCATAGCTTTAAGTTCCATTTTAATACTGTCCTCCAACGTGCAAATTGTCTGACCAAGCGAAATCTTCGCCTCGGTTTTTCCTTCCAAATTCTCAATGCACTTCTAAATCACCAGATCCTTCCTCACTTTATTGTTTCAGGATATTTTTATGCACTCTTCTTTATCGCCCTCTTAGTTCGAGAAAATTCACTTAGCACCCCGTTTTGTTTTCGATCAGGCATTTATTGTTGAAGACTGAAGTCATCTGAGGTGTTACGCCATCTAGGTTGGTAAGCAGTTACCAACGTTTCGAAGGACCATAGTGCCCTGATTTTCAGGACAAACAGTTTGCGAAAAGAGATCTACGTATATTCTTAACTCAGTATTGGAAAACAATTTTAACATCCATACTAAGAAAATTAGAACTACATTTTGACTTAAATCTTAGATGTTTAGTTACAAAAGTAAAATATTTCGAATTGAATATTGAGGTGCGACGAAGGTTTGGTTGGAAAAAGATGTACCGATCTTTCACGGAAAATTGCTACATCCATATTCAGGCACACATAAAATCTTCCTCGAATGGTAACATAATGTTTATTGGATGGTAAGTGGATGGATGAGTGAGTGAACGATTGACCATACTGGACTGCTGTATATCAGCAAATGGTGTTAACCTTTGCAGTTAAAGTGTTTTATTTGACAGTTGGCCTATGGCCCCGATTATCACCTGGAAATACTGAGGAATACTACGGAGAATCTCACTCATATCAGATAACCCAAATGAGTTTCGATCTGAATTCCTTTGAGTCTTAATGGAAACGAAGCAGCTCAGGGTAGTTGTCAGGCTATCAGACACACGAACTGCCCATTCTTGGTTAGAAACCCTTTTGTCCAGCTGAATATTCAAACGGCCAAGTGCTGCAGACTGCCATGAAACTTACTGAGCTCCTAACTTAATGACTTATCATCTTGGCCAACAGACCGGCCGTACTTGGTTTAGTTGCTTCGTAGCTTTCTTCAATCCATCGACAAAATTCTTGGATGATAGCTTAAATGTAAGCCGTGACATACTTAAAAGTAGAATTAAGACTTCAGGCTTCCGCCGTGGTGTACATGAGATCTGCGCTCTTCTGCGATTTTAAGCAGCGTAGAATTTTTTTTTTGCCGACGTTTTGGGACAATCTATCGGTCTCTTCTTTCAGCGTCAAGAAGTCGAAGAATAATTCTTGGGCTGCCTGATTCTTATAGATGGAATCGATAGGTTGTCCCGAAATGTCGTTAACAATCTACCAACCTACGCTACATAAAATCCCAGAACAGCGCAGTACAGAATTTATCCGCTCGAAATGAATCACCTCGTCAGGGTATCCGGTGTCCAGATGCAGATGTGCTGAGCACTGCACCGAGAGACATTCGATCCGTTGTTTTAATATGCCAAAGCGAAAATAGAGTCAAAAGATATTTTCCCTCTGCTGCAGCTTGATATTCCAGAACTTATCTGATATGGTACAGATTATCTCAATGAAAAATGACGGAAATAAATTACGATTCTACACATGTCAAGAAAAGAAAACGTTACCAGTTGGCCAGCCTTTTACCAACGCTGGCGTACGTGGTTTTTCTGCCTACGAAAAGTTGATCCTTCGAGACACAGACATTTGTGCATTTAGAAAAGCTATCATATTCCGAAATGCTAATATTGGTCATGTATTTTGAAAGTTTTCAGTAAACTTCACAATGTGAAAAACATAGCCTCTGTATTTTCAACAATCTGTGTTGTTCGGTTCAAGACTTCAAGAGTTGCAAGTGCCAACATAAATAATCTACGTTAGAACTATAGCGACGCTGCTGTTAGCTATTTTAGTGTCATTACTGGTGCTCAGGACAGGTAACACACCAGTCCATTAAAAAAGAAAGCCCGCATGTCCAACATACAAGGAAATTTTACTGTTTTTATAAGCAGAGGTTAATAAGGAAATTTGTCAAAAATCCTTGTAGTAATTACAGAATATCCTCGCCCAAGATATGGCTGCTTTCTTTGTCAATACTAAAAAAAAAGTTCTATAAAGACGGAAAAACGCTGAATATAAAAAATTAAAATTTATTCACATATTTAAAGAGACTGCAGTGACTTTTCGAATAGTATTCAAAACCTCTATCGCAAGACTTCCATACAGATCTAACATGCAGACCTACCGTGCGTATTGGCAAGAGCACGGAGTAAATGCATAATATTTATTAAGTCCGTGGCAGGAAAAAAAGGAGGCATCGCCCAAGAAAACAATACTTTTGACGTAGCATATAAATAACTGGATATCAAGAATGCGAGCAACAGAACGAGAAATTTAAAGTTCCAAAGAGGCAAAAATGAAGATCAGTCTTCCATGGTAAGAGGATGTGTAGGCTGATAGATACTTATCAATCTTTTGAAGGGACCAATTTGACACTTCTACCCTCAAGAAGGAGGAAACAGGTTACTCCTAACGTCTGAAAGTTTCTACCATGCTACACGTCGTCACATCCGCGACAAAAGCAAGATGTACCAAACAAGAAAATACAATAGACCAGATGTTTTTCAGCACTTCCCAATTTTCTAAGAACTGAAAGCCATCAGGTCAGTATCTGGGAATTTATGTTATTTGTTTATGTTTCATTTAACGCCGCTGTCACTAACCAGAATATATAGCTTAGAATGGTAGAACTATAAGAGGAATACGAATAGGAAATATTGAGGAGGGGAAAGGTTGTTTTAATTATTACAACCGAATTTCTTGAAAGAACTGAGGAATACCACGAAAAACTCAGACCAGATACTAGGTATTGTGACCGAGATTTCACTTGGTCACTGTCGAATACGAGCGTGACTTTTGGCTTTATAGCACTTGGCTTTAATAAATCCTAATGAATCAAAACGATTCCATTACTTTTACCTCTTTCGTGATAACAGATGAGTTACTTTTTAATGTGTGTGTGTGTGTGTGTGTGTGTGTGCGCGCGCGCGCGCGCGCGCGTGTGTATATATATATATATAGGAAGTGTGGAACAAAATTAGGCTAAACGGGATGAAGGAAATAACATTGACAAATATGTTCAGAATATGCGTCCACAGCTGCGTTCAGTACCGGACCATACCTACCCAAAGGGTTTAAGGTAGATTACAGGCAAATTTAGCCCTATACTTCATTAAGCATCATGCCACGAAGATGAATGGAGAAGTGCTGGTGTAAGCCCAACTCAATATAGTGTAACCTAGGAACAACTGTATTTACATGCCCCGGCCGCTTAATCCCCACCCCCTTGTCATTAAGAATTTCAGAAACCCCCTGAACAGGAGGCTAGGCAGACCGCACAGCCGGTCTGGACGCTGTAACTTAAAACATTTTATGCCTCCGTTGGGAACAAAACCCCCATGCCCTTCCTGCCTGTAGCGCAGCCACCACATTACCGATATAATTCTGTATCTTGTGAATAGAGGACATAAAATAACAACGCCTAAAATTCGGAATATTTGCCCACAAATCTCACCGAGTCTGGGAATAGATTTATTTGGGGGGGGGGGCTGTATGTAAGCTGTGTCAGTTTACACAGAATTTCACGGATATGTCACAAAACTCCAGACCTTAAAATTCCGTAAAATTTGTCGCAACTGTTACCAGTTCCCGTTGCGTGATGTGGTATTCTCAAAGTCAGTATTCCGAACGAACTGGACAAACTGACCAAATATACACAGCATTTCATGTACAGAACATCTGAAATATCAGTGCGTAAAATTTAAATTATGTGCTGCTCGCTTACCTGTTACGGTCTGCAGCAGACGAGGGCCTCTACTTCTGGTGCTCAGTACAACGTCGATGATGCTGCTGTGGGCGCCCTGGGTGTACCTCCTCACTATTGATCATCGTCTTCTGTTGCCGCTGCCCTCCTCCGGGACAACATTCGGCCAGCTCCCAGCACCTCCCTACGCACGCGCGGGCACCACACCAAGTTACCATAGCAACAGGAGATGAGGGACCACCCATACTGCCTAATCAGGCAATGTTACAAAAAGTCCGAAAATAAACCATATCCAGTAAAAGTGTAGAGCACGGATTTTTGCTTCTGTACGCTAGTGGCTCCAGAACTGTGGTTCGGGAAACGATAGGCTTCTATCTCATTTTTTCACAGAGCATCGAAGAGGTTTATAGCCTGGAGTTATCCGCATGTCAAAATGTCCATTTTTCTGAGGAACAGGACGCTTCTTTTGTCAGCTCGAGTTTTCTGTAAAAAATCCGTAATTTCCTTTACAGTTACTTACCGACTTTCGCAGTATTTCCGGTCCGGAAGGTCCGGCGAAAGTCGAATTTTGCGTAAGTCGGAGTCGATTATATAGGTGATCAACTACATACGTATAGAGAACAGAGTTGAGTGGAAACCTAAATTCCAGCACACTGTAACTTGAAAGGCGACAGCGTAACCGCCCCACTTCCTGTGTTATCGCCCAGCAGTATTCTTCCGCCACCTTCGTCTCATTACGCTTTCATTACCGCAAGGAAAAATTCGACGCTCTTTCTAAACATTTTATGTTTCATTTTTTTACTTTTTTAAATTTATTCTGTGAAATTGCCTAACTTGAAACTGCGTAAGTCGCAAAATATCTGTATTTCGCTAGAGTGCGATGCTCAGAAAAATGTACCAAGGAATTTCAATCATTCTATATGTTTTACATCTCACAGATTAAAATAACTGTGAAGGTATCTTTGTATGAAAGCACGTGGCTATAGAATCGAAGACTTGGATTCGAAGCCCGGAAGAAATAAGGGCTTTTATCTTCCCAACCACGCACAGGCGGCGACACACATATCTTCCTATTCTACGGGGAAAAAAACCTTTTGCTGCTGGAATGAAGTGACCGGAGCGTGAAGCTGAAAAATTTGTCTGTCATCAAATCATCATGTAATCAACTAGCCGCCTATGTCGTAGTTCCCAGAACCGATCTGTGTCAAGACTCTTGGTTTAGTGTGAGCAAAGAGGAAAAACGCAGGAAATGTGTCTTGGTTAATAAAAGTAAACAAATACCATTTTTTAAACGCGTCTTGACATTTCTTGGGACAGTTCCCATTCACAGCACGTCGCTAAGTGAATTATGAGTCAGTCTTTCTGGAATGTGACGCCATGCATTTGGCTGCGTAGGTAACAACTTTTCGAAGCAATTTTCTGGCTTCATCCTTGGGCTTTATATCGTCGTATAACAGGGCTAAACGAAAATATTTACGAATCAGGGCATTGCCTTAAAGATATAGGCAAAATTTACTTCCGAAACGTTGGCACCAATCTACCAAACCACATAGCGCGTGGTCCCGGAAAACCACAATCTTGATGTTCACCGGCATGAGAAATTACAGGAAAGTTAAAAGTTTATCTTAAAACGGACTCAGCGCAGCCGTACAGCAGTAGAACACAATTTGATTGGTCCTGTGACATCACAAGTTTGTGAATGCATCATACCTGTTCTGTGCCTTACAAGGTAACGAGAAAACTGGACGCAGATGAAGTATGTACGAGATTTATAAAGGCTGTACATTAAGTTGATTGTGCAAATATGAAGTTGTCTCTGTCCAAGCCATGGAGCAGTAGTCGTGTAGCTCTCTGTTCATTCTTAATTTCGGCACTGGGTGGCGATGAGTGGTCAGATTCACGCCTCATCGGGCCGCTCCGCGAATTAAAGTCGGTTCCCATTGAAAAGGAGGTTGTGTGGACCCCAGGGCCCTTTTGGACTTTTGGAAAATTAAAAGTTCATTGCTGCTACCGAGACTTGAACCCAGGAATGTTTAGCCCTAGTCTAGTCACTGCAGTCACTAAAATATCCCAGTTCCAGAACTGACTGTGTACTGCCTTAAAAACTCTTTATCATCCCTATTGTGTTCTTTACCGCCACTGGTTTGGGGATGTTGAATCATTCATTACCAAGAAACACTTTAAAAAGTAAACGGCGTTCAAGCAACTGGTTACAGTGTTTCCAGTTATACCTCACCTGTCTTTATACGTACTGTAAAAGACTGAGGCTTGCTACACTGATAGCAGGAATAACGACATACAGCAGCTGGCAACAACATATCGCTCTAGAACACATGACTGAGTCTTCGGTACTGCAAAGAGTTTAGTGTTTTGATGCTTATGTTAATCACTGATTTGTGTACTTACAGTGAAGCAGGATTAAAAAAGACGTGTTTTTTGCGTTATTTTTTGCAAAGTTTGTTTTTGTTGGCATAAACGTTTGCATGTGCACATAAATTGCTGTCAATAGATTTTACGCTCAAAGAATGAGCATTGAAATTTCAACCTACTACTAGCAAAAATTAATTTTATATGGCATTGCATCCCGCTTATTAGTCTTGTAACAAATTTAAATCTAATTAATTTTAATTTATAAATTTGTCTTTAGAACTTCCTGTAGTAAAAAGTATTTTAGTACGGGAAATTCTTCTCGGAAATAAAAATGTTAAGTATTTAATAAAAGTGATTTGATTAATATTATATCATTTTTAAATAAATGTAATTAAACTTTGCATTTTTCTCGTAGTTCTATTTAATATTAACTGTTAGATTAAGAAATGTATCAAATCTGAAACTTACCTCAATTACATTTAAAAACTTCAGTTCCTACCTCAGAACAAACACACTCTATTTCCCTTACAAGAGAAGTCGGTTAAACTTGTTCAGAGAAATAATCACTATGTACTGTAAGAACTATACGAAACATATAAACAGGCTATAAGATGTGACGAAACAAATGCCCTTTTTGCTCAAAATTGTGGTACAGGAATTTTAGTAACCACTGCGCTACAATGGAAAAATAGCCCCGAATATCGACCACAGTCTATATGGCTACGTCGTATCAAAAAGTCAGAAACAAATAAATTACAGTTTAATTCTGACCGTAGAACTCGAGAGAATAGCATCCATCACGGAACTTTTAAAACTGAAGGCCGAACGTAGACCATTGTAACGGGCAGACTGTCATCTCAAGAGACATGTTACTTGTTTATACCACTTTCCTTGACAGCAGATTTAAGTGGGAAAATTCATCGTGGAGGCCACGTATTTACATGCAGGCAGAAGCATTCCTTAGGTCTTTTCGTCACAATGTCAAGTTTAGTGTCTCGGCAGGTTATAATATTCCGATTGTCTGTGCTTTAAAACTTTTAAGATGATTCGGTTTATAAATATAAGCCTAGATTTACTTCTATCTACAAACAAACAGTCCCGAGCAAAGCCCAATCAGCTGCATAGATGTATAGTCTAAATGTCCATTATTATTATTATTATTATTATTATTATAAAAGGCAATTTATCACACTCTGTCTGTATTGATTATTAGTTTAATATAATAAGGTGTGCTAATTAAGGAACTAAGTTTTCTGTCGATTATGTTGTATGTGTAGATGTCATGTAACCTGTTTATTGTCCTTTATTATTTATATTTGTGTATGTGCCGTTTCGGTCATTAGCCATCTGGCTGTTGACGTGGCACGTTAGTAAACATGAATTGAACTGAATTGAATTGAATTATTACTTTACTTTTTAAAGAACTTATCACGTAAGTTCGTAGCTATTATGTAGGCCTATACTTTAAATTTGTTTGGTACGAATTGAAATTTTGAATGCCGCCATGTTTACTGGTTTTTTACTGATACTATCCTACATTGTAGCGTGTAAGGATATTTATGATCTATCTGGGTACCCAGTTTCTCCTGCTTAGATGCAGTTGTTTCTTCGTTATTGCCGTGAATTCGAAAGCTAAAGACTATACCCGTATCACCTCCATCTTGTTTTGTCTACCTCGAATAAAAGTACTACCTCAACAAATCTGCACGTCTCCGACATCTGCCACCTAAGAATAAGTGTCGCTACTGGCGCTCCCTCCTCACAGCTTCATGTATCGGCTATGTTGTTTTGATTGATTGTACAAAATTGGTATGGCCTGCAAAGGTATCATTTTATATGAGAATCGGTAAACTGGCTCAAATGTTCAAGGAGGAAAACACACATATAGACTTCTGTGTAATCTCAAGATTCTACTTCTCTTAAGAAGGCAAATGTGCTAAAATATTATACAGAGAGAAACATATTGTTATTCTTAGTCAGTAATAATATTGGCAGATTACAGCTTCTACAGGTTTTAGACAAGGCTGCAGAAGCTTAACGCACATAAATGTATTCAGGTATAATATTATTATGACAGTAGAGGAAGTCGACAGAAGCCTAAATATTTAAGTCTTCTGGGACATTCGTATATAGAAATAGATAAATATATTTACGAGCAGACTGCTGCAATCATCGTAAGGGTTGAAGACATCCTCAACACGGCGCCATATCCCAAACAGTTTAATAAAATGAGAAACTCGGTTTCGCAATGACATTTTCTATCCCATATGACACAAAAACATTCTTTATTCTTGTGTTCCGATTACAAGGATTACAACTCTAGCTTTCATTCTTTAACGGACGTCAATGGCATTTTCTGTACTTGAATCCTACTGAGAACGAATGTTTGGGATTCCGTATCCAAGCATTTTTAACATTGATCTAGCCACCGTTTTTAAAAATTGCTATTACGCTGCCAATAACTGTCTTTCCAAGGGGGCTGGAGCCCTATATTTGAATTCAATTATTGATGTCAATTTGTTTACCATTAGGCGAACATCGACGACAGCCTCAATTTGGGCCTTCCCCCCATCCACCCCCACCCCCACCCCCCATCATCCAAAACAAATTATGTAGGCTATGGAAGCCACCATGCTTCCTGAGTTTCCGGGTTTGTACCATTAAAATTCTTGCAACATTTGGCCGATTCGGAAGAAACTTGGTCTGAACGTTAAGCAGCTGCGGGGTACTCCAAAGCTTTATCCTTTTAATCGTATACCCCCTACTAGCAACATGGCGAGCATGCGAACAGTGAGGCTAGAATTTTAATAGGGGCATTTAATTTTAGGTTTTGATTTATGAACAATGACAGATATTGACAAAATACACAGCATATTAGCCTAATAATTTGTAGAATATAAGCTAAGAATATTGATGTCGTATTAAAATTTTCTTTACTTGTCCTTTCTATGGGATAACAAAATAAGTATTGGAATTTTGCATATAAAACGGTGTTCGGAGATGAAACTAAACAATACATACGCACTACACAACATGCATCAAAGAGTTGTGACCGTCAACAGCCACGACTAAGAAGATGACGTTAATTTTTTAGGTTATGACCAATTACAAATACACACACACACAAACAAACAAAAACACATACACACACAGTAGTTCTTTAAAAAATACAATAAAGTAGCAGTATGATTTAATAACATATCTGTAGAACTGTAAAAATCTACAGTTGGAAATTAGGGCTTGGTATCTGCTCGGAGCTGATTGCTTTTATAAATGGATTTGGCTTCTTCATTACACGCTCTAAGGAATTCACAAAACATACTTCATACCACAGAAGTCTACATCTGCAAAAGCTTTTTTAGCCTGATCTGAGTCGTTGATTCCCTTCTGTAACTTAATTCTTCATGAATCAGTTGAACTTAAATAGCCAAGTATGAAATATTTTGCATTTTGACTGTTCTATTTAGGTCTTAATAAGCCTTAGATGTGTTTAGACAATATTAAATTTGTTGCTTCTTTGATTACATTCAGGTCAGTTCATTTAAGACAGCTCCATGAGAGATAAGAGGTTATACACCGCGGTGTGTGTCAGAATTACAATGTTGTGGGATGTGACGCTCTGTTGTTTCGGAGGAACCTGCTGCCCATGTACGGTAGAGAGTTACTCTTGTCAGGTAAATACTTTTGTCTTTTCGGTACCCAATTAACATTACAAAACCTCTCCTACCTTAATGATACTAACTTCTGTGACATTATTTCTTACGGAAATGCCAAATTTCTGTTAAATCTGCTGGACCCGTCTTCACGGCAGAAACTTGAAAATGTAAAGAGCGGATTACTTCGAAACACGTAACATGTCAGAAGACCGTAACCTTCCTCAAATTCTCAGGGGCACATAGATTTATTTTGTGATCTATGCCTTCTTTAATTAAAGTTATTAACTTCTAAATTGGAAATAATATAAGCGATTTCAGTTTAACGCACGTGCCTCTAAATTGGAAATGGTAAGAGTCGCTTATTTAATTATGTGAGTAAATCGAAAATAATACAAGTAACTTAAATTTGCGGCTTATGTCTCTGAATCTGCAACAATACACGTTAGGTTACATGCTTCTAAACTGGATCTGTTACAGGTACTTTTTATTTTCCACATGAGGGGTTTCCAGGGCAAAACACAGGGACACAGTCATAATCACTTTCGAAGCTGACGCCGTTTAGGGTTCAGCGTCGATTTTCTTTCCGATTCGGTTTCTCCACCTCATTCTGTCATGTAGCCGACAGAGCAATACGCACAGCTTCTCTTTCTCCAAAGGCGCCGTTAACACGTCCCAAACTTCTACTATTTGCGCATGGGCTCCTTCAAGCATATGCTAATCGGGTGCGTTTTTAAGTTCGGAATATTTTTCTCCATTTAGGATTTATCGCCATAGGATTCGAAGACGGTTACAGGAAATAAGCTTAGGGTAAGATTTTGGCGAGAGATACTCTATATTATAATCATACTTCTGACTAATGCCTTCAAGGCCGTTAGAAACTAAAAAACAATTTCGTATTTAACTGTTAACAAGTATTCACACATCACGTTGAAAGTGTCTACTATTCTTCTGATTAACTACGCTGAACATTTTATAAGAGAACTCTTTTACTTCTGTGATGACATCGATGGCATTTTTAACAGTCGCATACATTACTTTATGCTTCTTGGGTTTTTTTGTTTTCTGGGTGGGAAATCCCACAATAATTTAAGCGATCTTAGATTGGAAGATCCAGGTGGTCACAATCTCTTCGGAACTATCGGATCTTCAAAACATCCCTTCGACATTTGCATAATTGTCATAGCAATATGACACGTAACATCATACTGGTAAATCCAACACGATCTTTCTTTAATTTTAATTTAACTTTGTAGTTATGGATTGGTGTGTTCCAGCAATTTTATACTAAAATATAAAATAATATGTATTTATTTTGGTTAAAGTTATAAAGAAACTCCTTCCTATAACCTCGAAAAACAGCTATGACTTTTATGCGTGTCCATGTAAGCTTTCAGGCAGTAAAGGTCTAATTTTGATAATACAAAAAGAAAAGAACTTTTCTCAAACGCTATTTATATTTTGCAGCCAGCGTGCGGACCCGGACAGAGAAAATAGTGTTTTCGTAAACCAACAATCTTGTCATAGACAAATTATGCGTCTCTTGGGACATGGTAGTTTTGTTCTGCTTGAGCATACTCGTATGATGCATCCCTCTTACTACGAAAGTTCTTCTTTGACCGGTGTTATACAATTCACTTCCTTATAATTTGCGTTGCTATGGTCATTCTCAGTAATGTGTTAACGAAGTCTCGATCTCCCAGGCGTCTTGTTTGAGGAAATTTCTGCTTCAGTTTTGTTTATGGAAGGTGCCGTGATAAAATCCCACCCGAAAGACCGGTTGCACTGGCTGAGATTTTCGTTGGTATTCTTCATTCCATCCAGAAAACTGCTGTGATATTTCTTCAAATAATCCAATTCCACTCCCTTTCAGTCTCCTCCTTTCATCATCAGATTCGACCTTATACAAAACTGCATGATAGTTATTTTAATCACTGGCATAAAGATAGTTGAATGTAAAGAGTAATGATTACAGTCATCAGTGGCATTGTTACGTGCAGAATAAGGCTTTTGAGTTAGTCTTTACATAGTAAAAAAGCAAGTTCCATGAAATTACCTAACTTCAATCTCTTGACAAGTTTTCTGGGAATGTAAACTTGACAGAAAATCAATATACATCAAGCGCCGCTGCATTCTGTGGGTCAGAAATTAAAGTTTTCCGCCGAATTCAGTCACTGCAACGCAAATGAAACAATAACGCCCACTGCCATTTAATGTCTTGTTCCTAATTTCTAATAACTATGACATGACAGAAGCGGACGAACAAACAACAGGGTATGTTTCCGCTTTCCTTTCGTATTGCAAACATAATTTGTTAAGGAATAACAACCTGTAGATGATTCAGTTTACAATATGACAAATATGCAACCAGCCGGCCCCGGTCTGTGGTAACCAGGAATTATCTACAGTTTACGTAGAAAAACACAAAACCGAATGTGGAACCACATAAATGTAGGGCGACTGATCCGAGAACTTTGAGACTTTCCACGTGTCTTACTTACGGAAATGACAGTTTCTGTTCTGCAGTTAGAGAACATACTGATTTCGATTTCATCGAGAGTAGAGGGTAGTGATCGCATCTGGCATTAAATGGCACTACAGGTAGTCAAAGAAAACTGACTTGAAGACTTGTACAGCAAGTTGACATCTAAGACGCCATATTCCGAATGCTGTACATCTTGCAGACAACAACGATAAAGCCAGGAAGGCAAAATATACAAAGATGCGTATTATAGCCGAGATTTAGCTAGGAAATACATCACTGTTAGAACTGACATTCAAATACGGCTGGTTACATATCTAAGGGCTCTACAATGATAGTCGAAAACCGTAGAGAGAGTTATATTCAGTGTGATACTTTGTGTCAATGTTGGTTGAAGCACTGCGCTACAAGCCAGAACGTCGCGGTTCAATTCACCATGTTTTTATTGGAATTTTTGATTGACACAATTCTCGTGGTCGCAGTATGGTCCTGGGGTCGACAAAGCCTGTAACAGAAATGAGTATCAGCAATATGTCCTAGGCGTAAAGGCGGCCGGTAGGTAGGACTGACAACCTTGCCAACTCCATGGGTCGAATGTCTTGAAATCTGGGAGCCGCAACGTCCTGGAAATTCTAGGGCCTGTCATGGTCTGTACAGGGCTTTTTCACCTTACCTATACTTTGTATAAATAATTGTAAAAGGATTGTTATGGCGTTAATGTGTGCTATTGACCCCAGAGAATTTCTACATCCATTTCCCATTTTTCCACGCAAAGTATAGTTAAATAGTAAGCCTTAGCTGCTGTTAGGTACATTTATTATCTAGACTGGTCTGTCCGCGTGCTTGGCTGGAAGTGGCTGAAAAAATTCAAGTGGTGGTGGTAGCGCTATAAAGAACGTAATTTTAAACCATTTTCCTGGCAACAATGACATAGAAACTAGTCTTAATTTTCCCCACTTTATAATGTGTGATAAGCGGTAGTAAAACAGTCCGACCACCGACCATGCGCCAGTACAGATTTTACAATAATTTTAGAAGAACTGTGTCTAAAAGGGGCAAAAACTAATGTTGCAGGGACCGGACACGTTTTCCTTCTCCATTAAGATTGTCATTAAGGCACTATCGCCTTCCGCACTACATGCTTCGGTTGATAATTTTTAAATTCAAAGGTTTAATTTTGTGGCAAACAGAAAGGGAGAACTGTTTTCCCAAACAACTCGCTGCAGTGTAGTGTCCGCCCACCAATGTCTTATGACGTCAGAAGGTTTCTGACAGCAGATGAATGGATTTAACTAGTTCGGACAGTATAGGGCCTAGCCCATAGGCTGAAGCCCAACGAAACGAAGTTAAATCCCAGGCGGTGCAGAGATTTTACTCTTCCCAAGCCTGTTCAGAACTGCTACAGACTCTCTACAATGAATATCTGGGACTATTTTACGGGAATAAAGAAGTCGGACCGAGAAACTAACCTTTCATTCCCATCTGGTCCGAAGACAAGAATAGCACATGTAGAGCTGCAGCTATGCTGCCTATCACGGCTTCATAGCATGGTGTTTAATTAAGCACGATCAAATTCATTTTACTTTATACCGGCAGTATCTGCTCTCAGCACATTAAGTAATAAAATGTAATTAATGGCCACATAAATATTTTATTTACACTTATGCGTAATTTCTACTAGAATAAGCCAGTGGGAAGAGCAATAAAACAGCGTAATAATATGTAGGCTTAAAAATAGCGGCTGTGATGATTTTCCCAAGAAAACATGATTTTTAGTAATGAAATTACAAGTCAAATATACAGGGTTATTCATAAGTCCCTCCGGAAATTCCGAACTCGACTGCGCAACAACCAAGACAGACACGGCAGAAAGGAGCATATCAATAGGTAGAGA
>JGI20166J26741_10860003_pt1 | contig 14908 bp, 11 predicted proteins | sample TergutCu122P5_FD_26741 | JGI IMG/M metagenome (IMG submission 26741)
TCGTTCGGCGCCACCTCGCGCGGCATCGCGGTCGGGAGCACCAAGGCGGCGGTCCTGGCGGCGTACGGCGCCGACGTCGACCCCGCCGACCCGGACGCCTCGACACCGGCCCAGATCGTGGCGGGCACGTTCGCCGGCGGGGTGGTGTTCCTGCTGGACGCGGCCGGCACCGTGACGAGCATCTTTGTCGGGGCGAGCGCCGAGTAACCGCGGGGCTACGTTCCGCGCCGCGCCGCGCCGGTGGACGCCCGGACGATGAGCTCGGCCGGCACGCGATGCGACCGGGCCGGCTTGCGTTCCATGGCTTCGAGGAGCAGGTCCATCGCCGCGCGACCCAGGGCGTTGTGGTTCTGGCGGATGGTCGTGAGCGGCGGTATCGAGCATTCGGAGCCCTCGATGTCGTCGAAGCCGACAACGGAGACATCGCCCGGCACCGAAAGACCGCGCTCGCTCAGGGCCCGCAGCACCCCGAAGGCCATCCGGTCGTTGGCCGCGAACACGGCCGTCGGCAGCGCGGGCCGCGCGAGGACCTCCATCGCGGCGCGGTAGCCCGAGCCGCTCGACCAGTCGCCTGTGGCGAACAGCGCGTCGGCATCCACATCCGCGGGCAGTCCCTCGCGCCAGGCGCCCAGCCGCGCGGCGGCGTGCAGGTCGCCGTCGGGTCCGCCGACGTGGGCGATGCGGGTGTGGCCGAGCCCGCGCAGGAGGGTCATGACCGTTCGCGCACCGCCCGCCTGATCGACGTCCACGGTGGAGTAGGCGGGCGGGGTCCGCGCGGAGGTGACCAGGACCGTCGGCGTCGCGCCGCAGGCCGCGAGGGCAGCGTCCTTGGCCGCCTCGGTGTTGGTGACGACGATGATGCCGTCCAGGCCCAGGTCGACGAAGTGGGAGATCGCGTCGGTCATCTCGGACGGTTCCTGGCTTTGCAGGCCGACCATCGCAACCCAGTAGTCGTGCGTCCGGGCGGCCTGTTCGATCGCCAGCAGGGCCCCCGACGGGCCGGACAGGGTGGTGTTCGACACGATCACCCCGATGATGTGGCTTGTGCCGGTGGCGAGGGCGCGGGCGACCACGTTGCGGCGGTACCCCAGGCCGGCGATCGCCTCGTGGACCCGCCGCCGGGTCTGGGCCGAGACCGCCGGATGGTTGTTCAGGACGCGCGAGACCGTCTGGTGGGACACGCCGGCCGCCGCGGCGACGTCGGCCATCGTGGGCGGCGTTCGGCTGGTCGGCATGCGTGCAGTCTAGCGCCAATGAGCGCGATGGCGGGCCTGAATCTGGGAGCGCTCACATGCCCGGCCTCGCGCCGTCGATTGTTACCGAATCGTTACGGGGCGCGCTGCCCGGCCGATTGCCGGGTCTGACGTGTGAACGCTAACATGAGCAGTGCCCGCCGGACTGATGTCTCGGCGGAACATCGGCACCAGCGATGGCGCCGATGACGGCAACCCCATGTGGGCACGGCCAGCGCTGGCGGCCCAGAGAGGACTCGAAGTAATGAACAAGCGAATCATCGCAACCGCCCTGGCTGGTCTCGTGGCCTTCGCCATGGTGGGTTGCTCGAACAGCGGCGGCGCCGGTGGCACCACCTCGACATCCAACCCGCCGGCCTCCGGCACGAGCACGACAGCCTCGTCGTCGAGCAAAGGTATCCCGAACTGCGGGACGATCGGCGTGGCCATGCCCAACAAGACCTCGTCGCGCTGGGTGGCCGACGGCAACGCCGTCAAGTCGCAGCTCGAGGCCCTCGGCTGCACGGTCGACCTGCAGTACGCCGCGGATGACATCCCGACGCAGACGCAGCAGCTCGACCAGATGATCACGAACGGCGTCAAGCTGCTCATCATCGCCTCGATCGACGGCACCGCCTTGACGGCCCAGCTCCAGGCGGCCGCCGACAAGGGCATCAAGGTCATCGCGTACGACCGTCTCATCAACGGCACGCCGAACGTCGACTTCTACGTGACGTTCGACAACTACAAGGTGGGCGTGGCGCAGGCGAAGTCGCTGCTGTACGGCCTGAAGCTGACCGACAAGGACGGCAACCCGGCCGCCGACGCGCCGAAGGGCCCGATCGACATCGAACTGTTCGCGGGCGCGGCCGACGACAACAACTCCGGGTTCTTCTTCAACGGCGCGATGGACACCCTGAAGCCGTACCTCGACAACGGCACGCTCGTCGTCAAGTCCGGCCAGACGAAGTTCGAGCAGGTCGCCACCGAGCGCTGGCTTCTGATCAACGCCCAGACGCGCATGGACAACCTGCTGTCCTCGACCTACGGCGGCAACGGCGCGGGCCTGAAGGGCGTGCTGGCGCCGTACGACGGCCTGTCCCGCGGCATCATCAACGCGCTGACCAACGTGGGCATGGGTCCGACGATCCCGGAGGGTCTGCCGATCGTCACCGGCCAGGACGCCGAGATCGAGTCCGTCGCGCTGATCAACAAGGACATCCAGTTCTCGACGATCTTCAAGGACACCCGCAAGCTGGCGGCTCAGGCCGTGACGGTCGCGCAGGCCTACCTCACCGGTGGCACGCCGACCCCGAACGACACCAAGACGTACAACAACGGCAAGAAGGTCGTCCCGTCGTTCCTCCTCGATGTCGACACGGTGAACAAGGACACCATCAAGCCGCTGCTGATCGACTCGGGCTACTGGACGCAGGCCCAGGTCGACGCCGGTCAGGCGTAACCTACGATCGGTCGTGGGGAGGCGGGCGTCGCCGTTCGCCTCCCCACGCCGACCTCCACCCGTCCGCTTTCACGAAGGAGTGGTGAGCATGTCCGAGAACACCGCGTTGCTCGAGCCCGGGGTGGTGCCGCCAGGCGCCGAGGACGTGATCCTGGAGATGCGGCACATCACGAAGACGTTCCCCGGGGTGGTTGCGCTGGACGATGTCAGCCTCACGGTCACACGCGGGGAGATCCACGCGATCTGCGGCGAGAACGGCGCGGGCAAGTCGACGCTGATGAAAGTGCTGTCCGGCGTCCACCCCTACGGGACCTACGACGGTGAGATCGTCTTCGAGGGCGCCGAGGCCCGGTTCCACCGGATCAACGATTCGGAGGCCAAAGGCATCGTCATCATCCACCAGGAGCTGGCACTGTCGCCGTTCCTGTCCATCGCCGAGAACATCTTCCTCGGCAACGAGCGGTTCGACAGGACGCACCTGATCGACTGGAACCGGACGAACGCGGAGGCCCAGGCGCTCATGGCGCGGGTCGGTCTGATCGAGAATCCCACGACCCCCATCAGCACGATCGGCGTCGGCAAGCAGCAGCTCGTCGAGATCGCGAAGGCCCTGAGCAAGGACGTGAAGCTGCTCATCCTCGACGAACCGACCGCCGCGCTGAACGACAACGACTCCGAACACCTGCTCGGCCTCCTGCGCGGCCTGAAAGCGCAGGGCATCACCTGCATCATGATCTCGCACAAGCTCGGCGAACTCATGGAGATCGCCGACACCATCACCGTGATCCGCGACGGCCGCACCATCGAGGCGATGCCGGGATCCGAGGCAACCCAGGAGCGCCTCATCAAGGACATGGTCGGACGGGAGATGTCGCAGCGCTACCCGAGCCGCAACCACCCGATCGGCGAGGAGGTGTTCCGCGTCGAGGATTGGACCGTGTACCACCCGACCCAGCCGGGGCGCGTGATGATCGACCGCGCCAGCCTGAACGTGCACGCGGGCGAGGTCGTGGGCATCGCCGGGCTGATGGGCGCCGGGCGCACCGAGCTGGCGATGAGTCTGTTCGGGCACTCGTACGGCAAGAACATCACCGGGCGCACGTACATCCGCGGCGAGGAGGTGGCGCTCCACACGGTGGACGAGGCGATCGCACACGGGCTGGCCTACGTCTCCGAGGACCGCAAGCGCTACGGCCTGAACCTGCTCACCGACATCAAGACGAACATCACCGCCGCCGGGCTGAAGAAGCTCGTCGGCAAGCTTTTCGGCCTGGTGAACGACAACGAGGAGATCAAGGTCGCCGAGCAGTACCGGGCCGCGCTGTCGATCAAGACCCCGACGGTGATGGCGGCGATCACCAAGCTGTCCGGCGGCAACCAGCAGAAGGTCGTCGTCGCCAAGTGGCTGTACACCGACCCGGACATCCTGATCCTCGACGAACCGACGCGCGGCATCGACGTCGGCGCCAAGTACGAGATCTACACGTTGATCAACCAGTTGGTGGAGCAGGGCAAGGCCGTGATCGTGATCAGTTCGGAGCTGCCCGAGGTGATGGGCATCTCCGACCGTATCTACACCCTCAGCTTCGGCGTCGTCACCGGCGAGGTGCCGATCGCCGAGGCCACACCCGAGAAACTCATGAACCTCATGACCAAGGAGAAGGAAGCCGTCCGATGAGCACCACCACCGCCACACCGCTCGCTGCGGGGTCATCAGGTGCGGCCCAGCCGCAGAGCGCCTTTGTCGCCTACCTGGTGGAGAACGTCCTGCGGCGCAACGGCATCCTGCTCGCCTTCGTCGTCGTGATCATCGCCCTGTCGGTGTGGCAGAAGAAGTTCCTCAGTCCCTCCAACCTGACCAACCTGGTGCTCCAGTACTCCTACGTGCTGATCCTGGCGCTGGGCATGCTCATGATCATCGTGTTGGCCCAGATCGACCTGTCGGTCGGCTCGGTCGTCGCGTTCACGGGCGCGGTCGCCGCGGTCGTCGTCGTGCGCCACGGGATGCCCTGGTATCTCGGCGTGGCCGCGGCGCTCATCACGGGCCTCGCCGTCGGCGCCTGGCAAGGCTTCTGGGTCGCGGTCGTCGGCATCCCCGGCTTCATCGTGACCTTGGGCGGTCAGTTGTTGTTCCGCGGTCTGGCTCAGCTGACGCTCAACTACGTGTCCCTGTCGCCGTTCGGCGGAAAGTACTACGGGATTTCCAACGGTTTCATCAAGGGGTGGTTCGGCGGCACCGGCTTCGATGTCTTCACCGTGGTCATCTTCGCCGTCGCGGTGGTCGGGTACGCCGTCGCCCAGTGGCGTTCGCGCGCGGCCCGGCTGAAGTACCAGCAGGAGGTCGCCCCGCTGCCGCTGTTCATCCTCCAGATCGTCATCGTCGCCGTCGTCGCGATGTTCTACGCCTGGCGCATCTCGCAGAATCGCGGCCTGCCCGTGATCCTGATCATCCTCGCCGTGTTCATCATGGTGTACGGCATGGTGATGGGCCGGACGAGCTTCGGCCGTGGCGTGTACGCGATCGGCGGCAACCTGCTGGCCGCGCAACTGTCGGGCGTGAAGACCAGGTGGATCACGTTCTGGGCGTTCGTGAACATGGGCTTCCTGGCGGGCGTGGCTGGCGTGATCTTCTCCGCCCGCATGAACAGCGCCCAGCCTGCCGCGGGCGTCGGCATGGAGTTGGACGCGATCGCGGCGTGCTTCATCGGCGGCGCGTCGACCACGGGCGGCATCGGACGGATCGGCGGGGCGATGATCGGCGGCCTGATCATGGCCGTGATCTCGAACGGCATGCAGCTGGCCGGCCTGTCCCAGGGTATCCAGCCCGTGATCAAGGGCCTGATCCTGACGCTGGCCGTGGCGTTCGACCTGTGGAACAAGCGCCGCACGTCCGTCGCGGCCTGAGGTCGCCCAGGGGGCCCTCTTGGGGGGCGAGTTGGGAGAGCGCTCACATGCGCGTCGCTGTGGCACAAAGCGTTACCGAATCGTTATGTTGCCCGTGTAGGCGACTCATTGACAGCGGTTCCGTGTGAGCGCTAACGTGAGGATTGCCGCACGTGTCGGCATGGGTGCCATGGACGCGGGCGGTGGCCGGGTGAGCAGTGCAGCCACGACCCAGCATGACCCTCGAGGCGGCGACGCCGTCTCCCCCCTCAGAAAGGCAGATACATGAAGAAATCACTGGTGACGGCGGGCCTCACGGCGCTGCTCGCCATCTCGATGACCGCCTGCTCCAACAACACCACCGGAACGACCGGCTCGACGACCACCCAGCCGCCGGCGTCGTCCTCGTCGAGCACGGCCCCGGCGTCCTCGTCGTCGACCAAGGCCGCGGCATCGGGCTACAGCCTGGTGCCGAAGGACACCAACGGCGACGGCCTGATCACGCTCGGCTTCGCCCAGGTCGGCGCCGAGTCCGGCTGGCGCACGGCGAACACGCAGAGCTACAAGGACTACTTCGTCGAGAAGAACGGCTTCAAACTGGTGTTCGCCGACGCGAACCAGGACGCGGACAAGCAGAAGCAGGACGTGCGCGACCTGATCGCCCAGGGCGTCGAGGTGATCGACCTGGCGCCGGTGACCGACTCCGGCTGGGAGCCGGTGCTGCAGGAGGCCAAGAACGCGGGCATCCCGCTGATCGTCTCCGACCGCCAGCTGTCCGTGTCCGACGACCTGTACCTGACCTACTTCGGCGGCAACATGAAGCAGGAGGGCGACAACGCGGTCAAGTGGCTGGAGGACTACATCGCGAAGAACAACGTGACGGGCCCGATCAACATCGTGCACCTCCAGGGCACCATGGGCTCGACGGCGCAGAAGGGCCGCAGCCAGGCCCTCACCGATGCGCTCGCCAAGCACTCCGACTGGAAGGTCGTCTACGAGCAGACCGGCGAGTTCACCCAAGCGAAGGGCCAGGAGGTCATGGAGTCCTTCCTGCAGCAGAACAAGGACTTCAACGTCATCTACTCCGAGAACGACGACATGACCTACGGCGCGATCGACGCCATGAAGAACGCCGGCAAGGACCCGAAGGCGCCGATCATCATCTCCTTCGACGGCAACAAGTCCGCGGTGCAGATGGTGATCGACGGCTACATCGACGTGATCGCCGAGTGCAACCCGCTGCTCGGCCCGCAGGTCGGCGACCTGATCAAGAAGGCGAAGGCCGGCGAGACCATTCCGAAGATCACCTACTCGGTCGAGGGTGTCATCGACTCGGCCAACGCCGCCGAGAAGATCAAGACGGCGTTCGGCTCGTAGTCGCCCACGACACCGCAAGCAGCCCGGCAAGGGCAGGCGCGGGACCCCCCGTCGCGCCTGCCCTCGCCGGGCCTTGAGGGAAGGAGGATCCTCACGATGGTGGAACCCTTGGTCACCATGCGCGGGATCACGAAGCACTTCCCGGGCGTGCTGGCCCTCGACGATGTGGACTTCACGCTGGCGCCCGGGGAGATCCACGCCCTGATGGGCGAGAACGGTGCCGGCAAGTCGACGCTGGTGAAGGTCCTGACGGGCGCCGAGCCGTTCGAGACCGGCGAGATCCGTCTGGCGGGCAACCCCGCGCCGGTGATCAACCATTCCCCGCAGGAGGCGCAGGAGCGTGGCATCTCCACGGTGTATCAGGAGGTGAACCTCTGCCCCAACCTGTCCGTCGCCGAGAACCTGTTCGCCGGCCGGCAGCCGCACCACGGCATGTTCGTGGACCGGCGCGAGGTGAACCGGCAGGCCGCCCGCATCATGGCCGACATCGGCGTCGACGTGGTGGTGGAGCGGCAGCTGGGCGAGCACTCCTTGGCGGTGCAGCAGATGGTGGCCATCGCCCGGGCCATCTCCATCTCGGCGAAGGTGCTGATCCTGGACGAGCCGACGTCCTCCCTGAACGAGCAGGAGGTCGCGCGGCTGTTCGAGCTCATCCGCAAGCTGCGCGACGACGGGATGGGCGTGATCTTCATCACCCACTTCCTGCACCAGGTGTACCAGGTGTGCGACAAGATCACGGTGCTGCGCAACGGGCATCTCGTCGGGACGTACGCGATCGAGGCCCTGCCCCGCCGGGATCTGGTCGCCGCGATGCTCGGCCGGGCGTTCGACGACATGGCGGCGATCCACCGCCGGTCGGAGGACGAGGTCGACCGTGGCGGCGCCCCGGTGATCGCCGCGCGGGGGCTCGGGGTGCGCGGCGGGATCCGGCCGTTCGATCTGGACGTGTACGCCGGCGAGGTCGTCGGCCTGGCCGGGTTGCTCGGCAGTGGGCGCACCGAGGTCGCTCGGGCGATCTACGGCGCGGATGCGGCCGACGAGGGCACGCTGGTGGTGAAGGGCGCGCCCGTGAAGCATTCGCCGATCGACTCGATGCGGGCCGGCATGGCGTTCTGTCCCGAGAGCCGCAAGGACGAGGGCTGCGTGCAGGACCTGTCGGTGCGGGAGAACATCGTGCTCGCGGAGCAGACGAAGCGCGGCGCGTTCCGGCTGATGTCGCGCGCCGAGCAGGACCGGATCACCCGCGAGTACGTCGACCTGCTCGCCATCAAGACCGCGAGTCTTGACACGCCGGTGAAGCAGCTGTCCGGCGGCAACCAGCAGAAGGTGATCGTCGCCCGCTGGCTGGCGACCCACCCGGATTTCTTGATCCTGGATGAGCCGACGCGCGGCATCGACGTCGGTACGAAGGCCGAAATCCAGCGCTTGTGCGTCGAACTTGCGGGGGAGGGCATGGCGATCCTGTTCATCTCCTCGGAGATCGACGAGATGTTGCGGACGTGCAGCCGGCTGGGCGTGATGCGCGACCTGTCGAAGGTGGGGGAGCTCGTCGATGACGAGATGTCGTCGTCGGCGATCATGTCGAAGATCGCAGGGGATGAGGCCGGCGATGACTGAGAGGCCTGTGCACGCCGACGGCGAGCCGCGGCGCGGCGTCGCGGTGCTGAAGGCGATCGTGCGCCACCGCATCTTCTTCGCGCTGGTGTGCCTGGCGCTGGTGCTGCTGCTGAACATGATCGTGACCATGGCGACCTCCGGATCGCCCGGCTCGTTCTTCAAGATCGTCCACACGAACGGCACGTTCAACGGCCCGCTGATCACGATCCTCAACCGGTCGTCCGAGCTGATCATCGTCGCGCTCGGGATGACGGTCGTCGTGTCGTGTTCCGCCGGCGTCGATATCTCGGTCGGCGCGGTGATGGCGTTCTCCAGTTCGGTGATGGTGTGGCTGCTGGGCTACGGCACGCTGGCGCAGAACGACTACCACGTGAAGGCGTACGTCGTCCCGCTCGCCCTCGGCATGCTCGCCGCGCTCGCGGTCGGGAGTCTGTGCGGCCTGTGGAACGGCTTCCTCGTGTCACGGCTGAAAATCCAGCCGATGGTGGCGACCCTGATTCTCTACACCGCGGCACGCGGGGCCGCGAAGGTCGTGAACAGCGGCCAGATCCTCAAGGTCGACCTGCCGAACTTCCGGTGGTTCGGGAATTTCATCCAGAACGGTGCCGGCCGCAACATCATCCCGCTGCCGACGCCGATCTTCATCGCCGCCGGCGTCGTGCTGATCGTCGCGCTCGTGCTGCGGTTCACGGCCCTGGGGATGAACATCCAGTCCGTCGGAATCAACAACCGGGCGAGCCGCATCCTCGGCCTCAACTCCGCCCGGATCATCCTGCTGGCGTACGTGTTCGCCGGCCTGTGTGCCGCGATCGCCGGCATCATCGCCAGCAGCCGGATCGGCGGGATCGACGCCCAGAACAACGGCAAGATGATCGAGCTGGATGCGATTCTCGCCGTCGCGCTCGGCGGCAATCTCCTGTCCGGCGGCAAGTTCTCCCTGGCCGGCACGGTGATCGGTGCGATCACGATCCAGACGCTCACCACGGTGCTGTATTCGATCAACGTGTCGGCCGACCAACTGCCGCTCTACAAGGCGATCGTCGTCGTGGTGATCGTGGTGCTCCAGTCCACCGAACTGCGTCCGATGCTGAACCGGGCCGCGGCCTTCGTGCGGCCACGACGCCCCGCCGTCGCGGTCGCCCAGGCGGGTGAGTAGCGATGGCCACACCAGTCCTCAAGGCCCGCGCCGTCCGTCAGAACACGCTCTGGCAGCGCCTGTCGGCACAGTTCTCCGGGAACAACTTCCTCGTCCTCATCACGTTTGCGTTGTTCATCGCGATCTACGTGGTCGGCGTGCTCGTGTACCGGAGCAAGAACTTCGGAAGCCTGAACTCGTTCTTCGACATGCTGAACTCCAACCCCGGGCTGATCGTGATCGCCGCCGGCATGGCGATGGTGATGATTTCCGGTGGCATCGACATCTCGGTCGGCGGGCAGGTGGCCATGTACTGCATGATGTTCGCGTTCTTCATGGAGAAGAAGGGCGCGAACGCGTACACGATGATCCTGATCGTGCTGCTCACGGGCATCGTGTTCGGGTTCGTCCAGGGCATCCTCGTGGCGTATTTCCGTATCCAGCCGTTCATCGTCACACTGGCCGGCATGTTCTTCGCCCGCGGCATGACGGCGATCATCTCCACCCAGACGATCGACATCACCAACCGCAGTTTCATGCGCCTGGCGACGTTCAAGATCAAGTTTCCGTTCGGGGGCTACACGAACGCGGGCGGGGTGTACCAGCAGCCGTTCATCTACCTGTCCGTCGTGTTGGCGCTCGTCGCGGTCGCGGTCGTGTACGCGATCATGACGTGGACGCGTTTCGGCCGGAGCGTGTATGCGGTCGGCGGCTCGGAGCAGTCGGCGCTGCTCATGGGGCTGAACGTGAAGCGCATCAAGCTCGGCGTGTACACGTTCATGGGTTTCCTCACGGCGTTCGGCGGTTTCCTGTTCTGCCTGTTCTCGACCGGCGGCGCGGTGGAGAAGGCGCAGGGTTTCGAGATGCAGGCGATCGCCTCGTCGGTGATCGGCGGCACCCTGCTGACCGGCGGCGTGGGCAACATTCTCGGCTCGTTCATCGGCGTACTCGTGCAGACGACGATCACCAAGTTCATCAACTTCAACGGCACGTTGGCCAACGGCTGGTCGAGCATCGTGCTCGGTGCGATCATGAGTTTCTTCATCATCCTGCAAAGCGTGTTCGCCATGGTCCGGGCGAAGCGGCGCTGACCCGACAACCACTAAGGAAAGACCATGTCAGATTCGATTTACCTCGGCATCGAGTTCGGCTCGACGCGCATCAAGGCCGTGCTCATCGACCAGGCCTGCACGGTGCTGGCGCAGGGCGCCCACACGTGGGAGAACCGCCTGGTCGACGGGTACTGGACGTACGGCCTCGATGAGGTGTGGAGCGGCGTCCAGGCGGCGTACGCGGAGCTGGCGCAGGCGTACGAGAGGGCCGCCGGCCACAAGTTGACGCGCCTGGACGGGATCGGCATCTCGGCGATGATGCACGGCTATCTGGCGTTTTCGGAAGCCGGCGACCTGCTCGTGCCGTTCCGCACGTGGCGCAACACGACGACCGGCCCGGCATCCGAGGCGCTGAGTGCGGCGCTGGAGTTCCCGATCCCGCAGCGTTGGTCGATCGCCCACCTGTACCAGGCGGTGTTGAACCGCGAGCCGCACGTGGCGCAGATCGCCCGGCTCACGACGCTGGCCGGGTACGTCCATGCGAAGCTGACGGGCGAGGACGTGCTCGGCGTCGGCGAGGCCTCGGGCATGTTCCCGATCGACGCGGCCGTGCGTGATTGGGATCAGGCCCGCCTGGAGACCGCCCAGCGCCTACTGGACGAGGCCGCCTCCGGGGTCGACCTCGCGGCGGTCCTGCCGCGCGTCGCCGAAGCCGGGGCGCCGGCGGGCGTGCTGACGCCGGCGGGGGCCGCCCTGCTGGACCCGTCCGGACGGCTCGAGCCCGGGGCACGGTTCGCCCCGCCGGAGGGCGACGCGGGCACCGGCATGGTCGCGACCAACGCGGTCGCGCCGCGCACCGGCAACATCTCCGTGGGCACGTCCGTGTTCGCGATGGTGACGCTCGAGCACCCGCTCGCGTGCGTGCATCCCGAGATCGACCTGGTGACGACCCCCGACGGTGCGGGCGTCGCGATGGTCCACTGCAACAACGGCGCGTCCGAGATCGACGCCTGGGCGACCGTGTTCGGCCAGTTCGCGGCCCGGGCGGGACATCCGCTGGACAACCAGGCGGTGTTCGGGGCCCTGTTCGGCGCCGCGCTGGACGGGGCGGCCGACGGTGGGGGGCTCCTGGCGTACAACTACCTCGCCGGGGAGCCGGTGACGCGGCTGGACGAGGGACGTCCGCTGGTCGTCCGCACGCCGGACTCCACGCTGAGCCTGCCGAACCTGGCCCGGGTGCTGATCATGTCCGGCTTCGCCACGCTGAGCCTCGGCATGCGCATCCTGGCGGACGAGGGCGTGCGCGTGGACACGTTGGTGGGCCACGGCGGCGTGTTCGCGACGCCCGGGGTCGCCCAGCGGCTGCTGGCGGCGGCGCTGGACGTGCCCATCACCGTCGGGGCGACGGCCTCCGAGGGCGGCGCCTGGGGCATGGCCGTGCTCGCGGCCTACGCTGGGGACGGCCATGGGCTGTCCCTGCCCGCGTACCTCGACCGGGTGGTGTTCGCGGGCGCGGAGCGGACGACGCTCGACCCGGACGCGGCCGACGTGGCGGGCTACCGGGCGTTCCTGGCGGCGTTCGAGAAGGCGCTGCCGCTCCAGGCGACCGCGACCGGCGTGTGCTGATCCGATGAGGAGACATGTGATGCGAATCGACCCGAGCCTCGCCCCGGCGGTCGCCCGTCTGCGCAAGGAGGTGGCCGCGCTCCACCAGGAGCTGATCCGCTGGGGCCTGGTGGCCTGGACGGCGGGCAACGTGTCCGCGCGCGTGCCCGGCGCGGATCTCATGGTCATCAAGCCGTCCGGCGTGTCCTACGACGACCTGAGCCCGCAGGCCATGGTCGTGACCGACCTGGAGGGCACCCTCGTCGAGGGCGACTTCGCGCCGAGTTCCGACACGTACGCGCACGCCTACGTCTACGCGCACATGCCGGCGGTCGGGGGCGTCGTCCACACGCACTCGACGTACGCGACCGCATGGGCGGCGCGGCGCGAGCCGATCCCGTGCGTCCTCACGATGATGGGGGACGAGTTCGGCGGCCCGGTGCCGGTCGGGCCGTTCGCCCTGATCGGGGACGACTCGATCGGCCGCGGCATCGTTGAGACGCTCGGCGGCTCGCGTTCCCCGGCCGTGCTCATGGCGGGCCACGGCGTGTTCACGATCGGCAGGGACGCCCGCGCCGCCGTGAAGGCCGCCGTCCTGGTCGAGGACGTGGCGCGCACCGTCCACATCGCCCGCCAGTTGGGCGAGCCGGCCCCGATCGCCCCGGCCGACATCGACCGCCTCTACGACCGCTACCAGAACGTCTACGGCCAGCCGGCCGCCCAGCCCCGCTCCACCGACCCGAAAGGCCACGCATCATGACCGCAACACCCACCGTCTGGTTCCTCACCGGCTCACAGAACCTCTACGGCGAGGACGTCCTGGCCCAGGTGGCCGACAACTCCCGGGCGATCGTCGCGGCGCTGAATGACGCGAAGTTGGCCGCGAACGTCGTGTGGAAGCCCGTGCTGACGAGCAAGGACGCGATCCGGCGCACGATGCTGGACGCCAACGGCGACGACGCGTGCGCCGGCGTGATCGCCTGGATGCACACGTTCTCCCCGGCGAAGATGTGGATCGCCGGGCTGGACACCCTGGCCAAGCCGCTGCTGCACCTGCACACGCAGGCGAACGTCGAGCTGCCCTGGGCGACCATCGACATGGACTTCATGAACCTGAACCAGGCCGCCCACGGCGACCGCGAGTTCGGCTACATCGAGGCCCGGCTCGGCGTCGACCCGACCATCGTGGTGGGGCACGTGTCCGATGCGGCGGTGCGGGCGCAGGTGGACGTGTGGATGCGCGCCGCCGCCGGCTGGGCCGCGACGCGGCGTCTCAACCTGATTCGCTTCGGCGACAACATGCGCAACGTGGCCGTGACCGAGGGCGACAAGACCGAGGCCGAGCACGTGTTCGGCGTGTCCGTGAACACCTACGGCGTGAACGACCTGGCGGACGCCGTCGCGCAGGTGGGCGATGCCGAAGCATCCAGGCTCGCGGCCGACTACGAGGACCTCTACGACGTCGTCCCCGAGCTGCGCGCGGGTGGCGCGCGGCACGACTCGCTGGTGTACTCGGCGAAGCTGGAGATCGCGCTGCGGAGCTTCCTGGAGGCCCACGACGCGATGGCGTTCACGACGAACTTCGAAGACCTCGGCGCCCTCAAGCAGCTGCCCGGCATGTCCGTGCAGCGCCTCACCGCCGACGGCTACGGCTTCGGCGCCGAGGGCGACTGGAAGACGGCCGTGCTCGTCCGGGCCGCGAAGGTGATGGGCGCCGGGCTGCCGGGTGGGGCGTCGCTGATGGAGGACTACACGTACCATCTCGTGCCGGGCGCCGAGAAGAGCCTCGGCGCGCACATGCTGGAGGTGTGTCCGAGCCTGACGGCGACGACGCCGCGGGTGGAGATTCACCCGCTCGGCATCGGGAACCGCGAGGATCCGGTGCGGTTCGTGTTCGACGTCGACCCGGGGCCGGCGATCGTTGTGGGCCTGGCCGACATGCGCGACCGCTTCCGTCTCACGGGCAACACGGTCCGGGTCGTGGGGCCGGACGCGCCGATGCCGATGCTGCCCGTCGGACGGGCCGTGTGGGTGGCGGACCCCGACTTCTACACCGCGGCGGCGTGCTGGCTGCGCGCCGGGTCGGCCCACCACACGGTGATGACGACCGCCGTGGGGGCCGACCACTGGCGCGAGTTCGCGCGTATCGCCCGCACCGAGTTCGCCCTGATCACCACCGGCACGACGCGGGTGGGCTTCGAGGCGGAGCTGCGGGCAGGCGCGGCCTACTACCGTCTGGCCCGGGGCATCTGAGCCGTCCTGAGGGCTCGGGCCCTACGATGGGCCCGTGACCTCCACCGAATCGCCCGTTCCCGGCGTCACCATCGGGGCGCCCCGGCGTTCCCGCTTTCAGGCTTGGCGCGGCTGGCGTCCGGTGGAGCGTGAGCCGGCGCGGCTTGTGTGGGGGGCGTCGTGGTCGACGGTGGCGCGGTTGCGGGATGATGTGGTGTTGCGCCGGGATGAGGCGTTGAGCTGGTTGGTGACGGCCGTGTTGACGGTGTTGGCGTTCGCGGTCCGGTTTCCGAATCTGAAGATGCCCGCCTAT
>JGI20166J26741_10862225_pt1 | contig 14900 bp, 14 predicted proteins | sample TergutCu122P5_FD_26741 | JGI IMG/M metagenome (IMG submission 26741)
TTACTGGATGTTGACGGTGATGACCAGGGTCTTCGCGCCGACACCGGCGGTGTCGGTCGCCTGCGCATAACAGAGATAGCGTCCCGGATGGGATGTGTTGACGTCGGCAAGTCCGGCCAGCGTCACCGGCAGCGCCGTGCCGTCGGCCGCCTTCGCAGCAGCGCCGCTGTCTGCGATGATGGTCGCTGGGCTCAGCGTCGTGCCTGTCGCGTAGCTTAGGCTGGGGCGCGCCACCGTGATCACGGGGCGCTGGGGCGCGGGGGCTGCCTGCGGCGTCTGCTGCGCCGCCGGCTGCGCTGTGGCGCCCTCTGCGGCCGGCTTCTGCGCGGGTACCTGCGCCGGGGCAGGGGCTGGAGCCGGTGCCGGTGTCGCCTGCGAGGCCGGTACCGGTGACGGCGCTGCGGCAGAAGCAGGAGCGGTGTTGTGGCGATAGAGCGCATAGCCGCTGCCGGCGACCAGCATCAGCGCTGCTGCTGCAAGCGCGATCTTGCCAAAGATGGACAGACCTTCCCGGGCAGGTAGCGGCGACGACTTTCCGGCGGCGCCGTCGGCAAAGACCCGCAGGCGCGCTGCGGTCGTCGGGTCGGCGCCCGCCGAGATGAGCATCGGCGCCACGGCCGCAAGTCCCAGAGTGATCTCGCGCTGGATGCGGGTGTCGGCGTGTTTGTCCTTCGCGTCCTGGAAGACCTGGCGCATCAGGTGGTCGGGTTCTGCTGCGGAGGCCTCCTCGGGCGTCAGCAGCTTCTGCAGGGACGCGCGCGCGTCATGGAGGCGCTTGCGTACCGCCGAGGGACTGACGTCCTGGATCTGGGCGATCTCTTCAGTGGAAAGGCCGACGTAGTAGAAGAAGAGCAGGGTGTCTGCCTGCACGTCGGAGAGCTGGGCGATGTGCGCGAGCATCTCGGCGCGGCGCTCGGATGAGAGCAGGGCGTCTTCTGGGCTGGGGGTCGCAGAGGCGATGGACGCACTCTCTTCCTCGAAGGGCGCAGCTGATTCGGCCTGCTGGCGGCGGGCGAACTTCTCGCGTTGGATGCGACACTGGGTCGAGGCCAGGCGATAGAGCCAGGCCTGGAAGGCCTGCGGATCGCGCAGCTCGCCCAGTTTGAGCAGCAGTTGCAGGAAGACCTCCTGCGTGACGTCGAGCGCCTCGTCAGAGCCGTACAGGCGCTTGCGCACGTAGTGATAGATCGGCAGGCTGTAGAGCTGGTAGAGCTTGAGCAAGGCGTCCTGTGAGCCCTGCTGAGCAGACTCGACCAGGGCCGCTATCTGTTTGTGATCGGTCTTCCCCCGTATGCCCACTATCGATTCCCCCTCCTTGGTACTTTCGTCTGGTGACGCCCCTCTGGCGCCTTCTATTATATCTAAGGAGTATCGCTGCGCCAAGAATGTTACCTGCCTGTTGGACGGCGGGGTCGATGGTCGATTGCCAAAGTAAACGCAACGCCTATCCTGTGATGAGGACCGGCAGTTGAGCAGACGTGGCTTTTGACCTGGACACGGCACGCGACTTACGATATTCATCGACGCTCCACCGGGCTATCTGCAGGTCTCTCCCCCGCTTCCTGCTCTCCAGTCTGCCGCTCAAGACCAACTGTCGCACCCGGGATGGATTGACTCCCAGAAGTTCGCCCGCTTCTGTGGTGGTCAGATACGGTTCGCCGACCGACACATACCGCGGGTCGACGGTCACGGCAACAGGAAACGTCATCGCTGCTTCATCCCCTTGCCGTTCAACTTGTATCGGCGAGGGGTCGGGGATGTCTTCCTGTGAGGCGATACAGTCCTCGATATAAAGTGCCATGGCCTCCGTGATGTTCTCTACTGACTCCCGCAAGGTCTCCCCCTGGGAAAAACATCCGGGAAGATCAGGAACTTCAACAGAAAAGCCACCGATACCCTCGGGCGTGAACACCACGTTATAGATGTAGTCCATCGCTGTGATCCCCTTACTCCCATCCCGCAGATCTTGCGATGCTCCGGTAGGTTCCTGGCTTCAGGTCATCGCTGAGTTTCCCGGGAACAACAAGAGCTCCGTGCCCTGCTTTCTTATACTTCCGATGTGACCCTTTGCCACCACGAGTCAACTCCCACCCGTCAGCCTCCAGGCGCAAGATCACCTCCCGAACCTTATGCACGGGCATGCGGCGACCGATCAAGCGTATTTCTCATTTTAACGCATGGGTTAGTTATTGGCAAACCCTTTTCCGGGATCGCCTCAGCAAGCTCCTTCAGCTCGCGCAGTTTCGAAGTAAGCAGTGTCTTATCCGGCAAGTGCAGTTGATATTCCGCCACATGCGCGGGTGAAAGACTTCTGCTGAGCGCATACTCAACGACTGTGTCGTTCTTCCCTGCGCACAGAATCAATCCGATGCTTGGATTCTCGCCAGGCTTGCGGACGTCGCGATCCAGAGCCTCCAGATAGAACTCCAGCTGACCCAAGTGTTCGGGCTTGAAGTCAGTAATCTTAAGCTCGATTGCCACAAGACACGACAGCTCGCGGTTGAAGAACAGCAGGTCGATGTGGAAGTCCTCGTTTCCGACCTGAAGACGATACTCTTCGCCGACGAAACTGAAGTCCTTACCAAACTCCAGAATAAAGTTGCGGATGTTCGCTACGATGGATTTCCGTAACTCTGTTTCTTTGTGGTTTTCGGGGATATCGAGAAACTCCAGGATGTAGCTATCTCGGAGAGCCGGGAGGGTTGCTGCTTTGGTGCTGACCAACCTGCTACGCCCCTTGGAGAGCACTGTGCGCTCAAACAGCATACTATCGATTTGACGCGCAAGTTCGCGCTTAGAATAACTGTTCTTTTTGCAAAGAAGCACATAGAATTCCCGAGCTTCTTCGGTCTTCGCTCTTTCAATGATCAACAGGTTCTGTGTCCATCCAATTTCTCGCACCAGTGGTGCGAGTCTTTCATTGTCACAATAAATCTCATAGAATTGACGCATACGCCAGAGATTTGATGCTGAAAAACCTTTGATTTCAGGATGCTCAATTTGGATGAATCGAGCAAAATCAGAGACAACCGCTCTGCCCCATTTCCCTTGCCTGATCTTGTCGCTGATATAGCCGCCCACCTCCCAGTAAAGTGAGATCAACTCACGGTTGACTGCGTAAAAAGCATTCACCCGTGCTTGTTCGATCAGCGCTATGATCTCAAGATAATCTGCCTGACCATTTTGCTGGGTCTCAAGATTTTGTGAAGCCATTGATTCTCCCGGGTCGTGATCTGCCATCATGGTTCGTATGCCCGCCCACTGATCTTTTCGGGCCAGCACAGCAGAAAGAACGAACCGCTTGAGAGGATAACAGGCGACCCTTAAGCAGAATTTACCTGGAACTTACACGCAATCGGACGATACGGGTTTCAAGCCTTTGACCTGTAGCTTTAGGATTCGATCGTTGTTTCGCTTCATACAAACTCCATAATCAGCTCCGTGAATTTGCACACAGCAAGTGATTTCTCGCGACAGTGTCGCGAGTATTTCATTGTAGACACTCAATTGCAGAGATCAGGAGAGTCGATGGCACAAAATCGACGAAAGGCAGGGCGCCTCAGGCGCTTTGGAGGTGCGCCACATCCGGCTCGAAGTGCAGCTCGTCGAGCAGCTCCAGATAGCGCTCGGGCTCCAGGCGCCCGGTCGCGCCGACGCTGGCGATGAGCAGGGCCTCCATGACGTTCGTGCCGAAGCTGCGCCCGTCCAGGCGCGGCGTGGTGGTCACGAGCAGGTCGACGCCACTTGCGCGCAGGCGATCGAGGTCAGCTGGCGTCGTCGTGTTCGTGACGACGGTCGTGCCCTTCAGATCGTCGGGCATGTATTTGACCACGTACTTGTAGTCGCCCACGATGATCTCGCTGGCGTAGTAGATCGCATCGGTGCGGGGGCTGCGTTTGACGGCCGTGTCCTCGTCGCTTTCCGCCGGATAGAGCCAGGCGAAGGGCAGCTGGATGACGAGCGGCGCCAGCAGGCGGATCGCCCGCTTGAGCAGGCGGCGGCTGTGGATCATGGCCGGGATCCCCAAGACGTAGAGCAGGTCGCCATACGAGACGTCGGCGCCGGCGTCGGCGAAGGCCATCGCGATGCCCCAGCGGTCGACCGCCGAGGTGACGAGCACCCGCTTGTGCGTCAGGTCGCAGCCGAGCTCGCGCTGCAGGTAGTCTGCCGTCGCGCCTTCGACCGCGCCCTTCAGCCCGGTCCCGTCGACCAGCGCCTTGTGGGTGACGAGTTTCGCGAGCGGCTTCATCTCGCGCAGGTGATAGCTCTTGCCCGCGGCGTTGAGGAACAGGTCGGTGCCCCCGAGCCCGATGGCCGCGACCTCGTCGTCTGCGTCAAGCTCGCTGAGCAGCTTCTTGAGCGCGTCCAAGTCGCCGTCCGTGCCGCGCCGCGAGACCTCGATGTCCTCGCCGCGGACCTTGACGATGACCCGGTGGTCGCGCTTGCTCGAACCCAATGACGCTGATACTACTTTTTTGATCGGTCCCACTCCTTCACCAGTTGGGCGGCCCCGGAGAGCGCCCGTCGCCCCTGCTTGCGGATGCGGCGCATGCCGCGCGGGGCCTCGTCGCTGCTGTCGTTGCTGTTGCCGCCGCTGCGCAGCCCGCACAGTATCGCCTCGACCTCGCTGAGGTCGACATGGGCGTCGGCGGTAAGCGGACTTGTCCCCAGGCAGATACCGATGAGCTCAGCTTCTACGATACGCCGGATCGTCTCGATGCGCCAGTCGCTTGCCAGCACCAGGACCACGTCGAAGTCCTGGAGCGCCGCGATCGTATCGAGCGTGCGGTTGAACAGCTGGGCCGGATCGTCGAAGCCGGCGTGCTCGCGTTCCTGCTGTGAGAAGGCGAGCGTGAACTCGACGCCGAAGCGATCCGCCAACTCACGCAGGTCGTCGCCGTTGTCGACCGGGAAGGCGATGATGGCCACGCGGGAGCCGCGCCTCAGCTCGCCTAAGGTCTCAAGGTTGCTGACGAAGGTACGCGGGACGCCGGCCACATGGGAAGCCTCGCGTTGCGTGGCGCCACCGGCGCGCTCCTGCAGGATCGCATCGAGCGCCGTCAGGATCTTCTCGCGACTGACCAGCTTGTCACCGATGCGATAGAGCTCAGCGGGCATCCTTGGACGCCCTCTCTGCCAACAGATACAGCCCCACCAGGGTCAGCGTCGGATCTATCGCGGTGATCGTGCGCGCGTGAGGAGCGACAAGGGGCGCCAGGCCGCCGGTCGCCACGACCGGCACGGCGCCGGGATCTGCGCCCAGCTCCTCGATGATACGGGTGGTCAGCCCGTCGACCTTGGCGGCTTCGCCCAGCACCAGCCCTGCGCGCAGGGCGTCCTCGGTCGTCGTGGCGATGATGCGCGAGGGGGCGGCCAGGTCGACTTCGACCAAACGCGCCGCCTTCGCGGCCAGGGCGTCGGCGCTGAGCTGGAGTCCGGCAGAGATAGGTCCGCCGATGAAGTGGCCCGCTTCGTCGATGACGTCGAAGTTGGTCGCCGTACCGAAGTCGACCACGACAGATGGCGCGCCGTAGCCTTGCCTTGCGGCGAGCGCGTTGGCCAGACGATCGGCTCCGGTCCGGGCGCACTGCTCCGGAGTCAGGCCGAGGTCTGCGGGCACGAGCTCTGCGGCGCACAGCGGCGCCGGAAGGCCGAGGGCCGCGCAGGCGCCGGTCCAGGCGCGCGCCAGCGCGGGGACCACCGAACACACACAGGCCACGGTGATGTCTGCGGGAGCCAGCGCGCCGCCCGTCAGGAGCGCGGAGAGCTGCGTCGCCAGTTCGTCTGCGGTCGCGCGGGTCCGCGTGGACAGGCGCCAGATGCTCCGTGGTCCAGGCGCATCGAAGACCCCCAGCGAGGTCTGGGTGTTTCCTATGTCAACAGCGAGTAGCATGAGGTATCATGTTATCATCTTTATGCAGACAACACAGCTCTGGAATCAGGGATCGAAGGATGTGACCATGCAAGAGACCCCGCCTACGATATTGATCGTCGATGATGAAGCATCCATCACTGAATTCGTCAGTTACAACCTCAAGAAGGAAGGCTACCAGGTCGCCGTCGCTGCCGATGGCCCGAGCGCCCTTGAGGCCTTTGCCAGGAACAGTTTCGATCTGGTCGTACTCGACATCAATCTGCCGGGCATGAACGGCTTCGAGGTCTGCAAACACCTGCGTGAGTACTCGACCGTGCCGGTACTCTTCCTGTCTGCCCGTGACACCGAGCTCGACAAAGTCGTCGGCCTTGAGATCGGTGGCGATGACTACCTGGCCAAGCCCTTCGGCGTCCGCGAGTTCTCCGCCCGCGTCAAGGCGCTGCTGCGTCGTTCCACGACCGAGACCGCCCATGAGGCGACCGCCAACGAGATCGTCGAGGTCAGCGGCATCAAGCTCGACCAGACCGCCCATAGCGCTCAGAGCGCCGCTGGTCCGATCGATCTGACGCCGCGCGAGTTCGAGCTGCTGAACTGCCTGATGCACCATGCGGGCAAGGTCCTCTCGCGCGAGCAGCTGCTGCGCGACGCCTGGGGCTGGGAATACCTCGTCGAGACCAAGACCGTCGACACCCACATCAAGCGTCTGCGTGACAAGCTGGAGGCCGCCAAGCTCGATCCCAGTATCGTCGAGACGGTGCGCGGCTACGGCTACCGCTTCCGCTGCGAATGACCGCCTGAGGTCGCGCCCCCGTCTTCATGGCCCAACAGAAACACAGCTTCAGCGCCGAGATCTCCCGCCGGATGCGCATCGCCATGCTGCTGGCGCTGCTGTCCTGTGGCGCTGTCATCTCTGCGGCGGTCCTTCTTGCCCCGAAGCGGGTCGCCCTGATACTCATCGCGGTGGCCGTGATCGGGACCGCAGTGCTCGGATGGTTCGTGATCGCGCGCCTTTCTGCCACGCTGACCCGGGACTTCCGGGGCCTGGTCACGATGGTGCGCGAGTTCAACAACGGCGACAAGAACGTGCGCGCCCGCGCCCAGGGCGCCAAGGAGATCCGCCAGCTTGCCGACGGCATCAACCGCATCGCCAAGGAGAACCAGATCGCGCTTGACACGATGAAGAGCGAGGACCGTCGCCAGAACCGCTTCGTCGGCGACGTGAGCCATGAGCTGCGCACGCCGCTCGCAAGCATCCACGGCGCTGCCGAGACCCTGCTCGAAGGCGACGTCGATGCAGAGTATCAGGAGCGCTTCCTGAATATGATCATCGAGAACACCGAGCGCCTGACGCGGCTGGCCAACGACCTTATCGAGCTCACCAAGATCGAGGGCGCCACCGGCGAGATCCCCCTGCGAAGATTCCGCCTGCGCGCCGCGGTCGAGACCGCCCTGACCTCACTTGAGCCGACGCTGGAACTGCGCAAGGTCACGGTCACGGTCACGGGAGAGACGCCGGAGATACTGGGCGCGCTCGACCGTGTCCAGCAGATCGTCGTCAACCTGGTCGACAACGCCTCGCGCGCCACGGGGCCGGGCGGACAGATCGCCGTCGAGCTGGGCTCCTGCGACAGCGCCGACCTCGGCCCGCAGGTCCACGACAAGAACCTGGCCGATGTCGATCGCTTCGCGGTCCTGAGCATCACGGACAACGGACCCGGCATCGCCGAGGAGGATCTGCCCTGCCTGTTCGAACGCTTCGCGCGACCTCAGAAGAGCCGCGCGCGCGTCAGCGGAGGCGCGGGGATCGGGCTTTCCATCGTCAAGGCGATCGTGACCTCGCATGCCGGGGCGATCGACGTGCGCAACGTGCCGGAGGGCGGCGCGATGTTCAGGGTCTTCCTGCCCATCCCGCCCGACCTCCCGAACTACTGAGACCTCGCCAGCGCGCCCTTCTTCAGACGGCGGGCGACAGCGAGGGCGGCGGCGGCTTTCAGGAGGTCGCCGGCCAAAAACGGGAGGGCGCCTGCGGCGGCGGCGACTGCCAGCGACAGGTGCGCGCTGTAGGCCAACCACAGCGTGCCGAGGCCGTTGATCACGACGATCATCACGCCTGCGGCAAGAGCCTGACGCGCGAGCGAAGGAGCAGCGCCCGCGATGAGCGCGCCCACGGCTGCCGCCAGAACAAAGCCCAGCAGATAGCCGCCCGTCGGTCCGACGAGCACCGCCGCACCCCCCTTGCCGCCGGCGAACACCGGCAGCCCTGCCGCGCCCAGCGCCACATAGACGAGCAGGCTCGCGGCCGCCCAGCGGGGACGCAACAGCAGCGCGGCCAGAACGACGAAGAAGGTCTGCAGCGTCAGCGGTGCGTAAGGCAGGAGCGCCGCGATCCAGGACGTCACGGCAAGCGCCGCCGCGATGAGCGCGGCGACCGTCAGCTGCCGACTACGACTGTTCATCCCAGGAGCGGATCGCGTCGAGAAGACGCGGGAACAGCCAGTCGGCGACGTCTTCCGGCGACACCTTGCCCAGCTCATCGCTGAGCCAGGCCGCGCCCTCAAAGGCAGCGCGGCGCGGATGGCGCACGTTCACCCCGACGCCGATGATCAGCCAGCCCTCCTGCCCCGAGGCCTCTGCAAGGATGCCCGCAAGCTTGCCGGCGGGAAGATACAGGTCGTTGGGCGCCTTGACCGTGAGCCCGCGTAGCCCCTGTTCGCTCAGGACTTCGCGCAGGACCTCGGCGCACAAAAGCGACAGCTCGCTCTGCTCGCCTACGGGGCGCCGGGGCCAGTAGAGCAGGCTCGCGTAGAGCCCCCCGACCGGCGAGTCCCAGGCGCGCTCGAGGCGGCCGTGGCCGCTGCTCTGCTCGCGGGCCATGATCAGCAGCGTCTCGCCACCGGCGACCTGTGAGCCCGCGATGAGCTCCTTGAGATGATCGTTGGTCGAGCTCAGGCGGGAGACCCCGATGACTTTGTCAAGATGGGCGCGCTCTCGTAGCGCAGCGCGCCGCCGACGCTTGCCGGCGATCCGCTTGAGCATGACCGCGGCGAAGGCCGCCAGCGCGACGAGCAGGACCACGCCGAAGATGCCCAGGCCCGAGAACAGGTCGCTCGCGAGCCGGGCGTTGCGCATCAGGAACCAGCCCACGAAGGTCAGGATCGCGATGTAGAGCGCGCTGCCCGCAGCAAGGTTGCGCAGGAAGCGCAGGTACGGCATCTTCATCGCGCCGGCGACCGGCGGCACCAGGGCCTTCATGCCATAGATGAAGCGAGCCGTCAGTATCGTGAGGGAGCCGTGGCGCTCGAAGTACTCTTCCAGGTCGTCGACGACGCCCGGGTCGACCTGCAGAAAGCGCGGCAGGCGCAAGGCGTCGTAGCGCAGGATGAGACGTCGCAGGCCCGCTATGCCGAGCCTGCGCCCCGCGACGTAGACGATCGTCGAGCCGATCACCGAGCCGGCCAGCGCCAGGCCGAAGACCCAGAGCAGCGAGACCTTCTCGCCGGTGGCCACGAAGGCGGCGGCCGCGATGATGACCTCGCCCGGCGTGACGAGCCCCACGAAGGGGATGGTCTCGGCGACGGTCAGCGCGAAAAGCACGAGCAGGCCCCAGGGGATGAAGAAGTGCGCGATCCAGGTATAGATCGGAGCGATGGGCTGCAGTATCTCAGGGACCATCGTCAGCTCCCGGCGGGGCGATCGCGCTGTTGTCGATCAGGTGCACGCCGCCAAGGGTGACCGAGACGAGCAGGCGCGCCGGCGCGGTGAGCGCGTCCAGCGACCGCAGGCTGTCCGGATCCACCAGCGCGACGTAGCCGATCTCGAAGTCGGCCAGCGCCTCGCGCGCGACCTGCTCCAGAGCGCGGGCGTCGCGCTGTCCTGCGCGCGCGCCGTGGCGGGCGGCCTGCAGCGCCGCGAAGATGCCGGCGGCCTGCTGGCGCTGTCCGGCGTCCAGATAGCGGTTGCGGCTCGAGAGCGCAAGGCCGTCTGCCTCACGCACGGTCTCGACGGCGACGATCCGCGTCGCGATGTCAAGATCGCGCACCAGCTGGCGGATCACACAGAGCTGCTGATAGTCCTTCTCTCCGAAGTACGCGCTGTGGGGGCGCGTAAGTCCGAGCAGCTTCACGACGACCAGCGCCACGCCCGCGAAGTGCGTCGGGCGCAGCGCGCCCTCCCAGATCCGCCCCAGCTCGCCGACGTCGATGCTGGTCGCAGAGAGCGGTTCGGTCACGGTCCCGTAGAGCTCGGCGACGCTGGGAGCGAAGAGCAGATCCGCGCCCGCGCGGGCGGCGAAGTCCGCATCGCGCTGCAGGTCACGGGGGTAGCGCTCGAAGTCCTCGCCTGCGGCGAACTGGCTGGGGTTGACGAAGTCAGAGACGACCACAAGGTCCGCGCTGCGGGCCGCCGCCTCGATCAGCGCGCCGTGGCCGTCGTGGAGCGCGCCCATCGTCGGCGCCAGCGCGATGTGCGCGCCCCGGGCGCGCGCAGGCCCGAGACGCGCCTGCAGCTCCGCCTTGGTCCGGGCGAGCTCCATCAGGCTCCCGTGTCGTCGCCCTCGAGCACGGAGTCGACGAAGGACTGGGCGCGCTCGACGACCGCCGCATCGACGTGGACCGTCTGCTCCTCGCCCGGGAACTCCCCGCTGCGCACCGCGGCGGCGTAGGCGGCAAGCGCCGCCGTCAGGGCCTGGCCGCCCTCGGTGAAGCGGCGCGTGTGACGCGGCCTGAAGTCGCCGCCCAGGCCACAGAGGTCATGGAAGACCTGGATCTCACCGTCACAGTCGCGGCCTGCGCCTATCCCGATCGTCGCGCAGTCGACCGCGGCGGTGACCGCATGCGCAAGCTCAGCAGGGATGCACTCCAGCACGATCGCGACCACGCCGATCCCGTCAAGGGCCAGGGCGCCCGCCAGAAGCTCGGCCGCCGCCTCCTCGTCCTTGCCCTGGACCCGATAGCCGCCCAGCGCGTTGACCGACTGGGGCGTCAGGCCCAGGTGCCCGATGACCGGAACGCCCGCCTCGACAAGTCCCTCGGTAAGCGTGAGCGCGGCCTTCGAGGCTCCCTCGAGCTTGACCGCGGCAGCGCCCCCCTCCTTCAGGAGCCGCGCCGCGTTGTACATGCCGTCCGTAAAGGAGGCCTGATAGCTCATGAACGGCAGGTCCGCCACGATGAAGCTCTCCTGCGCCCCGCGCGAGACCGCTGCGGTCGCGCGCACCATGTCATCGACGTCGACCGGGACCGTCGAGCCGAGCCCCAGGGTCGTGTTACCCAGCGAGTCGCCGACCAGGATGCAGTCGATCCCTGCCGCCTGGGCGATGCGCGCCTGTGCGACGTCGTAGGCTGTGCACATCACGATGCGCGTGCCTGAAGCTTTGTAGCGTGCGAACGAGACCGCGGTGAACTTAGACATGGGGACTCCTTTGATCGGCCGTCTCCGGCTCCGGCTCCGGCTCCAGCTCCAGCTTCAGCGCCGGACGGACCTCCATGATAGCGCCATCGAGTCGCCCTTCGCATCTGGAGCGCTGCCCTGTTGGGAAACGGTAATCAGGATCGAGGTCGCGCAGGGGCTCGACGACGAAGGCGCGCTCTGCGGCCCGCGGATGCGGGATCTGCAGCGCCGGGGTCGAGATCGTCACCTCGCCTGCGGACAGCAGGTCGAGATCGATGCTGCGCGGCCCGTTGACGCGGGTCTTGACGCGCCCCATGAGGCGCTCGCAGGCCTGCAGCGCCGCGAACAGGGCGCGGGGTCCCAGCCGCGTGCGCAGCCGCGCGACCGTGTTGAGGAAGGGCGGCTGGTCATGGTCAGCGGCCGGCTCGCTGACATAGGTCCGCGCGATGGCGTCAAGCGTCGTGGCGGGGAGCGCGTCCAGAAAGCGCAGCGCCGCGCGCAGATGCTCCTCGCAGGGCCCGATGTTGGAACCGAGCGCCACGTAGGCGAGCTGGGAGGGCCCGGTGACGAAGCGCTCGAGCTCGGCGCGGGCGAGCGCGACCTCATGGACGCGCAGATAGCGCGCGCCCGCCGCTGCCAGCGCGCAGGAGAGCTCGGACGAGGCCTGGTCAAGATCGACGTCGCCGAACAGCGTGCGCAGAAAGCGCTTGCGCGACAGCCCGATATAGAGGGGATGAAGCCTCGAGGTCAGGAAGTGGGTGGCGGAACCGGGGGGACAGGCACCGTGGTCCCACTCGCGTACGCGAGCGACCCCCTCGCCTCCCACTTGTGCCAGACCGGTCGTCAGCAGCTCGCCATAGAGCTTGATGTCGTCATCGCGCGTCCCTGAGAAGCCGAAGCCCGGATCGAGCGCACAGGGCGCGGGCGCCAGGGCAGCGGCCTGTGCCTCCAGGAAGCCCCAGGTCTCTGCCAGCGCCTGCCGCGCTCCCGGGTCCGGACGTCCTTCAGGCGCGCCGGCCATCACCACGCAGCGCACCCCGGTCTCTGCCACCAGCGCGCGCATCTCCGGCGAGCGGAAGCCCGTGATGTCGTTGATCCCGTCGGCGCCAGCAGCGATCGCCGCCCGGGCGACCGCAGGCTCATAGGTGTCGATGCTGATCGGCGCGCTGACGCCAGCCTCGCGCAGGCCCTTGATGACCGGGACCACCCGAGCCAGCTCACTGGCCGGGGCGATGCGCGGCGCGCCCGGGCTCGTCGCCTGCCCCCCGACGTCGAGTTCGTCAGCGCCGTCTGCAAGCAAGCTGAGGCCGTGCGCAACAGCCGCAGGCGGATCGAGACAGAGGCCGCCGTCAGAGAACGAGTCCGGCGTGACGTTGACGATGCCGACGATGCGAGCGACCCGAGCGACCCCCTCGCCTCCCACTTGTACTTCAGGTGACAAAACGGACCCGGTCTCTTAACTAGCGCTGACCGATCAGCGCCATCGCCTCGGCGCGGGTGCGGGCGTCGGTCTGGAAGATCCCGCGCACCGCAGAGGTGATCGTCTTCGAACCGGATTTCTTCACGCCGCGCATCGACATGCAGAGATGTTCGGCCTCGATGACCACGAGCACGCCGGCCGGCTGCAGGTACTTCACCATGCTGTCGGCGACCTGGGAGGTCAGGCGTTCCTGGACCTGCAGGCGCCGCGCGAAGACATCGACGACGCGGGCGATCTTGGACAGCCCGCAGACGCGACCATCCGGCCCCGGGATATAGGCGACGTGCGCCAAGCCGACAAAGGGCACCATGTGGTGCTCACACAGCGAGTAGAGGGGGATGTCGCGCACGAGCACCATCTCCTGATGGCCCTCGTCGAAGGTCACGGAGAGGGGCACAGACGGCGACTGTTCCTGTCCGGCGCAGATCTCCTCATAGAGCGCTGCGACGCGGGCTGGCGTCTTGCGCAGGCCTTCGCGGTCGGGGTCCTCGCCGATCCCCTCAAGGATCAGCCGCACCCCTGCCGCGATCTTATCCTTATCGACCGGCATGCGGGGCGCACTCAGGCGCCGGCCGGCGCGATCGTTCCCGAAGACGGGAGCGGCAGATCGGCCATGCTCTGTGCCTGCGGGGCCGAGTCATCGTGCGAGGAAGCGTCCGGCTTCTTCTCCGCCGCCGCCGCCGCCTGCTCGCTTAAGAGATACTCGTCCCAGGTCTCCTCGAAGATGGCCTTCAGGGCGTCGCCCTCCAGCGTCTCGCGCTCGATGAGCACGCGGGCCATGAGATCGAGCGTCGCGCGGTCCTGCTTCAGGATCTTGCGCGCCGCTTCGACGCCCTCGTCGATGATGCGCGCGGTCTCGGTGTCGATGATCGCCGCCGTCTCGTTGCCGTAGTTGCTCTGCTGGGTCAGATCGCGGCCCAGGAAGACGTCGTGGCCCTGCTCGCCGAAGGTCCGTGGCCCGAGGGTCTCGCTCATGCCGAAGCGCGTCACCATATCACGGGCGAGCTTGCTCGCGCGTTCGATGTCGTTGGAGGCGCCGGTCGTCACGTCGCCGATGGCCATCTCCTCTGCGGCGCGGCCCGCGAGCAGCACCGCGATGTCATCGAGCATCTCTGCCTTGGACTGCAGGAAGCGATCCTCTGTGGGCAGCGACCAGGTCGAGCCGAGGCTGCCGCCGCGCGGGATGATCGTGACCTTGTGGACCGGATCGGAGTTGGGCAGGCGGTGCCCGACGATGGCGTGCCCGGATTCGTGATACGCGATCGTCTTCTTCTCCTCATCAGAGATCAGGCGGCTCTTGCGCTCCGGGCCCATCATGACGCGGTCCGAGCCCTCCTCGATCTCGGTCTGGGTGATCTTCTTCTTGCCTGCGCGCGCCGCCAGAAGCGCCGCCTCGTTGAGCAGGTTCTGGAGGTCGGCGCCCGTGAAGCCCGGCGTACGGCGCGCGATGACACTTAAGTTCACCTCGTCGGCCAGCGGCTTGTTGTCTGCATGGATCTTCAGGATCGCCTCGCGGCCACGCAGATCAGGCCTGTCGACGATGATCTGTCGGTCGAAACGCCCCGGGCGCAGAAGGGCCGGATCGAGCACGTCGGGGCGGTTGGTCGCCGCGATCATGATGACGTTGTCCTGCGGCTCGAAGCCGTCCATCTCGACAAGCAGGGCGTTCAGCGTCTGCTCGCGCTCGTCATGTCCGCCCCCCAGACCCGTGCCGCGCTGGCGTCCCACGGCGTCGATCTCATCGACGAAGATGATCGCGGGGGCCGCGGCCTTGGCCTGCTCGAACAGGTCGCGTACGCGCGAGGCTCCGACGCCGACGAACATCTCGACGAAGTCAGAACCGCTGATGCTGAAGAAGGGCACGTCGGCCTCGCCGGCGACCGCGCGCGCCAACAGCGTCTTGCCCGTCCCCGGAGGGCCGACCAGTAACACCCCCTTGGGGATCTTCGCGCCGAGCTCCTGGAAGCGCTCCGGCCCGGACAGGAAGTCCTTGATCTCCCCCAGTTCGGCGACCGCTTCGTCCTCTCCGGCGACGTCGGCGAAGGTGACCTTCTGCTTCTGGGGGTCGGTCGCCTTGGTGCGCGCCCGGCCGAAGTTCATCATCTTCATGTTGCCCCCCTGCATGCGCATGAGGAAGAAGATGAGCGCGCCCACCATCAC
>JGI20166J26741_10863336_pt1 | contig 14899 bp, 5 predicted proteins | sample TergutCu122P5_FD_26741 | JGI IMG/M metagenome (IMG submission 26741)
GGCACAGGATGGTGGTAAGGTTGTCAGCCTTACGCACCGGCCGCCTTTACCCCCAGGAAATACACCTGGTACTCATTTCTATTAGAGGCTGAGTCGACCCAAGCGCCATAGTGCGACCGGAAGGATTATGTCACTGAAAAATTCCACATTAAACTAACATAAGTGTTAATAATTAATTATGGCATAATCATAAAGAGTATTAGTTCACTTATGTATAAGGTGTGGTATGTTGACAAATATAAAATTACATTTAAATTAGTTATCGACTGGACTAATGAAATCTTGTATCATATTGTAGTTTCCTCACGCCTCTCGCGGCCCGGTATAATTGATGCCAGGGCCCGGTACCGGGCCGCGGCCCGGCGGTTGAGAAACACTGCCTTAGGTCCAAAGACGGATCATCTCTAGCGTCAGGTACAAGAACACAGAGAGTACCACAAATTTTCTGAGGGGGCGAATCGGGTTTCCTGAATGTTTTATTTTCTGCACTTAAAGGTAAAGGTAAAGTTTTCACGTAACATGTCATGAAGACTCAGAGGAGGATGGAACGTTGGGCTTGCACCCGTAATTTAACATGAGGCTCAACTAGGACAGCAGAGTTGCCAGCTCTGCTGTCCTAGTTGAGTTTCTTTGGGGTTAAAGTGCGGCCACTTTAACCCCAAAGAATGTCCGTGGCACTCACTTCTGTTTCAGGTTGAGTGGATCCCAGGGTTACTGAATGCTGATAGGAGGAAAAGGTGACTTGAAAATTCCCTAGGACCCTACCAGGAATCTAATCCGCAACCTCCCACATTGTGGCGTAGGGTCTGAACAAACTGCGCCTATGCTCGCCTTTTTTTTCTGCAGGTAACTTCACAGATTCTCGGTTGGGTACACACCAGTCGCTCGTGGTGGCCAGCCCGTAGCATTGGCCTTCCACGACAGCGATATTTGAACCACAAAAAACCGTAAATGGACTCTGTTGGAACTGTATCTTCTCCATAGTGCTATGCAGCCTTATGAAGAAAACCACTACGCCTACGTAATGTGTTCATATTTAATGAAGGCAATCCATGTGCTCTTCTGTGTGATGATGACTGCGGTCATTTCATGGGAAATCCACTCCAAAAAATGAACAGACACACGATTACTATTTGGAGAGTACTGCATAGGCCTGTATTAAGTGTTGTAAGGCTCTCCTCTTGTCCTGAATACTAAAACTGGACAATCATTTGATCACCTGCATGTAGATTCGTCTGACAATATTAATGTATTCAATGCAATGCTCTCTGACAATAAGGAGAATAGATTAAGTACATCAGCCAACAGGTTCTTCACAGCAACATGACTTGCTCTGAGATCGTCTTCTTTAGCTCCCAAATAACCGCACTTTTTTAACCACGAAGGCGAGTAGCAGCCTCAAACTCTCTTACACTTATAAAAGGGTTTCACACTGAACTTCGGCCACTTACACAGCATCCTGAGCTGCACTGGGTACGCGCCAGAGCCCGTTACTCGGCGCCTTCCAACTTGCCCATACGTCTGGTGTTTCTGCAGCTGCGCTGTTTCTCTGGTCTCGGGGACAACATACCCTTCGTTTATAGCACTTTCATTTTATCTTAATCATCGCCCCAACGAAAAAAGCGACGACACACTCGTGGACAGGTTAGTCATGGTGAGCCATAATGATGGTAAATAAGAAGAAATCATTTGAGTTTCACATATCAGTTGCTTTATAACAGATACAATGCAATTTTCGAATATGCCATATTGTTGTAAGGGGTATAAATCATCGCTGCATTTAAAAACGAAAAGAAGGGCTATAAAAGATGTGACCATTAACTGCTGGAACGACACTGTGAAAACATATTTTAAGGGCTAACAGACTATCTCACATGTTGTATGAATAATGTACGCACTTCAAAGTAAGAATACACTTGTAAAGAGTGTACGATTTGCAAATGCATTTAACTACATTATTTTGTATCGATTAATTTTTGATTCGTGTACATAAATTCAGCGTTTTCCAATCCTGGCTACGTAACAGAACACAAACAAGGCCTAATTAAAAATTTCAAAGCACGAACTAAAGAGCGAGCGAGAGAGAGGAATGTAAACACAGTAAAGCAGTACACAACAAAGAAAGAGAGCAAAAATAAGAGACACTTTATTTCCGAGATGGAAGAAACTGCATCACTTCCGTAGAAAATGACTACCTTCAAGCGCTCTTCCTTCTGACAGGAATTTCATGAAAAATCAAGGCTTTAGAATGGTGACTGCAAATGTTTGTTTACTGGTTAATGCTGAAGTGCATAATTTGGACAAACAATTTGATGCCCGCTAAAGCAAAAGGTTTAACTTTGAGGACTTTTAATTGGGAGAACCGCATAAGAAGCATGTAGAAGCAAATTAAAACTCCGGAACCGTGTCAACATTGGACTAAAGACATCCCGTGATGTGATGCCAGGTCACAACACTCTCCGTTTACTGACTTCCAGCCAACAGTCCCTGAAATGAAAGGACGTCCCTTTACATTTCCTTGACATATATCATGTTGTTTTAAAAATAACTTAATTTACAAGACATAAGATATTCACCGATAATTAAATTACACAGCAAAACAAATGTATATTTTAGACACTTTTATTTCTTTTAATTGTGCCCTATTCTCGGGTCTTTGTTTTGTTATTTATCAGCGCGAAGTGTTGGCTGTGGATTTGATCCAGTTTAGGGGTTTGCTTGACATTCTTTGGGTAGGATCTTTCGGAATGCCCTCTCATCATTACCCGCCTGAAATGAAAAGTGCTAGCAGCACAAGACATTAACGTATCTCTCCTGCTAAATATCATTGTTGTGAAAGATTAATTTCGATTCGGAGCACTTTGTCTGGCAGTGAGGTCACTCCACCAATAGGATAAGAAGAAAGTGGTATTTTCTATAAAGATCATAATACTGGCCTCATTTTCTAATTTTTTTTTTATTATCAATGAAATGGGATTCCAACGATGGTGTACAAGATAGCTTACTGAAATGTCTGTTGACAATTTCTAATTTGGGTTTATCGTGTAGAATCTCAATTACTGCTGTTCTCGGCAGCACAATAACATTTCGTTACACTTTCCTCTTCAAACCTTCCGAGTACATAGAGAATCATCGAACTGGGCATTCCCGGTCAGAGGCTGCATAGGTTAGTCTGGACTTGCTAAGTGACTTACAAAGTGTTAAGGTCAAAGTAATGGTAACATACCAAGGCTTATTAAGGCTGATCTATAGCGCGAAAGCTTTGTCTTCCAATGCTCCTCTTCAACCAAAAGAGTATTGCTTGTTTAAAGATTCCCAGACTTCGCCCACATATCGTTCTGGCAGTAGTAATATTAAAATTAAGATAAACATGGAGTATTGGTGGAAATATAATTACAGATGGAAAGAGAAACGTGTTCCATTGCCACGATCTCCACACTATGTTCCCCCATTGACTGATTCGAAATCGAACTTCAGCCTCCGCAGTGAAAAGCCAGGAACCAACCTCCTATCACGGCACAGCCATTAAGCCTGAAATCTATTTCAATGATATAAAAATTAATTTCCTATATCACAGAGAATGCAGTCGGTTTCCACTACATGAACCAACCGGTAATGTTATTCAGGAAAATAATAGCTGTTTATTGTGAGAAACGGAAAGACAGAAACGAATACACTCTGTGGATAAGCTGATGATAAAGCACGTGGTTCATTATTAACCTCCATACTTCAAAGAGCTAAGTAAATCTTCCTATGACATTCGTCGATACATACGTAGTAATATTTCACTTGATGTTGTGCCTCAAATATAGCAACACATCTGCTGTCCAGTTATTTTACTGATACCATGTATAAAGACTCCGAATAATCTTATCAGCTGACAGCCTGTCGTTACTTCAAGCAGCATGTGTGTGACTGTCCATCATTAAGAGTTCCTGGGGGACGGAAAAATGTCTGTTGGAGCGAGAAATTTTGTGAGATTTATCGATTTCCGATCCACGACCCTACAGCAGATGACACGAGTAACTTCAATATCACGCATCAGGCCGACACGTCAGTGTAGAATGTGATCCACGAGCCTCATGTGGTACACCCTGGCTGTCCGTGACTGATTTACACTTATTTTAATAATCAAATCAACTAAATAATTAAAATATGTTTAAGAATACATTGGACGACCGAAGAAGAGATGGAAGGACCAACTCCACTTTGAGGACTAAGGAACAGGGAACCCACCTAACCCTTAACGAACATCATGATGATGATGATGATGTTTAAGAATATTTAAATAAAACCTAAGAGTTAAAAATCTGTAGTTATTTACTCCATTTTGACCAACAACACCATCTACAGTGATTGATGGAAACAGTTTACAATTCAAAATTTAAAAATTTACAAAACTTGACTTAGGAAGTGGTCAATAATAAGAAATTAACATGCAGAAAAATTATAAAGTTCACAGCCCATAGAATCTTAGGGATATAAATAAATGTTATTTAAAGTAAGTTCAGGGTGGAGAGCAGAGTGGAAAAGAGAAAAAGACATATGAAAATTAGAAGAGGAGAAAATGTATGTGAATTAAGCAACGACATTTCAAAATAAGAAGTTCGAAAGATAAAAAAAGTGAAGATTTAAGTCTTATTCAAATAAAATATTAATTATTCAAGTCATAATATTGAAAAGGCTGCGTCCGCTGTACAATTTATTATAAAATTATTTGAGGGCCGTGCACAGCAACGTCTAGCGTGATGAGGTTACAGGCACGTGTAATAATAATAATAATAATAATAATAATAATAATAATAATAATAATAATAAATGCAGGTTATGTAAAAAACGCGAAGAAACTATTGACCACCTAACCTCAGGATGCTCCATTTTGGAGAAAGAATGAATACTTAATGAGACACGATAAAATTTGTGCATATTTGCGTTACTCAATATGAAAACCCCTAGGTATTGAAAAGACTGACAAATGGTACACACACACACGCCCAAGCAAGTGTATGAGCAGAAAGATGTTACAATGTTGTGGAATCAAACTGTACACACAGACAGAGAAGCCACAGAAAATAGGCCAGATATAATAAATAAAAACGAAAAAGAGGAAATGTGCATACTGATAGATGTGGTAATACGGGCAGAGAGAAATATCGTGCAAAAGGAAGCGGAAAAGAAGATAAAATGAAAGAGTTTATTTATAGAGATAAAACGAATGTGGATCCTGAAATGTAAGATTATACAAGTAATAATCTGAGCCACCGGAATAGTAGCAAAATGTTCAAGGAAAAATCTGGAAGCCATAGCAGGAAAACATTAAACAGATTCACTACGAAGACAGCTACGTACATTTGGAACATCACCCGTAACACGGAAAGTACTGCAGTCTGAAAATTGAAGCCTGAGCGGTGGGGATCACCGTTGGTTCAAGAGAAGTACCAGGAAGAAAAGACATGTCACAAGAGACAACAACAACAACAACAACAACAACAACAACAACAACAACAACAAATATAATAATAACAATAATAAAGGGAAGCTAATATAAACAGGAGATATAGAAATAAAACATGGAATATATCAAGAAGACCCCTTATCACCACTGCTATTCTGCATTAGATTAATCCTCCTCACAGAGCAGTTGAACATACTGAATACAGGATATGAAGAACATACAACAATGACAGAAGTATCACACTTAATTTACATGGATGATATGAAGCTGATAGCTAAAAACAGAGGAAGAACTCCAAAAACAGATGCAAGTAGTTAAAAGCTTCAGTGATGATATCCGTATGGAAATTGGACTGGACATGTGTGCAAAGACTGTACTCAAGAGAGAGAAAATTGGTTCCGTCACAAAATTTAATACTTGACTTAAACAGAGAAATACAAGAGCGCGAACTGGAGAAAAAATAAGTACCTAGGGACAGATGAAAGTGAGGGCATACATCACCAAATGAAAGAAAGATTGAAGAAGAAATACACCAGAAGATTAAGAATGATACTGAAATCCAAGTTAAATACCAAGAATAACATTACAACAATTGGAGCATTAGCTGTTCCAGTATTAAGATACAGTTCTAGGATCACTAATTAACGAAAAAAATTACAGGAGAATTAGAGGAATACTATCAATGAATAAATCACATCACCCAAAACTGATAGAGATAGCTTAAATGTAAAAAGGAAAGCAGGAAGAAAAGGCCTGTTACAAACTAAACGACTTATAAATCAGAGATATTCAATATTGCAGAATATCTGAACACAAAATATGCTGAAGGCCAGTTTGTAAATATTGTTAAAAGTCACGACAGCAATCAACCAAATATGAATTCAACAATGAAAAAGACCGCAATGTTTGTAGAAGAATTAAACCCATCAAATAAGAATAGTGATACAATAAAGGAAGGCATTCAACACAGAAAAGCAAGATTAGGAGATTCCTTAAAAAAATCGGAAAGCAAGTAATGCATGGCCAGCGTATTAGAAGTATGGATAGTCAGCTTATTAGCTATTATTACAGCTCTGGCTGTCAAGCAGAGACCTGAAAGGAGAAACTGAAAGTTAAATAATCGCAGCACAAGATCACGTATTACACACCAAATATCACGCGATAAAATTATTAAAACAGGAACAGATAAAAAGTGTGAACTCTGTAAAAAAATTTATGAGACAGTAGAATACATCATATCAGCATGCCCAATAACGCCAAAAGAACAATACATAAAGAGATAAGACAAAGTGTGAGCTCAACTACAATTTAACACATGCACAGAAATTGGGATAAAATTAAAAAACGAATAGTGGTACGATCATGTATCAAAATCAGTCAAAACAAGTCGTAAAGTACGGTAACCGTAGGATGGAATCAAATGCATGCTGACAGAACCATCCCTAACAATAAACAGGAGATCATAATCAGTGATAATGTAAGAGTAACATGTATGTTAAAAGATGCTGCAATTTCTGGAGACAGAAATGTAATTAAAAAGGCAGAGAAGATTTTAAAATATAAAGACCTTTTAATAGAAATTCAGCGCATGTGCAATGTGCAAGCAAAAGTGACACCACTACGTAATAAATGGGGGCAACTGGAACCATATAAAAACATACAGACAATACCCGAGCAACATACCGAGAGAGCACGCAATCAAAGAACTTTAAAAAAAAAACCCCCCAGCCATTTTGGGAACAGCACACGTACTTCGGAAAGTACTAACAAAAGTACAAGATATATTTCACGTGCGAAATAACGTTACATGTAACACATATTGTAAGTACAGAACAGCTGCAACACTATAGACCCTAGAAACACGGGTTGTTTCAGTTATACAACTGTGAATACCCTGCATAAAGGTGATGATGATGATAATGATGATGATAATAATAATAATAATAATAATAATATAACAGTTCTGTGTGTCTTAAATCTCTGGTCCCAGAAACCGAAGAATCTATATCGTCGAAGTAAATGTATACGCATAAAATTCACGGCGTCTTTCTGGATGTCCATCTCTTTATTCGTCCCGCTTTATATGTCATAAACTAACAGTGACGGCGAAATATGAGGGAAATATTATTCGCCCTACAAAGAAAAGCACCGAAAAATATTTGCCATGTCTTCAGTTTCTTCTCCTATTTATGAAATTCCTGTCACACTTGCAAGAAAACTTCTCTATGGGAAAGCTGGAACTTGAATCGTTAGTAATATAACGGAAAATATTTTTGTCAGTCAGACCTCTTCTACATACTCAGTGTAGGTGTAAGGGGTTGTGGTTGCACCTGGTTACACTAAAGACACATATTCTCTAGGACTCCCCTGGATGTGTGATAGCAGACGTCCTTACATGCACGACATACTACACTCACAACAGACAAACATCCATGCCACCGGCGGGATTCAAAACCACAACCCCACCAAACGAGTGGCTGTAGACCTACGCCTTAGACCCCGCGGCCACCGGGATCGACGGAAAATAAAATGTTTAATGTAATTTTTGTGCGCGGGTAAATATACTTATCGCTTACGAACACTGGTGCCTTGTCACATTGTCCATTAATAGCACATTTCAATCTACATCGGAAACAGGACACAGATTTGCAGAATTGAATGGTAATGCAGTTTTCCTTCACACTTATCTGCAAATTAAACACGACAGGCAATTGTAACGTATCGAGTGGCTATCAAAACATATAAACGTGTTGTTTCGCTCTCTTAATCTGGTTTTTACACACCCCTGCCCAGTGGCTACAGTGATTGATTCAATCAATCATCAGCCGGTAGGGGACAAAACCGCCCATTCGCCATTATTGAGGAATACTACAGTCGTCTGTTTGAACCAATAACAATCAGCCCTACAGGAGGGCTGCATTGTTACAACAGCTCATTTGAAAACCGAGCACAAAGGACGCCGGCTGTAATAACTCGGGGGTTCACCTCTTGGAACTCTCTCAGTCACGTGACACAAAGCTTCGTAACAAACTAACACTGAGATTAGTTGTGCCACTATCGTGTTGAACAATGCTAGTTATCTTAGGTATACTTCATAAATTCCGCTACAATTTCAACGAGAAAGTCTGAAAACATAATTTTGTAAAAAATAACAAGCCAAGCTAAACTGAAACCTTCTGCAACACCGATAGTAAGATAAGTATTGAATTTAATATAATAATACTACTACATTACTATCTAGAGAAAATAGTTTGGCACAAGCAGACATTACAATATTGATTCGAGCATATATTCCACAGCTGCTCTCCTCTGATTATATTCTACATTGCCACCAACTCTAATTGTAATTTAGTAAATAATGAATTTATGTAAGGGGACCATAACCAGCCTTAGGTTTTTGTACAAAAACCAGAAAAGGGCCGACCGATTTTCCAACAGGAAATTTTTGCATTTCCCAAAATATTAAGGGGTGGCCCCTATTTTCTGATTACTTGCTTCTCCTAAAAACGTGTAATGGATGATGACGATGAAGATAATGATGAAGACGATGATGATAATGATAATAATAATAATAATAATACAAGTTTAGATTTGCAAAGCAGTTATTGTTTATTTACAAATTCTGCGTAAGCCTCGGCGCTTCGCAGAGGTACAATACTTGTAATTGTGGACAGTTCGAAGGGTTATTTAGCTACCGCCATAAATCTAGAGCCATCGAAAATTTTTGTAAGACGGCCACGTTAATATTTTGTATTCTACAAATATTGTATTAAAAATGCAGCTTATCTTCGGCAAAATACTTGCTATGCGTCATTCAGTAGTTAAATTAATGGCAGGACTCCTTCTCAACAGTAAACAGCAAGGTAGTAGTTTCTTCTGAAACACTAGTACCTATGCACCAAACGTAACGGCGTCTATTACAGACGACAATCATTAGATGCAGTGAAAACCTCAAATCTCACTTGCTTTCAGTAATTTTCCTGATTTCTTTTTATTTTCTGATATCATCTATGCCATTACTTGCTTCCTAAATATGGAGCCACGCAAAAGAACCACATTTTGAATTATGCAAACCGCTTCGCTGTGGACCATTTACGACCCTCCCCTCTAGTATGTAAATGCCTCACTCAATGGCTTCGGCCATCATATCCGATTTAAATATAAATGTTGTCGGACATTTACACAGATCCGAAAATCCTCACAATGACAATAAATACAGAATACTCTTGACTGCAGCGCCACTGTGCTTAGTGCAAGGGACATGTTGCCAGTGGCAACCGAAGTCCATCTTTACCAGATATACGCGAAATTTATAATAGATTCTGCCAAGAAAAGGCTATTATCTTCGCTGGTGTCGTTGTGCCTATGGGGATATAACCATTAATGAACATAAAAATTCGTGGGTATAGCTTTTATAGAATATAAGTCTGTTTGCTTAGTTAGTGTAAAATTTCTTTGCTTTTATAAAACCCATGCATACAAACTCAAACCTCAGCAGAGTCAATCCCATTCAAGTTTTCATAGCTCACTTCTCTAGCGTCCCTTTTAATATTATTCTACTTTTCACGCCTAGATTCAGCAAATGACTTCTCTTCTGGTGTGTATTAAATATTTATCACAAGCTTGTCGCTGTCGTATACGTAGCATTCCCCTGAAGTCCTTGGTTCAAATCTCGATCCTAAGGCCTGCAGTCCTAAGGTTTGTCGTCATGTCCTTCGAACATTCGAATAAAATGTAACATTTGTACATGTTTTATTTCCTCCCATACACTTTCTATCCATTATTCATTCATGTTCCTAATATTCGACTCTTCGTACTGCCGCATGCTGATAACATCTTTAAATAAATCATGCTACATGGCCCACTCATATCATCCTATTTTGGTTTAACCGCTCCATTAGTAGCTGGTAAAGGCGACAAATTATGAAGCTCCTCGTCACGAAATTTTATCCATCCTCCTACAAAGTCCTCCATCTTACTACAAAATATTCTTCCCAGCATAATATCTTCCTGTACTCTTAATGCACGTATGTTTTTACTGACGGTATGACACGTCAACACTACAGAAAATTCCAGCATATTGAAACCTAAAATAAGAAAGACATGTTCACCATGTTTAAGCGGCAACTTATTCCACAGGCGAGTACGATGCACTTCCAATACATCATACTGCAGGCGTTTGCAAAACTGCATCTTTACTGACACACAGCTGACTGCCTCTTCCATCGCTGATCGGAAATTAGTTAAATCCGATGTATTTAAAAAAACAGTGACAACTGAGTGGTTGCCAGAACTGTCACGAAGAAAATAAATCTTAAAACTAATAGAACAGAGAAGTGGCAATCAGGTTAGCGTCGCGCCATGAAGCAACATGGCCAAGGGTAAAGGAAAACCTATTGCTGTACATAATTTATTTGTTTGTTTTTTTGTACCTTATTTGACGACACAATCAGTAGCTCAAGTATTAAATCGCCTAACGTTTAAACGAATAGCGAATAATAATTTTAAAATGGCGAGACTGTAGTTCATTTTAAACTACTTTTTCGTCGCCATTTGCGTGGAGATCATGATAGTGGACGTTTCGGCCAAGTATCGAAACGGGCACCTATCGATTAACGACAACACTTGTCGCTTTGGGCAATGTGCAATACCCTACGCTTAATTAAACAACACACTATTAATACGTATGTGGAGTGGAGCTATAGTTCCATTCCCTCGCCACGGAATGGAGGAAGGTTGTTGGGTATACTCCCCGGGCGCTGTCCCGCGGCGCATGAGCCCTCCTTACCCAATGTATAGCAAAATGGGTGAGCCCGTTTGCCAGTTTTGAAGCTGTGAAGTACAAGTGAATTAATATTCACTTTTGTAGCTTGTAACTGTAAATCTTATCATGGAGACTAAGCATTCTCACGCCTTCACAAGAGAGCGCCAGTGACGTCTCTTTTTAGAAAATTTAGGTTATAATTATATGTTTTGCGTTACAATTGTTTTAACAATTTCCATACATGCTTCGGTCTTTAAGGTACAATTTTCGTCCGATTCACATCTTACACTCCAACCTCCTGCATTCTAACATCTAATATTCCATCCAATAAAACGACTCGAAGGTCCTTCCTTACTATTGCATATTCATATACTTTTTCTGAGTTATTCAGAGTAAGGGTCAGTTTATGTAATGTCTGGTCCACTCTCCTAGTTTTCCTGTCATTTTTCGCGCTGAAGATTTACAATTACACGCTGCATTCGGTCACCTGTTGTTGGATTCCGAAAGTTCGTTGTTTATTAAGCAGTAAGGCACATTTCTCAACATTTAATAGTTACTAAACTAGCCAAGAAATGTCCTACTGTATGGAACACGAAAATAGGTAGGTTTCAACCTTTCATAGGCCACGAAGGCCCCTAGGGAGAGTAGAGATATAGCTCTACTCTATTTTTGACCTCGAATCTAGAAGGGGCTGAGGGGTCAGCGTCACGTCCCAGCCGCACCTTACCTCTGGGAAAGACCCGGTACCCATTGCACAGGAGGCTGGGTTGGCCTCAGGGCCGGTCTGGACAGGTGCGGAAAATCTCGCTCCCACCGGGGTTCGAACCCCGGACCGTCCAGCCCGTAGGCAGTCGCTATACAGACAACGCTACCCGGCCCACTGGAACACGAAAGTAATCACAACAAATAAGAAAATTTAATTGAGGCCAAATCTGAAAATCTTAACCCACTTAATTTTAACATTTCACATTTCACTAAAATCCTTACAGCTCAGTACAGATGTCCACACTGAATCTTTGGAGAAGACATCCCCTTGTGTTATGTAACTACACAGCAGCAAATAAATTCAATAAGACACAACACTTTATATTGTAAATAAATTACATTACCTACATACAGCGACTTCATATAGGTAATACAGGCAGTCCCGGACTTTCGAAAATAATTCGTCCTGAAAACGCGTATGAAAGTCGAGCAATAGACTGATATGCTGTAACGGGGATTCCGTTCCGACTGCTTAAAGTATATAAAAATCGCTATTTATGGGCAATAAACAAAACAGCTGTAGCAACATTTACGGTATATTCGTGCAGTAATTCAACCAAGAGTAATTGTTAATTTCGCGCCACCATTCGAGGCAATGTCCATAATTCTGTTGGCTGTATACCTAAGGGATGGCCAACGAAACTCATAAGCTATTAGTAACCTTAAAAATATTGTTTAAAACATTTTTATACGTTTGCTTTACATTACAATAACCATGCAAATTACGTATTGTCACCACCATGTTGGAGGTCAGCTTTCTTCCACCAGATTGCGTTACCAGAGTAAGTGGCCAGGATAGCCAACAACAAAAAACAAGCAGCCTCACCAAAATCAGCCAACATAAAAACTCAACCATCCACAACGGCAGCAAAGTTGTCATTTGGGTTACAATATATACACAATAAACATAATATTTTCGGAGTTATGTTTGGCCTCAAATTATTCTTATCTCCACGTACTTCTTCTGGCATTTTTTCATGGCTCGACAGCCCTAGTGGGCCCAGGACTCCCTGTTTTCAAGGCTTCGTGATCACGCTCATGCATGGATTACACGGGACTACTTTACACGCTAGTCGCCAGCGAGTTCACTAGATCTTTTAAACTCGCTGGCGACTAAATCCCAGATGGAGTGAAGTTGAAATATGTTCCAATTTCACTCGCTACTCGCTGGCTAATATACTATCCCGCTCGTAAACTCGCTCAGTGTAATTGATACGGCCAGCACGTACCTTGTGATAAAACACTAACATTCTTCAGTTCATCTCTGAGTTGTCGGGTGATGAACTAAAGCGCTACTAGCTGACTGCCCAGCCTTTTCATTCCTACATGTAGTAGGCATGGCTATTTAACTCGCTGCTCGCTCACTAGCTGGCGACTGAACTCGCTGGCGAGTAGCGTGTAAAGTAGCCTCTTGTAATCCCCGCGTTACATACACCACACTCGGTAGGACTCCTCTGAACGAGTGATCGGCCCGTCGCAGAGACCTCTACCTGACAACACAGAACAATCAAAAGAAACAGATATCCATAACCCCGGCGGGCTTCGACCCTGCAGTCACGGCAAGTGAATGGTTGCAGACCCATGCCTTATTCCGCACGGCCACTAGTACTGGCCTTTCCGGAATTCAGTAGACACAAAATAAAGTTTGGGACTCAGTTATACAGTGTCACTGCGCGATAGCTCGAAGTGTTTGTTCGTCAGCTGTGTACGAAAGTCTGAATTCGGCGTAAAAAAGAGGGAATAGAGGTGAGAATTTGTAATGTACGAAAGTGCGGGTTGTGTGAATGTCGAATGTCCGAATGTTGAGGACCGCCTCTGTATATTTACTTACAATAAAGTGTTCGAGTGACTTTATTTGTTACTGTATACCTCAAAGTAAACTTCACATTTGAGGCTTTCGAAAGAACGTCATATGTATAACTTTGTGCTCAATTTAGTAGTACTGCAAATCAATTCGCTTATTTCATGGTGGTCAATAACCGTGTAATAATTTTCAGGATTATTACATTGTGCTTTATGTACGGTCGTTACGTACCAGACTGCATGGTGTCAAAACACGGAAGACTGAAATAGCAACAAGTCGATCAGTACTTTCCTTGTCATGTGTTCTGGCCCGGGATTTCATCGTCAGTACAGCAACTTGACATTGGATGAGCGAACGAAGAAACTCGGATTGGTTTCAAGCGGGAACAGTAGACTGTGCTCCCTTAGGAAGTCAACACCGGCTCTGCTTTTCACCTAGCGTCACGATCAATGGGTCTCGTAAATAAAGCGACTGTGGCGTTAGGCTAACCACTCAACTTCATCTAGTGCCGGAGGCTAAGAAAAACTGAAAATGCACCCCCGGTTTCCTGTGGGCCTTGACGAAATGACGCAGGAACTACTTTACCTTTGCGTTCTTTAGTGTTCAAAATTAAACGTAGGAAATATCAGTTGTGCAGTAAGTCCCATTTGTGTGTGTGTGTGTGTGTGTGTATGTGTGTGTGTGTGTGTGTGTGTGTGTGTGTGAGTGTGTGTGTGACAACCTTTAAAGTAAACGACCACCAGCCATCATCACCCCTCCCTCCCGAGAAGACTATGTTAAAACCGAATATACTTGCGTCTTATTTCAAAGGAGACTGGAATCAATGTTAGACTGAACGACTTTTCTTTACCGACTAATTGTGAAATTTAGTATCATATGGTACCTTTGTTCATTATGAGACCAGATTACCATCTTCGATTTTCTAGCGTTCTTATGCTATTTATCTTTCTCTTGATTCAGACTGACCAGGATATCTTAGCCATTAAAAATTCGATTTTGTATTAAGCAAGTACTGGTCACAATCCCAGGAATCATACATGACTTAAAGAGGATTATAGCTTTTTTATTCAAGCCTTGTAAATATATGTTCAAATTACAGCTTTTTAGGTTC